>Ga0335073_10007791_pt1 | contig 15015 bp, 10 predicted proteins | sample Lox_Sample_22_FD_207093 | JGI IMG/M metagenome (GOLD analysis project Ga0335073, IMG submission 207093) | Soil microbial communities from Loxahatchee National Wildlife Refuge, Florida, United States - Lox_Sample_2.2 | ecosystem: Environmental > Terrestrial > Soil > Wetlands | place: USA... | reverse complement strand
GGATATATCAACGGGGAAGTGGTAACCATGGATGGCGGCGAATGGCTGCAAGGAGCAGGGGAATTCACTGCCCTGGGACGTCAGTTAACGGAGGACGAATGGGCCGCCATGAAACCGCGGAAGAAGGGTTGAGCGTCGCTGGCGGCAGAGAGGGCGAGAGCCGGCTACAACACTGGCGTGTCACAGACGCAAGGAGCGTGATGGGGCGACAGATGGGGTAGGTGGTAGGCCCGGCAGGAATCGAACCTGCAACCGCCGGATTAGAAATCCGATGCTCTATCCTTTTGAGCTACGGGCCCTCGTGGAAGGCAAATCTACTCTGGCCCATTCTCGCACAACCGGTTAGGCACAAGAGGCGGTAATCGCAAGGTCGTTTGAAAGGGCACCGAAACGCGGGGTCTTCACCAGAGAATGCTGGTTTCCTCGACAGAGTATCTTTCGGGCAGAAGCGCGCCCTTTCTTGCTTACTGCTCAGATCATTGCACGTTGGCCTTAGTGTGACTCTCTTGGATCGACGAGCTTGCGTCCCAAACGACTCGGCCGCCAACAAATGTCTTAAGGACTTTAACATCGCGAATTTGTACAGGAGAGATTGTGAAAATGTCTTCGCTCAACAAGACCATGTCCGCAAGCTTGCCAGGAGTAATAGAGCCCTTCTCGTTCTCTTGAAATTCCGCATAGGCCGAGCCCATCGTATATGCTTCGACCGCTTCGGCGACCGACAGCTTTTGCTCGGGGAACCAGCCGTTGGGATTCTTTCCATCGAGCGTGGCACGGGTAACGGCAGCGTAGATTGTAAGCACCGGATCGAGAGGCGCCACTTCCCAGTCGGTGCCAAAAGCCAAACGTACGCCATGGTTGAGAAAGGTTCGAAACGCGTAAGTTCGGCTGGCACGATCATGGCCAATATAGGATTCTACGAATCTTCCATCATCGATGGCATGGTATGGCTGAACCGACGCGATGACATGCAACTGGGCGAAACGGTCGAAGTCTTTGGCAGCCATGTGCTGAGCGTGCTCAATACGTAATCTCCGATCAAGGTCTCCATGCGCTTTCATGAGTTCGGCATAGAGGTCAAGAATGGTCGATATCCCTTCATCGCCAATCGCATGAGTACAAAGTTGCAAGCCAGCCGAATCAGCCGACATCATGCGTTCCCGCATCTGCGCGATTGGATGCATCTCGTCGGAGAGCAAACCGCGATTGCCTCCATCATTTAAGAACGGTTCATAGAAATAGGCCGTTCGCGAACCAACAGAACCATCAGCGAAGGCCTTGAGCGCTCCAATCCGCAAATATGGACCGCCGAAAGCGTGCCGGAGACCAAGTTTGGCTTGGTCATCCACGCCGGTAATAGACGGTGCCGCATAGATTCGAGCCGTCAACTCTCCGCGCTGGAGGAGCTCCGAGTAGACTGCGATGTCCGAATAGTCGGCGGACATGTGCTGAACACTGGTAACCCCAACGGATGCGGCATAGGCCAGAGCACGCTTCACCACCCGCACGTGTTCTTCGTGGGAAAGAGGTGGAACAACTTTATATATATAGCCTGTCGCTGCATCCTTCAGCGCACCGGTAGCATGGCCATTCTTATCGCGGACGATTGTTCCACCCGGGGGGTCGGGAGTCTCGTCAGTTATTCCTGCTAGTCGCAAAGCTAAGGAGTTCGCGACACCCATATGCCCGTCGTAACGGCTGACGAAAACGGGAGTGTTCGGAGTCACCGGATCGAGCAGATCCTTTGTCGGAAGACTCGGCGGATTCCACTTTGTTTCGTCCCAGTTGCCGCCCAGAATCCATTCTTTTGACGGAGTGACTTTTACACGTTCCGCAATCCGGCGAGTAAATTCTTTCGGATCGGTGACATCTTTCAATTGCACATTGTCGAGTTGTTGTCCTCCTGAGACGAAGTGCACATGGGAGTCGTTGAAGCCGGGCAAGAGGAGTTTTCCGCCCGCATCGATGACTCGTGTCCGCGGGCCACGCCAGGAGTCGACCTCGCCGATCGAACCAACCGCCACGATTCGATCGCCGAGAACTGCTACCGCCTGCGCCGTTGGCAAAGATTTATCGACCGTCCACACTTTGGCATTGGTGACGATCAGATTCGCCGCAGGCTTCGATTGAGCACTACCAAGTGCGCAATAAAAAAGGAGCATTGCCGCTGCAACTGCGCGGCCTAAACCGAAAAAGGTGGTCTTCATTTTCAGGTCGTCCTTCACGCTGCAACTGTGTAGTTTGTGGAATGGACACAACATTTCAGCAGAACTGGTCAGTGAGTCGTAGCCCATGAATCATGAGATGTTACGCCAAATACCCGTTCTTAATCAGTGCTGTCCTCGTCAATTCGCCCCATCGCATTCTTCTACCCCGCGGTCACAACCGTGAAAACCTCGACCCGCAGTCAGAAACCGCAACGGCTTTCGCTGGTGTAAGCCGGGCGACGAAGCCGAGGTGATGTTCACACTTGCGGCTGACAGATAGAGACCGTAGACTTCCGAGCGTGTTGGCAAGACTCGGATCCTGCCCGCGATTGGATCGAATCGCAGTAGCCGGGGACAGTGATATCACAAGTCCCATCCTCCCAATCATCCCTCACATGTCAGATATTGAAGCAACAAACCCAGAGCAAGGAGCCCTTTCATGAAAGCAATTCGATTCCTGGCATTCTTGTTAATGACAGTTTTGATCATTTCGCTGTCGCTGGAAGCCCAGACTTCGCTCGGTCGGATTCTGGGGACGATTACGGACACATCAGGTGCCGTTATTCCGGGTGCGATGGTTACGGTGCGGAATACGGCGACGGGCGTGTCTAGGCAGACCGCGTGTTCCAATGCAGGTGAATATGTCGCGCCCGATTTGGAAGCGGGACCCTACACCGTGAAGGTCGAAGCCAAGGGATTTGCGACCGTGGAACGGACGGGAATTCGCCTGGAAGTGGCGAAGGACGCGCGAGTCGACGTCCAACTAAAGGTGGGAACAACGACCGAAGTGACCACCGTGAGCGGAGAGGCTCCGATGGTCGAAACCACGAGCAATGTGTTGGGAGAAACATTTTCAAACCAGGCGATCAATGAGTTGCCTCTGCAAGGCCGCGACTTTCAAAACCTTGTTGTATTGCAGCCGGGAATCCAGCGCCAGCCGGGTGGAGGATTTCACTCGATCACCGCGAACGGAATCCGTCCTGAGGATAACAATTTTATTGTGGACGGAATCGACGACAACGACGCCTACTACGGAACAACCGTCATCAATCAGGAAGGGGTCGAGGGGACCCCGGCGACGATCTTGCCGATCGACGCGATCCAGGAATTCAATATTCAGGCGAGTCCGGATGCGGAGTATGGCTGGAAACCGGGGGCCATCATTAATGTTGGCATCAAGTCGGGCACCAACGCCTTCCACGGCTCGACCTATTATTTCAACCGTAACAGCGCGATCGACGCGCGGAACTGGTTCAATCCACCCCCGGCGGCAGTTTCCGCAATCAATCTGCACCAATTCGGAGCTTCGGCCGGCGGCCCGATTGTAAAGGATAAGCTTTTCATCTTTGGTAACTACGAAGGCGTGCGTTCCAAGGTGGGGAATCCGCTCGAGGTACTGGCTCCGGTTTCCGTTCCCATCGGCGATCCAACCACCAGCATCGCGGATGCATTGGCCGAATGTTCGGCTCCAGGGGCACTTTACCCATGCAGCTCAATCAGCGAGAAGCTCGCTTCTTACCTTCCCTACAATCCCGGACCTACCGATCAACTTTTTACGGACTTTAATAACACTAACCGCGCCGACAACGGAATCCTCAAGTCGGACTACCGCTTTTCGGAAAAGCACAGCTTCGCCGTGACCTATTTCATTGGCGACAGCCTGCAGACCGAAGAGGATGTGAACGTGCTGAACCCGATATTTCTGTCGCAAGCGAAGACGCGAGCGCAGGTGATCGGCGGCGGGTGGACATGGGTTCCGAGTTCGGTGCTCACCAATCAGTTTCACATCGGCTATAACCGTTTTTGGCAGCAAGTGGTTGTTGCAGACCATAATCTGAATCCCGCCAGCATAGGCATCGACACAGGGGTCACAAATCCCATTGATTTCGGGCTTCCGGAAATTCGAATTTCTGGATTTGAGTCGCATACCATTGGGGGAAATGGTTCCTGGCCGCTATACACGACGCCCAACCAGACCTTGCAGTTCAGCGATAACGTCAGTTACGTGCGAGGGAAGCACTGGCTTCGTTTTGGCGGCGAGTTTCGCACCGGAGCCACCGACAACCTGCGTGATACTTACGGGCCAGGGTACGTGAGGTTTACGGGAGGCGGCGGACCACAATCGGCGCTCGAGAACTTCACGACTGGATATGCGGATTATGGGTATGTGGCAGTCGGGAATAGCCATCGGTATGTAAGTCAAAAATCGTTTGGGGTGTTCATTGAGGACCAGTGGCGGGCAAGGCAGCGTCTAACTTTGAACCTTGGACTACGATATGACCTGACTTTCCCAATCACCGAGCAACACGATCTATTGGCGAATTTTGATCCGGTGCAAGGAATGGTTCAGGTTGGAAAGCAGATCAGTCAACCATACAACACCGACTACAAGAACTTTGCGCCGCGACTGGGATTTGCCTATGACATTTTTGGCACAGGGAAGACCGTGATCCGGGCGGGAGGAGGAATTATTTATGAGATTCCACACATTTCCGTGTTTATCGGGCAAAACAGCACAGAAGCGCAGGGACTGGCGCTCATTCCGACCGGCCTGGGCTTGACCGATGCACAAGGCAATCCGTTGCCGTCGCCAGGGAACATCAATGCGACCACGCTCTCGTTTGCAACGGGGCAAACGCAGCTGGCAACTAACTGGCAGGCTGGTGGGCCTATTTTTGGGAATTTGTCTCCAAGTAATGTCACCTGTTCGTATGTCCCGACCACTGGAGTTTATAACCCGTGTCCGGTCTTCGGAGTAAGTCGCAACATTAAGACTCCCTTCGTAACTAACTGGAACTTCAACCTTGAGCAAGCGCTTTGGCAGGATGCCGCGCTGACAATGGCCTATGTCGGGACGAAAGGAAACCGGCTCTACAGCATTCGCGACATCAATCAGAATAACTATGCCATCGACCAGGCGAACAACGCCGATGAACAATCGGGCCGTCCCTTCGTCAATCAGTTTCCTTATCTGAGCTACATTGACATGCTTGGCAATGACGATAATTCGATCTTTCATTCACTTCAGGTCACGCTGAAGCAGCGCGCGCGCAAGGGGCTGTATTTTGTCGCCGGTTACACTTGGGCTCATTCGATCGATGATGCCAGTTCCAACCGTTCGTTCACCATCCAGGACAGCAACAATCCAGCCGCCGAGCGTGGAAATTCGGATACTGACATCCGCCACCGTTTTACTCTTGCGACAACCTACGAGTTACCATCCCGTCCCGGGTACGCGCAAATGCTGCAAGGCTGGCGCATGAACAGCATCTTTACCGCCCAGACTGGCGAGCCGATGACTTTCTACGATGACGTTGATGACATCAGCGGAACCGGTGAATACAACGATCGCTGGAACTTCTTTGGCAATGCCTCGGCGGTGCATTGGACAAAGCCTCCTGCCGAATTGCCCTTCTATCCTTACGATGGAACGCCCGGGAGCACCAATCCCGCGTGCGATGCGGTGGCTTCGCAAGGGCAACTGGAGAGCTATGGCTGCTTTGCCGGACCCGGCTTCGTTTTCGCGCCACCTGAGCCGGGACAGTTCGGGAACGAAGGCCGGAATCTCTTCCGGGGTCCTAATTATGTCGATTGGGACCTTTCGGTGATCAAAACCTTCAAGTTCCACGAAAGGGTGAGTTTGGAGGCGCGTGCCGAGTTCTTTGACATCCTGAATCATCCTAATTTTGCAGGAGTTGACGGAGATCTCGTCGATGGCTACCAGCCCGGGGGAACGACAGGACAAGCTCTGTACACAACCGATATTGCCGCTTCGAATCCGGTAGTGGGCTCGGGCGGAGCGCGGCATATTCAATTTGGCTTCAAGGTCATATGGTAGCGACGCTTCAGACGCGTACGGAGTGCCTCGACCCGCGAACTCGACACGCAATGAGAATCTCGCCCGTGCGCGCGCTTCTACTGTTGTTGCTGTTCGCGCTTTCTGCCGGGGCAGCACACGCTGCGTCCTGGCAATATTTCCGCCTCGGCAACAAGAACGATATCCAAAACCGCCCCGCTGGCGGCACCGCCATGATGGGAGGCGGCAAAGACCTGGACGAAGCCTTTCGTTGGCTGTGCCACAAGGCGAATGGCGGCGATTTTCTGGTTTTGCGCGCCAGCGGAGACGATGACTACAACTCGTACATCAATGGACTGTGCAAACTGAATTCCGTGGCGACGTTAATTATTCCAGATCGCACGGCCGCCGAGGATGCGGGCGTCGCTGAAATTATTAAGAGTGCCGAGGTGATTTTTATTTCCGGTGGCGATCAAGGGCACTACATTCGTGCCTGGAAAGGAACGGCCACCCAAGACGCGATCAATAAGCACGTCGCTGCGGGAAAGCCGATTGGAGGCACCAGTGCCGGGCTTGCCGTGGAAGGTGAATTCGTTTATGGCGCGCTTGGAGACAAACCTGACGATAACGACCTGGCATCGAGCGATGTCCTTCGCAACCCGTACTTCGAGCGGGTGACCTTGGTGCGCGATTTTCTGAGAATTCCCCACATGGAGAACCTGTTGACAGATTCGCATTTCGCCAAGCGCGATCGCATGGGCCGTTCGCTGGTATTTCTTGCGCGCATCATGCAAGACGGATGGTCGAGATCCCCGCGTGAGGTGGCAGTCGACGAAAAATCGGCCGTACTTGTAGAACCCGATGGCAAAGGCACGATAGTGGGAAGCGGAAAAGGCGCTTACTTTCTGAGTCCGACACGCAAACCTAATGTTTGCAAGAAGGATCAGCCTGTCACCTTCCGAGAGATCAAAGTGTACCGCGCCCCAGCAGGCTCACATTTCGATCTTGTGAAATGGAAAGGAACCGGCGGAACTGCCTACTCTCTTTCCATCAACCAGGGTCAGATCGAAAGCACGCAGGCTGATCGATCGATTTACTGAGGTAGCGCGTCTCTGGGAGTAACTCGTTAGAAATCGATCTTTCCGAAACGCCAATGAATTAGAACGTAACACCGTTACGCTCGTTAACGGGATTGGAACCGGGTTCTGGCTTAGGATTTGCAACGACGACAGCCGCGCAAAGATGAGCCATGCCCACCGTTGTGCCCAGCACTCCCAGCTTTGGGCACTTCGCTGTACCTCTCGTCGGATGAAGATGTCGGAGTATCTTCGTCACTTCAACAGCACATACCGTCCACCGTCCGTGAAGGCAATGACCAGACTCATCGCGACGAACATCATGTCGTAGTGCCAGCCTTGATCTTCGGTTCCCCAGAACCCGGTGTGCCAAACAAACATCTTCTTCTGAATTGCTCCCAACATAATAAGGATCAGTCCGAAAGCGGCGAGTTGTGTGAGGACTCCAAATGCGACTCCCAGGCCGCCGGCGATCTCGGCGATGCCGAGAAAAATCGTGAATCCCTTCGACATCCCGATGCTCTTCGAGCGCCCCTCTGGATCCTTTAGCTGGTTGTAGCCGCTGCCGATGAAAACGACGGCCACCATGAGACGAAGTAGGAGCAGGCCAAGGTCGGTGAAGCGGGCGAGTTGTGGGAACATGGTAAAGACCTCCTGAGATGGGTCGTCAAGTCACACTTGATTGCCATTGCTCGCGGGCTATTCGATATCCCACCAGAGCTAAGTCAACTGCTTTGCTATTTCTTCCGCGCAATCGAGGCCGATTCCTCATCGGGCTTCTTGTTCCACCCGTGGAAGCGGGAGAGGTCACCCGCATTCCATGCCTCGCGAAGTCCCGGAGTGCTCAAATCCCAGTCTGGGCGGATTTCACTCGTTACGACGCGCAGGTCACGCCAAAGATCGGCGATCGACGGACGGCCCCAGAACCAGTAGCCGTTATAAATGCTGTAGATCACGAGTCGCGGCTTAAGCACCAGCGTATGCGGGATCATCGGGTTGTGCTCGGGATCGGTGTACTCCTGGATGTCGAGATCCTTCTGTACTGTGCGGTCGGGGTCAGAGAGGAAAGGCCACTGGGCTCCAACCGACGCGCGAAATTCCTGCAAAGTGTGGTGATCGTCAGTGGCGATGGTGGCGATCTGGGTGTATGCCACCGCGATCTTCGGGTAGAAAGCAGCAAGTTCCAAATGCTGCTGGTGCTCCTTCGGGCAATAGTGGCCGCGCGCAAGGGTGAGAATTAACGGATCCTCGCCCTGTAGCTCACTGAGCTTGCGCACCGTGCCCGTGTGATCGGGCAGTTCATAGTCGGGGAAAATGCTGCCGGGCACGATATTAGAACGCATGATTGACTCCTCCCATTTGTCTTAAATATCGAGAGCTTAGACATCGCGAGATTAGAGGTCCAAAGTGACCTCCGCGTATGGCTGGGAACAGCACACCAGCACGTTCCCGGCAGCAGGCATTTCGAGCGGCTCAGGATTATACGCAACCGACCCCGCAATCAGACCCGTCATGCAGGTGTGACACACTCCCGTCCGGCACGACCACCTGACCGGCACATCGCAGGCCTCCGCCAGTTCAAGCAAGCTTGCGAATTTCGAATCCCAAGCAGCGGTGATCCCGCTGCGTGCAAATGAGACAGGCGGACCGGATCCCGGCGGCCCCTGCGGCAGGTGAGGCGTGTGCTCAACCTGTGCGATGCCCGGTGTAATTCCCTCGAGAGCACCGAAGATTTCAGTGTGTATGTTCCCGGCGGGCACACCCCAATTTCCGAGGCCATCGCGCATGTCCCGTAAGAATGAAGATGGGCCGCACAGGTAAAAATCACTGGCTTGTGACACACCAATTCTCTCTAGCAAAGCTGTGTCAATGTGTCCGGGAGCGTCGAAGTCTGTCCCCAGTTGGTCGGTCGCAGTGGGCCTGCTATACACGATGTATTCTCGTCCGCGAGAGAGCTGTTTCAGTAAGGAACGCGATTCTTCTGCGAATGGATGGTCGGCGCGATTGCGCGCTCCATAGATCCACCAGACCTCCCGTTGCGATTTTTCGGCAGCGAGTGCGTGCAGCATCGACATGACCGGCGTTGCACCCACTCCAGCGCTCACGAGAACCACAGGACTCTGGCCGGCGTCGAGAGTGAAACTCCCGTGCGGCGCACTCATCTCCAATACATCGCCTTCTTTCGTGCGGCTGCACAGAAATGCGCTTCCAATCCCGTTCAATTCACTCTTGACGCTGATGCGGAAATGGTCGGCTGCCGGCAGATCAGAGAGCGAATAGCTGCGAAGAACCGGTGGTTTGCCCGGGTCGGGATTCAAGCGCAAGACAACAAATTGCCCCGCCGGGCAGAGGGGAAGAGGTTGCCCATCGCCTGGCTCGAGAACGAAAGAAGTTACACTACCGCTCTCCTTCTTGATATTCGCGACTCGCATCGGTCGAAATCCGGGCCATGCTGGCGGTTGTTCCTCATCGGCCAGTCCCGGATTTCCTACCGTAGAATTGGAGCCCAGAGCTTTGGTGCCCAGGTCTTGCTGGAGCATCGCCTGGAACGAGCCCTGCCACCCCTTGCTCAGTGCAGGAATCCGAAGCGCGCGTTGCAGTTCTTCGTGCGACGGTCCCGGTAAATACAGGAGGGCGTCAACCTCGGCCACACTCAATCGCTCTGGACCGTCAGCAATTTTTACAATGTCATCGCCTGCGCCGACTTCTCCTTCCTGCAACACGCGAAAGTAAAAGCCCGGCCTGTGATGCGCGACCAGCAGGGATGGCATTCGAGGCTCATTCATGCGAATGCCGACGCGATAGCAGGTTACGCGCGGCTGTGATACTTCGAAAACCGCGCCGCCTATGCGGTATCGATCACCGATGCAGACCTCGCTATCAGCGAGCCCCTCGACCGTGAAGTTCTCTCCGAATTGGCCAAAAGTAAAATCGCTCCGGCCCAACGACCGTTCCCAGTAGTGATAAGAGTCCATCTGGTAGACGAATACGGCGCGCTGCTCCCCACCATGACCCGCGAGATCGCCTTGCGCGTCGCCATCGATATCGAGCTTGCGCACCATTCGCGGTCCCGCAACCGGAGATTTCCAGACTGCGGTGCGCACAGTTTTACCGTTCCATGTCACGTCGCGCGGAAGGCCGACATTTACTGAAAGCAATCGAGGCATGCGTAACTCGAAGATGCCTGGCGCCCGGCTAGAGTTCTTTTATTTTTACCAGTGACGAGCAGGAGCGGCGCCATCCACGTGGAGAATCTCTCCGTTCACATGATCCGCCTCTACCAGGTAAAGAACGGCATCGACAATATCCTTCACCGTTGCCCTCTTTACAACCGGCTGGGTCGAGCTTTGGCGGTCATTCTGGTGCATCGGAGTATCTACTTCTCCTGGAGCTACAGCATTAAACCGAATGTTCTCTTTTGCGTACTCGACTGCGAGATTCTGGGTCGCGGCATTCAACCCACCCTTCGTCATCATCGAAATCGAACCGTTTTCGCCCGCGATTGGCCGATCGGCAAGCGCCGCACTGATAGTCACAACGCACCCCGATTTTTGTTTGAGCATCTCTTTTACGACGTGTTGGGTCATATAGAAGAATCCAAGCAGGTTCGTGGAGACAAGGACATTGAAGTCCTCGATCGTGAAGTCGATGAAAGGCTTGGTAAGGAAGATGCCGGCGACATTCACCAAGACGCCGATGGTTCCGAAGTTATCAATTGCAGCGTTAACAGCATCGGTAGCTGTTTGTAGATTGCCGATATCGCCGGTCAGCAGGATCAGTCCGCCCGAGGCAGTCAGCTTTCGATTAGCTTCACGAGACGTCGCCACGACGTTATAACCGTCCTTCAAGAAGCCTTCGACCAAACCAGCGCCAATACCACCTGATGCTCCAGTTATGATTGCTGTTTGCTTGTCCGACATAGACCACCTTTCGTCTTAACCGTTCGAAGCCAATACACAGCTTGGATTCCGGCTATGTCAAAACGGATTGATCTCATCCGCGGAGCCGCAATTTGCGGCTCAAGAACCAACGAATCTTGTACTAAAGCGGCGGTGTGATCTGGGCTGCTGCGCGCCAGCTCGCCGTTCGGCGAGTCTTACCGCGGACGCGATTGTGACAAGCCGCCAACTGCGGTTGGTTGATCGAGGTGGGCTCTCCATTAACCCTGCCTCGTTGAGCCAGTCCTCTGCAGATAGTTTGGCTTCCTCCGGACCAAACAGCTGAGTCACGGCACCGATGAACGCAGATAATTCACGTTCAGCGATCTCCATTTCCGTGGGGTAATTCGAATTGCAAAACTGTTCCTGGGGGTTCATGGAATCAGGCTTTTCTTTTTCTCTGCAGTCTGCCGGGACCAATCCAAGCGCGATCGAACCGTCCGCATCACCAAATAAGTTTGGCAAACGCCGGGAAAAACTTCTTGGCGCGAATAATCAAAACAGAAGGCTGGAAGACGAACAATTGGACGATAGTATCGCCGATACTTTGGTATCGGCCCCACCGCTAGTGAGCGCCTGCCGCTGAATCTGCGGAGATCCTCCCGAGGCAAATGAGGCGATCTCTGATAAAATGTCCGTATTCGTGGGGCGTCTTCGGCCAATCGTAAGCAAGAATGGGATTGACCCATGTCGGATGTTAGTCCGATCGTGTTCGTTGTCGACGATGGCGCCTCCGTGCGCAAATCGTCGGAACTGTTAATCCACTGCGAAGACCGACAGCCGGAGAGATACGGGTCCTCCCAAGAATTCTTCAACTACCCACAAGGTCACTTTCCGATCTGTCTCGTCCTTGACGTTTCTTGTCCCAATCTCACCGCGCTATATCTTCAAAGGCTTGACGTCGAGAGTTGTACAAACGCGCCGATCATCGAGCGAGGTGAATGACGATGAAGAGGACAGCACCAATTTCCCTGGCTGGCTCGCAGCTCGGCGAAGTACGTCATGTTTGCGCATTCTTCAACAGCGACGACGAAGAGTATCGTGTGCTGCTGCCGTTCATTAAGGAGGGGTTCGAGCGTGGCGACAAGGCGGTTCACGTTGTGAACCCGACTCAACGTCACGACCATCTGCAACGATTGGCGGGAGTGGGCATCGATGCGGCAACTGCCGAGCAGAGTGGGCAATTAGAACTTCGGATCAATACCGAAGCTTACATTCGCGACGGCCGTTTTGATCAGGATCGAATGCTGGCGGCCTTCGAGCAGATGGCCAGCGGCAACGCCAAGGGTGGATTTCCGCTGAGCCGCATTTGCTGCCGCATGGACTGGGCCAATAACGACCGGTCCTACATTGACGATCTGGTTGAATTCGAATCGCGCGTGAATGATGTATGGCGTAATCACGACGATGCGGTGATCTGCACCTACCATCTCGACAAATTTGGAGGCGATACGGTGATCGACATCATGCGCACGCACCCGATGATCATCATTGGTGGCCTCCTCCACCGGAATCCGTTCTACGTACCGCCCGGGGAGTTCCTGCGTGAGGTCCGGCGACGTCGGGCCTTGCTGCCTTCCTCCACTGCTGCTGCCTGATATGGAAGTCCAATCTGAACTTGCTTCCGTCGGGGCGAAGCACCTTCAACGGTGTATTAACGATCTCGTTAGCCTGCTCGCTCTTCCCGCCGTGTGGAGTGGCGGCGATCCATCCCAGGTTCTCCATACCTTGCTTGACGCGCTCATGCGAATGCTGCGCCTGGACCTGATTTCCGTGACGCTGACAGATCCAGTTGATGGAGCACCGGTAGAGATTGTGCGGCTCGCCGAGCGGAAAGGACCGATGCCTTCTGCGCACGACATCTGCACAGCGCTCGGCCATTGCTCCAACAACGACTCTCGGAAATGGCCACCGGTGCTTCGTAACCTGATGGGGGAGGAAGATGTCTCGATCGTGGCTCAGCCACTGGGTTTACAGGGCGAACTGGGCGTGATGGTTGTAGCGGCCGCGCGAAAAGACTTCCCGCAGCAAACCGAGGCACTTCTTCTGAATGTCGCGGCGAATCAGACATCGATTGGACTGCAAGAGGCGCGGCTCCTGAGCCATCAGAAACGGGTCGCCAGCGAACTCGATCAACGGGTCGCGCAACGGACTGCCGAACTAGCCATTGCCAACGAGGAACTGAAAAGGGAACTGGCCGAACGAAAGCTCGTGGAACAAGCGCTCGGCAAGGCTCGATCGGACCTGGCACACGTGGCAAGGGTCACCAGCCTGGGAGTCTTGACGGCTTCGATTGCGCATGAACTCAATCAGCCGCTGTCGGGCATTATCACCAACGCCGGCACCTGTCTGCGGATGCTGGCCACCGACCCGCCCAACGTTGATGGCGCTCGTGAGACCGCACGGCGCACGATTCGCGACGGCAACCGAGCCTCCGAGGTGATCACTCGATTGCGCGCCCTCTATGGAAAGAAAGACGCCGCGATTGAACCCGTGGACCTGAACGAAGCTACGCGAGAGGTACTCGCACTCTCCATGAGCGAACTTCAGAGAAATCGCGTCATCGTGCAACAGCAACTTGCCGACGACCTCCCGCTGATCACGGGCGATCGCGTCCAGCTCCAGCAGGTTATTCTGAACCTGCTCCGCAATGCTTCTGACGCGATGAGCACTGTCGATGATCGTCCAAGGGATTTACTGATTCGAACTGAACTCGATGAGAATGGTCAGGTTCGCCTTAGTGTGGCTGATGCTGGAGTCGGCTTCGATCTTCACGCTGCGGACCGGCTGTTCGAAGCCTTTTACACAACGAAGAATGAGGGTATGGGCATCGGATTGTCGGTCAGCCGTTCGGTGATCGAGCGTCATCATGGCCGCCTTTGGGCGACGCCAAATAACGGTCCGGGCGTTACGTTTTCGTTTTCTATTCCCTGTGAATCAGAGGGCATGACGAGAGACGGTACTCGCGCCAGCCGCATACCTTTGGCGTCGGACGGGGCATGAGAGATAAATATCGCTCAGGGGCGATGGAGTCCTTGGGCAAAACCGATACTAAAGTCCAATGGACGCTGCCCCACGCGCAGCGCATTCTTACGGCATGGAATTGCGCCAGGAGAGGCGTGCTGCTGAGCGTCCTTTGGTGTCAGTGGTTGACGATGATGAGTCGGTGCGTGAATCGCTGCCCGACCTGCTTGGCGAGTTCGGGTTTGCAGCCCGTGCATTCTCATCCGCGGAAGAGTTCCTGGCCTCAGACTCCGTCGACCAGACCCGTTGCCTGATCCTCGACGTTGCCATGCCGGGAATGAGCGGACCAGACCTTCAGAGGGAACTAAAGCTTCGCCGGCGAGAGCTTCCGATTGTCTTCATAACCGCCCAACGCGAAGAGACTGTTCGCCCCCAAGTGCTCGAACAGGGCGCAATAGAATGCCTGTTCAAGCCATTCAGCGACACGGCTCTGCTTGAGGCCATCAATTCGGCGCTTCGCCTGAAGTGAGAGTCCTGCACTCCGTCGAGATTGGAGAACAAAATGAATGCAAGGAACGAGTTTGCAGATCAATTGGGGTCGCCGCCCATGGCAATCTCAACCTCAATCGTGTTCGTTGTTGACGACGATATTTCGGTCCGCGAATCTCTCGAGCTCTTGATCCGCAACGAAGGCTGGCAGCCGAAGACATTCGCTTCGGCCCAAGAATTTCTCGATCATCCACGAGTGCTCGTGCCGAGCTGTCTCATTCTGGATATTTCTCTACCCGGCCTTAATGGCCTCGAACTGCAGAAGCGCATCGCTTTGGAACGGAATGAGATGCCAATCATATTTATCACTGGCCACGGCGATATACCCAAGACGGTGCAAGCTATGAAGGCAGGGGCCGTCGAATTCTTGACGAAACCATTCAGCGACGATGTATTGCTCAGTGGTATCCGTAATGCCCTGGAACGCAGTCGAGTTATTTTGAATTCTGAGGCCAACGTGCAAGCGCTTCGGGAGCGGCATGCAT
>Ga0335073_10007790_pt1 | contig 15018 bp, 13 predicted proteins | sample Lox_Sample_22_FD_207093 | JGI IMG/M metagenome (GOLD analysis project Ga0335073, IMG submission 207093) | Soil microbial communities from Loxahatchee National Wildlife Refuge, Florida, United States - Lox_Sample_2.2 | ecosystem: Environmental > Terrestrial > Soil > Wetlands | place: USA... | reverse complement strand
TTCATCAGATTACATAGTTCGAATTTACTATCAATTGGTTTTATTTGTTGGGTATCTTCTGCATGCAATCTCAAATCAAATATCAGCCATAGCTGTTCCGATCCCAATACAATTCCAAATATCTCAGACCAACTTTGATGAAATAAAGGAGGTATCCTTCGAGTGTAACAGACAAAACACGCCTTTCTCTGCCAGGAACCGCCTCCCAGAAGCAGCTCCGAATGGGTATCTACACTGAGATACTTCCCAAACGCCCAAATCCGCCGCCTTACCACCGCTGCAAATGCAATGATGCAATATGAAAAATGACTAAGTGGAGAGTGTAAGAGATTCGTAAAGAGTGTCAAGTGAATCATAATGAATGATCCACCATGAAAACCAATCTGTGCCCATTATTCATCACACAATGGGTTCAACTTCAGCTTCACCAGAGGCAAGCAGATCCGCAATAATGTCTGCAGCCTCATCGCTAGGAGAAGTGATGCTGTCGCTCTGCCAACTCCCACTCCTGATGATACCCAGTCCCAAAATGCCATCGCGACTAGCCTCGAGATGTGGTACACTGGTTGGACTCCATGCACTGACTAATCGATGTTGTTCTTCGGCTTCACCATCCACTTCTTCTTCTTCACCGCCGTCGACTTCTCTGTCAAGCACACGACCACCTAGCTTGACCTCGTCGACTCGCACTCTGTACTCTAGTGCCTTCTTGCCCTCCAAGATCATCTCTTCGGTCCACGCCATGCACCGCCGCAGCGCCTGATTCATCTTCTGCGAATCGACAAGCAGCTCACGATGGCGCGAGAGGTCCAACTGCAACCTCTTCGAATCCTTAGCGAGCATACGCTCATCACGCTCTGCCACAGCCGCTGACGACAAACTCGAGTCATCCGTGCTATCCTCCCCCTCATCGTCATCGTCATCCTCCTCACCCTCCTCAAACTCTTCACCATCCTCCTCATCCCCCCCGACCTCGGCCTCACCCTCGCCACCCTCCTCACCGCCACGACCCGCTTCCGGCCCGCGCAGCACCGCCGCGTCGGAGAACCGCCCCGCGCGCGTCAGCCGCCGGAAGCGCCGCAGCTCGGCCTTCTGCTTGCGCACCTCGCGCTCCAGCTGGCGGTTGATGGCCAGCAGGCTGGAGTTGGAGATCTCGAGGTCGAGGACTTTGCGCTCGCGGCGCGCGTCGGCCGCGAGCTGCGACGGCTGCGGCGGCTGCGATGGCTGTGGCTGCGGAGGTTGGGCGGCTGGCGCGGCCGCGTGCAGTTGAGGTGCGCAGGCCGTCGGCTTGTCGGGCGTTGTGTTGTGGGACCGTGGCGCCTGTGGCGTGCTGCGTGTTGGATTGGGAGAGCCGGCCGCGCCGCCGCTGTGCCGCGATGGTGTGGAGGTGCCGCTGCCGCCGCTGCTGGTGCTTGCTGCTTGCCATGTTGTGGCCAGTGGGCTTAGACCAGAGTAATTTGCGTTGTCCGCCGCTGTAGATGACTTACGGCTCGATGGTGGCGATTCGATTGAGCCAAGACTAGACGTTCGGTTATGAGATTTTGTTCCTTGTTGAACACCTGGAGTTTCTGCGCTGCCAGACCGACGGCGAGCAGTCGGTGCCGTTGTCGGTATCGTTGTCGGTATCTGTAAGTTAGGTGGAGATAGCAAAGGAAGTGCATTCGCTCGATTGCTGGGTTTAATGACTTGAGACGCTCCCTTACGGTATGAGAGGTGAATGTTCTCCGAAGACGGTGGTCGGAAGAAGGCGGGAGCACGTTGCAAGACTTCTACAGGAAGAGGCTTTGGTGAAGGTGAAACGTAAGGAGGTGGTGATAAAGGTGGAATGTCATCAACTTCGGCGCCATTTGCATGGAAGAACTGACTTCTTCCTGATCGTGCAGAGACTGCCGAAAGCGGTGGCGATGGTACAACGGTCGGTCGTCCACTACTCTCTTCTTGTTGGCCATTTGCATAGAAAAAGGCAGCAGCTTTCTTTGGAACCGGTAAAAGTACAGGCGACCTCGCTTCGTTTGCTCGAAAGAATTTGCTCTCAATATCTCGATCAGCGGGAGGTTCGGAGGATTGGAGACCTGTAGTTATAAACGCCGATGACCGTATGAGAGGCGAATTGCCTGTGCTTGGACTACCAACTACACTCTTCGGCTTCGATTTTGATGCAGTCATAAATGCCTGTCCACCTCCGCCCTGTATCGCAATATTGCGATTGCCATGTCCATTGCCAGCCGCCGAATTGGGTCTTGTAATTCTAGGAGTTCCACCTTCCGGTGTCGACTGTGCACTATCCACTCGTGACTTTCTGGATGAGGAACGTGGTGTTATGTTGTTGTTGAGAAATGCTTGAACGGGAGTGGATATTGACTCTTTGGACGCCGACTTCTCGAAAGCGCTAGCGATGTCGCTCTGCGTTGTCTTCCGCGTCAATGGCGGAGTGGCACTAGCAGCAAGACGCGGAGTAATTGGTGACTTAACATTACGGTTTGTCGCGAGGACTGGCTTCAAAGGGCGGCTCGCATTGTTGTTGTTCGCCTTGTCAAAAGGCATCGTGCGAAGATACGCTCAGCAGACGACGCGATAAGGCTACGAATCGTCCATTGCAGGTGGATCTGATATTTCCCCGTGTCCAGCCGTACCGAGTGAGGAATTCGAGGGATCGATGGGGAGTATGGGTGAGGAAGGTCGTATTATTCCAAGTTTTGTTGTTGCTCTGTGATTCTCTTCAACTCCGCGCCGAAGGTGTGGCGCTAAGGTGACTCCAGCTAACCAAGAACCGGCGCGTACGCTCAGGCTAAACCGCCTCCCTTTTCAAGTGAAGCCAAAGCTTTCTGTGAACCCAGTTTCTTGTAAAGTCCAACTTGGACCTCCAAACGCGTCTGCACAGCTTCGACGTCCAGTAAACTCAGTTCCGTTGTTGTCAAATATGACCTCTGTGGCTTGCCAGGGTGAGCATCGCGCTGACAGGGTTGACGCGTTTCAATACATTCCACCGCGGGGCATCCGACTGCAATAGTGGCTTTGTTAATGACACAATATCGTGAACAGCCGCCAGAGCATGGCGAGCTTCTTGACGCCATGGAAGAGGCCTCCAGCGATGAGCAAGTCCATCAAACCGATCCTAAATCCTCTGCAGACGACCTCAAGACGCTTAAACATCGCCTGGCTGGACCATCAATCCTCAAAGCTGGACAGGATACCGTTGACCAAAAAAAGGTGACGGAGATCATCTACAACGTATCCAAAGGCAGCAAGTTCTTCAACAACGAGCAGGTCAAAGACCGACAACTCACCGAGAAGATCGATCGAATCCTTTCCAGAAAAAAACAACTCGACAAACTAGACCTCTCCCAAGACCTTCGACGCGCAGATGAATACATCTCATCATTGGAGCTGAGTAGAGACTTGTCACAGACGATTGTACATCTCGACTGTGATGCATTCTATGCTGCTGTGGAAGAGTTGGACCGACCAGAGCTGAAGCTGGTACCGTTCGCAGTTGGAAAAGGAGTTCTTACAACGTGCAACTATGAGGCAAGGAAATATGGCTGCCGTAGTGGTATGGCTTCATTTGTCGCGAAAGCATTATGCCCGCAGCTCATAACTATTCGAATAAACTTCGACAAGTACAACGCCAAAGCAGCCGAAGTCCGAAAGGTCATCTCAACGTACGATTCACGGTTTGAAAGTGCCAGTATTGATGAGGCATATCTCAATATCACAAAGTATTGCGAAGATAATGATATGGATCCAGAAGAAGCTGTGCAACAACTAAGAGCAGAGGTTCACGAAAAATGCAAAATTACCGTCTCGGCAGGTATTGCATGTAATGCGAAACTTGCAAAAATCGCAAGTAACAAGAACAAACCCAATGGCCAATTCCGGATACCTGCCGATAGAGCTACCATTATGGACTTTATGAGGGTACTGCCAGTACGGAAAGTCAATGGTGTTGGCAGAGTCTTCGAACGAGAACTTGATGCAATCGGCATCAAAACTTGCGGCGACATCTACGATTATCGAGCAATGCTTAACAGACTTTTCGGTGAGAAAGCATATGAATTTCTTATCCAGTGCTACCTTGGCCTTGGCCGTACCAGCGTTGCACCTGCTGAAGAATACGAGCGTAAGAGTGTGGGCACCGAGAGTACCTTTGGAGACTTGTCAGGAACTTTTCACCTCAAAGAGAAGTTGAGAACCACAGCTGAAGAGCTTGAAGGTGATCTCAAGCGTACTCAATGCAAAGGAAGAACTCTGGTGCTTAAGATCAAGCTCCATACGTATGAAGTTTTGACACGACAAACTGTGACGCCGTTCGCCGTTTACAAAGCCGAAGACTTATACAGATTTTCATTACCGATGTTGACGAAATTGGAAAAAGATATCCCTAACATGCGTCTACGATTGATGGGATTGAGATGTACACATCTAGTAAGCACTGCCAAAGCTGAACTCAACTTTTTTGGCGTTCGAAGGCATTCATCCAATGATTCGGAATCCGTGAAGAAACCTACTGTGGATGCAGATGGATGGGAAGTTTGGCCAGAAGCAGAATTTGAAGAAGCTGCACGTCAAGAACGAGAACAGGAATTGGAAGAGCTAGAAAAGCTCAGTCAAGAGGAAGATTTTCATGCGAAGGATGCTCAAGAGGAGCCTACACCGAAAGAACAATTTTGGGATTGTCCAATTTGTGGAAGACCTCAACCGGCGGACGACAAGTCTCTCAACAATCATATCGACTTATGTCTATCAAGACAGACCATCAAGGATGCAGTTCGAGATACATCCAATCTTGATATCAACGTCACAAGTCACAATGAGATTGGCCAGACAACTCTACGACCATCTTCGGCTAATGGGAAGAAGAGAGGACGACCACGTCAAGACTCTCGACCTCAGCTAGAGAATAGTGTTAAGCGAAGAGCGTTTTTCTCCTGATGAATCAAGATTGCATGAATATCTCCTTAGATTTCGGATGATTCACAGCTCCACTTGATAGAGAAGATGTAGAGATCAATGGCTTAAAGACGCATCAATGGCCAGGAATCTTGGAAGTCTTGACAGAGTCAATGAGCCTGGAATGAGAGATTAATATTGAACTTTCCATGTGGTTCATAGCTATGCCTGAGCCTTATTCGCCCTTACGGACGTTTGACGAACAGAATTTGGACTAGTAAGTGACGATCTTCGCTTGAATGACCTTATGTTGCATGATTTTGCATCGGATACACCTTTTGGTTTCATTGCGGACCCACTGAAGTCCACACCTTTAATGCTTCCATCGTCGCGAAAGGAGAATTTCTGTTGAACTGATCAAGACTCAACTTTGACCGTCTTCCAGGATTTCCGTTGCACTTTAGGATTCTCTGTGCTGAACATATTCATTGCATGTTCTCGACGTTTTCATTTTCTTTGATCATGCTACAAGGTGTGTCACGATGTTGGGTTGATGCTTTTGGCAGCCAAGGCCAAACTGAAACCGTCTCAACATCAAAAGCCACAACCACAAACAAGCCCTCCAGAAGCATCATCTCTCACTGAGAACGCATTTCAAAGTCTCCGGCTTGCATGAATCCGAAGACGTTTACGGATTTCTCTTTGCCATCCTGCGACGCTGCAGTTGCTTATACCATCATGAATCCCATGCGACTGCAACATTTTCCAATGTTGTACCATTCTTCTGGCTAAGCTGGTGCTATTCAATTCTCTCCTTGTATTATCTCAAGTCTCTCATTCTAGCATCGTATTTTCTACAGCCTCCGGAAAGAGTAATTCAACATGAAGTACCTATGGATCATCACACTGACAACGTTGATCGCTGCTAGACCGATCGTAGATGTCTCGGGACGACCTACAAAGGAAGACATGTATACGAGGCGCCAAGGTAGTTGCACAGTCATTAATTTGGTGGGAAGTATGCTGACATTAAGCAGTTACTCCAGCGGAGATCAGTGGACTTCTCACAGGTGGCAGCACAACGGGAGTCACTAGTAGCGCAACTGGATCTTTGGGCACGTCCGGGCAATCATCTGGATCGACAACAACAGATGGTGGAAACACGCTGTTGAACAGTGGCAGCACAACCTCCACAGGCCAGCAATCGGCAACTAGCGGTGGCGTCGATGGTAGTTTGGCTGCCCTTCTCGGTGCCAGCTCCATCGGAGGCGCAAATGGACAGCTCACTCAATCTGGTGGAATTGCTGGATTGCTCAGCAACGTTGGAAACCTAGCAGACCTGAACAATCCAGTTACTCTCGGGTCAACAGGAACGACGGGGACAACGGCTGGCGGTACAACGGGAGGAACGACCATCTCTAATGGAGGAAACGCCAATGCGGGAAACCCGGGCACTGGTTCGACGACAGGAACTACAGGCACTGGTTCGACGACGGGAACTACAGGTACTGGCAGTACGCAGGGTGGTACTATCCCTCAAGCTGGGACACAACCAGGCTCAGCAACCGGCCAGCAGCCTGCTGCCCAAGCTCCCGCAGGCTCTCTTGTGCCGGCCATGAGTCCGCAACCGGCAGTGAGCGCCCAACCAGCCGTGAGTGTCGCTTCATCACTCAGCGCGGCTTCAGCAGCCAGTGCCGTTCCTCTCGTCAGCCCTCAGCCTGCCTTTAGTGCTACTCCGACCATCAGCGCTCAACCTACCAGCAGCCCTCAGCCTGCCTTCAGTCTCGCTCCGGCCATCAGCCCACAACCCGCCATCAGCGCTGTTCCCGCTATTCCCGCTATTGGTGCTCTTCCACCGATCAGTGCTTCTCCAGGTGTGAGCCAAGCTGCGGCAATCACACAAAGCGTAGCTCCATTAGCACCTGCGGTACCTACGGCAGCTGCACCAATATGAACGAGATGATGTAAGGGACAGTGAAAGATACAGGCTCCAATCTTTACGGCATTTAAGAGACATCATGTGTTGCATTTAGACCGGTAGTCCACAGTCACCAGACTGTTATTTTGAAATGGTATCGCTACAAAGAAATTTGAACTCGCGGTGGCACTATAATTTTCGATTGCCAATGAGACTTGCTTGTGTGGGAAAAGGTTTACCTGCAATTGAGATGATACGATTCCAAGTCCAGGTGTTAATTCTTTTACGTTCGAAGTGGAGTTTGAAAGGCGCCAATGACCGTATTGGGTATTCCATCTGCATCCAGTCCCAAGACTCCAAGACATTCAACTCACCTTCCCAATCTCTTGACGACCGTTCAGTTCACTTCACGCTGGTCTCGCATCTGAGCCAAAATGTCTCACGATAGCTAATATCAACCTGTGCCACGGTGTTCGCGTACAATAGGCCAGAATTGTCATCTTGTCACGAAAATGCCCACCATCCTCATCACAGGCGCCGCATCTGGGCTCGGAGAAGCTTTTCTAAACGTTCTTATATCCGATTCTTCCAACAAGATCTTCACACTGGATCGGCTATCTCTGCCAGCATCTCAGTTGCCAATCGGTCGTGTCACTCATCAGGGTTTGGATGTCACATCAGAGTCGGATCTGGCAACATGGTACTCAACTCACCTGAAAGACAAGGCATTAGATCTCGTCGTTCATTGCGCAGGCATCAGAGGTCTTGTTCCCGAAGTAGAGCGCAACCATCCGGACAATGTGGCCGCATGCGAGACGATGCTGGTGATGGATTCTGCTACCATGAGAAGAGCCTTCGACATTAACGCTCTTGGGACTTTCAATCTTTTCCGCATCATCCTCCCTAGCCTGACTCTGGCTGCGCAGAAGAACCCAGAACGGCCACCAAAGGTCATCACTATGACTTCGCGGATGGGATCTCTCACCGCCAACGTGGGAGGAGGTGCATACGCATATAGAGCGAGCAAGGCGGCATTAAATGCAATTGTGAAAAGCTTCAGCGTCGACATTCCTGAAGTGGTGTGGATACTGATACATCCTGGGCGAGTGGAGACGAAGCTGGTCAAATGTAAGGAAGAAGGTGCGATCAGTGCTGAGGAGAGCATCGAAGCTTTAATGAAGCTGATTCCCAGCTTTGGGCAGGAGAATAGTGGGAAATTCTATGATAGATTCGGAGTAGAGATTCCTTGGTAATTGCATTAAAGTAAGTTCTAGCCTCGACTGAATACCCCCACGAGATGTAACGTTCCCAGTATAAGTCGAACTTCACCACCTCAGTAGGTCACCTTTTGCACATGAGATTCTTCTGAAACGCGCAACGCCCAAAAACACAATGCTCTAGCCTTTGCTCCCCAAATATCCCGCAAATTTCATGGTTCACTTCAATAAACAGTCAGCTTTCTGCACTTCTTCACACGTAGGTGGCGAACAGAGAGAACATAAATACTGCTAGACCAAACCAGATAATTAAAATCGTAAGTGCAGATGCAAACAAATGTGAATTGAGGTCCGCTTTGGGGTAATGAAACCAAGTGTACGACTTTCGCGTTTCGTGTGCTTGAATTACTTAGGATGGGCCTATTCTTGAGCCACATCGGAGTTCGTAGCGCTCCGTGGGTATTGGCAGAGCAACCAAACCGCCATGCGGCCCTTTACGCTTTGGCCAAGAGCTTAGACCTCGCTCTCATGCTGCCCTATCACTTTCCTGGTGCATGGAAATGGTGAGTTTGAGTTCGTTTTCTGGATTTCACTCTCACAGGTTCGGAGATTTCAATCCGGCGACAGACTTGCTTAATTGTAGAACGCCTGCCTGGGTGGGACTGATACCTTAACGTACAACGCTCTGGTCAAATATATCGTGTGATGAAGCATCTGATTTAAATTACTCTCTGCTACTGTTCAATTTTCTTTTTAAACGCCATGCAAATAGGATAGAAAGCATCGCAGGGCCTTGGTTTGTTATCCGGGATCCACCGACAGCGTTGTGCGGTTACGTCGCCTCATTAAGTACCCACACGACCGACGATGTCAACACATAAGTCTGCCAAATGGGATTTGGTGTGCTGCCCGTAGGATTATTTAAGTTGCTTATAACTTCGCCAGGTTCCAGTCCCAATGAAGATGCCGGCGACGAGGCAGAGCAGTCAATGAGTGCAATCACGTCAAAATATGGCGGCTGCTGGGAAAATATGTACTCTTCGTCCTCTGACCCGACGACAACTCCCCACGCAGCACTGGTGCGTGTAAGAACGTCGATACGCGAAGGCTGATTGACAAGCAGTGAGGTGGCCTGTCCTGTGGTCTGGTTGCTGAAAAGACAGGTGCCATATGTGGTACTGAACGGCGCGCAGACGGAGCAGGTGACCGATTGACCCGGTGTGACATCGACGTTGAGTATCTGGTAGTTGCTGAACTCGATCTCATTACTGAGAAAAGTCGCGAAAGCGTAGGCACCAGTCTGGATCTGCCCATTCACGTTGCTAACGTAAGATGTCGTGCCTCCGAGGAGCACTCCATCGAGCTGAACTACGCAGGATACTGCCCATGGACCGCCACCCACTGGGTTGACTGGAGGTTGAAGCTGCGGTATAGTCCAAGTCGCGGTAACATTAGTGCAACCTGAAAGGCTCTGATAGACGCTGGCTGCGGTGCCCCAGAATGGAGTGCCTGGGCCTGAAGGAAGAGGCTGGAGCCTCCTAATCTTCGGAGCCGATTCACTTGCCTTTCTTGGGATTTGCAAATCGACCTTCTTTCTAGGCACGTGAGGTTGAATCTTCAATGGTACACCGAGGGTCCGTTCCCAGATTTCGTACTGCTTTCGGTGAGTTTCTGGATTCGGTCGAGCGGGAAACCCATAGGACAGGCGCTCTTCCTCTGATGCTTTCAACGGTATAAAGTCTTTGGGAGGGAGAGGGATATCATCATGCTGTAGTTTGGGACGATGCTCCTTCTTGTCCGCCGCGCCCTCGCTATCTCCCTGATGGCCAGCGGGTTTACTATCAGTTTCAGACATACTGATGAATATGGAAGTGAATTTGAATTTATAAATGCGGAGTAAATAAGTTTGGAACCCTTTTCTCACTCTCTTCTTTCACGGTGGGAAGGAGGGAATCAAAAGAAAACCGACGAACCTATGGACGCATATAGTGCTCTCAATCCTAGCTGTTGACGCCTGAGCATGATGCGATGTATGAGCGTTTTTCGTCAGCTGAGATGTTATGTTCAGTTGCACAACCATCACGCCACTACATCAATACCAATCACAATGACAGTCTGTGATGGACAGATGGCGTCTCACGCAACCTTACGCCACCGAAGATGCAGCGTGAATCGAAGCTTGAAGCTGAACAGTTGAAAAAACGCCGACAAGGCCTGATGAACCTGGATGTAGTTCAGCTCTTGGATGCGTGCGTGACCGATGTTCGAGGATTCGTAGCCCGCCTTGAGTTATGATCGTTGTTGCCAAGCCATAGAATATTGAGTGCATCACAGGTCTATACGAGCCATGTCGTTTCTAACATGGGTCTGACAAATGACTTGTAGTTCTTGAGTGAAATTCTGCGTTACTGGCCTAGTTTCTGGAACACAGACCAGGCCGTCGAAGCGATTCTATTTGCATGATTAGAGGATGAACTGACTGAGCAGAAACGTCCTGCAATCGACTATCACCACGTTTGCAGCTTTGCCAAAGCAGGTTTTGTGCAATTCAAGAATTAAAAGAGGAGATGTTTGGTGTGACCTTTCGTTAATCAAAGCTCCAGTCGCTATCCAGTATAATCCAGCAATGACGGCTTTCTCAGGTTTACCACAAAGAGCAATCAAACCTTTCTTCGCTGAGTCTTATGTCCTAAGAAAAGTGTGCCGCTTTCTGACATCCTGAGAGTATCGTTCGATAAACAGAATCAGCGGACGAATTTGAGCTTCATACAAGCTCTGTACTCGGCTTCAGGTTGCCGCTCGGCACCCATGTTCTCAGGAATGGCTGCGTGTAAGTGTCTGCCGATATGTTTTGGAGCCAGTAATGAAGCTTCAAGTACAAAAGTGGCGAAAAATTTACGACGTCAGCGACAGCCCACGCCCGGAGTGCGCCGCGAGTGAAATATATTGGCGCGAATACAGGAAGCACGACTGGGCGGACGACCGACGGCGGACTGCGGAATGAGTGTGGTCGCATCAAAACTTCCTCCGCTTTTCGTCCACCGCAACCTACCAGTCACGGGATCTATACAAACTCGGACCGCAAAATTCGGAACTACTACTACGTCAACTACCTGCTCAAAATAACGGACATGGACACGAAAAATCTTTTACTACGTCCAACGGAGTCAAACGGCGTTACGGCGGTAATTGACATAATGAGGCATCATAGTGACGGACGTATATCAGAGAAGTCGAACAGCTCCGTGATGGAAGGCAACTGCATGGGTATAAATTTCCCGTTGTTCGACCTCTGTGAGCTTCATAATTCAGTTCCAGAACATTAGAGACAATCTCAAGTCAGCTTCAAGCCTTATCAGTTATTCTACATTCCGCATAATGGTTGCCGGTAAATACCACGAAGCCCACCTCAATCCAAAGGGACCAGGAGACGCTCGCCCAACGGCTCTTCAAATCATCAAAGACGAAGGCCTCGAAGGAAAATTGACAGGAAAGGTTGTTTTCGTCACCGGTGGATTAGCAGGAATTGGCCTTGAAACAACTCGAGCACTCCATGCCACAGGTGCAACCATCTTTGTTGGAGTCCGTAACGTGAAGAAGGGACAGGAAGCTGTCGAGGAGATTCTCTCAGCCGATCCTTCCAATAAGGCACCGATCCATATCATTGAGATCACACTTGACCACCTCGCTTCCGTGCGCGCAGCCGCAGCCGAGTTCCTCAAGCAAAGCGACAAGCTCAACATCCTCATTCTCAACGCCGGTGTGATGTCTACTCCTGAAGGCCGCACAGTCGACGGATTTGAAACGCAATTTGCTACAAACCACTTAGGCCACTTCCTCCTCTTCCAGCTACTCAAACCAACTCTCATCGCATCAGCAACTCCGGAATTCAACTCTCGTGTCGTCAGCGTGACCTCTATGGGTCATCGATTTAGCCCAATCCGTTTCGACGACTACAACTTCGACGAGAAGGACTCTTATCATCCATTCATCGCGTACGGCCAGTCGAAAACCGCCAACATCTATCTCGCAAACTACATCGATCGGCACTATGGAGCTAATGGTCTTCACGCGAACTCTCTGCATCCTGGCGGTATCTGGACGGCCTTGATGAAGCACACATCTGAGGAGGTGCTGGATCAAATGAAGAGCGATGCTGTAACCATGGATTACTTCAAGAACCCTGCGCAAGGTGCCGCGACCAGCGTGTATGCTGCTGTGAGCAAAGACTGGGAGGGCAAGGGAGGAAAGTATCTTTCCAACTGCGAGGTAGCGGGACCGTTTCAGAAGGCCATAAATGATCTTGGTGTGGGAGATGACGGGTACGCAGAGTGGGCTTATAATGAAGAGAATGAGGATAGGTTGTGGCGAGACTCGTGCAAATTTGTCGGTGTCGAAGAGGACTGAGTAGAGATTTTTCGTGTTTAACTAGATATAGAGTTTTGTACGCTAGAGCGAATGTCTTTCCTTTCCCGCTTGGCACGCAAGAATTTGCGTCTGTTTCTATAGCCACTGTATCGTTAGAATAAGTACATGTAGGCGTTGAGAATGCCAGGCGTAATCAAAACAAGTTATCACTGTCTACGAAGTACTGCTAAAATTACCAACCGATCCGATTTACTAACCATTGGCATATTACAGCCAAAGCACGTACATCATCACATAGACGTCTCCTACGAGATAGGAGTCCGCAGAGTAATCATTCACCAGGGCCAATTGCAGAGCAGAATCACCGACCTGCATCATCGTCGACGCGAAGAACCTTCCAGCTTCACAATGGATCTCCTCCCTCAGGACTACCCGGATATACGGATGCTCCAGCAATGCTTCTGCCTCCAACAGTTAAGTTATAGGAATTGTTGCCATCCAAGTATTGCACAGTCTGACTGTTCTGGACGAAGCTGCCGTAATGCACAGTATGAGGAAGTAGATCATTCAATCGGGTCGCTGTTGTCGGAGCCAGCCAACGCGATATAGCCATTCAAACTTCCTCCGTTATAGGTACCTACTACCCTTAAGCCGCAGGGAGAACTCGTCTATTTCTCTTTAATGGCCACGCAACCTAAGCTGTGCCTGAACCATCCTGAGCTTCATCTGAGCTACATGTAGCTTGATGGTGGCTTTTTTCGCAGTGTGGCGAAGTAGATAAATGCGGGCTGTGCGTATTGCTTCAGATGCATTTGGATAGCTGAGACTTCGATCACTGCTACCTTAAGAGTATCTATATCCCCCATCTCCCCCAAAGCGAGCAACCGCCAACACAATGCCCGTCGCATTTGGCTTTTCAATTGGCGACTTCATCGCTGCAATAGAACTAGTCCGTACGGTGATTGACACTTTACGGGAATCCTCGAATTCAGGCACCTCGTTCCGCGCTCTAATCAGCGAACTCTACGCTCTCGAAACTGCACTTCTCCATGTCAAGCGGCTGGATACCGAAATATACAGTAGTGTCAATATTAGTTCCTTGCGCCAAGTTGCGTCGCAATGCCAGGACACGATTAATGAATCCTGGAAGAAGGCGCAGAAATATCAGCCTCATCTACAACGTAGCGGAACAAACTCAAAAGTCAAAGATGCGTGGTATAAGATCAAATGGGCTTTATGTAAAGAGGATGATCTCGCGAACTTTCGGGCCCAAATTAGAGGCCATACTAGCAGTCTCGATATTTTGTTATCGACCATCCAGCTCGAAGCATTGACAATAGATAGGCGAAAGCAGAACAGCCTTGCTAATATGATACAGAATTTCAGCTGTAGTATATTAAACAAGCTTGGCGTTATTACTACAACTATTGCGGAGAGTGTACGACAAGGAAAGGAGCTATTTGAAGTCAGCACTCAGATTGTACAAGGGAATTTGCGTCTCTTCCAAGCCGTGCATGATATCCAGCTAGTCATCCTCAAAATTCCCGGACAAGTTCAGCGCCAACAGCCAGTGTATTTGATTGATCCACTCAATAAAGAAAGTCCATTTCATTTGGAGTTCGTGAGATCAGTGGATGGCCTTCTTGCAGTGTTGAAGGACAATCTGAAGGCATCAGGATGTGGTCCACAGATGATTGATGAAGGGGGAATTCGTAATCGAAGAGATAGGAACACAAAAGATGATTGATATCACAGCACCATGGGATAGCTGTTTTTTTCCAGGGCAACGGGTTGCGATGAGTATGGTTTTCGAAGGATTGGAGCGGCTCAATTCAACATGTCCGGGATGCGGAACTGAACACGGAGAGTTAAGTGGTAGGGAGATTACATGGTGAGTAATTCATTGACTTATCCGAGCATTTCACTTCACTCATCTTACCTGGAAGGCAGTGCTGCTTGTGGTATGATCTTCCGTCGCATTGAAGAAATTGAAAAAAGGCACCTGAAAACGACACATCTGAAAATGACCCATCTGAGGACAGGCGAGCCTCACACCAGAGTGTCGAACAGACCGATCGTCTTCCAGGAAACGAATCAGAAAATCCTATCAATGGACCAAACAATAGGAAGAGGGGGAGGCAGAATGCTTTAATGAACGTACGAAAATTCCGCCGAATCCGAATGGTTACTCGTGTAGAGGCGTTTGATTCTTCGTATGATTCGCCGTTTCTACGTACTAGAGCTTCAAGTTACTGGAGCGTGTCGGAAGCGTCTCGTTTCCTAGCGTGCGGTGCACATTTCGGTACAGACTTCTCGGCCATTGCGAAAACAATGCAAACGAAAACTGAACAAATGGTGAGAGTTCTGTTTGTGTTGATTTTTTAGTACGATAACACTGACGCCGCGCAAAGGTCCGAAACCACTTTACTAAGTTACGTGCCGAAGGGAAACACCTTGAACTTTTTGATTTTGCTCTCCGCGCTGATCTCAGGAAGGAGCGTGGTGAGCCGCAAGGTACGGGTTTTCACGGCAGCGCGCATGCTACTGCAGCGCGCAACCCCACCAAAAATCAATAAAACTCACCTACTTCAGAGGCCCATATCTCCACCAATATTCGGTCAATTG
>Ga0335073_10007789_pt1 | contig 15018 bp, 17 predicted proteins | sample Lox_Sample_22_FD_207093 | JGI IMG/M metagenome (GOLD analysis project Ga0335073, IMG submission 207093) | Soil microbial communities from Loxahatchee National Wildlife Refuge, Florida, United States - Lox_Sample_2.2 | ecosystem: Environmental > Terrestrial > Soil > Wetlands | place: USA... | reverse complement strand
GTCATGAACAACCAAGGATACGATACGCTCATCAAGGATCTGAAGAGCAAACAAGCAGCGCTGGCTGCGTCCCTTGCCAACCATTGATGGATTCAAGGTGCGCGCCGCGCTATGCTGCGGGGTCTGAAATCGGTGGTGGTTGACGCCGACGGTCCTCCATTCAAGGAGAATAGAGCCAAGATGGAACGAGCTGCCAAACTCGCCAAGGGATCCGCCGCGCTTCGCGCGCTGGTCACCTCGGCATTCGTTGCAGGACTGTTCTGCGCGTCGTCTGCATTCTGCCAGGATGCCGCTCCGATCGCGCAAAACCCCACCGCGCAGTCGGCGGCTCAGGCCAAGCCGCTGCCCCCGGGCGAGAACGGAGGACCTCCGGGCGAGAACATGAGCGTGCGCGCCGATCCGCTCGAACCGTTCAACAGCGCGATGTTTAAATTCAACCTCAAGCTCGACGACTGGGTGCTCCATCCGGTTGCATCGGGCTACGCCTTCATCGCGCCCGAGCCGGTGCGCAAAAGCGTCGGTCACTTCTTCAACAACGTCGACGTGATCCCACGCCTGGCCAACAATCTCTTCCAGTTGAAGATGGCTGAGGCGGGTGTCGAGGTGGCGCGCTTCGGAATCAACAGCACACTTGGCGTGGCGGGATTTTTCGATCCAGCCAAGGACTGGTTCGGACTTGACCAGCATGACAACGACTTCGGACTGACGCTGCGCTACTGGGGCGCGCCGACTGGTCCGTACCTGATGCTGCCGTTTTTTGGTCCATCGACGATCGGCGACACCATCGGCAAAGTCGCCGACGGTGCAATGAATCCCATGGACTACTTGCTGCCGTGGTACGTATACATACCGGCGAACGCTGGATGGCGCATTGGCGAGGCGGTGAACTATCGCTCGATGCATCTGAACCAGTTCGAAGAGGCCGACCGCTATGCGATCGATCTCTACGGCGCGGTGCAGGATGCGTACATGCAGCAGCGCGACAACACGGTGAAGAAGCTCCACGAAGAAGAGTGGTAAGCTGAATTAGTTTCGACGCTGGCGCGCCGCGAGCGATATGCTCGCGGCGCGCTGTTTTTGGCTCTGCCTCGTATTCGACATGCTCGGAATCAACGCCGCCGCCTGGCCAAGGTTTCCCTTCCCGGTGCGGGAAGGGGACAGGGGTTAGGTCGTCTGTCTTGATTCTGACGGAAGGAAGACTCTCGGATTAGTCCGCTGACAAAGGGAGGCCGTCAAATGAAGACCCTCGGAATCATCATTGTGTTGGCCGGTGTGATGCTCTGCGGCGTTACCGTGCTGCTCGCCGCTCGCGCCACCGGCGAGAATCAGGTTGCATCAGTCGCCGTATCGTTGGCCTCGATCGGCACGGTGATGGCGGGCGCGGTCGTAATCTGGGCCGCTCGCGGCGGAATTGACCGCCCACGGTCGGCATAAGCGACTGAAACTGGTAGCCAATAATCGCGAAGCCACGCCGCATTGACAGGCTCGGCGCGCTCGGATACTTAAATTTGTTCCGGTAGAGAAATGTTTGCAATCGTAAAGACAGGCGGAAAGCAGTATCGCGTCGGCGTCGGCGACCAGATAACGGTCGAGCGGCTCGAGGGTGACGTCGGCGCTCAAGTTTCCTTGAATGAAGTTCTGGCAGTCGGCGGCGACGCACCTAAGATCGGTACGCCGATCGTTGATGGTGCATCGGTGACGGCGAAGATTGTCCAGCAGCCGCGCGGCACCAAGGTTATCGTCTTCAAGAAGAAGCGGCGCAAAAATTATCGCCGCAAGCGCGGTCATCGCCAGGAACTTACCGTGCTCAAGATCCAGTCGATCTCGGCCGACGGTTCCGAACCGGTCGCATCGAGCTCGAACGAACCCGCGGCTGAAACGCCGCCGAATCAGGAGTAACGCCGTGGCTCACAAGAAAGGCCAAGGCTCTACGCGCAACGGCCGCGACAGTCCCGGACAACGCCGCGGTATCAAGATTTACGACGGCCAGACCGTCAAGGCCGGCAATATCCTCGTGCGCCAGTGCGGCACCCGGATCCATCCCGGACGCAACGTCGGTCTAGGGCGCGACTACACGATTTACGCGCGCGTCGATGGTGTGGTTAAGTACGAACCGCGCGGCGAGAAGCGGCAGGTGAGCGTCGAACCGCTCCCGACCAGCGCCGGAGCAGCCGGGGCCGATGCGTAGCGCTTAAGCCGCATCGTAATTTCGATCGTCATAAGCCCCGCGCACTCCGCGGGGCTTTTCATTTTCAGACGCCGGAGGATTTCATCATGCGACTCGGTCTCGTTACCGGATATTCAGGTGCCCAGATGGGCATGCCGATGGACGTCATTCTCGAGGCGGAAAAATGCGGCTTCGATTCGGTGTGGACCGCGGAGGCCTACGGCTCCGACGCGATCGTGCCGCTCTCGTGGATCGCCGCGCTCACCAAGAAGATCAAGCTCGGCACCGCGATCATGCAGATGCCGGCGCGCACGCCCGCAATGACAGCCATGACCGCGATGACCCTCGACGCGCTCTCGGGCGGCCGCTTTATCCTCGGTATCGGCCCATCGGGACCGCAGGTGGTCGAAGGATGGCACGGCGTGCCCTACGGCAAGCCGCTCCAGCGCACCCGCGAATACATCGATATCGTGCGTATGGTGCTGGCGCGTCAAGTGCCCGTCGAGCATCACGGCAGCGAGTTCCGCATCCCCTATGACGGCCCCGGCGCGAGCGGCCTCGGCAAGCCGCTCAAAAGCATCCTGCACGGCCGCAAGGACATGCCGATCTACACCGCATCGATCAGCCCCAAGGGAATCGCGCTGGCGGCTGAGATCGCCGACGGTGTGATCCCAGTCTGGATGAATCCCGAGCGCTTCGATCTTTACGACGGGCCGCTCAAGGAAGGCTTCGCGAAGTCGGGCGGTAAGAAGTCGATGGCCAACTTCGAGGTCGCGCCGTTCGTGACCTGCGTGATGGGCAACGACGTCGAGAAATGCCGGATGCCGGTGAAGTCGATGCTCGCGCTGTACATCGGCGGGATGGGCGCGCGCAAAAAGAATTTCTACAACGACTACGCCAAGCGCCTCAACTACGAAGGCGAGGCAGTGGAGATCCAGGACCTGTACCTGACCGGCAAAAGAAACGAAGCAATCGCGCTAGTGCCGGACAAGCTTGTCGACGAAGTCGCCTTGGTCGGTCCCAAAGAAAGAATCAAAGAGCGCCTCGCCGCGTGGAAAGCCTCCCCAGTAAAAAGCATCCTGATCGGGAGCGGCTCGATCGACACGGTGCGAGCGCTCGCGGAGATGGCATAGCGACCCAAGTCGCGAGCGCTCGATCTGAATAACCTCGCCCGCAAAGCGGGAGAGGTCGGATGGCGAGGAGCTTGAGATGTCTGAGTTCAAGCTGCTTGCCATCCGGGCGAGGGTGCAGCGGCGGGAGCGTGCAGGAACTTCTCGCTGCTAACATTCTGCCAGCTTCGAACGCCGCACCCTCACCCGCACGTCACGGCGCATGCGAAAAAAACGCAACCGCTGCGCCGCGCGACCTCTCCCGCGATGCGGGCGAGGTTATTTGGGAAATCGGAGAGGCCCCATACACTCGCAGCAACTATATTGTTCGAACCGCCATGCGATTTATTGATGAAACTCGGGTTTTTGTTAAGGCCGGCAACGGTGGCAATGGGGCGATTGCGTTCCTGCGCGAGAAATATCGCCCCTTCGGCGGGCCCTCGGGCGGCGATGGCGGCAATGGCGGCAGCGTCATTATCGAAGTCGATGAGGGCCTCTCGACGCTGCTCGATTTCAAGTACCAGCCGCGCCTTATCGCGCGCGACGGCGAGTCCGGCCGCGGCAAGCAGCAATACGGCCACTCCGCCGACGATCTCGTCGTGCGCGTGCCGCCTGGCACGATCGCCTTCGACGATGAAACCGGCGAAGTGCTCGCCGATGTTGTGATGCCCGGCTCGCGCGCCGTGATCGCCGAGGGCGGCAAAGGCGGCGCTGGCAATATGCATTTCGCGACCTCCACTCGCCGCGCGCCGCGTATCGCGACTCCCGGCACGGCGGGTGTCCAGCGATGGGTGCGGCTCGAGCTGCGCCTGGTCGCGGAAGTCGGCCTCGTCGGCCTGCCCAACGCTGGCAAATCGACTCTGCTGCGCGCGCTCACCGCCGCGCGGCCCAAGGTCGCGTCGTATCCGTTCACGACGCTGACGCCGAATCTCGGCCGCGTGCATATCACTGATGAGGAGAGCTTCTCGATCGCCGATATCCCGGGACTTATCGAAGGTGCGCATCTCGGGCACGGCCTCGGAATCCGATTCCTGAAGCATCTGTCGCGTACCCGCGTCCTGCTTTACGTTGTCGATATTGCAGACAAGCCTGACGAGGCGTTCAAGACCGTGCGCGGCGAGCTCGAAGCCTTCGACGCGTCCCTGCTCGGGCGTCCCGCGCTCGTCGCACTCAACAAGATCGATCTCCTGGGCGAAGAAGACATTGCGCGTGCGACGCGCGAGGTTGTATCCGCAACGAAACTCGAAGTGGTGACGATCTCCGCCGACAAAAAACTGGGACTCGAACCGCTCGTTGCGCGGCTCGCCACGATGCTGCATGAGTTCGATCAGCCCGCCACATGTCCCACCTGAGCTACAAGGCGGAAATCGTCGCCCGCGCGCGCCGCGTCGTGATCAAAGTCGGCAGCGCTGTGCTTTCCGATGCTGACGGACTGCGTGCCGACGTAATCGATCAGTTAGCATCGCAAGTCGAGGATGCCGTTCGCGCGGAACTCGAAATCGTGATCGTAAGCTCGGGCGCCGTCGCCGCCGGCCGCGCGAAACTCGGCAAGCTCGGCGGCGCGACGATCGCGGCGCGCCAGGCCGCCGCAGCCGCGGGGCAGATCGAGCTGATGTCCGCATGGGCGCGCTCCTTTGCGGCTCATGGCAGAACCGTCGGGCAGATTCTGCTGACGCATCAGGATGTTGCCGAGCGTAAGCGCAGGGCCAACGCGAATCAGACGATCTCGGAATTGCTCGGAGCGGGCGTGATTCCGATCGTCAACGAAAACGACACGGTCGCGGTCGAGGAAATCCGCCTCGGCGACAACGACGAGCTGTCGTCGCTGGTCGCAAGCCTCGTGCAGGCCGAGTTGCTGATAATCCTGAGCGACGTGCCGGGCGTGCTCACCGGCGATCCGCGCAAGCGTCCCGACGCGAGTCTCGTCCCCGTCATCACCGATCCTGAAGCCGGGATGCGCGGGCTGGTCGCCGAAAGCGCGGGTCCGCTTGGCAGCGGCGGGATGGCGACCAAGCTCAAGTCGGCGCGGCAGGCCGCGCGCGCGGGTATCGCGACGATTATCGCCCCGGGCCGTGAGCCCGGCACGATCACGGCCGCGCTCGATCCGGCGCGCGAAGTCGGCACGCTCATCGTTCCCGCCAGTATCCGGATGAAAAGCCGCAAGCATTGGATCGCCTTCGCGCTCAGGCCCACGGGCGAGCTAGCAGTCGATCGCGGCGCGGCCGAGGCGCTCAAGACCAAGGGCCGCAGCCTGCTCGCCTCCGGAATCCGCGAAGTGCGAGGAGAGTTCGGCGGCGGCGACTGCGTGAGCCTGCGCGATCCCGACGGCGTCGAGTTCGGGCGCGGCCTCGTCAACTATCCGGCCGCCGACGTAATGAAAGTGGCGGGGCGCCGCTCCGCCGAGATCGCATCTTTGCTTGGCTACAAGGTTGCCGACGAGATCATACATCGGGATAATTTTGTCTTGCTCAAGGAACTTGAATGAGTCTCGAAGCTGAAGTAATTGGCGCGCTCGAGCGTGCCCGCGCCGCCGCGCATCCGATGTCGCTCGCGACCACGGAGCAGAAGAACGCGGCGCTGCGCGCGCTCGCCACCTCGATTCGCGCAAACTGCGAGGCGATCGTCGCCGCCAACTCAAAAGACTTGAAGCGCGCGCGCGACGATGGCCGCACGGGAGCGTTTATCGAGCGACTCACGCTGAATGCGTCACGAATCGAGACGATGGCGAAGTCGGTCGAGGAGGTCGCCGCCTTGCCCGATCCGGTCGGCGGCGTACTCGAGGAATTCACGCGTCCCAACGGTCTCAGGATCAGAAAGGTGCGCGTGCCGCTCGGCGTGATCGCGATCATTTACGAGTCGCGGCCCAACGTGACGATCGATGCGGGCGCCCTCGGATTCAAGTCCGGCAATGCGATCGTACTGCGCGGCGGCAAGGAAGCGCTCGAGGCCAACTGCTGTCTCGCCGATCTCATCATCGCGGCGATCCAAGGCGTGGGTCTCAATGCCGACGCGGTCACGCTGATTCGAAATCCCGACCGCGAAGCGATTCAGATCATGAAGCGGCAGACCACGCTGATCGATTTGATAATCCCGCGCGGCGGCAACGCGCTGAAAGACGCGCTCGCGGGATCCGCGGTGCCGCTGCTGCCGCATTTCGACGGCCTCTGCAACACCTACGTCGATCGCGCCGCCGATCTGAAGATGGCCGAGGAGATCTGCTTCAACGCGAAGTGCTCGCGGCCCTCGGTCTGCAACGCGATGGAGAACATGGTCGTTCACTCGGCCGTTGCGGAGCAATTCTTGCCCGCGATCGCGTCGCGATTGATCGCGGCCGGCGTCGAGTTGCGCGGCGACGAGCGCGTTTGCAGAATCGTTCCGCAAGCGAAGCCCGCTGCACTGAGCGAGTTCGATACCGAATATCTCGACATGATTCTTTCGATTGCGATCGTCGACTCGCTCGACCAGGCGATCGCCTTCGTCGAGCGTCACAGCTCGCATCTGGCCGATGCGATCGTGACCGGGGATCCGGCCGCGGCCGCGCGCTTTGAACGCGAGGTCGATTCGGCTACCGTTTACGTCAACGCGTCAACCCGCTTCACTGACGGCTTCGAGTTCGGGTTTGGCGCCGAAACCGGCATTTCAACGAACCGCCTGCACGCGCGCGGTCCGATGGGACTCAACGAGCTGACCACTTACAAGTACGTGATTGAGGGCACCGGGCAGGTAAGGATCGTTTAGGCCGCAGTCTTTGGGGTTTGCAGGTGCGGGTAGGACTGTTCGGCGGAAGTTTCAATCCCATTCATCTCGGACACTTGCGCTCGGCTGAGGAAGTGCGCGAGGCGCTGAAGCTCGACCTGATTTATTTCATCCCGGCCGCCTCGCCGCCGCATAAGGCGGAGGGCGATCTCGCCCCCGCCGAGCATCGCCTGGCGATGGTGCGCCTCGCGACCAAGGGCAATCGCCATTTCATGGTCTCGGATATCGAGGTGCGGCGCATGGGGCGCTCGTTCACGATCGAGACCGTCCGCTACTTCAACTCGACGCTCCGTCAGCCCGCGCCGCTCTACCTTATGATGGGGATGGATCAGTTCAACGAATTCGACACCTGGCGCGAGGCCGACGAGCTCGTGCGGCTGTGCAATCTCGCCGTTCACACAAGATTAAACGAGGAGCAGGACGGGCCGTCGCGAATTTCGGTTGCCACGCTCGATCGCTTTGGCTACAGTCGCAGTGACGATCACTACGTGCATCCGAGCGGAAACACGCTTTCTTTCGTTCAAACCACTTTCCTTCCTATTTCTGCCACCGCGATCCGCCACAAGCTCCAGCAAGGCGAGTCGATCAACTATCTCGTGCCCGGCGATGTCGTCGATTATATCAAGCGCCACGCGCTCTACTGAGGTTTAGGAACTGGGTATTCCCCGCCAATCCGTATCAGCCCTACATACCGCCGCGGCACGCAGCCGCAGCGAGAGGAAGCAGTGACAGCAATCGAAAAAGCCTATGCTGCCGTCGAGGCGGCACTGGACAAGAAAGGCTATGACCTGGGCGTGTTCGAAGCCGAGCATCTGAAATCGGTCGCCGACTATTTCATGGTCGTGACGGGACGCTCGGACGTTCAATGCCAGGCGATTGCGCGCGGAATCGAGGAACGCCTCGCCACCGCAGGCGCTCGCCCGCTTGCGATCGAAGGCTTTCAGCATGCGCACTGGATCCTGCTCGACTACGACGACGTCGTGGTCCACGTCTTCTACGAACCGGCAAGAGAATTCTACAGACTGGAGACCAACTGGCTCGACGCAAACGCAGTCCCGCTCCCGGAGCCTCTCAGCCGGCAAGCGAAGGAACTGCGTCTACACGCCAGCGGCTGATTCCTGTCCCCGATCCTTCAACCCCTCTCCCTGGTCAGGGAGCGGGATTTTCGGACCTGGCGAAAGTGGGCCGGTTGTTCCGCGATGCGCGGGTCTGTTAGATGAATCCTTAGCGTTGTATCGAACGGGTCTGGGCGAAAATCGTGGATCATCATGAAATGGGCGCCAGCGCGGGCGACGTGACCGCGCCTTCTGCCGCCTTCGCCACCGGCTATGATGCCGCGACGAAGGCCGCAGGCGTGCGCGTGATGCGCGAGCGGATGGTCGTGCGCGTGGTCGGCGACGATCGCGTCTCGTTCTTTCACGGGATGTGCAGCGCCGATGTGAAAGGCGCATCGGCGGGATCGATACTGCCCGCGCTCTTTCTCACCGAGCATGCTCATGTGATCGCTGATCTCTTTATCTGGGTGACGGATGATTCGCTCCTGCTCGAAATCGACTCTGGTGCATGGCAACGTACGCGAGAGCATCTCGAACGACTGCTCGTCGCAGACGATGTTGAGTTCGAGGATACAGACCTTGCCGTCATCGACGTCGAGGGTCCGCGATCATCCGATACTGCCGCGCTCCTCGGCGCTCGCGATGCATCGTCGCCGCAATCATGGCGCTATCTGCCAGTTAACGAATTGCTGATCGGCAACCTGCCGCGGGTTGGATCTCCTGCGTTCACGATTCTCGCGCCTGTGGAGCGTGCGGATTCGATCGCCGCGAAAATCATTGCGGCGATTCCGGGCGCGGCCGCGATCGATGATGCCGTCGTCGAAACGCTACGCATCGAAAACGGTCTCGCGCGTGCCGGCGTCGATACTGGCGAGAAGACGCTCGCGCTCGAGGCTCGCCTCAATCGCGCGATCTCATTCAACAAGGGATGCTACCTGGGCCAGGAAACGATCGAACGTGCGACCGCGCGTGGAGCATTGAAAAAGCAGCTCTTTGTGCTTAAGTTTCCCGCCGGAAAGATTCCGCCCGCGGGCGCGGCGCTGATGCTCGACGGCAAGGAAGTTGGGCGTGTGACGAGTACGGCGATTTCGCCGCGCGCAGGCACAATTGGCCTCGCGATACTCCATCACAGCGCATGGGCCGCGGGTACGAAACTCAGCCTCGACGGCGACGGCGACGCCGCGATCGTTGGTGACATCCCCTCGCAATCGAGCGGACGAATGTTAGATTGAATCATGCTTTCACGCCGCCAGCGTGAAAACAGGGAGTTGAAAAGATGGCTAACACTCTTGGAAAGCGATACATGTGCGAGAAGTGCGGTACCGAGGTACTCTGCAACAAGGCCGGCACCGGCGAGTTCGAGTGTTGTGAAGTGCAGATGAAGATCAAGGAGGCCAAGCCGCTTCCATCTTCCGACTGACGTAGTGGAACCGCCCGCGTAATGCGGACGGCGTGGTGATTGCCGCAAGTGACATCGACGCCTGGGAAGGCCGACCTGGTGCTGCATGAGGGCGTGGTCCTGGGACATCCAGGCAGCGACTCGGTAGCACTCGGCGGCGGATTTATCACGGCTCACGGCTCGTACTCGGATCTAAAGTCGGTGGTGGGTCCTCGCACCCACCTCATCAAGCTCGCTGGCCGCGTCGTGGCGCCAGGTCTCGTCGATTCGCATCTGCATTTCTTCGAGGCCGCAGCGGTCACGACCGGAGTCTCGATTCAGCGCTGCCAGACGATCAAGGACCTCCTCGCGGACCTGCGCGTGGCTGCGGGCCGCACTCCGCCCGGCAATTGGCTGCGCGCCTTCGGATGCGATGAGGCGCTGCTCGCCGAGAAACGCGGACCGACGCGCGCCGAGCTCGACCTCGCGATTCCGAAAAATCCCATTCGCCTGCGCCATCAGACGCTCCACGCCTCGTGGCTCAATTCCCGCGCGATCAATCTGCTCGGCCTCGAAGCTCCGGGCTTCGCGCCGCCCGAGGGTGCGACGATCTACACCGATGCTGCGGGGAAGCCGAGCGGCCTCGTGCTCGGGATGGAAGAATGGATCACGCGGCATCTGCCGCTGGTGACCAAAGCCGAGGCTGAGGCACGCGCGCGCACGATGAGCCGCGAGCTATCCGCCGCCGGCGTGACCGCGTTCACCGATGCGACCTCGCGCAACAGTGCCGTCGAGGTGGAAGCGTTTGCGAAGTACGTGCAATCGGGCTCGATCTGCCAGCGCGTTGGCGTGATGATCGGCGCGCCGCATCTCGATTCGGCTGAGCAAGCGTCCGCACTCGCAAACGCCGCCGGCATGCGGCTGGCGGGCGCCAAGTTCATGCCGGGCGCGGGCTACGATGGTGAGGCCACTGTCTCTTTGACAGCGCAGGCAGCGACGATGGGCCTCGACTGCGCGTATCACGTCACCGAAGTCGAAGAACTCGAGCAGGCGCTCCTGGCGATTGAAGCGACCCGGCCGACGCTCACCGAAGCGCAGATGCCGGTTTTTAGAATCGAGCACGGCGGCACGATTCCGCCGAACTATATCGATCGAATCACCGCCAGCGGCGCGTGGGTGGTGACAAATCCCGGCTTCGTTTATTTTCGCGGCGCCAAGTATCTCGCCGATCCCGGCATGGTGCCTCATCTCTATCGCGCCGAGAGCCTGCGCAAGGCTGCGATTCATCTCGCGGGCGCGACAGATGCGCCTGTCACTCCGGCGCGCCCGCTGGCCGCGATCGCCGCCGCGATCTCGCGCACGACGGTGCAGGGCAAGGAGTTCGGGCCTAACGAAAAGATTGCGCCCGACGAGGCTTTCGCGATGTTCACCCGCGCGGGCGCTCGCTTGGCGCGGCTTCGCGCAGGTGTGATCGAGCCGGACAATCTTGCGGACTTGATCGTCCTGCCGCGCGACCCGACGACGCTCAAGCCCGCCGACCTGATGAACATGCAGGTCGATCTGACGATCGTCGGTGGACGCGTTGTCTATGAGCGCGGCCGTCCTGCGGTCGCCAATAGCGACAGCGCCGATCTCCATTCAGCCTGATGCCGGAATCATCCGCCGACGCGGTTCTCTATGAGAAGCGCGGCCCCATCGCATGGGTCACGCTCAACCGCCCCAAGCAGTACAACGCTTACAACGTAGCGATGCGCGACGCGCTGTTCGGCGCGCTCAACGCCGTTCACGACGACCATGAAGTCCGCGCGATGGTGCTCTGCGGCGCGGGCTCGGCGTTCTCGACCGGCGGCGACCTCGCCGAGTTCGGATCCGCGCCGTCGCCGACCGTCGCGCGATGGGTCCGCTTTCGCCGCGACGTGTGGGGCACGATGCGCTCGTTGCCGATCCCGACGATCGCCGCGATTCACGGCTTTACGGTAGGCGGCGGGCTCGAGATGGCGCTCATTTGCGACTTTGCCATAGCTGCCGACGATACGCGGATTTGTCTGCCCGAAACCGGCTCGGGAATGATCCCCGGCGTCGCGGGAACGCAGACCGCCTCGCGCCGGCTCGGGCTCAGCCGCGCTCTCGATCTCTGCATCACCGGCCGTTGGATTGACGCGCAAGACGCGTTACTTGTAGGTTTGGTCGCCGACGTGGTGCCGCTCCCGGACCTCGAGCGCCGCGCCCTCGAAATGGCGCACGCGGTGGGTCGCCTGCCCCGCGAAACCTCCGCAATGTTGAAGCTTGCGGTGTGGGGTGGGCTGGAGTTGCCGATGCGGGACGGCCTCGAACTCGAACGGCATCTGGCGAAACGCCTTGAACAGATTACGGCGCGGGTTGCCCGCGGCTGAAATCCGTTCGCCTCGCCATTGGATTGAATTGAAGCGCTCAGGAGGCTTCGCGGTTAGTGAACACGGTTAACTTCGTAACGATTCCGTCCGCTATCGTACCCGACCAGGAAATCCTGGTTTTCGGCGAAAAGCGGCTTAACTTTGCAGAGCTTGCCGAGCGAGTGGGGCGTCTTTCCACCGCTTTCAAGCAGTTCGGACTCGGCCAGCGCGACGTGGTTGCCGTGCTGGACACCAACTCGGACCTCTATATCTCGTGCTACTACGGCGCGGCCAAGGCGGGACTAACGTTCCTGCCGCTAAACTACCGGGCCAAGGAAGCCGAGCTCGAGTACATGATCAATACCGCGGCCGCCAAGGTCCTGCTGGTCGGCGATCGCTATCTCGATCTCGTTGCGAAGCTCCAGCCCAAGCTCAAGGTCGAGCAGATCGTGGCGATGGGCGACGGCCGGAACGGCATGCCGCGAATCGGCGAGATCATTGCGAAGTCGGATCCCGACGAGGGCGAAGCAGAAGTCGATGACGAGGACACCTCGATCCTGATGTACACGAGCGGTACCACGTCGCTGCCCAAGGGCGTGATGCTCTCGTTCCACGACTTCACCGCCTACGTGACGGCGAATGTCGATATGGCCGACGGCACCGATCGCGGCACGGCGCTCGTGTGCGTGCCTTTTTACCATATCGCCGGGACCACGGCGTACATGTCGAATGTCTGGACCGGCAGGCGCCTCGTTATTATGCCGCAGTTCGATGCGAAGACGTGGCTCGATCTCGTTCAGAAGGAGCACGTCACGCATGCCTTCGTCGTCCCGACGATGATGAAACAGCTTATCGACGATCCCGCCTTCGCCAAGACCGATCTCACGAGCCTGACCAACGTCGCCTACGGCGGCGCGCCGATGCCGGTGCAGGTAATCCGTCGCGCGATCGAGGTCTTTCCCAAGACTGTCGGGTTCGTGAACGCATATGGCCAGACTGAGACGACCTCCTCGCTGACGGTGCTCGGCCCCGACGACCATCGGATTCAGGGCACGCCCGAGGAAGTCGAGCTGAAGCTGAAGCGCCTCAATTCGATCGGCAAGCCGCTCCCCGACGTCGAGATTCGCGTGCGCGACGATGACGGCGCGTTCCTCGATATCGGCAAGATCGGCGAAATCGTGATTCGTACGCCGCGCATCATGAAGGGCTACGCTGGGCGCGAGGATGACGCCAAGCTCGCCGACGGATGGCGCGCGACCGGCGATCGCGGCTGGATCGACGACGACGGCTACGTGTTCTTCGCCGGCCGCAAGGACGACATGATCATCCGTGGCGGCGAGAATATCGCGCCCGCCGAAATCGAGTCGGTGCTGATGAGCCATCCGGGTGTCGATGAGTGCGCGGTCATCGGTATCCCGTCGGTGGAATGGGGTCAGACGGTCAAGGCCTTCGTCGTTCCTCGCAAAGGCGCGAAAGTTACCGAGGAAGATCTCAGCGAGTATTGCCGCAGCCGTCTTTCGAGCTTCAAGCGGCCCGAAACGATCGAGTTTATCGACGAGCTGCCGAAGAATCCGCTCGGCAAGATCCTGCGCAAAGATCTGCGCGCCGCTTCCGGAGAGATCTGACGCCGCGCCGAGCTAAAGCCGCCGCAAAGCGGAAAACTCGCCCAACCACCGTGGCCGGTGCGGTCGAGGTCGCACTCGCCAACGGATGCGTAACGGCGACGCTCAACTTCGGCGACGCGCGCGCAATCCTCGACGAGACGATGGCTGCTTCGCTGCTCGAGGTCTTCGAGCAGGTCGAGGACGATGACGACATCCGGATGCTCGCGATCACGGGCAGCGGCGCGAATTTCTGCCGCGGCTTCGAGCGCAATTGCGATGCGCGCCTGGTCGAATCGCTCGCGGTTATCTCGAAACCTACCGTCGCGATTATCAACGGCTTTGCGATTGACGAGGGCCTCGAGCTCGCGATGGCGGCTGATATCCGCATCGCGCTTGGCGCTGCGCGCCTGGCGATGACGCAGCTGAATCGAGGCGAGCTGCCGCGCTTCGGTGGCACGCAGCGACTGCCAAGGCTCGCGGGTGCTGCGAATGCGCTCCGCATGATGCTCACGTCGGCCTCGATCGACGGAAACGAGGCGGCGCGAATCGGCCTCGTCAGTTACCTCGCCAACGGCCATGTGCAGCTCGCTCAGATCTCAGCGCAGGTCGCTCAGGCTATAATAAGTCGTGCGCCCGTCGCGGCGCGGCTGGTCAAGGATGCCGTCCTCAAGGGCTACGACATGACGCTCGACCAGGGCATCAGGCTTGAGGAAGATCTCTATGCCCTGCTACAAACGACAGCCGACCGCGCCGAGGGCGTGCGGGCGTTCCTGGAAAAACGCAAGCCGCTCTTTCGCGGCGCGTGATCGATGATTACTACATTCCTGAAGGAGTTCCGGTTCACGATGCCTAATCAGCTTGGAAAAGTTTATATCTGCGGCAAATGCGGCTCGCAGGTAATTGTCACCAAGGGCGGCACCGGCGCACTCAAGTGCTGCGGCGCCCCGATGGAACAGAAGAAATAGGCGAGCAGGAGGCGCTGCATGGACGCTGAAGCTTTCGTCCGGCAATTGGTCTCCGAAAATGACGAAATCCTGCGCCGACTCGCGCCTGCCCAGGCCCTCAAGGCCGAAAGCGGCGGCGACCTGAATCCGCAGCGGCTGCTGCGTATCGCGCTCAAGAACGAGATCGAAGCGAGCGAGATCGCCGCGCTCTGGATGCCGCACGCTGCTGGCGCCGAGCTCAAGCTCGCGCTCGCGCGGCAGGCGGGTGACGAGGCGCGGCACTATCGGCTTATCGAAGAGCGCCTCCATGCGCTCGGCGACGATCTGGCGGGCTACGATCCGCTCGCGCCGGGCTACAGCCCGATGTTCCAGTTTCTCGCGGGGCTCAAGTCCGACGTTGAGCGCGTCGCGGCGGGTCAGTTCACGCGCGAGGCGATCGCACTCGCGCGTAACGCGCAGTTCATCGAACTATGCGATATGACCGGAGACCACCAGACGGCGCGCCTCTACCGCGACGTGATCCAGCCCGACGAGCGCTTCCATCATGAGCTCGGTGTGCGCTTCCTGGAGCGGCTGGCGACCGGCGACGAGGCGCAGGCGCTCGCGCAAGGCGCGCGGGCGCGCACGATCGAA
>Ga0335073_10007788_pt1 | contig 15019 bp, 14 predicted proteins | sample Lox_Sample_22_FD_207093 | JGI IMG/M metagenome (GOLD analysis project Ga0335073, IMG submission 207093) | Soil microbial communities from Loxahatchee National Wildlife Refuge, Florida, United States - Lox_Sample_2.2 | ecosystem: Environmental > Terrestrial > Soil > Wetlands | place: USA... | reverse complement strand
AGCGGCAGCATCATGGGAAGGGTTTCGCCGGCAATGGCGCTGGCTACTTCAAGAGACTGCTCGATGACATGCACGCCGCGAGTTGGCGCGCGCTCGTGGAAAAGCCATTTGGCAGCGAACTCGCGGGGCTGGTCTTCGCCGATCAATCGGCTGGCGCGCGCCCAACGCGCCACCATGGCCGATCGCACCGCACCCTGCATATCCACGGCTACGTCGTAGCGCAGACCGCGCAGCTCGCGGCGCACGCGGGCCATCTCGCGCCACGTCTTCATGCGCAGCGGTGCCTTCGCCCAGCGTTTGGCCGAAACGATGTGCAGGTGGTCGACGAGAGGCATCTCGGTGGTGCGTGGCTCGCTGCCATTCGCGGAAAAAAGTCCGCGCCACTGCGGTTCGATGGCCCAGCCGATCACCCACCCGGGATGCGCCTGGCGAAGGGCGGTGACGGCGGGCAGCGAATGCAGGATGTCGCCCATGGCGCCCAAACGGACAATGAGCAGTCGCAGAGTCTGGGAATTGTCAGGCAATCCTTTATTTTCTCATGTTGACTGCGGCCGAATGGCAGCGGTTTGCGGCAAAAAGCCCAGCAATTGCGCGATTGCCGCACTTTCGTCATGGAGCCGGACACTTAGTTTCGCGGCATGGAGCGGAGCGGATTTCTGGAGCGCCTGCCGTTGCGCTGCGGTCAACCGCACCAGGTCCTTTTCGGTGGTAAGAAAAGCATCGGTCTGGTGCTGCCGCCGGAGCTCCAATAATTCGGAGATGTCACCGTCGCGGAAGCGATGGTGGTCACGCCAGAAGCGCGTTGCGGCGAGGGTAGTTCCCTGCCGCCGGATTTCGGCTAAGAATTCTTGTGGCCGCGCGATGGCGCAGAATGCGATCGCGGTGAAGACGCCTGGGATTTCCAGGCGCCTCGTCATCCACCAGATTGGATGATCGTAACCGCGCCGGCGCAGTTCTGGTTCCAAATCACGATCTTCCTCGCGCATGGCGACAATCTGCGCGCGGCGCAGCGATGAGAATCGTTCGCGCAGGCGGCCTGCCGGCAGCAAGGGCGTGGAAAAATCGCTCCGATGCAGGACGACGATGTCCACGGAGCGGGCAAGGCGGCGGTGCTGGAAGCCGTCATCCAGCAAATGCACCCGAGGCGCAGCCGCATCGCACTCGGCCAGCTTGCCCGCCGCGTAGCGGCTGCCTTCTACAATGACGGGAACGCCCGTGGCGCGTGCGATGAGGAGGGGCTCGTCGCCGAACTCATCTGCCGAACCACTGGGGTCGACCCGCGCGACTGTTACCGACCGGCGGCCATAGCCGCGCGAGAGGACATCGATGGCGATTCCCCGTTCTCGCAGCAGCTCGGCCAGGCGAATGACCAGGGGCGTCTTTCCGGAGCCCCCAACGGAAAGATTTCCGATGCTGATCACCGGCCAGCGCAGCTGTTCTGGGCGCAACCAGCCGTGGTCCCACGCAAGATTCTTTGCGGCCACGGCGCCAGCGTAGAGCGGGGTCAGGAGCAGCAGGGCGCGGCTCATGCGCGACCCTCCAGGAGCGACAGGATCGCCTCGGCGGCGCGGGCCGTTGCACCGGACTCGCTCTCAAAGACTTGCCGCGCACGCTGGCCCATCGCCTGCGCGGCGGCGGGATCGTCGAGCATGCCGTGCAGAGCAGCACGCAGCTCAACCAGCTCGACGAGACGAATCGCATCCTGCTCACGCAGAGCTTCGACGACGCCGCGAAAATTTTCGTAGCTCGGACCCATGACCACGGGAACGCCGAACTGCGCCGGCTCCAGCGGATTATGGCCGCCACAGGACAGGAGGCTTCCACCGACAAAAGCAATCGCGGCCAGCGAGTACACCGAGGCCAGCTCGCCGATGGAGTCGAGGAGGAAAACGGTCCCCGGCGGGATCGGGCAAGGATGCTCCATCCACTCCGAGCGCCGGACCCACGCAACCCCGCGGCGCTGGAGCAATTGCACCACGGCTGCGAAGCGCTCGGGATGCCGCGGCGCGAGAATCATCACCACGCCGTCCGGCATGGCGTCGAGCAGCAGTTCTTCTTCGCCGGAGAGCGTCGAACCACAGACCAGGACACGAGCTCCGGGAGGCAGTTGATCACCCAGCGTGGCGGTGACCGCGGCGGTCTGGGTGGCGCGCACGTCGAATTTCAGGTTTCCGCCAACGCGGACATTCGCAGCACCGAGGGCCAGCAGCCGCTGGGCATCGAGCGGCGTTTGCGCCAGCACCACGCCCAGCCCGCACAGCAGATGCTTCCAGAGCCATGCCAATCGCCGGTAGCGGGGCCACGAGCGATCGGAGATCCGCGCGTTCACGACGGCGATGGGCACACCGGTGTGCCGGCATTCCGCCAACATGCGCGGCCAGAATTCCGTTTCCGCCAGGACCAGCGCCCGCGGCTCTAATACACGCAGCCATGCCCGCACCGAAAAGGCAAAATCGAGGGGAAAGTAAAAAACGCGATCGGCCCCAAACCGTTCCCGCGCCAGTTTCTGCCCGGTGCGCGTCGTCGTCGATACGACCACACGCCAGCGCCCGTCGCTCCGTGCCAAACGATGGGTCAGATCCTCAATGAGACGGCTCGCAGCCAGGACTTCCCCGACCGAGACGGCGTGGATCCAGACGACGGATGCACCGGAGACGGCTGCGCGCACACGCTGCGGAACGAACCCCAAGCGTTCTGACAGCCCATCGCGATATTTGCCGCTGGTGGCCATGCGGAAGAGCCACCACGGCGCGCCCACTGCGAACACCAGCAGCAGCGCAAAACTGTAAAAAATCAGCATCCGCTCACAAAATCCCTGAATTCAGAGTCCTATGCGAGGATGATAATCGTGATGCGTTCCCGCTCGCTTCGCTCCAGCCATCCGATTCGCCGCATCCTCCCCCTGTTTCTGCTGGCTGCCTGCGCAACCGCTGCGGCGGTCGCGGCCGATCACGAGCCGCCTCCAGCCAAAGACGCGACGAGTTATCCCGCGGTTGACGTTCATGCCAAGGAGCAGGTCGCCATCGCTGCCGTGCCCTTTGACACACCGGAGCAGTGCAAGATTTTTCAGGTGGACTATCTGAAGTATGACTTCCTGCCCATCCGCATCATCGTGACCAATCAGGGCGACCGCCCCATCTCTCTGAATGACGCGCGGATCTACTTCGTTGACGCTGCCGGCGACCGTATCCAGGCCGCTGAACCGGAAGACGTGGAGCGCCGGCTCACTCCGCCAAACGGCCGCAATACGGGCATTCCGGTCGGCCCTGTTCACCTCCACCTCAAAAAGAAGGACTCCGACAACAAGATCGAAGGCGACTTCGATCACTTCGAGTACGCGGCCATCGCCGTCGAGCCGCACACTACTCGCGCCGGATTTCTCTTCTACGACATGAAGGGGCTCGGCGATAATCCGCTGCACGGCGCCAGTCTTGTCCTGCGCGAGCTGCGCAACGCCGACGGCCAGGAGCTTTTCTTCTTCCAGATTCCCTTCGATAGGTATCTCGCCGCCAGCAAGCGCTGACCGATCCTCCGCGGACCGGCTCTCGCCTGCGTTTACACGCCTTTCTTCTGCGGCTCCCACACGTATTTGTGAATCTGCAGGCTGAGCCTTGCGGGCAGGCCATCGGCCAGCATCCACTCCACCAGCTCCCGCGGATCCAGCAGCGCGTTGTCGGTGGTGCGCTCCGGCGTGGGCGTCTTCGAGAATGCCGGCGACAGCAGCACCGCACGCACACGCGTCTCCAGTTTGTATTCGCGAATGAAGGACCGCGCAAACTCGTAGTCCGCACGGCTGGCGATGACGAACTTTATCTCATCGCGTTCTGTGAGGAAATCCAAATTCGCCGTTCTGAAGCTGCCCACCTCGCCCGAGCCCGGACATTTCACATCGACAATTTTGTGCACCGCGCGCGGTACACGCTCCAAGGGGCGTTCGCCGCTGGTCTCGATCATCAACTCGTAGCCTGCGCCCAGCAACCGCTCCATCAGCGGGATCAGCTCCCGCTCCTGCAGCAGGGGCTCGCCCCCGGTGAACTCCACCAGGCGAACGGGGGCCAGCTTTTCGATTTCGGCGACGACCTCGTCTTCGCTGAGCTTGTAGCCGCCGGTGAAGGTGTACTCGGAGTCGCACCAGGCGCAGCGCAGGTTGCAGCCGGCAAGGCGCACAAAGATGCACGGCACGCCGGCAAAGCTCGACTCGCCCTGGATGGATTTGTAGATTTCGATCAGATACACGGGCGGCTACTCGTAGTACGTCGCCGTGGTGGTGTCGGTCTCGTAGATGGTGCAGTCCTTCACGCGCACGCGGCCGCCGGTCATCTGGCTCAGCTGCCGATTGGTCTCGTCGTAGAAATACTTCGCCAGGTTCTCGGCCGAGGGGTTGATGGTGGTGAACGGCTCGAGATCATTCAGCATCTGGTGGTCGATGCGGTCGATGACCGGGCGCATCACCTGCTTGAGATCGCGAAAATCCAGCAGCAGCCCGGCAGCATCCAGCGACTCGCCGCACAGCGTGATCTGAACCTTGTAGTTATGTCCATGCGGATTCTCGCACTTCCCCTTGTAGTTGCGGAGATAGTGCCCCGACGAAAATCCGCGTTCCACGGTCACTTCATACATAAATAGAAATTCTTTCCAGCGTCAACTTTGTACTCTGTATCGATTTTACCGGTTGCGCGATCCGGAGCTGCGTCCGCCCTCGCGATGGCGCAGCCGCCGCTCTTCGGTCCGCCGGTCGATCTGCTCAAAGAGGGCGGTCATGATGCCGGCGAGCGCCATCATCAGGCCGCCGACGGTGAGGAAGAGCGCGGTTGTCTTCCACAACGTTCCATTCGCAGGCAGCGACGGCTGCATGCTTCCCGCCGTCAGCGACATGACGAAGCTGATGGCGGCAAAAAGAAGCAGCACGCCGGCGAGGATGTAGAGATTGCGCGCCACGTCCCTATCGTAGCGCGCCCTACAGGCGCCCGCTCATCGCAATCCCATCAGGCCGTGCACTGAGGCAATCAATTTTTCCGGATCGTACCCCACGCCGTCCTTGTAGACCGTGTCGACTTTCTCCACATCCGCGATATTCCTGGCCGGATTGCCGTCCACCACCACCAGATCCGCATCCCTGCCGGCGGCAATGGTGCCGAAGTGGTCCGCCTCGCCCAGCCAGATCGCCCCATTTTCCGTTGCGATGTGGATCGCCTCTTCGGGCGTGAAGCCGGCCTCGACGAGCAGTTCCAGATTGCGCTGGTCTCCAAAGCCGGGGAGCACGCCGCCGTAGCCCGTAGGATCGCATCCCGCCATCAGCAGCCCCCCCTGCTTCACGAAATCATGTTCGAACTGCATCTCCATCTGCAGCATTCGCGTGGCCAGATACGGCGCCGGGCCCTCCGCCGCGCGCTCGGCAATCGCAGCCCGCGTGGTCATGAAGCTGCCCCACGCGTCCGGCAGCAGTGAGGCGCGCACGCGCATCTCCTCACTCATCGGCGGCCGGTTCGGCGCAAAGCTCTCGAAGATCGCCAGCGTCGACGTGACCGCGACGTGGTGCGCGATCAGATCGCGGATGGTTCCCTGAATCTGTTCGCCTTCGACATCGAGCTTAGCCAGCGCCTCCTGACCCACGCGCTGCCCGGGACAAACGCCTTCCTGCTTGCCCGGGGTGAACTCCGTGTCCACCACCAGGCCGTGCTCCAGATTGTCGATGCCAAGCGCCGCTGCCTCCTGAAAGCCCACCGCGCACAGATGGCCGGTGATCTTCAGCCCGTGCGCGTGCGCCGCGTCGATGGCCGCCTTCAGCTCTTCCGGAGTGATGTGCATGTACGCCTTGAACGACGTCATGCCCTCCGCGGCCCAATAGTTCACGAGCCGCGCCGCGTCGTCCGGCCCGGTGAGCGTGTGCAGCTGAGGCCCAAGGGCGGGCGACCCCTCGAGGTAGGGCCCGGTAAGAAAGAGCTTCGGCCCCGGCATCTTTCCGGCGTCGATCAGTTGCTTCAGCGAAATGTCGGTGTACGGCTCGACGCTGCCCGCCGTCCGCGCCGCAGTGACTCCGCCCGCCAGATACAGGCGCGGAGCGGAGTCCGCCATCTCGCCGTAGAGCGGGAGCAGGCCGGGACCACCGTCCGGTTCCGGATAAAACAGGTGCTCGTGCATCCCCACCAGGCCCGGGAACACTGTCTTGCCAGTCATGTCCAGCACGGTCGCGCCCGTCGGCAGCGGCTCACCTCCGCCATCTGCACTCACTGACACGATCTTGCCGTTCTCGATCACGACGCGCTGATCGTCTCTGGCCGGTGCACCGGTCCCATCGATGACGCGCACGTGAACCATGACAACCGCCGGGGCGTCGACCTTCACAAACGGCTTCAGTCCATCGGGAACCTGCGCCGCCGCCACCGCGCAGCCGATTGCCGCCCACACTGCGATTCCTGCCCAACGGCGCATTTGTGAAACCTCTTTGTCAGAAGATGGGGAGGTTCCACTTTCGCCGCTGGTGTGCGTCGCCGTCAAGAGCGCGCAAAGAAACTTTCGACGTCGGCGATGTTGCGTGTTACGCGATACGGGGGAAGGCTCTCGAGAAAAATCCGCCCGTAACGCTGACGCTCAAGGCGCGGATCAAGCAGCATGAGCACACCGCGATCGTCGAGCGACCGGATCAGGCGGCCGAAGCCCTGCTTGAGCGTGATGACCGCCGACGGTACCTGGTACTCGAAAAACGGCTTGCCGCCGGCTTCTTCGATGGCGCGCATCCGCGCCTGCACGACCGGGTCGCTGGGCACTGCGAAGGGCAGCCGGTCAACGATCACGCAGCTCAGCGCTTCACCCTGCACGTCCACGCCCTGCCAGAAGCTCGAGGTGCCGAAGAGCACGGCGTTGGGCGTTGAGCGAAACTCCTCGAGCAGCGCCTTCTTCGGCGCCGTGCCCTGCAGCAGCAGCGGATAGCCGACTTCGCAGAGCAGCCGCTCGTAGAGATCTCGCATTTGCTGATAGCTGGTGAACAGACAAAACGCGCGGCCGCGCGTGATATCGAGCATCCGCCGGATGCGCTGCGCCGCTTCTTCCTGAAAATTCGGCTCGCGCGGGTCCGGCATCTCCGGCGGCAAATAGAGCAGCGCCTGTTGCTGATAGCGAAAGTGCGACGGCACCACCAGCTCGCGCGCCTCATCCAGCCCCAGCCGCTTGCGGAAATGCGCGAAACCGCCCTGTACGGTCAGCGTAGCCGAGGTCAGGACCACGCTCGGGTAGCTCTGAAAGAGCAGATCGCGGAGGATGTCCGAAACATCGATGGGGGTGGCCTGCAGATGCGTGCTGCTCTGGCGTCCACCGCGACGCTCCAGCCAGAAGACGGTGTTCCGATCCTGCGATTCCATCAGGAACTTCAGCTGCTCGCGGACCATCCCGGTGCGCCGCCGGAGTGGCTGGGCTTCTTCGGCGTTTTTGACGCGCTCCAGCTCGCTCTCCATACGGTGCAGCGCATTCAGTACACCCAGATACACATCGCCCTGCGCTTCCAGGAACGCCTCGCGATTCGTGAAGGGCATGCGTCCCTCGCCGAAATTCCCCCGAGCGCTCGAATCCGTTCGCGTGGGCAGCGCGCCGAAGAACAGCCGTGCGCGTTCCCGGATCATCTGCGCCACGGTTACGATCTCTGCCTTCAGCTCGCCCCTGGCGCGCAACAGAGTTTCCACATCGCGGGCCAGCTCCTCAAAGCGCACGTTGCTCAGGCTTACGCCAAAGTAGCTGGACGCGACGTCCTCGAGCTCGTGGGCCTCGTCGAAGATCACCAGTCCCGCTTCCGGCAGCACGCCCGCGTCGGGAGCGCCGCCCGCGCTTTGCCGCACAGCCATATCCGCGAAGAAAAGGTGATGGTTCACGATGACGATGTCGCTCTCCGCGGCACGCCGGCGCATTTCGGTGATGAAGCACCGCTGATAATCGGGGCAGGTTTGACCCAGGCAGGCCTCGCCGCGCGCGTCGAGCTTCGACCACAACAGGCTGGCCTCGGGGAGATCGTCGATCTCCGCGCGGTCTCCGGTTTCGGTGGTCTTTTCCCACTCGGCGATCGCCTGGTATTGCGAGATCTCCTCGAGGCCGGAGAGGATGGGCTGATTGCGCAGCGCGAAGAGCTTATGGCGGCAGAGATAATTGGCGCGCCCCTTCATGTAGCAGACGGCCAGGGGCCCAAGCAGCGACTCGAGAAACGGAACGTCCTTGAAGAAGAGCTGCTCCTGGAGGTTCTTCGTTCCCGTGGAGATGATCACCCGATGCCCGGTTGCCGCACAGGCACGCAGAGCCGGCAGCAGGTAGGCCAGGGTCTTGCCGGTTCCGGTGCCCGCTTCGACGATCAGATGCCGCTGGTCGGCGATGGCACGCTCGACGGCCTGAGCCATCTCCAGCTGACCACGGCGGAACTCATACGGCAGAGGCGAACGCGCGAGCACCCCACCCGGCGCGAAGAAGTCGTACAGCGACGGCAGCGAGGGGGCGGTGGGAGTGGTGGCAGACACGTTCTCTTCAGGATATCCGCTCCGCGGGTACGTTCCTCGTCAGCGAATCCCCATCAGTAACGGGGGCTCTTTCCGCATCTGCAACGGGGCTCACTGGGGGTTCGAGGTACTCCCGCTTCCCTGTTGCTTGTTGCCGCTGTTCTTGTTGTTCTGGTTCTGATTGTTCTGGTTTTGACCCTGCTGAGGATGGTTCTGGTAGATCGAGTATTGCGAGACGGGGCGCTGCAGTTTCACCTCGATGGTTTTGGTCGCGTCCGGCAGCGGGTATTCCTCGCCGAAGGTTCTGAAGCCGTCGGCGATGACCTGCAGGAGCAGCGTATCGCCAACCGGAACCAGGTTGAGGTTGGCCTGGCCGTGTTCGTTTGTTCTCAACTCCATGTTGCCTTTGTCTTTCCCGTCCTTAACCGGATGGAAGACGACAGCAGCGTTCTCGACGGGCTTGCCGTCTTCGGCGCGCACCACCGTGACCGTGATGTTGCAGGTCGGCGGCGGCGGCTTGTACTTGCGGCCACGGCCTGTCTGGCAAAAGGCCACAGGAACCAACAGAAGCCCGGCTGCAAGGAGCAGCAGGCAACGACGAAGACTTCCCCGATTCATGTCTCTCATTTTAGTCGAGATGACCGAAGACCTGGAACGGCTTTGAGGGGCGAGTGGAACTTTGCGCCTGGCAGGAGCGTCTAATCTAATCTCAATGCCTGCTGCGACCCTCCGAAAGCTGAGCCAGCGGATGCCGATCCCGATCTTCGGCGCGATGCTCGCGCTGTGCTGCGCCGCACAAACCGCTTCTTCGCCGGCGCAGGATGCGGCAGCGCTGGTCCGAAGGGCAGTGGCAAAACGCCTGGCCGAGGATGCGACGCACAAGCCCCTCGAATTCGCGTTCTACAAGAAGGACGATCGGCGCAGCTTTGTCCAGCAAATCGTGGAAACGCAGCAGGGCGATGTTGCCATGCTCGTCTCGGTGAACGGCGCGCCGCTGACGCCGGTGGCCCGCCAGAATGAGATGAATCGGCTGAACACGCTGGCCGCGAACCCCACGCTGCAGCAACATCGGCAGATCCGGGAGCAGGCCGATCAGGCACGCATTGACAAGCTGCTGCACATGCTGCCGGACGCGTTTCTCTACCACTACGATCAGACGGTGCCCTGCAACGTGAACGCGCTGCCCGCGATTTCACTGCTGGGACCATCCTCCGCGGCCACAGAGGCAGGGTCCGCTCCGGACTCGCAGTGCTATCACCTTACCTTCACGCCGAATCCGGACTGGGATGCGCCCGATATGGAGTCGCGGGTGCTCCGCGGCATGGCCGGCGACGTCCTGATCGAGGTGTCGGACGAGCGCCTGCACCAGCTCAACGCCCACCTGATTGCCGACGTGGATTTCGGCTGGGGCATCGTGGGAAGACTGAATAAGGGCGGGACCATCTTCCTCGAGCAGGATCGCATCGGCCCCAATGACTGGGAACTGACGCACATGCGAATGAACCTGACCGGCCGGGCGCTGATGGTCAAGCCGCTGAGCTTTCGCATGAACGAGGAAGAATCGCGATTTGCGCAGGTTCCGTCGATGCCGTACACGGAGGCGATCCGGATGCTGGAGTCGCAGGCTTCGTGGGCTCAGCACCACCCGGAATGATACGGCGCGGCCGGGGCCAGCCACCGGCACCTGAACCCTACGTCCTGCACTCCTGATACTTCCAGTTGCGCTGCTTCCCTTCCGCGATCCACTCCACGGCGGTGGCAATCCGCTTCGCGCGCGTCTCCTCACGCCTGGCCTCGGCGACCCACTCCACGTATTCGCGGCGGCAGCTTGGGCTGAAATCGGCAAAAACCGCTGCTGCCTTGCGGTTCTTCTTGAGCGCCAGGGCAAACTCCGCGGGAACCTCAGCCTCCGGCTTCGCTTTGCGGCTCCGGGTAGCCATTGGGTTCTGATACTCGCCGCGATCCACATGCTGGGCCGTCTGCCGAATCCATGCCAGCAGCTGCTTATCCGCGGGCAGATCGCCGAGGCTTGCGATGTGGCGCAGCGGGCCCGAACCGCCGTTGCGCATCTCGGCTCCCATGCCCTTATCCCAGAAGCCGAAGCTGCAGTGCTCCTTGAAGCCGGCCATGTTTCCGAGGATCGCGCCCTTGTACTCGAAGAAGGGCATGCTCCACTTGATCGACTCCTCCACGTCCGGGCAGCCCTTGTGCATCAGCTCGCGCAAATGCTCCAGGATCGGTTGTGCGAAGGGCTTCGCCTTGGCGATGTAGGCATCCACTTTCGGATTCTTCGTCCCCATGCGGCTGGTCTCCTCGCTGGCTCTCCAACTTCGCGTATCCCGGACTCTACCGCGTCCGATTCAACTCAGCAAGCGTGTCCGTTCAGCCGGTATCCTGTCCTTTCACCGACAGGAACATCTTCGATGTCCCGCACCTCTGACGTCATCGTTCTCGGCCTCGGCGCCATGGGCAGCGCCATTGCGGGCGCGCTCGCCGAGCAGGGCCGCCGCGTCATCGCCTTTGACGCTTTCACGCCCCCGCACACGCAGGGCTCGTCCCACGGACATTCGCGGATCTACCGCCAGGCCTACTGGGAAGATCCTCGCTACGTTCATTTGCTGCTGCGCGCTCGCGAGCTCTGGGAAAAGCTGGAGCGTGAGAGCGGGCACGAGCTGCTGCGCATGACCGGCGGCCTCATGCTCGGGCCGCAGAGCGGCCGGCTTGTGCATCGCAGCGCAGAGAGCGCCCGGCAGTTCGGCCTGCCGCACGAAATCCTCTCCGCCGGCGATCTTCGCAGCCGCTGGCCCATCTTTCAGATCGGCGACGACACCATTGGCCTGCTCGAGCAGAACGCGGGCTACCTCGACCCGGAACCGTGCATCCGGCAGCAGATCGCCCAGGCCACCCGTGTCGGTGCGGAACTGCACTGCGATGAACCGGTTCTCGATTTTCGAACCGCAGCCGGCTCTGTGACAGTGCGCACTGCCCGCGCCACTTACTCAGCTGGACACCTGGTTGTCGCTGCCGGTCCGTGGGCGCCGCAGCTTCTCGCCGATCTGACGCTGCCACTGCGGGTCATCCGGCAGGTCGTCTTCTGGTTTGAGCCGATCGTGCCTCTGGATGCGTTCTACCCGGAGCGCCTGCCCGTCTATCTCTTCGAGACCGCGCCCGATGAGTTGATCCTCTATGGATTCCCGCTCACCGGTCCGGACGGCGAAGGCGTCAAGATCGGCATCCACGACATCGACGAAGGGTGCACGCCGGAGACGGTGGAGCGCGCAATCCGCCCCTCCGACGAGGCTCTGATCCGTCGCCGGCTTGCTGCATCGCTGCCCGCGCTGAACGGGCGGCTGGTACACGCGGAAACCTGCCTCTACACGATGACGCCAGACGAGCACTTTATCCTGGGAGCTCACCCACATGCCCCGGCGATTACGCTGGCGCTGGGATTCTCCGGTCACGGCTTCAAATTCGCCCCGGTGGTCGGGGAGGCCATTGCCGAACTGGTCGTGCACGGACATACTCGCCACGATCTGGGGATGTTTTCGCCCGACCGCTTCCTGCGGTGATGCAGCAGGGCTACTCCGGCTCGGCGACGCGTTCGAACCGAAAACAAAAGCGCCCGGCTTTCGCCAGGCGCCCTGAACTCTCAACTGTGACCTGCTCTTACGCGGTCAACTCCGCGGCGACCTTCTCGGTCACGAAGGCCTCGATGGTGTCGCCGACCTTCAGGTCGTTGAAGTTGGAGACGCCAACGCCGCACTCCATGCCGTTCGTCACTTCGCGCGCATCGTCCTTGAAGCGCCTGAGCGAGGTCAGCTTGCCCTTGTAGACCTGAACGCCGTCGCGAACCAGCCGTACTTCGGCATCGCGCCGCAGCACGCCGTCGGTGACACGGCAGCCGGCAATCGTGCCCACCTTCGGGATGTGGAAGATGTTGAGCACCTCCGCGCGTCCCATGTAGTTCTCTCTGAAGACCGGCTCCAGCAGGCCCAGCATCGCTTTGCGAATCTCGTCCTGCAGCTCGTAGATGATGGTGTGCAGACGGATTTCGACTTCTTCCTGCTCGGCCAGATCGGCGACCTTGCGCTCCGGCCGCACGTTGAAGCCGATGATGATGGCATTCGAGGCCGATGCCAGAAGCACGTCGCTCTCGGTAATCGCGCCCACGCCGGAGTGGATGACCTTGATGCGCACCTTCTCGGTGGACATCTTCTGCAGCGAGTCGGCGAGGACTTCCACTGAGCCCGTCACATCGCCCTTGAGGATCAGCGGCAGCTCCTTCACGCCGGCCTGCTTGATCTGATCCGCCAGGCCCTCCAGGGTGACGCGCGACGACTTGGCCAGTTGCGCCTCGCGCTCGCGCATCTGGCGGTACTGCCCAATGCCGCGCGCCTTGTCGCGATCGCTGACCACCAAGAATGTGTCGCCCGCATCCGGCATCGCTTCCAGGCCGAGGATTTCGACCGGCGTCGATGGGCCGGCTTCCTCGACGGATCGTCCACGGTCGTCAAACATGGCGCGGATCTTGCCGAAGGTGCTGCCGACGACGAAGTTGTCCTGGTTCTTCAGCGTACCGTTCTGTACGAGCACGGTGGCCACAGCGCCGCGTCCGCGATCCAGCTTCGCCTCGAGGACGGTACCCACGGCGGAGCGGTTCGGCGTCGCTTTCAGCGTCTGCAGGTCGGCCACCAGGCAGACCATTTCGAGCAGCAGGTCGAGGTTCATTCGCTTCTTCGCCGAAACGTCGACGAAGACCGTGCTGCCGCCCCAGTCTTCCGGCACCAGGCCGCGGTCGGCAAGCTGCTTCTTCACGCGGTCCGGCTGGGCCTCGGGCTTGTCGATTTTATTGACGGCCACGATCATCGGCACGTTGGCGGCCTTGGCGTGGTCGATGGCTTCAAGGGTCTGCGGCATCACGCCGTCATCGGCAGCGACCACGATTACGACGATGTCCGTAACCTTCGCGCCGCGCGCACGCATGCGCGTAAAGGCTTCGTGACCAGGCGTGTCGAGGAAGACGATCTCGCGTCCGAAGGCCGGCGAGTCCGATTTGCCGATCTTCACCTTGTAAGCGCCGATGTGCTGGGTGATTCCACCCGCTTCGCCCCCGGCAACATCGGTTTCACGGATGGCATCGAGCAGCGATGTCTTGCCGTGGTCGACGTGACCCATGACCGTGACCACCGGCGGACGCGCCACCTCAAGCTCGTCGGGATTATCCTGCGCGAGGATGCTCTCCATGGCCTCGTTGGCCATCTGATCCTCGAAGCTGATCACCTGAACGTCTGCGCCGAACTGCGCAGCCACGTCTTTGACCAGCTCGGCATCGAGGGTCTGGTTCACGGTGACAAAAACGCCGCGCACCAGGAGCGTTGCGATCAGATCCTTGGCGCGGACTTCGAGCTTTTCCGCCAGATCCTTTACGCTGATGCCTTCGGTGACCGTGATGGTGCGAGTAATCGGCACCGGACCCGTGGGAACCTGCGCGGTCGCACGAGACGGCGGCGCAAAGCCCTTCATCGGGCCTTCTTTGGTCTTGGGGTACTGCTGGCGACCGCGGCTACGCGGGCCAGGTCGGGCCGGACGGGGCGCATCGCCAGGAGGCGGAGGCGGCGCCAGTCCCGGCGCGCCCATCCCGGGGCGCTGACCGAAGCCAGGCCGCTGACCAAAACCAGGCCGTGCGCCCATGCCGGGGCGCTGACCGGGTCCACCGGGGCCGCCGGGCTGAGAACGAGTGGGGTGCATGGGACGGCGTCCGCCTGGCTGCTGACCGGGAGCGCCCATTCCAGGACGAGGCCCCCCAGGGCCGCCAGCCGGACGGCGATCGAAAATGGGACGGCCACGCTGGATGCCACCTGCTCCAGCCGCTGGAGCGGCGGAGGGGGGCGGCGCACTGTACACCGGGCGCGGACCCGTCTGCGGCATGATCACGCGACGTGGAGGGGGAGCCGGCTCTGCCGGAGCGGCAGCCGCCGCTGCGGCCGCCGGAGCTGCCGGGCTTTCCGCAACGGGCAGCGGGGCGAGCTTTGGATCTTCGGTCGGAGCCGGGGCAGCGACTGCGGGCGATGCCGCCGCAACAGCCGCAGGCGGTGCGGTCACCACGGGAGGTTTCACGGCGACGACCGTTCCGGCAGCCGGACGCGCCTCTACAGCTCCCGCCGGAGGCTTAGCGACCACCGGGCCCGCAGGGGGCCTGGCGGCAATCGCAGGCGTTTGCGGGGGCGCCGGAGGCGGCGCCGGGCGCGACGCGGAGGGCGGTGTGACAACGATGGCCGGGGCCTGGCGCGGCTGTGGAACGATCTTTCTCGGCGCCGGCTTCAGCTCTTCGGCGGGCTGAGCGGCGGACGCGGGGGCCGCGGATGCAGGAGCCTTTGCCGGAACCGCAGCGCTCGGCGCTGCCGCAGCTGCGACGGGGCGGGCCGGCGCCGCTTCGACGGCCGGTTTTGTCGCGATCGGCCGCGGCGGGGGCGCCATTTCCTGCTGGCGCTTCTCCAGAATGGCTCGCGCGACATCACCGACCTTGTGGACCTGCGACCAATCGA
>Ga0335073_10007787_pt1 | contig 15020 bp, 4 predicted proteins | sample Lox_Sample_22_FD_207093 | JGI IMG/M metagenome (GOLD analysis project Ga0335073, IMG submission 207093) | Soil microbial communities from Loxahatchee National Wildlife Refuge, Florida, United States - Lox_Sample_2.2 | ecosystem: Environmental > Terrestrial > Soil > Wetlands | place: USA: Florida... | reverse complement strand
ACCATCCGGGGGTGGTGATCACCGCGCCGGATGGCAACGGCGGCGGGTATGGCACCAGCTACCCGGCGGCGTCGCCGGATGTGGTCGCGGTGGGCGGGACGACGCTGACCGCGGCCGCGGGCACGGCGCGGGGGTGGACCGAGAGCGCGTGGTCGGGGACCGGGTCGGGGTGCTCGCCGTATGAGGCCAAGCCGGCCTGGCAGGCCGACACCGGGTGCGCGACCCGGATGCTCAACGACGTGGCCGCGGTGGCCGACCCGTCGGGCAGCCCGGTGGCGTTTTACGACACCACCAGCGGCGGGTGGGTGACCGGCGGCGGGAACAACGTCGCCTCGGCGATCGTCGCGGCCGCGTGGGCGCTGGCCGGGACCCCGGCCGCGGGCAGCTACCCGGCGTCCTACCTGTACGCGCACACCAGCGGGGTCAACGACATCACCACCGGGACCGACGGCACCTGCGCCCCCGCCCCCGCCTACTTCTGCGCGGCCGGCACCGGCTACGACGGCCCCACCGGCACCGGCACCCCCGCCACCGCCGCCGCCCTCGGCGCCACCGCACCCGACACCAGCCTCCCCGGCGGTCCCGTCACGTATGACCCGGACACCGGCAACCAGGAAATCTACGCGGCCGGGACGCCCGGGACCGCCTTCCGGATTTCCGAGACCCCGGCCGGAGCGTGGTCGGGCCTGGTGAACCTGAGCGGCGACGTCAGCAACAGGCCGACCGCCACGTACAACCCGGGCAGCGGCAACCTGGAGGTCTACGCCAAGGGAAGCACCGGCGACGTTGAAGAGGACGCCTGGGTCCCCGCCAACGATGCCTGGTCGGGCTGGAAGAGCCTGGGCGGGTCCGCCATCCAGGGCAGCCCGTCGGCCATCTACGACCCGCTCAGCGGCTCCCTGGAGGTCTACGAGACATCGAGCGCCGGGACGTTGTACGAGGACTACTGGCGGCCGGGCCCGGCCGGGTGGTCCGGCTGGAAGAGCCTGGGCGGTCCCACCTTCAGCGGCGGCCCGCAGGCCGTCTACGACCCGGAAAACCGGAGCCTGGAGGTCTGGGGCACCGGGAACAACGGGACCGAGTGGATGGACGCCTGGACCACGGCCGGCGGATGGTCGAGCTGGCAGAACATGGGCGGCGACATCTTCAACACCCCGGCCGTCGTCTACGACCCGCTGGACGGCAGCCTGGAGGTCTACGCGAACGGGCCCAGCGGCTACGTGTACGAGGACTGGCAGGCGCCGGGCGGCAGCTGGTCCGGCTGGCACACCATGAACGGGTCCGAGATCCAGGGCGTCCCGTCCGCCGCCTACGACCCGCAGGCCGGCTCCCTGGACGTGTTCGCGACCGGGACCACCGGGACCGTGTTCGAGAGGTCCTGGACGCCCGCCGCGGGCTGGTCAGCCTGGAAAAACCTGGGCGCCACCCTGTCCGGCGGACCGTTCGCCGCCTACAACCCGGCCGTGCACAGCATGCAGGTCTACGGCCTCGGCACCAACGGCGACATCTACGTGAACACCGAGACAAGCGCCGGCGCCTGGGCGGGCTGGACGAACCTCGGCGGCACCCCCGGCAATCTGTAGCCGGGCCACGGCATGGGGATCGAGGCGGGTGACCTGTGATGCGGCTTTCCTGGTCCGGGCCGGAGCACGGCTGGATGCGCGCGATCCGCGCGCGGGCGAACGGGCGAGTCCGCCGGGTGGTGTCGGCAGCGACCGCGGTGGTGGTGGCGGTGGCGCTGACCGTGGTGGCGGTGGTCATCGCGTCGTCGTCGCACGCCGGGCCGCCGGCGCAGCGGGCGGGAACGGCCGCGGGGCGGCCGCACCGGGTGCCGGCGTCGGCGACGATCGCCGCGCTGGAGGGCGACAAGGTGGTGCGGGCGGCCCGGGTCGGCGGCCCGTCCGCCCGGGCGGCGCGAGCGGCGGCCGCGCTGCGGAGCGCTCCGCACGTGAAGGGCGCGGTGCCCGCGCTGGCTAGCCCGCCGCGGGTGAAGCTTGGCACGCGGGCCAAGGTCAAGGACCGGGTGCGGTCGGTGGGGCCGACGGCGGCGTCGCGCGTACGCGGGTACAGCGCGCAGACGAGCAAGGCGGTAACCGCCGGGACCTCGGCGGACCGGGTGACGTACCAGAACGCGGACGGCACCAGGACGGCCATGTTCTACCAGTCTCCGGTGAACTACCGGCTGCCGGACGGGTCGTGGCAGCGGATCGATACGAGCCTGGTGCCGGCCGGACGTGCCGCGGCGTCGGCGGCCCCGTCGCCCTCGCCCTCGCCGATGCTTTCGTCGGCGTCGCCCGCCCCGTTAGCCGCCCAGCCGCCGGGCGGCTGGCGGGAGCGGTCGGCGGCGGAACCCGAGAGCTTCGCGCCGTACGCGGATGCCAACCCGCTGATCGTCCTCCCCTTCGGCGACCAGCAGTCGGTGAGCCTGGGCGTTCAAAATTCTGCTCATTCGGCGGGGACCGCGGCGGGCAGCACGGTGACCTACGCCGGAGTACGGCCCCATGCGAGCCTGCGCCTGGTCGCCGGGGCGGGCGCGGTGGACGTGCAGGTGGTGCTGAACTCGGCGGAAGCGCCGGGGACGTGGGTGTTCCCGCTGCGGCTGGACGGGCTGACGGCGCGCGGCGGGTCCGGCGGCGTGATCGACTTCACCGATGCGGCGGGCAAGGTGGTGGCGTTCATGCCGCACGGGCTGATGACCGATTCGAAGATCGACCCGCGGTCGGGCACGGGAGCGACGTCAACCGGAGTAAGTTACGCGCTGGTCGCCGCCGACGGCGGGCTCGCGATCCGGATGAGCCTGGACGCGGCGTGGCTGGATTCGCCGTCGCGGGTGTTCCCGGTGACCGTCGATCCGAGCGTGGCGTCCTATAACAGCGGCGGCACCACGTACGCGGAGTCCCCGGGCAGCGCGGACTACTCCGGCGGCACCGAGATCGACGCGGGCACCTACGACGGCGGCACCAACGTCGCCAAAGCGTTCATGCAATTCAGCAGCGTGTCGTCGGCGCTGGCGAATGATACCGTGCTCGGGGCGCAACTGGGCGTCTTCAACACCTGGTCGTACAGTTGCTCGCCGCGGACGGTGGAGGTGTATCCGGTCACCTCGTCGTGGTCGGTGACCGGGGCGAAGTCGTATCCGGGGCCGTCCACCGGGGCGGCGGTGGGGTCGAAGTCGTTCGCGACCGGGTGGGTTCCTGAAGGGTCCACCGTTTCGCCCTGCCCGTCGCAGTGGGAGGGGATCGGCCTGAACCAGGCCGGAACCAACCTGATCAACGGGTGGACGCATGGGACCACGGCCGATGACGGGCTGGCGCTGGGCGCTTCGTCGACGGACAGCTACGGCTGGAAGAAGTTCGCCTCCGACAACACCACGAACGGGGATCCGTTCCTTTCGGTGACCTACACGCCGTACGGGGCCAGGTATGACCTGGCGTCGTCGCAGCCGGTCGAGCAGGTGTCGCCGACCCAGAACGGGGAGCTGGCGATCAAGGTCACCAACACCGGCGCGGTGACCTGGACGCCGACCAACGGCTATGAGCTGTCGTATGAGGTGTACAACGCCTCGGGCAAGCTGGTGGCCAGCCATCCTGTGTTCACGGCGATGCCGTCCACCGTGGCACCGGGCGCCTCGGCCGTGGTGGACGCCAAGATCAACGAGCTGCCGGTGGGCAGCTACGCGATCAACTTCGACATGTACGCGGGGGCGACCGGGTCGTCGCCGGTCTCGTTCCTGTCGCAGGGGATCCCGGCCTTCGCCGTCGGGTTGTATGTGCCGCAGCCGCCGCCGGTGGTCACCGCCGTCTACCCGCCTACCGGCTACGTTTCGACGACGAACACCCCCGAGCTGTCGACAACCGCGTTCTCCACGACCAAGACGTCGATCACCTACCAGTTCTCGCTGACGTGCACGCCGGTGCCCGGCGGCACGTGCCCGGGCGGGACGCTGAACTCCGGCAGCCTGACCACGCCGTACTGGACGACCCCGGCGCTGACCTGGGACGAGCCGTACAGCTGGTCGGTGACCGCGACGACCAACGGCACCTCGACCACGGTCGGGCCGGTGAAGATCACGCCGGAGGTGCCGCAGCCGTCGATGTCGTCGAGCCTGGGCGGGTCGTCGGATCAGGCGTTCGACCCGCAGTCGGGGAACTTCACCACGAACGCGACGGATGCGGCGGTGGCGGTGGCGGGGCCGCCGCTGGAGATCGAGCGGACGTACAACAGCCTGAACCCGCGGGCGAGCGGAGCGTTCGGGGCGGGCTGGTCGAGCGTGCCGGACACGGCGGTGGCCCCGGACAATGACGGGACCGGGAACGTGGTGGTCACGCTGCCGGACGGGCAGCAGATGCGCTTCGGCTACACCGGGGGCACCACGTATGCGCCGCCGATGGGCAGCGCGGATGTGCTGGTGCACAGCTCGGGCGGGCCGTGGACGCTGATGGATTCGTCGGGCAACCAGTACGAGTTCACCAGCGCCGGGGTTCTGGAGCAGATCACCAACGCCGAGGGCCTGACCCAGACGTTCACGGATAACGCGTCCGGCGAGGTGACCACGATCACCGACACGGCGTCCAAGCGAACGCTGACGCTGACGTGGTCGACGCCGTCCGGGGCGTCCTACCCGCATGTGGCCAGCGTGACGACGAACGCGCCCGCGTCCGGCCAGTCGGGGCTGGCCTGGACCTACAGCTACAGCGGCGACAACCTGACCGGCGTCTGTGCGCCGACGGGCGGCTGCACCAGGTATTCGTACGGGACCGGGTCAAACTTCCGCTCGGCGGTGCTGGACGCCGGGCCGCGCAATGACTGGCAGCTTGGCGACGCATCGGGATCGGCCAGCGCCGCGGACGAGGTGGACGCCAACCTGGGCACGACCGGCGGGACGTACTCCAACGTCACGCTGGGCTCGGCGGGGCCGCTGGCGGGCAGCACCGAGACCGCGGCCAGCTTCAACGGCACCAGCTCGTCGGTCTCGCTGCCGGCCAACCTGATCGCCGATCAGGACTATGAGTCGGTCGGGGTGTGGTTCAAGGCGGCCAGCTCGACCGCGAGCGGGGTGCTGGTCGGCTACCAGGCCGACGCGCTGTCGAACTCCTCGGGCAACAGCGCCGCGCGCGACCCCGCCCTGTACGTCGGCGGCAACGGCGAGCTGTACGGGGAGCTGTGGAACGGGTCGATCGACCCGATGCACTCGTCGGTGAACGTCGACGACGGGAACTGGCATTACGCGGTTCTGACCGGGTCGGCGACGTCGCAGTCGCTGTGGCTGGACGGCACCGAGGTGGCGACGTTGTCCGGGCAGATCGTTCCGGACGGCCTGACCGTCGACACCGTCGGCGCGGGCTTCTGGGGCAGCGGCTGGCCGGAGGATTACGTGACCGAAGGGCCGTCGCTGGAAGACACCCCGATCGGTTACTTCGCCGGGTCGATCGGCCAGCTCGCGGTCTACCCGCACCCGCTCGGCGGCCCGGCGATCGCCCAGCAGTACACGCTGGCCAAGACCGCGTCCGCGGAGCTGACCCAGGTGACGCTGCCGTCCGGGCGGGTCGCCCAGCAGGCCTCCTACAACCCGGCCTACGACCGGATCGCCAGCTACACCGACGCCCATGGCGGCCAGTGGCAGATCCACGCGCCGCTGACCACCGGGTACAAGGCGAGCTCGGACGCGCTGGAGGAGGCCACGCGGTACGTGACCGTGGTCACCCCGGCGGGCTATGACGAGGTCTACGGCTACGACGCGCTGAACGGCGGGCGGCTGGTCAGCTTCTCGGCGGGCAACGGGGATGCGCCGGAGACGTTCGGCTACGACTCGGCCGGATTCCTCAACCAGGTGCAGGACTCGGACGGAAACCTGGTCACGATGACCAACGACATCCACGGCAACGTGCTCACCCGCACCTGGTACCCGGTCGAGCCCGCCGACAGCGGAGCCGAGTCGGGCGCCAGCCCGCGCGCGAGTTCCGGGGCCGCGGCGGGCCCGAACGTGACCGCCCAGGCCAGCTCGTCGTTCTGCACGGTCACGGGGGCGGCGTGCACCGCGTATTACACGTATTACTACGACGGCAACAACCCGCTGGACCCGCGCAACGACGAGCTGACCGGGGCGGCCGATGCCCGGTCGGCGTCGTCCACCGACACCACCGACCTGACGACGTACGGCTACAACGCGGCGGGCGAGCTGACCAGCTCGACCACGCCCGCGACCAGCGACTTCCCGTCCGGGCGGACGACCAGCTACGTGTACTCGACATCGTCGACCGCCGCCTACGGCGGCACCGGGACGATCCCGGCCGGGCTGCAGGTGTCGGCGACCACGCCGGGCGGGGCGGTGACCGGCTACCAGTACTACTCCGATGGCGACCTGGCGCAGGTCACGCAGCCCGACGGGGCCAGGACCGTCTACACCTACGACGGGCTGGGCCGGGCGCTGACCTCGACCACCTACAGCAACAACTACCCCTCCGGGCTGACCACCAGCTACACCTACAACGACTCGAACCAGCAGCTGACCGTGACCTACCCCGGCGTGGCCAACCAGGTCACCGGGGTGACCCACACGCTGCAGGACGCCTACGCCTACGACGCCGACGGGAACGTGCTCAGCCTGACCCAGTCCGACCTGACCGGCGGTAATGCGGCCCGGACGACGACCTACACCTATAACGACAACGGGGAGGTGGCGTCGGTCAGCGGCCCGGGCGGGGTGACCAGCGGTGGTACGTCCCAGTCCGGGGGGGCCTCCAGCGCCAGCCCGGACGGCGCCACGACCGGCTACACCTATAACTCCTCCGGCCAGGTCGCGACCATGGTGGACCCGGACGGCAACGAGTACGAGTACTCCTACAACGAGTACGCAGAGACCACCCAGGTCACGCTGCAGTACAACGCCACCAGCGAGTCGGCGCCGGAGCCCACCTGCCCGGCGGGCCAGGTTCCCGGCCCGGCCGACGGCTGCCAGCTCGTCGTGGACTCCTACGCCTACGACCCGGCCGGCCTGCTGGCCACCGCTACCGACGCGATGGGCCGGTCCACGAACTACTTCTACAACGACGACGAGAAGCTGATCGCCACCGAGAACCTGACGTCGTCGGGAGCCGGGCGGCAGACGGCCTACACCTATGACCCGGCCGGGAACCTGATCGAGACCGACGTCAGCAACTTCCCGGTGACCGAGCAGACCATCACCGACTACACCTACGACGCCGCGAACCGGCTGGACAGCATGGTGGTCGACCCGACGCCGTCCGGCACCACCGACAGCGGGTACGCCAACCGGACCACCAGCTACACCTACAACGCCGACAACATGGTGACCGCGCAGGCCGTAACCGGCGCGGACGGGTCGTCGACCACGAACTTCGGCTACAACGCCGCGGACGAGCTCACCAGCCAGGCCGTCGTCAACGGGTCGGTCAGCGACACCACGACCTGGACCTACGACACGCTCGGCCAGGTCCTCGGCATGGTCAGCCCGGATGGCAACGCCGCCGGCGCCACGCCCGGCAACTACACCACGAACTACTCCTACGACCAGGCCGGGAACCTCGCCGTGATGGCCGGCCCGCCGGTGAACACCCAGACCTACGCGTCGCAGACACCGACCTCCACCCGGGCCGTCACCGTCTACGGCTACGACGCGTTCGGCGACCAGACCCAGGTCAAGGACCCCGACGACAACACGACGACCACGGCGTACAACGGCGCCGGGCAGGTCACCTCGGTGACCCGGCCGTCCTACACCCCGCCCGGCTCATCGACGGCCATCACCGCCGCGACCAAGTTCGGCTACGACGGTAACGGGAACCTGACCTCGGCGACGGACCCGGCGGGCAACGTCGTCAGCTACGCCTACGACGCGCTCGGCGACCCGATCTCGGTCACCGACCCGCAGCTGACCGGCCAGTCCGCGCCGGGGGTGTGGTCCTACACCTACGACAGCGACGGCGAGCAGCTGTCGTCGACCAGCCCGACCGGCGGCCAGACCCAGGACACCTACGACAACTTCGGCGATGTCGCCACCTCGACCCAGGACATCCGTTCCTCAGCCGGCACCGCGTACGACACCACCTCCTACACCTACGACTACCTCGGCGACCCGCTCACGATCACGTCGCCGGATGGCGACGTCACCACCGACACCTACGACCACCTGGGCGAGCTGGCCTCGACCGCCAACTCCTACGGCGACATCACCAGCTACGCCTACAACTACGCCGGGCAGCCCGCCCAGGTCACGAACCCGGACGGCACCTACGAGAGCTACGGCTACAACGGGGCCGGAGAGCAGGCCTCGGCCACGGCCTACGGCACGTCCGCCGAGCCCGGTGAGCTGCCCCCGGTGCTGTCGGCCCAGTCCTACGGCTACGACGCGTCGGGCAACCTGACCAGCGCCACCGACGGCGACAACGTCACCACCAGCTACGCCTACAACGGGGCCGGGGAGCTGACCAGCCAGGTGCAGCCGGTGTCGTCGTCGGCATCCGACACCACCAGCTACGGCTTCGACCCGGCCGGCAACCAGACCTCGGTCACCGACGGTCGCGGCAACACGACCTGGACCACCTACAACTCGTGGGACATGCCCGAGTCGGTGATCGAGCCCGCCACCCCGGCCGCGTCCACGGCGGCGCAGCGGACCTGGACCACCGCCTACAACGCCGACGGCCTGCCGGCGTCGGTCACGCAGCCGGGCGGGATCACCCAGGCCTACGGCTACGACCAGATGGGCGACCTGACCTCGCAGTCCGGGTCGGGAGCACCGGCGTCCACCACCGCCCGCACGTTCGGCTACGACACCGACGGCGACCTGACATCGGCCACCGCGCCCGGCGGCACCGACTCATTCACCTACAACGACGCCGGGCAGGTCACCGCGGCCTCCGGCCCGTCCGGGACCTCCAGCTTCGGCTACAACGCCGACGGGCTGGTGACCAGTCAGACCACCGCGGCGGGCAGCACCGGCTACACCTATGACAAGGCGGACCGCCTGGCCACCGTGGCCGACCCGCTGACCGGCGCCACCCTGACCTACGGCTACAACGCCGACAGCCTGCCGACCTCGATCTCCTACGCGACCGGCGGCACGGCCGGGCCCGCCCAGTCCCTGGGCTACAACGGCCTGCGGCAGCTCACGTCCGACACCCTGAAATCCGCCGCCGGCGCGACGATCGCCTCGGCGTCGTACAACTACAACGCCGACGGCGACATGACGTCGCAGGCCACCACCGGCTACGCCGGGGCCGCGTCGACGACCTACGGCTACAACCAGGCCGACGAGCTGACATCCGCCATCACCGGCGGGACCACCACCAGTTACGGTTACGACGCCGACGGCGACCTGACCCAGAGCGGATCGACCAGCTACACCTACGACGCCCAGGACCAGCCGGTCACCTCCACCACGTCGGCCGGCACCACCAGCTACGGCTACACCCTGTCCGGGGCCCTCTCCTCGGTCACGCCGCCATCGGGCACCGCGCAGGCCTACACCAGCGACGCCTACGGCCAGACCATTACCGCACCCGGCGGCATCGGCTACGCCTACGACGCCCTGGGCCGCCTGGCCACCCGCACCGCCGGATCGAGCACGTCGGCCTTCGCCTACTCCGGCGCGGGCGACACCGTCGCATCCGACGGCAGCACCAGCTACACCTACGACACGTACGGCAACCCGGTCGCCGCCAAGCGCAGCGGCGGCACCGCCGAGGCCGCGCTCACCGACGTGCACGGCGACCTCACCGGACTGTTCTCCCCGGCCTCGGGCACCACCACGCTGGCCGCGTCGGCCGCGTACTCGCCGTACGGCAGCGTCACCGCCACCGGCGGCACCACGCCCGCGCTCGGCTACCAGGATCAGTACACCGACCCGTCCACCGGCGACACCGACATGTCCGCCCGCTGGTACGCCCCCGGCACAGGCAGCTTCACCAGCAACGACACCCTCACCGGCAGCCCGATGCCCGCCGCCGTCAACCCCAGCCCGTACGGCTACGCCGACGACAGCCCGCTCACGAACGACGACCCCTCCGGCCACTTCGTGCCCGTTCCCGACCAGGTGGCGAACGCCGATTTTGAGACGTGGGCAGACACGACCGTCGGCGGTGGGTGGGTGTCCGGGCGGTCTCAGGAGGAATTGGGAGAGCTCGAACCCTCAACTATCTTCACGGATCCGTACGAGCCTTCACCGGCCTACATGCGGTGGCAAGGTTACCTGTCGATCGCCCTAAACCAGTGGAATGAAGAGCAGTCGGCGACCTACTCCGGCGACTACAAGTACGGGGCGCCGCGCATCGGCTACTGGGGCCCGACGTCCGGCGCGTGGCCCGGCGGAAATCCCATCGCGGGCCCCGGGGGCGGCTACTACTACCTGCCCCTGCCACCGCCGCCACCGCCGCCGCCGCAGGACTGCTACGCCGGGCCCAGCCCGTCATGCAGCCCGCCCGCGGCACCGGGGTCGCTGCGCAACGCCGAGCACATAACGTCGCATCCGAGCGACGTCACCAACCCGAGGGCGATCCCGCGCAAGCTCACGATCGTCGAGCCGACGCCGACCCTGCAGCAGCTGCTCGACGAGCTGCACCTGCAGACCACCGGCACGAGTGACGAGCCCAACGAGAACGGAACCGCCGCGTCCGGCCAGAACGCGGGCGGCAACGCCGGCCAGGCCCGGGACCCGTCGAGCACCGTCGGCCAGCCCGCCACCCCCGCATCGGCCGGCGGCAGCGGCGGCAGCGGCAATCCGCCGCCGCCCACCACACCTGATTACCCCGAGCCGCCCGACGAAGGCCCGGGGCACATCACCAGGCTCGTTGTGGCCAGCGACGGAATCAGGAACGTCACGAGCCCGGCCAATGGCCCCGAGTACGTTTACCAGACATCCGGCCCGGAATTCGAACAATGGCAGCAGAACAGCCTGCAGAACATCGCCAGCGGTCAAAGCCAGGCCGCACAGACCGGCAGCGTCGCCCGGTTTGGTGGCACGGTCACGATCGAGTACCCCGACGAGGGCGGGTTCGTGATCAAGGCCCTTGACCTGAACGGCTACGGGCGGGTCGCCGGGCCCCTCACGGAGACGCAGCAGGCGAGTTATCCGGAAATCGCCGAGGGCCGCTTCAACCCGACCGGAGCGCCCAGGACGACGAATCCCTCGGGCCTCAGCACGCTGCCGAAGAAGGTACTTTATGGCGCGCTGGCCGCTGCCGAGCTCGCCTACGTCATCCACGAGGTCTACGAGTGGCTGCACGGCAACGGCCCGGCGCCGTGGTGACAAGATAGCGTTTGGTATGGCCGACGCGGGTGACCTGAGGCAGTTCGAGGCTCGGGCCCGAGCGGCGCGCCAGTTCGCGGAGGCAGCCGAGCGGCTCAGCGACAGCGAACTGCGGGCCCGCACGACCGCCTTGCGCCGTCGGCTCGCCCATGCCGAAACGTACGACGCGGTCCTGCCCGAGGCGCTGGCCAGCGTGCGCGAGGCCGCACGGCGCACCGGCGCCGCGCCGTACCGCGATGGTCACCTGGCCTCAGGGGTGGCGGTGCACGCGGGCCGGGTCGTCGAGATGAAGGCGGCCGAGGACCGGGCCGTGGCCGCGGTCCTGGCCGCCTACCTGCATGCCCTGGCCGGCCGGGGCGTGCACCTGGCGGCCCGTGATGACCAGCTGGCCCGGCGCGGTGCCGGGCGGGCCGCCGCCGTCCTGGGCTCGCTCGGCCTGCGCGTGGCCGCGATCGACGACCAATCATCGGAAGCCGAGCGCGCGCAGGCGTACGCCGCCGACGTGACGTACGGCGCGTACCGCCGGTTCGCCTATGACTACCTGCGGGACAACCTGGCGTGGCAGCCGGACGAGCGCATGCAGCGGAGTCGGCACGCCGTCGTGGTGGACGACATCGACGCGATCCTGATCGACCAGCGCGGCGAGCCCCTGGTGCTGACCGGCCCGGTCGAGCCGGACGTCGGCCAGTACCGCAGGCTGGCCGATCTGGCCGCGCTGCTGCGCCGCGGCCTGCACTTCACGATCGACGAGGCCAATGGCGCCGTTACCGTGACGCAGGCGGGTACGGCGCAGGCCGAAGCCTTTCTCGGCATTGACGGTCTCCTCGGGCCCGAGCATGCCGGTCTGGCCGGGGCTCTGGCCGACGCCCTGTGCGCGCGGGGGTGGTACCGAGAGGGCCGGGACTACGTCGTGGACGACGGCGAGGTGGCGGCGGTCGGCGATGACCCGGCCGGCCGGCTGCGCCGGACCACCCGGTTCGATCGCGGGATCCGCCAGGCAATAGAGGCCGCCCATGGCCTGCACATCAGCCCCGAGCAGCCGGTCCTCGCCCGGATCAGCGTGCCAGGGTACTTCCGGCTGTACCGCAACATGGGGGCCCTGACCGCCGCGGCGGCGCTCCGCCCGGCATCGGAGTACCAGGCCGTGGACGATGACCAGTGCGCGCAGGCCTACCAGATGCGCCAGGCGATCCTCGACGCCGGGGACCTGCACGCCCGCGCATGCGGGCTGATCGGCGAGGCCGTCGAGGTAAGCGTCGCCGCCAACCCGGACGCGGGCCGGCTGCGAGCGGCGCTCACGGCCCTGTACCCGGTCAGCCTCACTGCGGCTGACCTGGCCATGGCCGATGGCGGGACGGCCGCCACCAGCCGGGTGACGGCCCGGGCGAAGGCCGACGCGCTGGCCGCCTACCAGCGCCGCGAGCAGGAGCTTGGCGCGCCCGTACTGCGTGAGCTTGAGAAGAAGCTGATGCTGGGCGTCATCGACCGCGAGTGGCGCGAGTACCTGCTGGAACTGGACCGGTTGCACGAACTGGCCGCCGCGGACGCCGGCGTGAATGGCGATCCGGGCCTTGACAGCTATCGAGGCTCGGCGCCCGCGAGATACAGCGATTTCCTGAGTCGCGTACGCTGGCGCATCGTCAGCAACCTTTTCTTCCTAGAAATCCCCCGGAAGGCGTTCCAGGAATGAGAGCTGCGCTCTACGACCGATACGGACCGGCGGGCGAGGTGCTGCGGGTCGACGACGTGGCGACGCCCGAGCCCGGCCCCGGGCAGGTCCGGATCAGGATCGAGGCCTCCGGCATCAACCCCACCGACTGGAAGTCCCGCAGCGGCGCGACCCCGCGGCCGATCGCCGGCTTCCAGATCCCGCACCACGACGGTGCCGGGGTGATCGACGCGGTCGGCGACGGCGTCGATCCGGGCCGGAACGGCCAGCGCGTGTGGGTCATGATGGCCGCGGCGGGCAGCCCGTGGGGCACGGCCGCCGAGTGGACGGTGGTGCCGCAGGAGCAGGCGCTGCCGTTGCCGGACAGTGCCTCGATCGAGCTGGGCGCGAGCCTGGGCGTCCCGGCGGTGACCGCGCACCGGTGCCTGTTCGCCGACGGGCCGATCGAGGGCAAGACGGTGCTGGTGGCGGGCGGCGCGGGCGCGGTCGGCCACTTCGCCATCGAGCAGGCCAAGCGCGCGGGCGCCCGGGTGATCACCACGGTGAGCGGGCCGGAGAAGGCCGATCTGGCCGCCAAGGCGGGCGCGGACCTGGTGGTGAACTACCGCGAGCCGGGCGCCGTAGACGAAATCAGGGCCTTCGCTGGCGATGCGGGCGTCGACCACGTTGTCGAGGTGGCGCTCGGCGCGAACCTGGAGCTGGATCTGGCCGTCATCAGGAACGGCGCCCGGATCGCCTGCTATGCGGCGGAACCGGCCGATCCGGCCCTGCCCGTCCGGGCCTGCATGACCGCCAACGTGGTGTTCCGGTTCGTGCTGCTGTACGGCGTGCCTCGGGAGTCGCTCGTCCAGGCCGCCCGGGATCTCACCGCGGCCCTGGCCGCCGGCGCCCTCACCGAGCTGCCGGTGACCAGGTTCCCGCTGGACCACGCCGCCGCGGCGCAGGACGCGGTCGAGGCGGGCGCGGTCGGAAAGGTGCTGGTCATCCCGGGCTGACGGCCTATCAGGAGCCGAGCCCCGCGAGCCTCATCTCGTCAAGATTGCACGGGCGGGTCCGGGGAAGCACCCCATGGGGGACCCGGGCCCATTGCGGCATCGACCGTGACGCTCAGCGCAGGGAGCGCGCTGGGCGTAGATGAGGTGAATCATGAAGGTTGTCGTGTTTGGCGCGTCCGGTGTCATCGGCCGGGCCATCACCGGGGAACTGCTCGCACGGGGGCACACGGTGATGGCCGCGACCAGGAGCGGCGGGCCGGTCGAGGGTCTGGTGGTGCACTGCATGACCGGGGACGCCAGCGATCCGGCCTCGGTGGCCAGGCTGGCGGCGGGCCAGGACGCGGTCGCCGCGGCGACCGGGCCGCGGCGCGGCGACGACGAGGACCCGGAGGACAGCCTGCTCACCGCGGCCTGGGGGCTGGCCGAGGGGCTGCGCCGGGCCGGGGTGCGCCGCCTGGTCGTGGTCGGCGGGGCGGGCAGCCTGGAGACCGCGCCCGGCCAGCGGCTGCTCGACAGCCCGGATTTCCCCCCGGCGTGGAAGCCCACGGCCCTGGCCCACGCCCGGGCGCTGGACGAGGTGTACCGGGACATCGACGACCTGGAGTGGACCTACATCTGCCCGGCCGGCCAGATCGGGCCGGGCGAGCGGACCGGCGAGTTCCGGATCGGCGGCGACCAGCTGCTGGTGGACGAGAACGGCGAGAGCCGGATCAGCGTCGCCGATTTCGCGATCGCCTTCGCCGACGAACTCGAGCACGGCGACGCCGTCCGCCGCCGCATCACCGTCGCCTACTGATCGTGATCGCGGCGATGAATATGAATCTGGTGCACACCCGAGTGACCCAGCTTCACATTCATCGGGCACGCCGGGGCGAGGGTGAGGGGCTGTGGCCGGGGCGAGGGTAAGGGGCCGTGGCCGGGGCCAGGGTGAGGGGCCGTGGCCGGGGCCAGGGTGAGGGCCTTCGCCGGGGCCAGGGTGAGGGCCTTCGCCGCGGCGAGGGTGAGGAGCCGGCTATGGGGTTAGGCGGTGCAGGTCGCGGGGGAACAGGGTGACCTGGCGCACGTTGGCCGCCCCGGTCAGCCGGGCGGT
>Ga0335073_10007786_pt1 | contig 15021 bp, 9 predicted proteins | sample Lox_Sample_22_FD_207093 | JGI IMG/M metagenome (GOLD analysis project Ga0335073, IMG submission 207093) | Soil microbial communities from Loxahatchee National Wildlife Refuge, Florida, United States - Lox_Sample_2.2 | ecosystem: Environmental > Terrestrial > Soil > Wetlands | place: USA: Florida... | reverse complement strand
GATCTCGTTGATCTCGCTGTGGTCGGCGCTGGACAGCGAGAGCAGCCCCACCTCGCTGAAGCCGCTGGCGGCCAGGCCCGCCTCGACCATGTCGCCGACCGTGGTGACGGTACGCTCGCGCACCGGCCGGGTGATCATCCCGGCCTGGCAGAACCGGCAGCCCCGGGTGCAGCCGCGGAAGATCTCCACGCTGAACCGCTCGTGCACCGACTCGGCCACCGGGACCAGCGGCTTGCGCGGGTAGGGCCAGGAGTCCAGGTCCATCACCGTGTGCTTGGCCACCGCGCGCGGGACGCCAGGGCGGTTGGGCGTCACCCGGGCGATCCGGCCGTCGGGCCGGTAATCCACGTCGTAGAAGCGCGGCACGTAGACGCCGCCGTCGGCGGCCAGCCGCAGCAGCAGGCCGTCCCGGCCGCCGGGCCGCCCGGCCGCCTTCCAGGCCCGGATCAGCTCGGTGATGGCCAGCACGGCCTGCTCGCCGTCGCCGAGCACCGCGCCGTCCAGGAACTCGGCGATCGGCTCGGGGTTGAACGCCGCGTGCCCCCCGGCCAGCACCACCGGGTCGTCCGGGCCGCGCTCCTGCGCGGCCAGCGGTATCCCGGCCAGATCGAGGGCGGTCAGCAGGTTGGTGTAGCCGAGTTCGGTGGCGAAGCTGACGCCGAGCGCGTCGAACGCCCGGACCGGGCGGTGGGCGTCCACCGTGAACTGGGGCACCCCGCGCTCGCGCATGAGCTTTTCGAGGTCCGGCCAGACGCTGTACGTCCGCTCCGCCAGGACTCCGGACTGGGCGTTCAAAATCTCATAAAGAATTTGAACGCCCTGATTGGGCACGCCGACCTCGTACGCATCGGGATACATGAGGGCCCACCGGACATCGGCGGCGTCCCAGTCCTTGACCACGGAGTTCAGCTCGCCGCCCACGTACTGCACCGGCTTACGCACCAGCGGAAGCAGCGGCTCCAGCCGGGGATAGACGGACGGCACAGGCATCGTCACAGCTTACCGATGCTTTCCGGGGACACGGTCTTGGCGTGTGCTGGATGAGATGGCACGATTTCCTACGATTCGGATAATGCATGCAGGGTAACTCGCATACGGACGCGACATGCTGACCCGGGAGGAGCCATGCACATAGCGCCCTACATCGTGCTGGGCAGCGCCGTGGTCGGGCTGCTGGTCGGGCTGACCGGAGCGGGCGGCGGGGCGCTGATGACGCCCATGCTGATCCTGCTGTTCGGCGTGCAGCCGTCCGCCGCCATCTCCAGCGATCTGGTGGCGGCGGTGCTGATGCGCCCGGTCGGGGCGGCCGTGCACCTGCGCAAGGGCACGGTGAACCTGAGGCTGGTCGGCTGGATGGTCCTCGGATCGGTGCCGGCCGCGTTTTTGGGCGCCTACCTGCTGCACCTGCTGGGCGGCTCGGCCGCCCAGGACAACGTCGAGATCGCCCTCGGCGCCGCGCTGCTGGTCGGCGCCGGGGCCATGGTGCTGCGCTACATCCTGGACCGGCGGTCCGGCAACAAGCGCCAGGCCGCCCTGGGCGACGTGGTCGCCCGCCCGCTGCCGACCGTGTGCATCGGCCTGGTCGGCGGCCTGATCGTCGGGATGACCTCGGTCGGCTCGGGCTCGCTGATGATCGTGCTGCTGATGTTCCTGTACCCGATGCTGAGCGCGGGCCGGCTGGTCGGGACCGACCTGACCCAGGCCGTGCCGCTGACCCTGGCCGCGGCGCTCGGCGCGCTGGCCTTCGGCCACGTGGAGTTCGCGGTGACGCTGTCGATCGTGATCGGCAGCGTTCCGGCCGTGCTGGTCGGGTCGCTGCTGTCCAGCCGGGCCCCGGACCGCTACATCCGGCCGGTGATCACGTTCGTGATCTTCGCCTCCGGGCTGAAGTACGTGGGCCTGCCCACCGCCGCGCTGGGCTGGGTGCTGGGCGCGATCCTGGTGGCCGCCGCGGCCTGGGCGGCCCGGGCGCGTCCCTGGCGGCGCAAGGAGGGCCGCGAGGCGGTGCCCGAGCCGCAGCCCGCCGGCGCCGAACAGACCCGTTAGGGTCCGTAACGCGGCGGGCAGGTAGCCTGGTGCGGCCATGACGCAGTCGGGCTGGACCGCCGGCTCCACGCCGCCGGCTCGCCGACCGTGGCCGCCTCCCGTCACAGGAGGTGACCGTGTCGGTGCCGTCCGGGGCCCAACCCGCCGTGCTAGAACTGCGTCTTAAGGCTTAGATGCGCACAGTCGTGCCGGGGGTGCCCGCTGGCCATCTACAGTGTGAGCGCTTGCATCCGTGCGAGCGCTTGCTTCCTCCGGACACCGGACACGCCGCGCGGCGTCGATGAGAGGGTGGGATGCAGATCACGTGCCTGGGCCATGCAGGCCTGCATATCGAAACCCGCTTCGGAACGATCCTTTGTGACCCGTGGACGAACCCGGCGTACTTCGACTCGTGGTTCGTGTTCCCGGACAACACCGGCCTCGACTGGGACCGCTACGGCGACGTTGACTACCTGTACGTGTCCCACCTGCACAAGGACCACTTCGACCCGCAGAACCTGCGCGAGCACGTGTCGCGTGAGGCCACCGTGCTGCTGCCCGACTACCCCGTTCCTGACCTTCGCGCGGAACTGGAGAAGCTCGGGTTCACCAAGTTCATCGTGATCCCGAGCGGCAAGGAAACCGAGGTCGGCGGGCTCCGGGTGATCATCCACGCGCTGCAGTCCCCGGCCGACGGTCCGCTCGGGGATTCGGCCCTGGCCCTGGACGACGGGACGGCCAGGATCTTGAACCAGAACGACGCGCGCCCGGTCGACCTGGACGCCTTGCAGGCCTTCGGCCCGTACGACGTGCATTTCCTGCAGTACTCCGGGGCCATCTGGTGGCCGTGGACCTACGAGCTGCCGCAGTCGGCGCAGCGTTCGTTCGGGGCGACGAAGCGGGCCAACGGCCTGGACCGGGCCGCGACCTTCGTCAAGGCGATCGGGGCCAGGTACATCGTGCCCTCCGCGGGGCCCGCGTGCTTCCTCGACGACGAGCTGTTCGAGCTCAACGACCTCCGGTCCGAGCCGTGGAACACCTTCCCCGACGAGATCGTGTTCCTCGACTACCTGCGCGACCAGGGCATCGACGGGGGCACGCTGATGACCCCCGGCGCGGTCCTCGACGTCGGTCAGGACCACTGCGAGGTGCGCTGGCCCACCACCATCGAAGACGCCATGGTGCCGTTCACCGACAAGGAGCGCTACCTGCGCGAGTACGCGGCTCGGCAGCGGGACCGGATCGAGGCGGACAAGCGCGCCTGGCCGTCGCCGGGGATCGACGTGCTGGCCGAGCTCAAGAAGTGGTTCGAGCCGCTGCTGGAGCTGGCCGCGCACATCCGGGCCGGGGTGGGCGGGCCGGTGCTGCTGCGGCTGGGCGACGGGCGCCCGATCGTCATCGACTTCCCGGCCGGCGAGGTGCGCGCCTACAACGGCGAGACCTGCCGCTATCAGTTCACGATCGAGCGTCCGCTGGTCGAGCGCCTGATCGCCGACCACGAGGTCGACTGGGTCAACAGCCTGTTCCTCAGCCTGCGGTTCCGGGCCCGGCGCATCGGGCCGTACAACGAGTACGTGTACACGTTCTTCAAGTGCCTGGCTCCGGACCGGCTGATGTACGCCGAGGGCTGGTACGCGGACAAGACCCACGACGAGGAGGACATCCGGCTCGGGGACTGGATCATGCAGCGCCGCTGCCCGCACCTGCGCGGCGACCTGACCCGGTTCGGCGAGATCTCCGGGACCACCCTGACCTGCAAGGTGCACGGCTGGCAGTTCGACCTGGACACCGGCCAGTGCCTCAGCACCGACGACGACTCCTACCAGCTGCGGTGCCGTCCCGCCGTGGAGGCCAAGGCGACCCAGGGGTAGGCCCGGGCGGCTAGGTGGCGAACACGTTGCGGTGGCGGTGCACGGACAGGAGCACCCCGATCGCGAGCATGTCGGCGTACATGGCCGATCCGCCGTAGGAGACGAACGGCAGCGGGAGGCCGGTGACCGGCATGATGCCCAGCGTCATCCCGATGTTGATGAACGACTGCACCGCGAACCAGATCGCGATCCCGCAGGCCACCAGCATGCCGAACGGATCGTCGGCATGCTGCGCGATGCGCAGCGCCCGCAGCAGCAGGATGGCGAGCAGCAGGATGATCACGCCCGCGCCGACGAAGCCGAGCTCATCCCCGGCCACCGCGAAGATGAAGTCGGTGTGCTGCTCGGGGACGAAGTTGCCGGCGACCAGGGAGCCGTGGAACAGGCCCTGGCCGAACACGCCGCCGGATCCGATCGCGATCTTGGCCTGGGCGGCGCTGTACCCGGTGCCGGCCGGATCCGCCGACGGATGCAGGAACGCGGTCAGCCGGCCGAGCTGATAGGCCCGCAGCAGGTGCAGCTTCAGCACCACGAACACGGTGAGCGCGCCGCCGGCGAACAGCGCGGCCAGCCAGTACAGCCGGACCCCGGACAGCGCGACCAGGCCCAGCACGGTCACCAGGATCACGATCCCCACGCCCAGGTCCGGTTCCTTGATGATCAGTACCAGCGGCACCACGGCGACGGCGGCCGTGAGGCCGACCGCGCGCAGCGTGGGCCGCCCGCCCTCGCGGTGCCGGGCATCGCTCAGGAACATGGCCACGACCAGGATGACCGCGAGCTTGGCCAGCTCCGACGGCTCGATCTGGAAGCCGGCGGGCAGCGTGATCCACGACTTGGAGCCGTTGACCGGGGTCCCGAGCGGGCTCAACGCGGCGATCAGGCCCAGGAGCGATATCCCGTAGAGCACCGGCGCGTACAGGCGCAGCCGCCGGTAATCCAGCAGGGCCGTGCCGGTCAGCAGGGCCAGCCCGATGACGATGGCCAGCATCTGCTTCACGAAGTAGGTGCGCGGGTCGGCGCCGCGGGTGGCGGACCAGACCAGCAGCGTGCCGGTCAGGCTCAGGGCCAGGACCGTCGCGAGCAGGATCCAGTCCAGGTGCCGCAGCGGCGAGTTGCGCGCGAAGGCCCGCTTCAGCAGGGATTTCGGCAGCTCGGCGCCGCCGTACCAGCGCCCCTGCCGGACCGGGGCCAGCCGGGTGTAGGCGCCGCCTGACCCGCCCGACCCGCCCGGGGTGCCGGGGCGCAGGCCCGACGGGCCCAGGCGTGACGAGCCGCGCGCGGAACTCATCCCTTCTTCCCTCCGGTCGTCGCTGACTGGATGATCTGCCCGGCCTGGTTGATGTGCGGCAGGCCGGGAAGCTGGCCGCCCGGCAGCGCCGCCTTCTGGCCCTGCAGGCCGTAGATCCCGTCCCAGATCTGCTTGACCGCGGGCCCGGAGACGTCGGCGCCGTAGCCGGAGTTCGGGATCATCATGACCACCACGTACTTCGGGTTGTTGCACGGGGCGAACGAGGCGAACACCGAGGTGGACTTCGCTCCGTACGCCTGCGCCGTACCCGTCTTGCCCGCCACGCAGACCTGGTTGAGCGGGAATCCGCCGAACGTTCCCGCCGCGGTGCCCGAGGTGACCACGCCCTTCAGCGCGGTCCTGATGTAGGCCAGGGTGTTCCCGGACACCGGCAGGTGGCCCATCACCGGCGGGGTGATCTTCTGCACCACCTTGCCGTTCGGGCTGAGCAGCGCCTCGCCGACCCGCGGGCTGTACAGCGTGCCGCCGTTGGCCAGCGCGGCGTAGGCGTCGGCGAGTTGCAGCGGGGTCACCTCGACGTAACCCTGGCCGATCGAGGCGATGACCGACTGCCCGGGGGTCCAGATGTTGCCCGACTGGCAGTCGTCCCACTCGATCTGCTGGAGGTAGGTGCCGTGCTCCTTGCCGTACTTGCACCAGTTCTGGCCCTGGTGGGCGTTGTCCTTCCAGAAGTAGTACAGCCACTCGCGCGTCGGGACGGTGCCGAAGTTCTCCTGCTGCAGGTCGACGCCGGTGTACTTGCCGAATCCCCAGGCCAGTTCCATCTTCTGCATCTGCTGGATCGGGGCGTTCGCGCTGGTCACGTCGTCGGCGGCGCGGTTGTCCTTCTGCCAGATGCCGTAGGCCAGGTCGTAGAACACCGTGTCACAGGATTGGACCAGCGCCTGGTCCAGGCTCATGTAACCCTGGTTCGGCTCGCCGTCGTTGGTGAAGGTGCGCCCGCCGATGCTCACCGAGGCCGGGCAGTTGTACAGCCCGTTGAGCGGGTACCCGGCCGCCACCGCGGCGGCCGTGGTCGTCACCTTCCACGTCGACCCCGGCGAGTACTGGCCCTGGGTCACGCGGTTGAGAACCGGCTCGGAGTCGGCGGTGCCGAACAGCTGCTTGAACTCCTTCTCCGACAGGCCGTTACCCCAGATGCTCGGGTTATAGGTGGGGTAGCTGGCCATCGCGACGATCTGGCCCTTGGTGGTCATCACCACCGCCGCCCCGCTGGTCGCGCTGGTGTTGCCCTCGGCCTGGGTCTGATGGATCGCGTTGGCGAGCGCGTTCTCGGTGTCCTGCTGGACCTTGGCGTTGATGCTGGTCACCAGGTCGTCGCCGGCCGTGGCGTCCACCTGCTTGAGCGTGCCGGTGACCTGGCCGCCGGCGTTGATCGTCACGGTCTTGTCCCCGGTGGTGCCGCGCAGCTGCTGGTCGTACTGGCCCTCGAGGCCGGACTGGCCGACCAGGTCGACCCCGGAGAAGCCGGTGTTGGGCAGGCCGCGCTGCTTCATCTCGGCCGGCGTGATCGGCTGCAGGTACCCGAGCACCTGGGCGGCGTCGGTGGCGATCGGCTGCTCGTAGTGAGTGACCGGCTGCACCTGGGCGGTCACGCCCGGGTACACGTTCGGGCTCTCCATCACCTGCAGCGCGACCTGGTCGGACACGTTCTCCGCCACCGGGATGGGCTGGTAGGGCGATCCCGGCCAGCACGGCTGGCGCACCTTGTTGGTGCAGGTGCGGGTCTGGTCGCTGAGCTTCTGGTAGGTCGTGCCGAGCAGCCTCGCCAGGCGGTGCAGCACGGCCACCCCGCCGTCCTGCTGCTGGGCCAGCTGCGACATGTTGACCGAGACCACGAGCGCGGACCGGTTGTCCACCATGGGGCTGCCGGTGTCGTCCAGGATCTCGCCGCGCACCGAGGGGACGATCACGTTCTCGGTCTGCTCCTGCTTGGCCTGGCTCGCATACGCCGTGCCGGACATGATCTGCACGAACCAGAGCCGTGCGCCGAGCCCGATCAGCAGCGCCGCGATCACCACATACAGCACTGCGAGGCGCCGCCGTGACGCCGGGATCATCTCAGCCCCCCTGTTCTCCTGCTCCCGATCCGCCAGACGGTTGACCGGCCGCCCAGCCGGCCGCCGGTCCAGGTGGCCAGGAACGACCGGCCCGCGAACCTGGCCTGCTTCCCGGCCCGCAACCTCGTTCTCCGGCCGAGCGCCGAGTGCCCGCCGACCACGCCGCCGCCGGACCGGAACCGCGGCGCCGCCTTCCGCTGCGCCCGCCGGGGCCCGGACCAGAGCCCGCCGCCGGACAACCCGCCGAGCGCGCCATCGCCGCGGCGGCCGGATCCCAGGCGCAGGCTGACCGGCCGGGCCGCCAGCCCGCGCCCGGCCAGCGCGCTGCCCCGCAGCGCACTGCCCCGCAGTGCGCTGCCGCCGAGCATGCCGTCGTGGCGCCGGCCGTTCCCGAGTCGCAGGGACACCCGCCGGGCGGGCAGCGGCCGCGGCATGGCCCCGCCGCGCAGCCCGCCGGGGCTGGCCGAGCCGCCGGGCAGCCGCGTTTCGGGCCGGAATTTAGGGCCGTGCCCGGAGGCCGCGGGCCGGCCCGCGGTCAGGGGACGGCCCGGTCCGGCGGGCCGGCCGCGGAACGCCGAGCCCGGCGGGCCGGAGCGCGGCCGCCCGCGCAGGGCGGCCGCCCCCGACACCCCGCCCAGGCCCGCGCCGAGCGTGCGGCCGAGGCTTCCGTCCCGGCGCCGGCCCGCGGTCCCCATCCGCAGGTTCGGCGTGGAGCGCGGCAGCGTGCGGGCCGGGCGCGGGACCGAGGATCCGGGGGTCCCGGCGCCGGGCCGGAACCGGGGCGCCGGGCCCGGCCGGGCCGGGCGCACCCGCGGCGCCGACGGCAGGCCGGTTCGCGGCGCGCCGCCGAGCCACCCATCGCCCGGCCGGGCCGCGGCCTGGCGCAGGTTGGGGGTCCGGGGCGAGTGCGGCCTGCTGCCTCGCGGGACCCGGGCGCCGCGCGGGCCGCGCGATCCCACCGGGCCCGCCAGCCAGCCCGCCCCGCCGAGCAGCCCGGCCCCGCCGAGCACGCTCGCCCGGGCCATCGCGCCGCGCGGCAGGCCGCCGGGCGCCTGGGTCCTGGCCAGCAGGGCGGATCCCTCGGCAGCACCGGCCGGGGCGCTCACCCGGCCGAGGTTCTCGGCGAGACGCATCGCGTGCACGACGAGGTACAACGCGAACGGGACGAGCACCACGTCGTAGAGGACCGAGGCCGACAGCACCTGCCGCACGGAAGCCCAGGTGACCTGCGGATCGCTGACCGCCAGGCCGATCGCCGCGTACAGGGCCTCGCCCGCGGCCGCCACGCCCATCGCGGTCAGGATGGTCAGCAGCGCTGAGCGGTTCACGGCGCCGCTCACCCGTCCGCACAGGTAGCCAACCAGGCAGAAGACCAGCGCGTATTCGCCGATCAGGTAGCTGCCCGGCGGCGCGACATCGAGGCAGAGCCCGGCGCAGAAGCCGGTCACGGCCCCGGTCGCCGGGCGCGCCGACAGCCCGAACGCCACCACGACCAGCAGCACCAGGTCGGGCCCGGCGGCGCCGGGCAGCGGAAGCCGGTTCACCACCGTCAACTGCAGCACCACCGCGACGAGGAGCAGGGCGGCGGAAAGGGCGGCTCGGCGCACGTCAGCCGCCCGGGGTGGTCGAGGGGGTCGGCGTGGACTGGGCTCCGGGGGTCACGGTAACCGTGACCGTCGGCACCGGCTTGGGCTTCGGCGGCGCCGGCGGCAGCACGGAGAACCGGGGGTTGTGGCTGGGCGGCACGACCACGATGCCGACCACGCCCAGCGAGGTGAAGTCCACGTACGGCCGGACGAGCGCCAGCGCGGTCAGCGAGCCGGCCCGGTTCTCCACCTTGCTGACCACGCCGACGGGCACGCCGGGCACGTACGGCCGGTCGTGGACCGAAGCCGAGGTCACCAGCTGCTCGCCGGGCCGCAGGACGGCGCTCGCGTCCAGCACCTGCAGCTTCAGCAGCCCGGAGCCGGAGGTCTTGCCCGGCCCGGTGACCCAGCCGATCTGCCCGCTGTTCGCCAGCGTCACGCCCACCACCGACGTGGCGTCGGTGGCCAGCAGGACCGTGCAGGTCTGCGCGTTCGCCGCGGTCACCGTCCCGACCAGCCCCTGCCCGTCGAGCACCGTGTCGCCCTGCTTCACCCCGTCCGCGCGCCCGGCGTCGAGGGTGACCGTCTGCCCGTAGCCCTCCGCGATCGCGATCACCGTCGCGGCCACGATCCGGTACCCGCCCCGGCCCGACAGCTGCAGCAACTGGGTCAGCTGCCCGTATTGCGACCGGCTCAGCTGCGCCTGGCTAAGCTGCGCCCGCAGCCGGATGACCTGCTGCTGCAATGCGGTCACCTGGCTGCTGCTGCCCGAATGCGAGCCGCCGAAGACTCCGACCAGCGGCCCGGTCGCCGCGCTCACGACGCGTTCCGCGGTGCCGAAGACCGCCCCGCCGGCCTGCCGCAGGCCGCGCATCGGGCCGGATGAGCCGTCGCGATAATCGGCAGTGATAAGGACCAGCGCCAGCACCAGGAGTACGCCGAGGACCACGCGGGTCCGTCGGGTGTCGTGCAACTCCTATCACCTCGTCCGCGCCGCGGGGGCGGCTGCTGGTTGGTCAGCCCGTCCGCGTCGCGCGGTGGCCGATCGTCGGGTGGCTGGTCGTCTGCGGGCCGACCCGGGCGCCGGCGTGCCGCCGCGCCCGGCCGACTCTCAGCGCCGGGATTCCGGCACGAGCACCTGTCGCAGGGTGTCGAAGTCTTCGACGCACTTCCCGGTACCGAGGGCCACCGAGTCGAGCGGGTTGTCGGCCATGTGGATCGGCATGCCGGTCTCTTCCCTGAGCCGCTCGTCCAGGCCGCGCAGCAGGGCGCCGCCGCCGGTGAGCGCGATGCCGCGGTCCATGACGTCGCCGGCCAGCTCGGGCGGGCACTTGTCCAGCGTGGTCTTCACCGCGTCAATGATCACGGACAGCGGCTCCTCGATGGCCCGCCTGATCTCCTCGGCGGAGATGACGATCGTCTTCGGCAGGCCGCTGACCAGGTCCCGGCCGCGGATCTCGGCGTTGGGCTCGTCCGATGACGGGAACGCCGACCCGAGGGCCATCTTGATCTCCTCGGCGGTCCGCTCGCCCAGCATCAGGGAGTACTCCTTCTTGCCGAACGTGATGATCGCCTGGTCCAGTTCGTCGCCGCCGACCCGGATCGACTGCGAGGTGACGATGCCGCCGAGGGATATCACCGCGACCTCGGTGGTCCCGCCCCCGATGTCGACGACCATGTTGCCGGTCGGCTCGTTGACCGGGAGCCCCGCGCCGATCGCCGCGGCCATCGGTTCCTCGATGATGTACACGCGGCGGGCGCCCGCCTGGTGGCCTGCCTCCTTGACCGCGCTCTGCTCCACGCCGGTAATGCCGCTGGGCACCGCGACGACGATCCGGGGCTTGGCCAGGTGACTGCGTTTGTGCACCTTCTGGATGAAGTAACGAAGCATTCGCTCGGTCACGTCGAAATCCGCGATCACGCCATCCTTCAGCGGCCTGACCGCCACAATGTTGCCGGGCGTCCGGCCGATCATGCGTTTCGCTTCAACCCCGACGGCGACGATCTGCCCGGTGTTCGTGTTCAGCGCCACCACCGATGGCTCATTGAGCACGATCCCCCGGCCCCGCACGTAGACCAGCGTGTTCGCGGTGCCGAGGTCGACCGCCATGTCGCGGCCCAGGAACGCCAGCGCGTTGCTCATGAAAAACGAGAACCTTCCAGAAGGGTCCTGCCTGATTGCTCTGAATTTGCTCCAAGACGCGCGCTCCGAGACCTCGGAACCCGTCCTGTCTTTCTTTCATCTACCAGGGCTGAGCCGCCTAAACGTGCAACGCGCATTCCGCACGGATGGTGCCCGCGAGTTCGCGGCTGCGCGCCCAGGCAATGTAGCGGTCTGCAACCAACAGCGACCGGTTGCTAGCCCGCTGTCACGGTGGGTGCGGAAGCTGATCCCGCCAGCGAAAGCCTACAGGTCGCCCCGGCCGGGCGCTCAGGCGGCACGCCGCGCCGCGCGGCGGCGCGGGACGCGCCGGCCCGGACTACGGCGTCGCGTCCAGGCGACGGCCGAGCCCGACGCCGATGACCCACAATGCAGCGAAAATGGCGCCGAGAAAGTACATCACCGGGACGATCACGCCGGCCGCAATGACCAGGACCTGGAGCACGCTGCCCCCGATGATCGTCCACCGCGGCCGGCGCCTGGCGAGCGCGGCCAGCACCACCGCGGCGACGGCCAGAAACACGCCGGCCACCCCGATACGGGACGGCGACGCGTGGTTGACGGCCAGGGCGACCGGGATCGACAGCCAGATCACCACGGTTTCCATGATCAGGACGATGGCGCACAGCCGCCGCACGTTCGAAGGTTCCCGGGCCGTGGCCCGCGACGCCGGGTTTGGCGGCACGGGGTTCTGCGGCACGGGGTTCTGCGGCACGGGGTTCTGCGGCACGGGGTCTTGCGGCACGGGGTCTTGCGGCACGGGGTCTTGCGGCACGGGGTCTTGCGGCACCGCGCCGCCCGGCATCGGGTCCTCCGGCATCGGGTGCCCCGGCATCGGGTGCCCCGGCATCGGGTGCCCCGGGCCGGCGGACGCGGCCGCCGTCCCGCGGCGGGCCGCGCCGTGGCGGGCCGGCTCGCCCGTCATCCGTCGTCTCCCTCATCCCGGCGCGCGGCGTCCGCGGGCCCGGGGGCCGGCTCGCCCGACGGCGTGTGGGTGAGCAGCAGCCGGGCATCCCCGGCGGTGATGACCGATCCGGTGATCAGCACCAGGGCGCTGCCCGGCGGCCCGCCGCTGCCGTCGGCCGAGCGCGCGTCGGCCTCGTCGGCCAGTTCCACCGCGAGCTCGATCGCGTCGTCCAGCCTGGGCACGGCCCGGACCCGCTCCGGGCCGAACACGGCTCCGGCCAGCTCGGCCAGCTTGGCCGGATCGGCCGACCGGGGCGAGGAATTGCCCGTGACCACGAGCTCGGACACGACCGGCTCGAGCTCGTCCAGGATCCCCGGCACGTCCTTGTCCTCGCTGACGGCGAGGATCGCGATCAGGTCGGTGAGCGCGAACGACTCGGTCAGCGCGGTGACCGTGGCCGCCATCCCGGCCGGGTTGTGCGCCGCGTCCACGATCACCACCGGACTGCGCCGCACCACCTCCAGCCGTCCCGGCGACGACATCATCCGGAACGCCGAGCGGACCAGGTCGTCGTCGAGCGGCACGGGCTCGTCGTCGGTCAGCGCCGGCTCGGCGTCCTCCCCGGCGGCGCCCATGGCCGATGCCCCGGCGAACGCCTCGACGGCGGCCAGCGCGCAGGCGGCGTTGCCGGCCTGGTGCGCGCCAAACAGCGGCAGGAAGAGGTCCTCGTAGCTGCCGAGCAGGCCGCGGATCCCGATCAGCTGCCCGCCGACGGCCAGCTCCCGGCTGGTCACCCCGAACTCGAGGCCCTCGCGGGCCACGCTCGCGCCCACCTCGGCGACCCGCCGCAGCAGCACCTCGGCCGCGTCCACGGGCTGCTGGGCCAGCACGGCCACGGCGCCGGGCTTGATGATGCCCGCCTTGTCGGTGGCGATGGCGGTCACCGTGTTGCCCAGGTAGCGGACGTGATCGATCGATATGGGGGTCACCACGGCCACGGCGCCGTCGGCCACGTTCGTGCAGTCCCAGGTGCCGCCGACGCCGACCTCGATCACCGCCACGTCGACCGGCGCGTCGGCGAAGACGGCGAACGCCATCGCGGTCAGCACCTCGAAGAACGACAGCGCGGCCGGCTGGCTCTGGTCAACCAGCTCCAGGTACGGCCTGACCTCTTCGTAGGCGTCGGCGAACCGCTCGGCACTCAGCGGCTCCCCGTCGACGCAGATCCGTTCCCTGATCGAAGACAGGTGCGGGCTGGTGAACAATCCCGTCCGCAGCCCGCGGGCGCGCAGCAGCGTCTCGATCATGCGGGCGGTCGAGGTCTTGCCGTTGGTGCCGGTGATGTGAATGACCGGGTAGGACCGCTGCGGGTCGCCCAGCAGGGCGGTCAGGGCGGTGATCCGGTCCAGGGACGGCTTGATGGAATGCTCGGGCCGCCGGGCGAGGATCTCCCGCTCGGCCTGCCGCAGCCGGGTCTGCGGATCGGTCACGGCTGCTCACGGATGGCGACGGTCATCCTCGCATGCTACTGGCGCCGGGTCCCTGGCTCGGCGGGGCAACCCCCAGACCTGCGCCCGGAGCCGTGGGCCCGGGCCACAAACGCGGCCCGGGCCCACGCAGGCACCTCTTACTTCGTGAAGTACCAGTTTTCCGGGTTGATCGAGAGCGTCGGGCTCTGCGGGATGACGCCCTTGAGGTTGTTGGTGACCTCGGTCAGCTCGTAGGCGCCGTTGGGCTGCCACATCACCGGCAGCTGGGGCGCCAGGTAGTCCTGCCAGTTGTACATGAACTGCAGGTTCCCGCTGGTCAGGGTCTTGTTGATCATCGAATTATTGGCCGGGTCGTTGTACCCGCCCGAGTTGGCCACCGCGCCCCCCTGGAACAGCTCCTCCCCGGTGGGCAGGTAGTCCGGAGCGAACGACCAGCCGCCGCCCCAGTTGGCCATGTCCCAGTTGCACGGGATCTTGGCCACCACGCAGTTGCCCGCGGCCAGCGCGGTCACCTGGTCGAACGGCTTGGGCTCCAGGTTCAGCTTGATCCCGATCTGCGCGGCGTTGGACTGCAGCTGCGTCATCTCGGACGAGATCCAGGAGACCCCGGTCGCGTACGGCAGAGTGAAGCTGAGCGCGGTGCCCTTCTTGATCCCCGAGCCGCACAGGCTCGGGCTGGTGCAGGTGGTGGTGCCGTTCGCGACCACCTTCCAGCCGTGGCTGGACAGCAGCGACTTCGCCTTGCCCGGGTCGTAGGGGAACGGGTCGCCCCCCTTGCCGGTACCGGACAGGAACGAGGTCTGCGGGGTGGCCGCGACCGGGCCGACGGTCAGTGCCCCGTAACCGCGCAGCGGGCCGCTGATCACCGAGGCCTGGTTCATCTCGTACTCGAGCGCCTGGCGGAAGTACAGCTGCTTGAAGATGGCGGCGTGGTCGCGCACCGTGGACTGGAAGTTCAGCACGTAGTAGTTGATGCCCCAGCTGTACAGCGGCGAGAGAGTGTATCCCTTGGACCCCAGCGGGTTCGAGCCCACCGTGGCGTTGGCCGGCTTGGCCGGAGCGTTCTGCTCGGGCAGGTAGCCAACGTCGATCTTGGTGCTGGAACTCGGCGACTGCAGCACGTTGTACTCGGCCGAGTCGGTGGTGAACGGCACCTCCTGGAACGCCGCCAGCTTCGGCTTCACCGGACCGGAGTAGGCCTTGTTCGGCACGAACGTGACGTGCCCGTCGGCGTTGAACGCGCTCAGCTTCCACGGCCCGTCCACCACCGACCACACCGGCGAGCCCACGTACTTGTTCAAGTCCTTGGCCTGCGCGTTCAGGTAGTTGTACACGGCCGCACAGTCGCTGACCTTGGTCGAGCAGTGGCTCGCGCCCGACGCGGTCCGGTCCCAGGCCTTCGGCATCGGCGTGATCTGGCTGAGGTCGTTGTACTGGAACCAGGTCGGTGAGTATGCCTTGTCCATGACCATGGTCAGCTCGGTCGGGCTGACCACCGTGACGTCCTTCACGTTGGCCGGGAACCCGGTGTAGGCGCCGTAGTTGGCCGGCTCGGCCGTCTCCATGTTCAGCCAGAACGCAACGTTCTGCGCGGTGACCGGGGTGCCGT
>Ga0335073_10007784_pt1 | contig 15025 bp, 15 predicted proteins | sample Lox_Sample_22_FD_207093 | JGI IMG/M metagenome (GOLD analysis project Ga0335073, IMG submission 207093) | Soil microbial communities from Loxahatchee National Wildlife Refuge, Florida, United States - Lox_Sample_2.2 | ecosystem: Environmental > Terrestrial > Soil > Wetlands | place: USA... | reverse complement strand
CGGCGCAGCTGCTGCTCGACCATACGAAAATCGAGAGCATGTGCGCTATCTCAGAATCGAGGTAGACGACGCGCTCGCGATAGCGGAACAGGTTGACGTCTGATCTACGGGGCAGAGCGGACTTGCTCGTGCCCCTCTTTGATTGTCCTGATCGTGCCATCACCAGACATGTGATAAGGCGATGAGCGTCGCCCCGATCAGGGCGCAGCTTCAAACGTCGTTCACTATCGTCCGCTCGGGGACAAAATGCCTCAGGCGTCGAAGACGAAACGCGTACCTGTGTACGAGCGGATCAGTTTCTTCGGCATTTCGACCTTAGCGATTTCGTAGAATGGCTCTCCGGTGCAATGAAGAGGGATGATGTAGTCTGCATCGATTTCCTGCAGCGACTGAACGGTCTCGCGCACGTAGTCCTCCTTGTAAGGCGCGAGGTGGAACCCTCCAATTACCGCATGCACCTTGGTGACGCCGGAGACTGCTTGTGCCTGCTTGATCGCGTTGACCACGCCGCGATGACTGCACGAGGTTAGCACTACCAATCCGCGTCCCTTGAGGTTAAAGGACGTTGCGATCTCATGGCGGAACTGATCGGGAATCGTGCCCTTCGCACGTTCCTCATTGCTGAACGCCTCGGGATAACATCCGACGCCATGCTCTATGCCGATCTTCATCGCGGTTGGCGACAGCAGCTTCTCAAAACTCCCCAGTCCGATCTGGCCCGACGTAAAGCCGTGATCAGCGACGAGCGACGGCCCGTCGGTGTAGGTCACGGTCAAGTCCGCCTCTTCGAGGGCCTTGCGGTCGAGGGCACCGAAGTCACCCCGCACAGGAGGGGCGGTCCACTCACGTGAGCAGAATGCCCCTTCACCCCCGACATAGAGCGGCAGCTTGGCCTTCAGAGCACCCTTGTGCTGCTTCAAAAATCCGACCAACCCACCGAAGTGGTCATAGTGACCATGGCTCAACACAAGCGCATCGAGTTTCGCGGGTTCGATGCCGAGCAAATCCGCATTGTTGATCAGCGCCTGCGGCGTGAAGCCGAAATCGATCAAGGCATTTCTGGTTTCAGTGCCGCGATGGGTTTCGACAAGCATCGATAGCCCGAATTCGCTGACCAGCGTCTTGCCCGGCGGCCTGCCCTCGCCGATGCCCCAGCCGAAGCGCTGTACGTCGACGTTGCCGATCTTCATTCCGGGAGCCACCGCAAATTGGTAGCTGTCGACAACGATCCGAACGGCGATGCCGTCGAGTTCGGGAACCGTTCCTTTCACGCTTGCCGCCCTGACCGGCTTGGCGTCTCCCAACAACGTGGTCAGCATTGCGCCGAAGACCGCGAGTCCGCCACCGCAGACCAGGTCGCGGCGATGGATCGACTGATTCGAGTAGTTTCTAGACATGATGCCTCCTCCTTTCACTCCAGAGTTGCGGATGAGAGGCTACGCGATACGGATCAACCAAACCGAGCTACAGCAATTGGAAATGTTCACCGGGCAACAAGCGGACGTGGAGAAGGAGCACAGGCGCCAAGCTGCCGGCATAGCCGTATCCGAGCAACTTCGACTTCATCGCAATCGCGGCCAAGCGCAACGTTCTCATGGACCGCATGTAGAATGTGGCGAGGTTAGAGATCCGGCACGGCCTCGGCCTTCATCTCCTTAATCAGCCACCGGCCATTGATGCGCGCCAGCGTGTCGTCGGAATTTGTATGCGCGGCAATCTTTCCGGCCGTTTTGTCGACCCACAAGCATTCGAAATACAAGTGGGCCCGGTCACCCTGCACATCGTATCGAATGCGAAACGCGGGCGTGTAGCCCACCCATTGGGTTTGCGGCTGAAACGCGGGATGCGCTTGCCAGTAGCTCTTGATCTGCTCTTTGCCTGTATAGGTCTTGCCCTTGGCGTTAAGGACCGCATCGTCGGCGAACAGCGACAGCATCAGCCCCAGATCCTTGGTCGAGCCGGCCTCGTGGAAGGCGATCTCGATATTATGGAGCTGCATGAAATCCTCTGGGTTCTCCCCCTCGCCGGCATAGGCGACGAGGGACAGCGACAGACCGGCGACGACCGCGAGGACGCCCACCAAAAAGGCCCTCAGACATGACATGCGCATGTTCGAGCCTCCATATCCGTCCGCCCAAGCGCTTCGCGCGCAGTTTGCATTCGCGGTTGGCGGGCAGTGGCTAGACCGCGCTTGTTCCCGGGCTCACGCAATCCGTTTTGCGCCAATCTTGTCCACGGCGTGCCAGATTCAGTGTGCGCGCGGCCCTCCCGCTTGCTATCGTTCCAACCGGGAGTGGTCAGCCATGGCCCCTCAACACATACCCGGCCCCGTAAGAAAGGCCCTTGACCTCTTGCAAGCCGACCCGGCGCATGCCTGGACAGTCGGCGAGATTGCGTCGGCTTGCGGGGTCGGACGGCGCACTTTGCAAAGACAATTCCGTCACTTCCTCGGCCGAATGCCGATGGAGTGCGTGCGCGATATTCGCCTCGATAGGGCACGACGAGAACTGCTTCAGCCGCCAGGCCGCGTGAACATCACCGAAATTGCCGGACGGTGCGGGTTCCATCACTTTGGGCGGTTCGCGGAGCAATACCGTCGGCGCTTCGGCGAACCCCCGTCGGCAACTTTGAGAAGACAGCAAAACGTTCTGTTTCGCAGCAGGCGGTCCATCCCGTCGCTGCCTATCGCCGTCGAACGCCCGCGGATCGCAGTATTACCTTTCGACGTGGTGGGCCACGAGCCGCGCTTGGCTAGGTCCTTCGTCGACGAGATCGCAGCCACCCTCATTCGCCTGTACGGGACGGCTGTTGGCACGCCCGCGAGTGCCCGCTACCAGCTTCGTGGGAAGGTGCGGGACGACGGCGCCGGGCGTCTGCGGGTTACCGCCTTTCTCATCGATGCGCCAGCCGGTCGATACCTCTGGGCCGATCGCTGGGAAGGCGACAGCAATGACTTGCTCGGACTGGAGGAAACGGTCGCTGCACGCATCGCGACAGCGATTCAGCCATTGGTGCGCGAGGCCGAGATCGATAGAGCTTGGCGTCAGGACACAGCACAGCTCAATGCGTGGGAACTCACGATGCGAGCCCTGCCGCGGGTGCTGTCGACTGAGGCGGCGGCAGAAGAGATGGCACTCGAGATGCTCGAACAGGCGATGGAGATCGCGCCAAACGACCCCCTGCCTGTAGCCCTTGCAGCTTGGTGCCGCGGGTTGCGCGGCGGTCACAATCTCTGTGCCCGGCCCGAACGTGAGAGGGCCGGCGCGCGCATGCTTGCCGAGCGTGCGGCCGGCCTCAACAACGCTGACGCGCTGACCGAAACCTTCCTCGCAGCCGGCTATACGTTGGCACACGATCTCTCGACTGCCGCAGTTCATGCAAACCGGGCGCTCGCACTGGACGGTGGCTCGGCGTGGGCATGGTCCCGCATCGGCTGGCTTAAGGCCTACGCGGGGGAGTGGGCCGAGGCAATCGAAAGGTTCCATATATCGCGGGCGCTCGCACCCACCGACCGCATGGGCTTCTTTTCCTCGGTCGGCATTGCAGCCGGACATTTTGGCGCCAGCCGCTACGATGAATCCGCCCGCTGGTTCGAGCACGCGCTGGCCGAGAATCCCGCTGCGATCTGGATAAACCATGCACTGACGTCGGCATATGCACTTGGTGACCGTAAAGAGGAAGCGCGCCGGAGCCTGGCTCAATTGACCCGCGCCTTTCCTGACTTGACGATCGCGCAAGTCCGATCTGGCCTGCCGTACCGCTCCGGCTATCTCGATCGCGTTGCCGAAGGGCTCGAAAGCGCCGGCATGCGCTGAGCAGCTTTGCCTAACCCGCCGAGCACCCGCTGCGTGCGACGTGGTCATGGGCGGCGGTCGCATCGAGCAACGCACCGGGTCGGTATACCTGCGCTCAGCGGACATCTAGCAGACAGCGCTTTAGGTCGCCCTTGTGCCAATAAGCGACATAGTGAGATGCATGCGTCGGTGTCTAAGCGAAACGCAGAGCGGTGGCCATGTTTGGTCCGACCGCTTCGCCGCGAGCTTTCAGGCTTGCTTGAGCTGCAAGACGAGATCACTGGGCGTATCGCCCTAGCACTCCATTACAAGATTACGGACGTGGAGAGCCGCCGGGCTTGGGAGCAAAGAGGAGGGATTCAGCGTCGAGAAGCTGCGGCAGGCCGAGGACAGTATCCGCAAAACTGCGACGGGGATGGAGGCGGCGCTTGTTCAGACTGAATATCTTATGGGGTCGCAGGTGACTCTGGCGGACTTCTGCGTCCTGCCTTTGTTGGTCCGGATGGAGGATCTGGGCTACGAGTTCCCGTGGTCTGATCAGACTGGTGTGAGGGCCTGGCTTGCTCGCATGAAGGCGCGTCCGTCGTTCAAAGCCGCCTACTACCGGGGCTCTCTCCTATCCGAACAATACCCCGGCATACGCGAGGAGCATGAGCGCAAGCGCGACGTGGCCTTTAGAGAGGATCTGCTACAGCGCAGTTTAGCGGGCCATCTGGTAAAGCATCACCTCGGGCATCTGATGACAAGAGGCCGGCACGGAGCCGTAAATGCGTGCTGCCTCAAAATCTCTCCCCTCGATCAATGGAAGAATTCATGCCATGCTGTCCATCGCTGGGGGTGGGGGATGCGTTACGATCCGGGATCGCTGCTCGATCAGATCAGCTTGGTTCATGGCCCACGCGCGGTGCTGGCGCGGTATTTCGAAATTGCAGAGAACGCTCTTTGCGAGCGCGGCGTGAGGCTCCGGTTCCGTGCCGATTTCGACCGGCTGGTGGAGATAAATCACGAGCATCGCGACAGCTGGCCTGCCTTCATCCCGATGTTCGATCCTGCGCACAATCGGCTGCGCCTGGACGACTCATTCTGGGTTGAGGCCCTCGACGAGCGCGGATGTCCTGTCGCTACCCATGCCGGGCATCTTTACGATTGGCAGGATACCACGCTTGAGGAGGAGCTGGCTTCGCTGCGCGCTTTCTTCCGCGATCCAGCACCGCATCTCGCAAACGGCGATTCGATTGCGGTGGAGGCGCCCTCGGCACGGCGCATCCGCGGCCGCGTGATGGGTGGAGGCGCCGTCTGGGTCAGGCCCGACCATCGAGGCAAAGGCCTTGCCACATTGGTGCCGCGGGTCTCGCGCGCCTACGCGCTGACACGTTGGGACGTCGTGGGCAATTGGGCCGTGATGGAGCCAAGGATCCGCGATCAAGGCCTAGCTCGACGACATGGCTTCAACGAGGAGGAAATGGTCGTCTTTCGCCTCAAGGCGTGGCGCAATCACCTGCCGATGCTCCTCATCTGGATGAGCCGCGAAGAGGCTTTCTCGCATATCGTGAGCGTCGTTGAACGCGGCGCAATTGATGAAGACGCCGCTGACCTCGCGGCTTCCAGGAGTTAGCCGCGGAGTACTGTCACAGATGCGAGAGGCGCGGCAGCAGAGCGGTCGCGCCGGCGTGCGTCGCTCGCGCGGGAAACACCGGTGGGAGCGCTAAGCGCTCAGCGTGATCAGCAAACTGCCAGACATCCGAGAGTATCCGCACTGGCTCGCTGCTGTCAGGTAGGAGCCGGAGCGCGATCCGTTTTGACCGGGACGAAGAAAGAAAGCACAGGGCCTTGGCGAAGGCTGGCAAAGGCACGCTATGGCGATGAAATGCCACCTCAGCACCGGTTCGCGTCAAGATGACGTGTACGAGCCCTACCGCAAACGGCGGAGTCGCCACAGCGCGGATGGTGCCGCGGGCATCGATGAGGAAGGCGCTACGCATTTTCGCTCCGCATCGTTAGGGGCACCGACCTCGCTTGATGCGCCGTGAAACTCATTTGAGCGACTTCAGGTAAAGATTCCGGTAAGCCGGAGAGCCTCCAAGCAGGGCAGAAAGCAGCGTTCATCAATGCTTTACCTGTGCCCACCAATACTTAAAGGTTATGCTGCGAGGCTTGTCTTGGTCCAGGACTATAGTAGTGATCCCGTGCTAGCTAAGACGCTTGCCTATTGGCGCGCGAAGCGGCGTGCGCGGTCGATGCCCAGTCGGCGCGACATCGACCCGACTGAAATCGGGCCGTTGCTGTCGCATCTGCAGCTCATCGAGGTCGTCGACGGAGGCATTCGTTATCGCTATCGCTTGGCCGGAACGAGCCTGGTGACGGCGTTCGGCCGAGAATATACGGGCAGGTATCTGGACGAACTCTTCGCCGGAGAGCGTCTTGCTTACGCCCAGCGTGTCTTCGGGACGGTGTGCAGCAAACGGAAGCCGGTTTTCCTCCGGAACCGCTACAGCACTACGCGAGATGTCGACATGATCGCGAACCGTCTCTACATGCCGCTTTCGGAAGACGGATGTTCGGTCAACGTCATTTTTGGCGCGCTCACTTTCGAATTTGGTCGCGGCGCGCTACCCGGGCTCTGGTCCAGCGCCACGCTCGACCGCTCCACCGCGACACTCCACGTCATCGAAGACGAAGTGGTCCCCGCGTAGGGCTTCGGCGAAGATGCGCTCGCCCCTGCGAATGTGGTGCAAGACCCGATCGGCGAGCGGCTCCAGATGGAACCCGATCCGGCCCATCCAGCCGGCCATCAGATTGCGGCGAAGCTCGATGTGCTCGCGACCATAGATCGCTTCCTGGCGATAGAGCGGCAGGCCGTCGGCGTACTTCGCGACGGCGATCTGGGCCAAGAGTCTCTCAGTCGGAATCCCGGCCTCGATCAGATGCGGCGGTGCCGGCGCTTGCACCACCTCGTCGCGGCAAGCGGCACAGGCATAGCGCGGCCGGCGCGTCACGATCACCCGGAACCGTGCCGGAAGGACATCGAGACGTTCCGATATGTCCTCGCCGATCTTGACCCGCTCGGCGGAGCCGCACGTACGGCAGGTCGCTGCTTCCGGTTCGATCACGACCTCGACCCGCTCGAGATGGGCCGGTAGTTTCTTGCGCGGCCGCGACGCGCGGGCTTGAGCCGTCTTGGCCGTCGTGTCCAGTGTCGCCTCGATCGCGCAGAGACCGGTCTGGATCTCTTCGAAAGCGAACTCGTGCTGATCGGGATCGAGGGCTTCCGATCGCCGAGTCATCTCGCCGCAGCTATCCGACCGACGTCGGCTGGCGGGCCTCCACCGCCTTAACCCGGCTCCAATCCATGCCGTCGACCAGCGCCAAGAGCTGCGCTGACGATAATCGGATCACGCTGTTCTCGATTCGCGGCCAATGGAACCCATGCTCGTCGAGCCGCCTGGCAAAGAGACAAACACCCGTGCCGTCCCACCACACGATCTTCACACGGTCGGCGCGCTTCGAGCGAAACACGTGCTCCCGAGAACGGATCCGCGCCGCTATCCCGGACCAGGGCCACCAATCCCGACGCTCCCTTGCGGAAGTCCACCGGCTGCGTCGCCACGAACACCGAAGCGCCGGCCGGAATCATGCGGAACGGACCGCTCGCAAAATCTCCGTCACCCGGGCCGCCGGCACCGCCGGACCAATACGCAGCGTCACCCCGCCAACCGCGATCTCCACCACGCCGCCGGGCTCCACCCCATCAAGCTCAACCATGGCAAAGGTCGGGGCTGCCGCTTCCGCCGTCTTCGGTCCAGACTTGCTCGCCGCCTGCCGGCGCCACGTAAACACCTGCTGTGGTGTCAGCCCGTGGCGTCATTTTCTGCTGCCTGTCTTGGCGCGCGACTGCTGCCCCATAGCTCGCTTGTGACCCGTTGTTGAAATTGAGGCCCCCGCGCTCGGGTGGTCTTGCGAGCTTTCGATGGACTATCTGAGGCTGTGAGGTGCGACGGCTACAGAGTTCACCCGATAGTGCTCCACGTGCGCGTCGAGGATTACTTGGCCGGACGGCCGCATGCAGGTTCCCGCCACCCGCTCGATGAGCAAGCGGTCTGCGAATGTCCAAGGAGTGCGCGATGACACGCGGGGTAAGACCGAGCCGTTTGACGGTGGCGCTGCTCGCCCTACTGCTCGCCTGTGCCGGAGCGAGGGCGCAAACCGATCCCCTGGCAGCGTGGAACGATGGGCCTGCAAAGCAGTCGATCCTCGCCTTCGTGAAATCGGTCACAGACAAAACTGCGGCGACCTATGTCGTGCCTGAAGATCGCATAGCCACGTTTGATCAAGATGGAACCCTATGGGTTGAACATCCAGCCTACGCGCAAGCGATGTTTGCGCTCGATCGCGTCCACGCCCTGGCATCCTCTCACCCTGAATGGAAACAAGAGGCGCCGTTCAACGCCGTCATTGCCGACGACCGCGAAGCGATCGCGAAATTTAGCGAAGCGGATTGGGAGAAAGTCATCGCCGCCACTCATGCCCGGATGAGCACTGACGCATTTCTTGAGATTGTCCGGCAATGGCTGGCCACGGCGACGCATCCACGCTTCCACCGGCCCTACACGGAACTGGTCTACGAACCGATGCGCGAGGTTATGGACTACCTACGCGCCAGCGGGTTCAAGGTCTATATCGTGACCGGCGGTGGGCAGGAGTTCGTGCGTGCCTATACCGAGCGCGTCTACGGCCTTCCGCGGGAGCAGGTGATCGGGTCGAGCATTCTCACGAAGTATGAAGAGCAGGACGGCAAGCCGGTGCTGATGCGAGAGCCGAAGATGTTCTTCATCGACGATAATGGCGGCAAGCCGGTGGGCATCAACCTGTTCATCGGCAAGCGACCCTATGCCGCTTTCGGCAATTCGACAGGCGACCGCGAGATGCTGGAATGGACGCAGGCCGGCGCGGGTCCCAGGCTGGAGATGCTAGTGCTGCACGATGATCCTAGCCGAGAATACGCCTATGGCCCGGCGCGAGATCTCCCCGACACGAGGGTCGGCACCTTCCCGCCTGCGCTCGATGATGAGGCGAAGCAGAAGGGTTGGACGGTGATTAGCATGAAGAATGATTGGAAGCAGATCTTCGCCTTCGAAGGGCCTTCCGGCTCGTCGCAACCGAAATAGTGACCTCCTCACCTATCGAAGGCGCGTCGCGATAACGGCGGCCTATGGGCTGCTCGAAAGCGCGCTCGCGAGGGCCTCGGCGAAGCAGGGCGGCGGCCGATATTCGATGACCGCTCGTGGCATTGAGACGCCATAACCTTTGGAAACAGCATAGGTGTGCTCTTTGACAGCAGCCGACTGCTAACGACGGTCGTTGCGACGGCCGTTCATGACTCGACGCTGGAGCCAACGCTAGGCGTGCTGGCGAACCGATGATACCATTCGTTCCTTACTCGGCAGACGGCCTCGGGAGGGCGAAATGTGGCCCCGCACCGACCTCCTCGATCTCCTCGGCATCACCCACCCGATCATCCAAGCACCGATGAGCGGCTTTACTAGCCCTGCGTTGGTCGCCGCCGTCTCCAACGCAGGCGCGCTCGGCTCCCTCGGCTGTACAGGATTGCCGACTCAGACCATGCGGGATCAAATCCAAGAGATACGTCGGGCCACCAACCGCTCGTTCAACCTGAATTTTCTCGTGTACCCGGCCCCCCGCATCGACAGCGATGCCGCGCGTCGCGTGCGGCAGCGTCTTGCTGCCTATTACGACGAGTTCGGCCTCGGTGCCGTGCCGGAGCCGAGCGATCCACTTCCACGTCTTGACGAGGAGCGGATTCAGCTCGTGCTTGATGCGAGACCGCGGGTGGTCAGTTTCCATTTTGGTTTGCCACCTGCTGATACGCTGACGCGCATTAAGCAGATGGGAGCGGTTGTGCTCAGCTCGGCGACGACGGTTGCGGAAGCACGCAGCCTGGAGGCAGAAGGCGCGGACGCCATTATTGCGCAAGGCCTTGAGGCGGGCGGGCATCGTGGAACCTTTACCCCTGGCGATGGCGCAGGGCTGATTGGCACTATGGCTCTCGTCCCGCAGGTCGCAGATGCGGTCCGCGTTCCTGTGATCGCTGCGGGCGGCATCGCCGATGGACGCGGCATCGCTGCCGCGTTCGCTCTGGGAGCGAGCGGCGTTCAGATGGGTACTGCGTTTCTCGGATGCCCGGAGGCGGTGGTTCCGACCGTCCACCGCGACGCCTTGCACCGGGCCGCAGATGAAGACACCCGACTGACGCGGGTCCTCACGGGGCGACCCGCGCGCGCCTTGCGCAATCGGCTGATAGACGAGATGGGGGACAAGGAGACACTTGAATTTCCGGCTCAAGGCAGCCTCATACGACCGCTGTTGAAAGCAAACAACGATGCGGCACGTGCGGCATGTCTGCCCCTTTGGGCGGGCCAAGCGGCACCGCTGGTTCGGGATCTACCTGCGGCAAAGCTCATCGAGACGCTCGTGGCAGAAAGCTTGGCGCGATTGCCGGGTGGAGCGTAAGGCATCGAGTAGGTCGGCGACTTTCGTGACCTACTGAAAGCGGGAGCTTCTCATGTCCTGGCGTCAGACCGCGCAGGCGATGCTGGTGATCGTCGAGAGAGTTCCAGCAGGGCCACACTGCGTGAATTGAACGTCAGCGCCGGGCTGCGTCCCGAAACGAAGAGGATGCCCCGCCATGCCGGGGAGGGGGTAATTGACCTTGGTGCCGTTTCCTTTCGCCCGCCTGCCTATCGAGCCGGTTCCATCGGGCGGGTGGCATCTATTTCTGTTGCCTGTCTTGGCGCGCGATTGCTGCCGGCATAGTCCGCTTCTGGAGCGAGGCCGACATTGCCCAGCCGGTGTCTACGAGAGGCATGGCGCGATCACGGCGCCTGAGCTAACGTTCCCCTGTTGTAGCTGGGCGGTCGAACCGATGGTGGCTAGGCAAATCCAGCGCAGACTTACGACTGTTGTCTCCGCCGACGTTGCTGGATATAGCCGGCTGGCGAGCGCGGACGAAGAAGGCATCGTAGCGCGGCTCCAGGCGCTTCGGCAGGAATTGATCGACCCGCTGATTGCCGCGCATGGCGGCCGCACGGTCAAGCTCATGGGCGACGGCCGGCTCGCGGAGTTCGGGAGCGTCGTCGACGCGGTTCGCTGCGCTTTGGAGGTGCAGCGCGGGATGGCTATGCGCAACGTCAACGTCCTGCCGGACAATCGCATAATGTTCCGTATCGGCATTCATCTGGGTGATGTGATTGTCGAAAGCGACGGCGATCTGATGGGCGACGGCGTTAATATCGCCGCCCGGATCGAAGCCCTCTGCGAGCCCGGCGGCATCTGCCTGTCCCGCGCCGCTCATGAGCAAGTTGAAGGTAAGATTGCGGAGAGCTTCATTGATCTCGGCGACAAGGAGCTGAAGAACATTGTTCGGCCCGTGCGCGTATTCGCGATCGACATGCGCGTCTCTGCCGCTGTGGCGGCACCGATCGCGGCGTTGCCGGCGGCGCCCCGGCTTTCCATTGTCGTCCTACCATTTGCTAGTCTCTCCGCGGATGCGGCCGAGGATTACTTCGCTGACGGCATCACCGAAGACATTACTACGGATCTATCTCGTATCCCCGACAGCTTCGTCATCGCGCGCAACACCGCATTCAGCTATAAGGGCAAAGCCGCCGATGCGCGGCGGATCGGGCGCGAGCTGGGCGTCCGCTACGTGCTCGAAGGGAGCGTCCGGCGCGCTGGTGATCGCGTGCGTACCAATGTCCAGCTCATAGATGCGGAAAGCGGCGCCCATGTCTGGGCTGAGCGCTTCGATTGCGAGCGCTCCGATCTCATGGACATGCAGGACGAGATCACCGGACGTGTCGCGAGTGCGCTCGACGCGCAGCTCGTCGATGCTGAGAGCCGCCGGTCCCTGCGCGAGCATCCGGCGGACCCGGACGCGATCGATCTCACCATGCGCGGCTGGGCGACGCTGCACCGCGTCGTCTCGCGCGAGTCCTTGACCGAGGCACGCTCGCTGTTCGAGCAGGCGATCGCGCGCGATACCGGCGCGGTGAATGCCGCGATCGGGCTTGCCTACAGCTATGCGAGGATGGTGAACAGTGGCCTAACCGATACGCCCGACGCCGAGTTGGCGAAGGCGCATGCGTCGGTAACCCGAGCTTTGACCCTCGGTCCCGATCGCGCCAAAGCGCATTGGGTGCGTGGCCTCATCCTCAGAACGCAGCGACAGCTTGAGCAATCGGTCGCGGCCTTCGAGACCGCTATCGCCCTCGATCGGAATTTTGCCGGCGCCTATGGGTCGTTGGGAGACGTTATGACCTTTCTTGGCAAGCCCGAGGAAACCATCCCGCTCAATCTCCGGGCAATGCGACTCTCTCCGCGTGATCCCGAATTTGGCAATTGGCAGTTCGACATCGGGTTTGCGTATGCGCTGCTCGAAAGATACGACGATGCCGTCGTCTGGCTCCTTCGGGCGCGCGCCACCAATCCGAAGCTACCCTTCGTGGCAGGCGTGCTTGCATCGGTTTATGGCATGACCGGAAGGCTCGACGAGGCGCGCGCGGAACTATCGACACTGCAACATGCGGCGCCTGGAATTGTCGGGATTAAGACGCTCAAGCCATTGGCGCCGTTCGATCATCCAGCAATTCGGGATACCGCAGAGCGAACGTTTTTCCAGGGCTTGCGCAACGCCGGGATGCCGGATTGACCGCTATGCTTGCTTGTAGGGCTGGTTCGCGCTCGATGCCTCATCACCTCCGCCCGATGATCAGTAGCGTCATGCGTCGTATCGTCTGCCTGAGCGCACTCCAGGATGCCGCGGTTTCGTTTCCGCTAACCGTGAACATACTGCTGCGCCGCGCTTTCTCTTACTTTCCGCGTCGCCGTATTCTCGTCCGCATGCGCTTTGGCTTTACCGCACCAAGCATCGCGCGCTGTTGACGCTGCATTGCCGATACCGCCGCGCTCGTCTACCAGCCTGCCGCAGCATTCGCCCAGCGAGCATCCAGCTTCATGGGGTGCCTTTCACGATCGCCTCCGCGCTCGTTCAACGAAGCAAACGCCTTCGCCACCCGAGCGATGCACTCTACGCATAGCCGGGGCGCGCGGTCATTCGACCCGCCAACGCTTTCGGCGCGGCCCCACGTTTACGTGGGAAAAATCTACAACGAGAGAAAGAAAAATGGCCCTCAGTGCCACCGTAGTGACCCAGACTGCCCCAAGCAGCTTTTTGTCGCGGAGGCATTGGAGGCCGAGCGTCGAGCTTGAAGTCTCACCGCCTGCGCCCGAAGGGCTGAATCATGCCGCGTATCATCTGCGCGAGTGCACTCCAGAACGCCGCGGTCTCATCTTCGCCGACCGCGAGATGCGCTAATGCAACATGCTGCGCCTTCGCGGCTGCCTCGACGCTATGGCGGCGTATCAAGACACGAGCGCACTCGGCCAAGTCGTCGTCGTCATCCATTCCACGAAAGGTTCGCAGTCGCAGCCGCTTGCCGCCTTGATGTATGTCAAATAGCCCCCTCACACGTCACCGCCGGTTCTTGATGCACATCAAAGCTTGGCTCGCGAAGCCGCTGTAGGGATGTTAAATTCCGTGCAGGTGGTCCGGTTGGCTCATAAAGCCTATATCCTCGTCGTCGAAGACGAGTCCGAAATCCGCCATTTGATCGAGACCTTTCTCGAGATGGGCGGGTTCCGGTTGGCGACCGCAAACTCGCATGAGATCGCCGAGCGCATCCTCGCGGCAACAAAGCCCGATCTTCTCGTCTCCAGTGTCGTTCTCAAGGATGGTGACGGTATTAGCCTCGCTCGTCTGGCGGAGTCATTGAGCGTTCCCGTTCTCCTGATCACGGGTCATCCAGACGCTGCGGCGCGCCTTGCGGACAGCGAATATCCTTGGATGCTGAAACCACTGAAATTGGCCTCGCTGAAGGCCAAGATAGACGAGTTGCTTGCAAAGCGACGCAAAAAATAAACAGGCTACGCCTGTCAGGTGTCATCGACGCGAGGCCCTCGGAAGCTCGGCAGCGGCCGCCGCCCGACCGGCAGGTTAGACCACTCGAAGTTCGCAAGATCGATCAGGCGGACGGCGTCGCGGCGTGGAAGAATAGCCTGTGAGGAGATCGCGCCATGTCATCGCGCACGAATATGATCACTGCAGCGCCAGCCCAGGAGGTCCTCGCCGATTTCGCGCTCCAGTCGCCATTCTCTTCACCAGGCCGCCACGCCGCCTCGCTGCGGCCTCTCCCAGTGGATGAGGTTGGCATCACTGCGGTCGTGCAGGGCCTCCTCATATACGAGCATGTCGCGTCGCCGTTTTACGACGTAGTGATCCCTGACGCGCGTCGAGCAGAAAGCCATGTTCGTCTGCTCGAACGGATGCTTGATGCTCTCCTCACCGTCGACGACGCGCCGCTCTCGGTCGCCCGGCCACCGCACAAGCGCCTCGTGGGCATCTGCCGTCACTTCACGCTGATGGCGGTCGCGATGCTGCGCGACAAGGGCGTGCCCGCGAGGGCGCGGTGCGGCTTCGGCGCCTATTTCAATCCGGGGTACTTCGAGGATCATTGGGTCTGCGAATACTGGAGGGCGGAGGAGCAACGTTGGGCGCTTTTGGACCCGCAAATCGATGACGTTTGGAGGCGGAAGCTCGCCATCACGCATAACATGCTTGATGTTCCGCGCGACCAATTCCTTACCGCGAGCGCTGCCTGGATGGCGTGCCGGAAAGGTGATCTCGATCCGGCCAAGTTCGGCATCGAGTTCACGCGAATGCGGGGCCTTTGGTTTATCGCGGGTAACCTCGTGCGCGACTTGGCTGCGCTTAACAAATCAGAGCTCTTGCCATGGGATGTTTGGGGTGCGCAACCGGGCATCAATGCGACGCTCGGCCATTCCGAGCTCGCGTTTTTCGACGAGCTCGCAAGACTTACCGAGGCGCCGGACGAAGACTTCGATGCACTTCGGGCGCGCTACGAAAGCGACAGCCAACTCCGTGTCCCGTCACGTGTGCTCAATGTCCTAACGCAGCGGGATGAGGCCGTGTTGGATTGATCTGCTCGCCGAAGACTGCGCGGGATGCGGCCTAGCCCGCATTTCTCACACCTTCGAGCTTTGCGGTGGCGCAGCTGAGCGCGAGCGAGTTTTGGCCGCGCGGGGCATGTTTTAGCGAGATGAGGGCGCGCTGCGGGCGAGCGGATGGGGCATCGCGC
>Ga0335073_10007783_pt1 | contig 15026 bp, 19 predicted proteins | sample Lox_Sample_22_FD_207093 | JGI IMG/M metagenome (GOLD analysis project Ga0335073, IMG submission 207093) | Soil microbial communities from Loxahatchee National Wildlife Refuge, Florida, United States - Lox_Sample_2.2 | ecosystem: Environmental > Terrestrial > Soil > Wetlands | place: USA... | reverse complement strand
CGACGTTCCCGACGGTCGGCGGCGCGGCGATGGCGGCGCTGATGGCGGTCGTCTTCGGCCTCCTGATCACCTACCTCCTCCGTCACTCGGTGAGCCGCGCGGAGCTCCACCTCCTGTTCGCCCTTGCCGGCGCGTTCCTCGCGATGGCGTTCGCCGGGCTGTACCTGGTCGGCGACGGCGGGGGGATCCCGTCGACGATCGCGTTCGGCGCGGTGATGGCCGTCGTGATGGTCGTCGAGATCACCTACCTCATCCAGCGGTTCTACACGGGCCCGCCGGACCGACCCTGGATCCTCCGCCCCGTGGAGGCCGACGAGCCGGCCGACCCCGCCCCCGCGGCGGTGGCGCGCCCCGCCCCGGAGCCCCGGTCGGCGGACGGGGCCGCGGCCCCCGATTGAGCCCGGCCCCGATTCGTACATTATCCATATCAAGCGCGCCCAGGTCCAACCGCCGTCAGGGGACTCCGTGTCGGACGCCGGTCGCTCGCGTCCGCGGTCACCGCTCCGTCGGGCGGCGCCGTGGTTCGTGGCCGCATTCTTCCTCACCGCCGTCGGCCTGCCGGCGACCGCCGCCGCGGCGCACGTCCTGCACGCGTTCCCCGAGGTCGGCTACGCCCACCCGCTCGCGAACAACACCTCGGTGGATGTCAACCTCACCGACCGGCCCGCGTTCGCCCCGTCCACCCTCTCGACCGCGGCCGGGTCGACCCTCTCGGTCCACCTCACGAACGTCGGGAACCTGACGCACTCGTTCACCGTTCTGGCCCAGCCGAACGTGCGGCTGAACACGAGCTGGACGCCGGGAGAGATCGACGCGTACCTGGCGGCGAACGGGACCCTGGCGAACCAGTCGGTGGCGCCGGGCGCGAGCACGTGGGTGAACCTCACCTTCAACGCCTCGACCGGGTTCGACTTCTTCGAGATCCTCTCGGTCGTCCCGTACCAGTTCCAGGCCGGGATGTCCGGCGAGATCGACATCACCTCGAACGCCCCGGGACTGGCGCTCTCCGAGAACACCACGGTCGAGGGAAGCCAGTACCTGTTCATCCCGAACGTCCTGGCCGCGAACGTCTCCCACTTCCCCGTCAACCTGAACGTCCTCGTGACGAACCTGGGGTCGTTCTCCCACACGTTCACGATGGTCCCGCAGGCGAACGTGACCGTGACGGTCGGGAACTACTCGAGCTACTTCGACGCCCACGCGCCGCTCGTCAGCGTCAACGTCCCGGCGAATCCCGGCGGGACGGTCTGGGCGAACTTCACGATCCCCGCTCCGGGCGTGTACATGTACATCTGCCTCATCCAGGGTCACTTCGCGAACGGGATGTACGGGTCGCTCTACGCGGGCGTGCCGGTGCCGCCGCCCCCCGCGGCGCCGAGCACTGCGATCGTGATGTCGTGGATCCTCATCGGCTCGGGCGCCCTCCTCGGGATCGGTATCGCGGTCGCGGCGCTCTCCTCGCTGGTCGGCCGGTTCCCGCCCAAAGCTCCGGGACACGGGCACCACTGATCCGGCCACCTCCCTCCCGGACGCACCCTCGGCCGGGCGCCGCCCTCCCCTCCAGCTCGCGCCCAGGAATCCCAACCGCGGGGCGATCGGGTCCACTGCCGATCCGAGGGGTCGGGCTCAGGTCACGACGAGGAACGATCGCATCGTGCCGTGGAACTCGCCGCAGAACTCGGTGCACTGGATCAGGTACTGCGTGCCGGGCGCGACGTTCGGGACGGTGAACGCGAACGCGTTCGTCCGGTCGGGGATCGCGTCGATGCGGACCCCGAGCTGCGGGATGTTGAACGAATGGATCACATCGGCGCCGGTGACGTTGATCTGCACGACGGCTCCCGCGGGGGCCCATAAAGCCCCCCCGGAGACCGTGTTGGTCGACGCGTCGTAGCTCGAGTTGAAGCAGGTCGAGTTCGTGTAGCAGAACTCCCAGTACCACTGGTGGCCGATGACGGTCACGTACTCGTTCGGGTTCGCGGGCAGCGCGTCCAAGTGGTAGAGGAGAATCGTCGAGTAGACCCCGACCCCGGCGATCAATCCGACGACCGCGAGCGTCCACGCGACCTCGTATTTGTTAACCATATCGGCGCCTCCGAGTCTTGGGGTCCCGGAACCGGACGAGCGCGTAGACGAGGAATCCGAACGTCACGATCGCCCCGGCGGCCCCGATCGCCACCATGACCCAGACGAGATCGCTCGTCTGCTGGAGCGGGGTCTGGCCGTCCGCGATGCGGCCGCCCGCGCCAACCAGGACCGACGCCACGTCGAGAAGACCCACGAGGTCGAGTGGGGGTCTAGAATTACTTATGACCCGCGTACGAACGGGAAACGGGCCGAACGGCGCGACTTCCGGTCCGGGGAGCGTGGCCGTGTACGTACGGAGGGGCTTTGAACCACACTTTGCGTGGTCCGACCAGCCGCTCCCGGCCGGATTGCATGAACTGGCTCCGCTACCTCCGCGTGACGCTCGCCGTGGGGATCGCCCTCACGCTGGTCTCGGGGGTCTTCTACGGGTTCGGCGCGGCGCGCGTGGTCGCCGTGGCCCCCGAGGTCGACGCATCGAGCAGCCTCACGGTCGCGGCCGTGAACGGGTACGCCTTCTCCCCGAACACGATCGAGCAGCTCCCGACGAACACGACGATCAACCTCACGTTCAACAACCTCGATTCGTCCGGGGATGCCCACACGTTCTCGATCCTCAAGCGCGAGGGATGGGTCATCCCGACCGGCACCGGGGGCGGCGAACTCGACTCCCTCGTCTACGGCTCGCAGTACGGCAACCTCGTCAACGCGAACTCATCCGGGACGGGCAACACCGTCCAGAAGACGTTCGAGTCGCCCGGACCCGGCTGGTACGAGTTCCTCTGCATGGAGAGCGGCCACTTCGGGAACGGGATGTACGGGTTCATCGCGTTCGGGATGAACCTCCCCTCGAACCTGACGATCACCACCCCGTCCACCGGCCCCGGTGCGGCGGTGTTCATCATCATCGGCACGATCGTGACCCTGACGGTGATCGCGCTCGTGCTCGGGTTCATCGTCGGGCGCCGGCGCGGCTCCGAGTTCGAGATGCCGCCCGAGCGGCTCGGCTACAAGGAGCCCGAGAACGCCGGGCCGGGTGGCTCCGTGCCCCCGCCGGCTGGGCCCCCCAGGTCGTGATCCGCTCTCGGCGGTGCCCTCACCGCAACGTTGAAGAGGGGTACCTCGTATAAGCTACGAACCTTGTAGTAGGTTCGGAGCGGTAACCAATGGCCTGGGGGACCCCGAGTCGAGAGCGGCGCGTACTCAAGGCCGGACACTCCTCCATCGCGGTCACGCTCCCGAAGCCGTGGGCGGAGGCGATGAACCTCCGTCCGGGGGACCTGATCGTCTTTGACCAGAACGACGATGGGACGTTGTTCCTGAAGCCGGCCCCGACCCCGGGGGCCACCACCGCGGGGGTTCCGTTCCTCGTCCAGGCGCACTCGTTCGACACCCCGGGCGTCCTCGAGCGGCTCGTGGTCGGCGCGTACCGGGTCGGGCACGATGCGATCGAGATCCGGACCGACCTCCCCTTGAGCCCGGACCGGGTCGAGGAGCTCCTCCTCGCCGCCCGCAACCTGCTCGGCGTCTCGGTGGTCGCCCAGGAGCCGACGCGCATGGTGCTCCAGAACTTCATCGACCCGTCGAAGTACGGGCTGCCGCAGCTCGTCCAGCGGATGAAAATGATCTTGGTCGCCTTCCTCGACGAGACGGAGGAGGTGCTCCAGCGCCGCGCCAAGAGCCGCCGGCTCCCGACCCTCCAGGAGGAGGCCGGGAAGGTCCTCGCCCTCCTCGTCCGCCAGCTGTTCCTCGCGAGCCGGGACTGGTCGCTCGCCCGCCGGATCGGGAGCCCGGACCCCCGCCAGCTCCTCGAGTGGCGGGTCGTCGTCCACGCGCTCGAAGAGCTCGCGGAACTGTTCGGGGAGGCGCTCGGCGCGCTCAACGACGGGGCTGCGGCGCTGCCGGCGGACGCCGCGGCCACGCTCGCCGGGTCGATCCCGGACCTTCGGCTCCAGCTGAAGGCGACGGTCGAAGCGCTGATGCACCCGTCCCTCGACAACGCGTGCGGGGTCTTCCACGATGGCGGCGAGGTCGGGATCCGGGGCGCCGCGCTCACCCGCTCGCTCGCTCGCAAGGCGCCGTCGCTCCGGACCGCGCAGGACCGCCTCCATCGCGGAGGGCGCTGCCTTTCGCTGCTCGCCGGCGTCGCCATCGACCGGGCGGTCGCCGCGGGGACGGAAACGATCCTCGTCGAAGCCGCGTAGGGCGCCCCCGTCCCGGACGGCCCGTCCGTGACATCGGTCCGGCGGCCGCTTCCGGCGGGGGCTCGCCTCGCGGCCCGGCCCCTTTATCCCCTAGGGGTCCGGACTTTCGGTACGAGTTCAGTCGTCCCATACGAACGCCATATCGTCCCACCCCGGAGTCCTGCCGAGAGGTAGACCGATGTTCGACTCTATCGACGACTGGCTCATCATTGCCGTGGTCGCGGGGATCCTGTTCTACGGGTCGACGAAGATCCCCCAGCTGGCGCACAGCCTCGGCCGGTCCGTCGGCGAGTTCAAGAAGGGCCGGCTTGAGGTCGAGCGCGAGCTCCAGGCCGAGCAGGCCAAGAACGCCCCCGCGCCGCCCGCCGCCCACCCCTAGATCCTCCGACCGACGGCCGGAATGCGCGCACGGAGGAAGGTACCCATCCGCCGCTCCCCACGCCGAGGGAGTCGGACCACGATCCGGGCGGAGGTGCCCGGTTGACCGATGGGCGACCTCGACCGGATCCTCTCGGTCCTCGGGGAGGTCCGTCGCCGCCTCGTCCGGGTCGGCGTCGTCCTCGCGGGCATCTTCGGGTTCCTGCTGTTCTTCGAATTGGTGCCGTTCGGGATCCCGGTCCTCGGGGTGACGGTGCCGTTCGCCTACCCGTGGCCGAGCCCGTTCTACAACGTCACCGCCCAGGTGTTCCGCGCGATGGTGCGCTGGATGTTGCCGCCCGGAGTGACGCTCCTCAACGTCGGGGTAGGCGACTCGATCTTCGTGCAGATGGAGATCGGGCTCCTGCTCACGCTGATCCTCGGGATGCCGTGGATCGTCCACGAGCTGGGGGCGTTCCTCGTCCCGGCGCTCCGGGGCAACGAGCGGGCGCTCCTTCGCCAGATCGGGATCCCGGCGACGGCGCTGTTTGCGCTCGGCACGGCGGTCGGGATCCTCTTCCTGACCCCCTTCACGTTCCGGCTGCTCTTCCTGTATGTCGGCGCGATGGGGCTCGCGCCGGTGCTGGGCGTCCAGGACTTCGTGACGTTCGCGCTGCTCTACTCGCTCGCGTTCGGGGTCGTCTTCGAGCTCCCGGTCTTCATCTACACGCTGACGCGGCTCGGGGTCGTCAAGGCGACCGCCTGGCGGAAGCACTGGCGCGGGGCGGTGATCGGCTCGCTCGTGTTCGGGATGGTCGTCACCCCCGACAACTCGGGGATCACGATGCTCCTGATCGCGATCCCGATGGTCGGTCTCTACCTCGGCGGCGCCTACTTCGCGTCCCGCTGGGAGACGCGCCGGGAGGACCGGGAGGGCCCGAGGCCCCTCGCGGGGACGGGGTGAGGTAACATGGCCCTCTTCTCCGACATCGATTGGCTGATCATCGCCGGGGTCGCGGCGTTCCTGCTGTTCGGGAAGGACTCGGGCCAGGTGCTCCGCACGTTCGGCCGTTGGTACGGGCGTGCGGGACGCCTCAAGCAGGAACTGCTCACGGAGTTCACCAAGGCCGCCGACCTCCCGCCCCCGGGTCCGGGGCAAAACCTCTCGGTCCGCGGGATGATCCTCGGGGCCGACGCGCCGGTCTCCGCACGCAGCGGGATCCCGGTCGCGGTCCGCGTGCCGCCGGCGGCCCCCTACCGGCCCACGAACGAACCGACGCTGCCGTGGACGGGCGGCTACCCGGTGCCGACCTGGTCGATGACGACCCCGGCCCGAAGCGACCCGGAGGTGCTCCGGTGAGCGCGCTCTCCCCCGACCAGGTCGTGACGATGACGGAGATCCTCGTCATCCTGATGGGGATCGGGATCACCTGGCTCGTCTACCGCGGGAGCGAGAACGCCGAGCTCCCGGGGGACTCCCACAACCCCGACCCGGCCGAAGCCGACGACGCCCGCCCCGACATGTCGGGGAGGAGCCTCTGATGCACGCCAACTTCGACTGCCCCTCCTCCTGCCCGTTCACGATCGGGCGCGACTCGGCGCTCGACTTCCCGGTCGGCCAGGTCCGGCGCGTGGCCGCCGGCGGGGCGGCGACCCCGGGCGACGTCGACGAGACGAAGCGGAACGTGCTGAAGCTCGCCGCGGTCGCGGGCCTGCTCGCGATCGGCGCCGGCGGCGCGGTCGGCGGGGCGATCCAGTACCTTCAGCCCCCGTCGGTCGGGCTCTCGGCCTACCCGAAGGTCCAGCTTCTGGATATCGACGGTTCGCCGCTCACCACCACGAAGGTCGAGAGCGAGTACAACGTCGAGACGGAGAGCCTCTACCTGTTCAACTACCCGCTCCAGAACGAGCCCAACTTCCTCCTGAACCTCTACCCGGCCTCCGGCACCCCGAACCCGGACAACACGAACGGGGCCCAGAACGTCCCGGGTGGGGTCGGGACGTACAAGTCGATCGTCGCCTTCAGTGCGATCTGCCAGCACCTCGGGTGCCCGGCGCCCGCGATCGCGTACTATCCTCCCGGGACCTGCTCGCAGACCCCCGGCGGTCGCACGTTCTACATCCACTGCTCCTGCCACGGGTCGACCTACGACCCTCAGAACTCGGCGTCGAACCTCACCGGGCCGGCGGTGCTGCCGCTCCCGCAGGTCGTCCTCGTCACGGACGATTCGGACATCATCTACGCGACGTCGTTGAACGGACCGCCGGTGAACGGCCATCTCAATTCGCTCCAGGGCGACTACGGCGTCGGCGCGACCTCCCAGCTCGTGCGGGAGACCCCGGTGCAGTCGTGCAACTTCCCGGCGTAGGAGGGAGGAGTGTCGTTCACGGGATGGTACAACCGGTCCCTCAACAAGATCTGGGGGTTCGTCGAGGACCGCACCGCGATGAACAAGTGGGCGCTCCGCCCACAGCCCGAGTTCACGTTCAAGCCGTCGTACTGGACCGGCGCCTTCGTCATCAACGCGTTCCTCTACCAGGTCGTCTCGGGGGCGCTCCTCCTCCTCTACTACCAGCCGAGCACCTCGTCGACCCTCACCGCGTGCGGCCAGCCCGCGGGGACCCCGTCGATCTCGCCCGCAGCGTGGTGCTCCACGTACTACATCATCCACTCCGTCCCGATGGGCTCGCTCCTCCTCACGACCCACCTGTACGGCGCCTACGCGATGATCTTCCTGATGTTCATCCACTTCTTCCGGGGCTACTACCTCGGCGTCTACAAGGCGCCGCGCGAGTTCTCCTGGATGGTCGGCACCCTGCTCATGCTGATGACCCTCGGCATGGGGTTCACCGGGTACCTCCTGCCGTACACGCAGCTCTCCTACAACGCGACGAACGTCGGGCTCGTGCTCGCCCTGCGCCTCCCGACGTTCGGGCCGATCCTCGGCCCGTTCATCTTAGCGGACGGGACCTCGCAAGGCCTGTTATCCCGGATGTTCGACGCCCACGTGCTGCTGATCCCGATCGCGCTCGGCGCCCTGCTCTACGCGCACGTCGCCCTGTTCGAGTCCCACGGCATCGCGCCCCCCGCGACCTCCGACCCGCTTCAGCGTCGGCGGTACACGGAGAAGGACGACCAGCAGCACGTGCCGTTCATGCCGCACATCTTCTTCTACATCACGAAATGGGGGCTCCTCTACGTCGGGCTCCTCTTCGGGATCGCGGCGCTGTGGCCGTGGGACCTCCCGACGTACGTGGGGAACCTCTCCGCGGTCGGGATCGTCACGGAGCCCGACTGGTACTTCCTCTGGGTGTTCAAGCTGGTCGACTTCCAGGGCGTCACGCCGGTGATCGCAGTCGCCGCGACGACGGTGATCATCGTCTACGTACTGTTCCTGCCGTTCCTCGACCGGTCGAAACGGACGCACCCCCGCGACCGTCCCTTGTTCATCTGGCTCGCGACGTCGCTCCTCGAGTTCTTCATCCTCATGACCGTCTGGGGCGGCGAGACGCCCGGCGTCGCGATCCCTCCGATGCAGGTCGCCACGACGCTCGCCCCCCTGTTCGTCGTCACCGGGGTCGTCGTCGGCCTGTTCCACTGGCGGTACCGCCGCAGCTACCGCCAGCGGCTCGCCGCGCGAACTTCGTCGTTCCCGGGGAGCTACACCCCCCTCCCCACGGGAGGGTCCGCGCCCGCCGTCAGCGCGTCGGAGGCGAAGTCCGTTGACTAGCGCGACCGAGAAGCCGAAGTGGAAGACCGGCGTCCTCTGGGGGATCCTGGCCCTCTTCCTGGTCTTCGGGGCCGCCGGCTCGGCGACCGTCGTCTTCGGCGTGATGGGCCTCGTCGGCGGGAACCTCGCCTACCTCATCGCCGTCGGGGTCGGGGGCGTGGTCGCGGGCCTATCGTTCCTGTTCATGGCCGGCATCCTCTACCGCGTCGACCGGTACCGCGGCGCCACCGAACGGAGGGTTGAGCTCTTTGAGTGAGACCGTCCCCGACGTCGAAGCGGCCCGCTACCGGCTCCTGAACCTCTACGCGGCGGTGACGCTCCTGATGCTCGCCGGCATCGCGATCCTGGTCGTCTACATCCTGGTCGGGGTCCGCTCGCTGACCTCGCCCGGCGCCGAGCAGTCGTTCGGCCTCGCGGTCAGTCTCATGGCGTTGATGGGGGCCGTCATCGGCCACGTGATCGACCGCACCTACCGCGTCTGGCCGCTCGGCCGGCGGATCACGCCGACCCCGCCCGGGTTCGTCTCCACCCGGGCGCAGTCGAACTTTGTGCGAGTCCTCATCGTCCTCGCCGCCGCCGGGGCGATCGCCTACCTGATCGCGGGGCTGCTCACATGACCGTTCTCGGAGTGCGCTGATGGACCTCACCACGACCTTCGTCATCATCGGACTGATCGTCGGCTGGGCCGGGTTCCTGTTCTGGGCGTTCAGCTACCACGGCGACTGGCTCGTCCCGACGCTGAAGAAGTGGATGTTCACGACCGACCACAAGCGGATCGGGCTCCTCTACATCGGCACCGGGATCCTGTTCTTCTTCATCGGCGGGATCTACGCGATCGAGATCCGGACCGACCTCGGGCTCGTCCAGGGGCTCGGACTCGACCCGCAGACGACGCTCGGCATCACGCCGGACGTCTACTCGACCCTATTCACCATGCACGGGGTGCTGATGATCTTCATGTTCATCATCCCGACCCTCGCCGGGTTCGGGAACTTCCTCGTGCCGTCGATGATCGGCGCGCGGGAGATGGCGATGCCCCGGATCAACGCCATCGCGTTCTGGATGATCCCGCCCGCCGGCGTCATCCTGATCCTCTCGAACGCGTACGCCGGGTGGACGGGGTACGTCCCCCTCTCGACCCAGGCGTTCGGCCCGAACCCCTACGGTGTCGACCTGTGGATCCTCGGGCTCCACATTCTCACGATCTCGTCGATGCTCGGCGCGGTCAACTTCCTCGTCACGATCCTGAAGCACCGGGCGCCGGGCGTCCACTACTGGAACATGCCGCTGTTCGTCTGGGCGACCCTGATCAACTCGGTCCTCCTGATCTTCGCGCTGCCGTCCCTGTCGATCGGCCTCACGATGGTGCTCTCCGACCGGAACTTCGGGACGCACATCCTGGCGGCCGCGAACGGTACTCCGCTCGGAGGGGCGCTGCTGTACCAGAACGTCTTCTGGTTCTTCGCGCACCCCGAGGTCTACATCATGGTCCTGCCGGCGTTCGGGATCGTCTCGACGATCATCCCGAAGCTCGCGCGGAAGGACATCTTCGGCTACGGCGCGATGGCGATCGCGCTCGGCGCGTTCGCCGTGCTGTCGTTCGCCGTCTGGGAGCACCACATGTTCGTCACGGGGATCGCGACGAACGTCCGATTCGTCTTCATGCTCGCGACCATGGCGATCGCCGTCCCCTCCGCCGTGAAGACGTTCAACTGGGTCGCGACGCTCTGGGGCGGCCGGATCTGGATGGCGCTCCCGATGTGGTTCTGCGCGGCGTTCATCACCGGGTTCGTCATCGGCGGGCTCTCCGGCCTGATGCTCGCGAGCGTCCCGATCGACTACCTCTACCACGGGACGTACTTCGTCGTGGCCCACTTCCACTACATCCTGCTCGGAGGGACGCTGATGGCGATCTTCGCGGGGATCTACTTCTATTTCCCCGTCATCACGCGCCGCTGGTACCACCAGGGGCTCGGCCAGGTCCACTTCCTGATGACCTATGTCGGCGTGAACCTCCTCCTGTTCCCGATGTTCATCCTGGGCGCGGAGGGGATGCCGCGGCGGGTCTACGACTATCTCTGGACGGGGAACTTCCAGGCGCTCAACTTCATTTCGACGCTCGGTGCGTACATTCTCGGGATAGGTCAACTTGTGTTCCTGTTCAACATGATCTACAGCTACTACGGCGGCGAGCCGGTGACGACCGACGACCCGTGGGGGGAGCCGCTCCCGTCCACGATGACCGGTCCCGCCCCGTCCCCCACCCCGCTCCCCTCCCGCCACCCGACCCCGGCCCCCGTCCCGACCGCCGCCCCCGCGGAGAGCCCGTGAGCGGGAAGCTGCGCGGCCACGACCTGTTCCGGGTCGCGGCGATCTTCGCCGCGGTCCTCTGCTACTCGACGATCCTCCTGGGGGGGAACGTGATGGCGTCCGACGACGGGCTCGCCTGCCCGCACTGGCCCACCTGCTACGCGAACGGGAACCTCCTGCCCGCGTTCGTCGGACCGGCCGCCGTCGAGTGGAGCCACCGGGTCGCCGCCTTCTTCCTCTCGGTCTCGATCCTCATCCTTACGCTCCTCGGGATCGTCTACGAGCGCCAGCGCCGGGTGCTGCTGAAGCTCTCGTTCGGTTCGCTCGGCCTCGTCGTCACCGAAGCGCTGCTCGGCGGGGTGGTGGTCGAGAGCAGCCTCCGCGCCGAATTCGTCCTGATCCATCTCGCGATCGCGACCGCCTTGTTCGGGCTCCTCCTCGTCCTCGTCCTGGTCTCGAACCTGCGCGAGATGCCGCGTCGGTGGATCGAGTGGGTCCATCGCGCGGCGGAGGAGCAGGCGCCCCGTCCGGCCGGTGAGGCCGGGGTGCGGGAGCCGGCCCCGGCGCCCGGGTTCCCCGCGGGCGAGTACTAATCCCTCCGCCCCCTCCTCCACCCTCCGCGCGACCATGGACGTTCCCCCACCGTCGACCTCACCGCCCGTACTGCCGCCGCGCTGGGGGCGGGCGAGCGACTGGGTCGCGCTCGCGAAGCCGGGGATCACCGCGCTCATCTGCCTGGTCGCGGTCGCCGGGTTCCTCCTCGCCGACCCGAGCTCGGTGGACCCGCTCCGGCTCGGGATCCTCGTCCTGACGGGCGCCGCGGCGAGCGCCGGTTCGGCGATGCTCAACCACTACTTCGACCGCGACCTGGACGCGCGGATGCGCCGCACCCGTGAGCGGCCGATCCCGGACGCGCGGATCGCGCCGAGCGCCAGCGCGGCCGTGCTCGGGGTCGCCCTCCTGGGCGCGGGGATCGCGGCCGCCTCCGTGTTCCTGAACCCGCTCACCGGCTTCTCGATCTTCCTCGGGGGCCTCACCTACGTGGTCGTCTACACGCTGTGGCTGAAGCGTCGGTCGAGCTGGAACATCGTCATCGGCGGGTTCGCGGGGAGCGCCCCCGCGCTCGCCGGGAGCGCCGCCGCGGTCGGCGGCTGGACCCCCGGGGTCCTCGCCTTCGCTCTCCTCGTCTTCCTCTGGACGCCGCCGCACTTCTGGAGCCTCGCGCTCCTCCTGAAGGACGACTACGAACGCGCGGGACTGCCGATGCTTCCGCGGATGGACGACGTCGCCTACTCCGGGCGGGTCGTGGTCGTGTCGGCCGCCCTGCTCGTTCCCGCGGCGGTGCTGGTTGGCGTGTACGGCCCGGTCGCCTGGCCCGCGGTCGTCGCGCTGGTCGCGCTCGGCCTCCTGTTCGTCGTCCTGACGCTCCCGCTCTGGCGGGAGGTGACGAAGGCGACGGCCCGTCGCGGGTTCATCTTCTCGGGACCGTACCTCCTCGGGGTCGTGCTGGCCGTGGTGGCGAACACGCCGCTCCTCCACCTCGGGTTCGGGACCCTCGGGTGACGCCGACGCCACTCGGCGCGCGAAGCTTATCTGACGGTCCCTCCATCAGATTCGGCGATGGACGAGCGGAACCGGGTCGTCGCCTCCGACGAGCGCCAGCGGACCGCCGAGAGCGTGCTGAAGCGCCTCGGGTACGCGCGCGTCCAGCCCGCGAGCCGCGGTCGCGAGGCGAGCGCCGCCTTCTGGGTCCAGGAGGCGGGCGTCCCGCGGCGCACGTTCCCGGTGTTCGTCTCGCCCCCCGGCGGGACGGACCTCTCGGCCCACATCGACGCGTGGGCGACCGCGCGCGGCGAAGCGCCGCGGCGTGCGATCTTCGTGGTCGGGACCGACCTCGACGCCGAGTCGGCCTGGGCGCGCCTCCGCGAGGTTGGCGGCAGTCCGGTCGAGAACGAGGTGTCGGTCCTGGTCGTCCCCCCGACCGGCCGGTCGGAGACCCCGCCCCACTTCCACCTCCGCATCGTCGAGCCGCGGGAGGTGCTCCGGCTCGCGACCGGGGTCGTCGTCGGCCTGTTCCGCCGCTCGGTCGGCGCGGAGGGGTCGAACCAGATCGACTTCGAGGAGATGCTCCAGATCCTCCGCGGCCGCTTCGGGGTCGACCTCTACCGATCGCTCGGGGTCCGCTCGGACGAGGACGCGCTGTTCATCCTCTACCAGCTGGCGAGCCGCGACTCCTACGCCCCGGGGGACCCGGGGTCGAACCTCCATCTCCTGGTCCTGAAGCCGACCGGGCCCGCGGCCCGCCTGCCCTGGTTCGCGGCGTAGACGCTCGGTTCGGACCGAGCCGTTAAGAAGCGGCACCGGTCATCGTTCGCCGTCGATGTCCGACCCGGCGTACCAGAACCCCTACACCCGGAGCCCGGGAAGCTCGACGCCGCCCGACGGGACGACCCCCCACGAGGGGAAGAGCGAGCTCTGGGGATTCTTCTGGCTCTCGATCGCGAACACGGCGATCATCGCGGTCGCCGGCATCGTCACGTGGCTGTTCGTCCACTGACGGGCGGCCTCGCCGGGCGAACCCTTATCTAAGCGGTCCGGGTCGGCGCGCCGCCGGTGCGGCGTGGGGCCGTGGGGTAGCTTGGACCATCCTTCTTGCTTGGGGTGCAAGAGACTCCGATTCAAATTCGGACGGCCCCATCGGCCGCACCCGGAATAGGACCGGTCGCCGACCCCGGTCGGCGCCGGGTCCTTCAAGTAGCGGGCCGGGGTGGAACGCACGATGGGCCGACGGTTCGTCGATGAGCGCCGCCACGACCCGTACTACCGGGCCGCGCAGCGAGAGGGCCTCCGCTCGCGCGCCGCGTTCAAGATCGCCTATCTCGATGACCGGTTCCACCTCTTGCGGCCCGGCCGACGGGTCCTCGACCTCGGCGCGGCGCCGGGCGGTTGGTCGGTCGTGGCGCGGGCGCGCGTCGGGCCCCGGGGCGAGGTGGTCGCGGTCGACCCCCGACCGGTCGAACCGATCGACGGGGTCCGGGTCGTGCGGGGCCGGGCGGGCGACCCCCGGCTGCTCGCCCGGCTCGGTCCGGCCCCGTTCGACGTCGTCCTCTCCGACATGTCGCCGCAGATCAGCGGGGCGTACGGGACCGACCACGCCCGTTCGGTCGGGCTCGTCCGCGACGCCCTGGCGCTCGCGCTCCAGGTCCTCCGGCCGGGCGGCGCGTTCGCCGCGAAGGTGTTCGACGGGGACCTCGTTCCGGCGCTCGAAGCGGAGCTCGGGCGGTCGTTCGAGCGGGTCCGCCGGACGAAACCGCCGGCCTCCCGCGAGCCGTCGAGCGAGCTCTACCTGGTCGCGCTCGGACGGACGGCGCGCTCCACGACGACCGAAACCGCGGGTTCCACCGGCGGCCCGGCCTCCGATATATAGTTTCGAGGAATAGCCGCTCTCCCTTCGCTTGAGGCCTGATTAGTCGTGATCCGCTTTGGACCGGCTGGTATCCCCCTTTCCTGCAAAGGGCGTACGCTCCGGGACGGGATCGCCGACGTCCATCATCTCGGCCTCACCGCGATGGAGGTCCAGTTCATCAAGGTCAACCCGCTCACGCGTCTCGTCCTGGACGAGGAGGTGGGGAAGCTTCCGCGCGAGCTCGTCCAGCAGCTCGTCGTGAGCGCCGGGCCGTCCGACCACCAGGGCGGCCCCCCAAGCCTCGAGGCGCTCACGGCGCCGATCAAGCGGAGGAGCTCCCTCACGACCCTCACCTGGAGCCTCGCGAAGGACTACGCCGACCTCCAGCAGACGAAGGCGCTCGCCCGCGCGCTCGACGTCGACCTCACGCTCCACGCGCCGTACTACGTCGACTTCTTCGGGTCGGACGACGCGCGCGAGCAGTCGACCCGGCAGATCCAGTGGGCCGGGGCGCTCGCGGAGGGCCTCGGCGCGCGCCTCGCGGTGACGCACCTCGGCTTCTACGGCCCGGGCGAGCGCGCCGAATCCGTCCAGCGGCTCACCGAGATCGTCACCGACCTCGCCGACTGGATGAAGAAGTTCTCGAAGGGGCGGGTCCGGCTCGCGATCGAGCCGAGCGGGCACCCGGACGTCTTCGGGTCACGGGAGGAGGTGCTCGAGCTCGTGCGGCGCGTGAAGGGGACGGTGCCCGTCCTGAACCTCCCGCACCTCGCGGCCCGCGAACGCCGGAACTTCGAGACCGCGGAGGAGCTCGACCCGATCGTCAAGGAGTTCGTCCACGCGACGGACGGTCCGCTCTACCTCAACTTCTCGGGCGTCGAGTTCTACGGCCCGGGCGAGTTCCGCCTCACCCCGATCAAGCGGGGGCTCGTC
>Ga0335073_10007782_pt1 | contig 15026 bp, 16 predicted proteins | sample Lox_Sample_22_FD_207093 | JGI IMG/M metagenome (GOLD analysis project Ga0335073, IMG submission 207093) | Soil microbial communities from Loxahatchee National Wildlife Refuge, Florida, United States - Lox_Sample_2.2 | ecosystem: Environmental > Terrestrial > Soil > Wetlands | place: USA... | reverse complement strand
AGACGGCGGGCTCGGACTCACCCCGGCTATGAGCGTGTGAATACTGGCTGGCACAAGATGACTGACCACGGCGACAATCGGCACGTGACAGCGCAGCTGCCATCCTGGCCAGCAACACCGCCCGCCTGTGGTTCAGTCATTCTTCGTGAGTTCACCGACGAGGACACCCACCTCGCTGTCGAGCTGGGAGACGACCCTTACATCCCTCTCATCGGCAGCCTGCCCGCGCGCCCCACTGCCCAGGAGGCTCTGGAGTGGATCTACCGGCAGCGCGGCCGACTGGCCGAAGGAACCGGACTGTCCTTCGCCATCGCCGATGCCGAGTCCGGCAACGCCGTCGGCGCGATCGGGCTGTGGCTGCAGAACCTGCCCGCAGGCCGCGCCACGGCGGGCTACTCGGTCTCCCCTGCGCACCGGGGCCGCGGCATCGCGACCAGCGCGCTGAAGGCGCTGACCGTATTCGCCTGGACCATCCCCGCCCTCTACCGGATCGAGCTGTATATCGAGCCGCGGAACAGTAGCTCCATCCATGTCGCGGAAGCGTCCGGATACCAGCGAGAGGGCCTGCTGCGCAGCCACCAGGAGATCGGTGCCAGCCGACGAGACATGCTGCTCTATGCGACAACGCGACCCTGACCGCTTCTCGGCTATGAACGAAACGGACATCACGCGACTATGCCGGGACCCTGGCCCGTTGGGTGTCCGATCGGATGGTAACCCGCAGCCAATCGCGGCCGCTCGTGGAGCCGTGTTAGCTGCGCTCACCAGCATCGTGGCAAGTCAAATCGCTGGTCGAACGATCTTTGCAAGCGGGGGTCAAGGATTCAAGCCCTTTAGCTCCACCACCACATACCAGCAGGTCACAGAGCACTTCCACGGTGCTGCTGTTGATCTTCACAAGAAGTCACTTCCGGCGCCGCGCTCGGGCCGCCAGCTTCAGCATTTCCAGGGCACACGACGTACTGTAGTTGTGCGATCTACAGAAGGGTAAGCCGTCGTGAGAGAGCCGAGCCCATCGCGGGATGCTGAAGGTCAGGCGCGGACCCGAGAGGGACGGCGATCACTGACGAACTTCCGTAACGCGGGGGGCGTCATCGCGTTCTCGGTGCTGGGGCTGCTGGGGATCGTTGGACTGGCGACGGGGCATGAGCGCAGCGGGGCTGTTGCCCTGGTGATCGGCGGTCCAGCGCTGATCTTTATGGTCGCGAGGCTGGTCGGCCATAGATGACCAGCCAGGGGGTCTGACCAGCCGGACTCGCGCAACCTGGCCGGCGACACAGGGCTGCACTAGTCGACGCAGAACTCATTTCCTTCGGGATCCGCCATGACGACGAAGTAGCCGCTTTCCTTAACCACGCGAAGCCTGGTCGCGCCGAGCGCTGTCAGCCGCTCCACAAAGGCGTCGATCTCTTCGGCGCGATCCGAGCTGGCGGTGGCAGGAGCGGCGAGATCGAGGTGAACCCGGTTCTTGGCCGATTTTGGCTCAGGAACCCGCTGGAAGAACATCCTGGGCCGCACCCCGGCGGGATCTTCGATGGCGAAGGAGGCGTTGAGATCCTCCTCGGCCCGCCCCTGCGACCGGAGGAAGTCGTGCCATCCTTCGACATCTGGTGCCGGATATCCGAGGGCGGCGGCCCAGAACGTTCCCGCTCGCGCCGGATCCAGGCAGTCGAACGTGATCTGAAGTCGTCCAGGCTCCATGACTGAACCGTAGTCAGCGCAAGGCCCCATGGGCCAGCCTCCGGGCCCCGCCGAGGTGGCACCTTCGGGACTAGCTGCGGCGACAACGGGAAATTCAGGCCGAATGCCATCGCGTCAAAATTTGATGTGCTAGCCTTGAAAGTAACGTGGCGGAAATCTTCAGGCAGCCTCTCTTGTGGCAAAACGAGTTTCCATCTTGACTTGTTCCCGCTAGCGGCGTGACTTTTATCTATTCTTTCTCTTGTTCCGCAGCGGATTTCATGCCTGCATACTCGTTGTCATGAGTGAACGAGACAGGCACATCGTTCTGAAGACACCGCGACTTACCATTCGCCAGTTCACCGAAGACGACGTCGACAACTTGTTCAACTTGAACAGTGACCCTGAGGTCATGCGCTACCTGGGCAGGCCGACGCCGCGCGAGGTGCTGCGGGACGAGATCATCCCGTTCCATCTCGGTGTCTACCAGCGTTTCGACCGGCTGGGTACCTGGGCCGCCGAGTCCGCCAGCAATGGCGAGTTCCTGGGCTGGTTCCACTTCCGGGCCGAGGACGGCGATATCACGAACGTCGACCTGGGCTACCGGCTGCGCCGGTCGGCCTGGAACAAGGGCTATGCCACCGAGGGATCCACGGCCCTGATCAACATGGGCTTCACCGACCTTGGCGTGCAGCGGGTATTCGCGCACGCGATGGCGGCCAACGCCGCTTCCCGGCACGTACTGGAGAAATGCGGCCTAACTCTCGTGCGCACCGTCCCCTACCAGGGACCCGACGCCGACACCATCGACGAAGCCGAGCAAGGTGAAGTTGAATACGCACTAACCAAGCCCGACTGGGAAGCCCGTTAGCTGTCAGTCGTCGATCGCCTGGTACGCGGCCGTCCAGAAGTCGTGGAGGATCGGCAGTCCGGGCGGCGCTGGCGCCCGCTGGATCATGAGGATTGCCGTCATGTCCTCGGCAGGGTCGTTGTACCAGCCGGTGCCGTACACGCCGGGCCAGCCGTAGCTCCCCACCGAGGATGCCCAGGGATAGGACACGCCCGGTGGAGGCCCGACGTGCGCGCGCCGGGTCCGGACCGCCATCCCGAAGCCCCAGCCGATGTCGTCGAAGTAGCCCGGCGTGAACCCGGAAACCGCCTTCTGCGCCGGCGTCAGGTGGTCGCTGGTCATCACAGACACCGACGGCCGCGAGAGCACCCGCTCACCACCGCGGGTGCCGCCGGCGAGCAGGGCCGAGGCGAAGGCAAGGAAATCGGCGGCGGTCGAGACGAGGCCGCCGCCGCCGTCTTCGAACGCCGGCGGCGTGCTCCAGTACCCGTCGGGGCCGTCTTCGACGACGATCTCGCCGGTGGCGCCGTCGCGCTCGTAGGCGGTCGCCAGCCGGCTGATGCTCTCGCTGCCCACGCTGAAGCCGGTGTCCTTCATCCCGAGCGGGCCGCAGATCCGCTCGCGCAGCGCATCCCCGAACGACATCCCCGTGGCGCGGGCGATCAGGACGCCGGTCACCTGAGCGGCGGTGTGGTACATCCAGCGCTCGCCCGGCTGGCAGACCAGCGGAAGCGCGCCGAGCCGGCGAATCCACTCGTCCGGCGGCGGCTCGGGATCCCCACGGTCAACCGCGGCCAGGGCGTCGGAGATCGGTATCGTTCCCGGCGCGGCGGGGACCATGCCGGTGCCAAGGGTGAAGGTGAGCAGATCCCGCAGCGTTATCGGGCGTTTCGCCGGCACGGTGTCGTCCAGCGGGCCGGCCGGATCGGCGAGCACGGTCATGTCCGCCAGTTCCGGGAGGAACTCGTCGACCGGGTCGTCGAGGCGGAGCGTGCAGTCCTCGACGAGCGTCATCGCACAGGCGGCGACGACCGGCTTGGTCATCGACCCGATGCGGCAGATCGTGTCGGCTGCCATCGGCGTCCCGGAGCCTGCGCCCTCGAAAGCGAGACTGCCGGTCGCCTCGATGTGGATCTCGCCGTGACGGGCGACGACGGCGACCGCACCCGGGACGTAGCCGGCGCCTACGTGACGCTCGAGCACTTCTCGTACACGGGAGAGCCGCTTCGGCGAGAAGCCACCGGCGGTCACGCGTTCCTGCACGCTGCCTCCTTCCGAATGCGCCGAGCCGACGATAACCATCAGCGCACGTGGCGTACAGCGGGTAGACGATGAGAGCTTGGGTTATTCATCGCCCCGGCCGCGAACTGGCGGAAGAGTTTCTGGCATCGTGTCGATTGGGCGGTGGCCACTTCGTAGCGGGAGTGAGGGCCGGCCAGAGACCGGCCACAGATGGCAAACAGGAGTGATCATGACGCAGTACCTGCTCGCGCTCTACCGCGACTATGACGCCCCCATTCCCTCGGAGCAGACGCGGCAGGTATGGGACGACGTGGGCGCGCTGGGCGAGAGGCTGAGGGCCGCTGGTGCGTTCGTGTTCCAGGGCGGAATGAACGGTGGCCCGGAGTCGGCGACCGTGGTGCACCGGTCCGGCGACGGCTTCATGATCACCGACGGGCCGTACACCGAGACCAAGGAGCACCTCGCCGGCTTCTGGATCATCAACGCCGCCGACCTGGACGAGGCCCTGGAGTGGGCCAAGCAGACCGCCGCCGCGCAACAGCGGGCGATCGAGGTCCGCCCGTTTTTCGATGGGGACCTCGACGACGCAATCGACGCCTCGTCCGACGGACAGTGACCGTGTCCGTGCAGCGGCCGTAGGCTCTGGCGCAGTGACTGTCGAGGCTGTCTTCCGCCGCGAATACGGTCGCTGCGTCGCCACCCTGATCCGCTTCCTCGGCGATATCGACGCTGCCGAGGAAGCGGTCCAGGACGCATTCTCCGTGGCGCTCGCCAGGTGGCCGTCGGACGGCCAGCCGCCCAATCCCGGTGCGTGGATCGTCACGACCGCGCGAAACCGGGCCATCGACCGGCTGCGCCGCGAGTCGGTCCGTGACGAGCGGCAAGCCCAAGCGCATCACCTGTACGGTGCCGCCGCTCAGGACACGGCGGGTGATGCGGCCGCGCAGGAGGACGAGACCGTGCCCGACGACCGGCTGCGCCTGATCTTCACCTGCTGTCATCCGGCGCTGAACCAGCCCGCCCAGGTTGCACTGACCCTGCGGCTGCTCGGAGGGCTCGAGACCCCTGAGATCGCGCGCGCGTTCTTCGTTCCCGAGCCAACGATGGCTCAGCGAATCGTCCGGGCCAAGCGCAAGATCAGGGACGCCCGTGTCCCCTATCGGGTGCCGACGGAAGCCGAGCTTCCCGCCCGCCTCGGAGCCGTCCTCGCCGTCGTCTACCTGATCTTCAATGAGGGCTATGCGGCGACCGCAGGCTCGCTGATGCGGCTTGACCTGTGCACGGAGGGAGTCCGGCTGGCCCGCGTGCTCCGCGAGCTGATGCCCGACGAGCCGGAGGTGCAGGGACTGCTGGCGCTGCTGTTGCTGCTGCACGCCCGCAGCGCCGCCCGCGTCAGCGCCGGCGGCTCGCTGGTCCGCCTTGCCAAACAGGACCGAGGGCTCTGGGACGGGGGCCTGATCGCCGAAGGACAGGCCATCGTGCGCGCCTGCGTTCAGCGTGGCCGCCCCGGCCCGTACCAGATCCAGGCCGCCATCAACGCTGTCCATTCCGTTGCGTCCAGCTTTGACAGCACCGATTGGCACGCCATCCTGACGCTCTACGACCAGCTATACGCGTTCATGCCGACTCCGGTTGTCGCGCTCAACCGGGCAGTCGCGCTCGCCGAGGTCCGCGGCCCCGCAGCCGGCCTGGCTGCGGTGGACGACCTGCGGTCTGCGGGCCTGGACAGCTACTACCTGTTCCACGCGTCACGCGCCGACCTGCTCCGCCGTCTCGGCCGCACCACGGAAGCCGCGGCGGCCTATGACGCTGCCCGCGCGCTCACCGCGAACCCGGTCGAACAGGCATTCCTCGATAACCAGCGCGCCACGCTCGGCTGACCACGTCGCGGTGGCAGCCTGCGGCTGCATGACCGGATCGGTCCGGTTGCGGACTTGATCTGGCCTTACCCGCGAGACCGTCCCGGTCAGATGCTTGTCACCGTGACCCGTGCTCTCCTCGTGATCGACTGCCGCTCGCGCAGATCGCGAGCACCTGCGGCGTCAGCGAGCGCACCCTGACCCGCAGGTTCACCGAGGCAACGGCATACCCCGCTGCGCTACCAGCAGCGGCTGCGGCTGGAGCGAGCCGAGCATCTGATCGGCCACGGCGCCACCGTCGAGGCCGCCGCCCGCACCGTCGGGTTTCAGGACGCGCGCATGCTCCGCCGTCTTCGCGTCCGCGAAAACTGTTCGCGTCCGGACCTGCCTGTCTGAAACTGTTCCAACCAAGCGCTGAGTCCGGCGGCGGGAGGACATCGATCGTGGTGACTGCCCGATGACCCTGCCGACGTTCGTGGTGATCGGGGCGATGAAGGCCGGGACCGTGAGCCTTGGCCACTACCTCGATGACCATCCCAGCGTCTTTCTCGCGCGCGGCGGCACGTTCGGCGAGCCGAACTTCTTCATAGAAGAGCACAGCTGGTCCCGCGGCCGTTCCTGGTACGAATCGCTCTTCGACGGCGCCGCCGGGGCCGTTGCCGTCGGAGAGTGCTCCCCGAGCTATACGTGGGCCCACGCCTATCGCGGTGTCCCAGAACGGATGGCACAGCTCGTCCCGAAGGCCCGTCTCGTCTATGTGGTGCGCGATCCCATCGCCCGCATGCAGTCGATGTATATGCATCAGGTGTCAGCCGGCCGGGAGCGGCGCCGGGCAGAGGTGGCTTTGCTCGACGACCGCTACCTCGGGCCAAGCCGGTACGGTTTCCAGCTCGCGGCCTTTCTCGATCACTTCGACCGCAGCCAGGTACTCGTGATCGCGATCGAGGTGCTCCGCGACAGGCCACGTGAGGCGCTGAGCGCGGTATTTGACCATCTCGGCGTCGATCCGGCCGCAGCTGACCTCGATGCGCGGCATCACGACCACCGCTCGATCGACAAGCCCGTCCCGCGCCTGCACGATCTGCAGTGGCTGCCGCGACGCCAGGTCAAGCTCGATCCGCGATGGCGGCCCGATCAGCGCACTGGGCTTGCCCGGCTCGTCACGACCCGGAAGGCGCGTGCCCGCGACCGCGCCATCCCGCGAGAGCTCCGCGGCCGGCTCGCCGGCCGCCTTGCCGCAGACCTACACCACTTCGAGCATCTCCTCGGCCACCAGGTACCCAGTCACTGGGGATGGTCAACGTCAGCAGAAATCCGCTGAGCTGCTGACCTCTGGCGAGATATTCCGGGTGAAACGTCACGGGCAGGCTTGCTGCCTTGTCTCGGGAAGCGAAGGCAGTCCTCGATCAAGGAGCAGATGATGAACCTCGCCCTGTGGATCGTTGCCGGGGTGCTGGCCACGGTCCTCTTAGTCGCCGGCATCACCAAGCTGTCGATGCCTAAGGAAAGGCTGGCCACCTTTCCGGGCTCGGGATGGGTCGAAGACTTCAGCCCGGGCGCCCTCAAGGCCATCTCAGTCCTTGAGATCCTCGGCGCGGTGGGCCTGATCATGCCCGCCGTCCTCGACATCGCGCCGGTTCTGGTGCCGGTGGCTGCCACCGGTGCCGCGTTGCTGTTTGCTGGAGCGGTGATTACCCGCCTGCGCCGCGGCGAGAAGATGACGCTCGTAGCCGACCTGATCTATCTCGCCATGGCCATCTTCGTGGCGTGGGGCCGCTTCGGCTCCGAGCACTTCCACAGCTGACCATTCAGGTCGGTGGAGACGGGATACTCGGCTCTGCGATGTCGGCGGCTCACGGCTTCAGGTCGGTGGCGGCCCGGGCCGAGCCGTCCATATAGAACGGCGTGGAGTCATGCTCGTGGGTGATCTGCCATCCTGCGGCCGTCCGGCGGAGCCCGACGGTGGACCGGAACCACAGGTCCACCCGCTCGCCATCGGTCTTCGTCCCCGTCATGTGGGTGAGGCCATGGCAGAATGCGACGTCGCCACCCACCTCGATGACCGGGTCGCCGATGTCGTAGCCGATCGGGCCGTCCCAGGTCTGGAACCACTCGTCGATCCCTGCCGGGTCGCGAGCCTCATCCCCGGCGAAACGCAGCGGTGGGGCCAAGCCGAAGCTGACGACGTCGGGTGCCAGATAGGCCACCGCGCGGCGCGCGTCTTTGGCGGTGATGGCGGCGGCGTGGTCGTTCAGCAGCGCCAGGATTTGATCCTGAGTCGTGGTTTCGATCTGTGCGGTCATGAGCCCGGCCTCCTCGGCACGTACGAGCTGGCGCCCGTCATGCCATAAGACTCGGCGGTGCCCAGAAACTAATCGGCACCTCGTCGACCGTCCCAAACTGGTCAGGCGCCCCGTCATCATCCGTCGGGCCGGCACGACGAGTCAGCCGGCTGCGGGCCGGCCGAAGGTCACGGCCTCGCGCACCTCTGGCGGCAGAGACTCGGCAAGCTGCGCGTCGGGCTGAGCGCCCAGGGCGTCATTGATCGTCGAGAACGCCAGGCGGAGGGCGACGAAGGCGGTGATGGCGAAGATCTGGTCATCGTCGAGCCCGGCGTTGCGGAGTTCCTGGACGTCGGCGGGCGTCGTCGCGTTCGGGTCCCTGACGACCTTGCGCGCCCAGGCCGCCATGGCCTTCTCCTGATCGGCCAGACCGGCGTCGCTGCCATTGAGAACTCCGGCAGCCAGCGCGGCTTCCGAGGCGCTGGCCAGCTTCCCGCCCCACGCCAGCGAGCAGTAGGCGTCGCCGAGGGTGGAGGCGGCGGCGGTCACCAGGATCCCGCGCTGGCGGAAGCTCAGGCCGCTCGGCTTGAATGCCGCGGACATCAGCTCGAACAGCGCCCTGATGGTGTCGGGCTGGTGTGCCCACAGGCGAGACACGTTCCACACGTAGTCGCCGTCCGCGAGGTCTTCGTCGTAGAGCGCCTGTACCTGCGGAGACGGCGGGGGTTCTTCGAGAAAGCTGCCCGTCATGTGCCTTCTGCTCCTTCGGGCTTGCGGGCCAGGTAGCCCACGACCTTGAGCTCGGCCCGCAGCGGCAGGCCGTCCCGCACGTGCTCCTCGGCCTGCTCGGCAGCGACCCGGAAGAACTCGGCTTCGCCGACGTTCTGGATGGCCTCGTAAGCCGGGCCGGTGGAGGCGAGGGCCCGCGCGTACAGCTGCGGATCCGCGAACTCCAAGGCGAACGGCACGTCCACGCGCTCAATATCGCGGAATCCGTATGAGTCGAGGAGCTGCTCACCCGCACCGGGGCGGCCGAGCGACACCATCGCGGCCTGGTTGTCCACCTTCTCGGTGGCAGCAAGGCGGAATGGTGCCATCGCCCAGGCACCGGGAGACACCTTCAGGTGTCCCCACACCGTTATCCCGACGCGCCCTCCGGGGCGAAGCACCCGGTGAATCTCGGCAACAGCACCGGGCGTGGTGCCCCAGATGCCCCGGAAGCTGGTCACCACGTCGAACGACGCCGGATCCCACGGCAGCGCGTTCATGTCGCCGACCCTGATGTCACATCCCGGGTTGCGGTCCCTGGCGACAGCGGCCAGCCGGGGCGAGGCGTCGATGCCAGAGCACACAGCGCCACGAAGGCGAGCCAGTTCGATCGAGAGCCCAGACCCGCAAGCCACGTCGAGCAGCCGGTTCCCGGCGTCCACGCCCAGGCAGTGATGTGTGAAAACGTACTCCCGGCAGTTGCTCGGCTCGCTGAGGCCCGCGAAGTCCACCGCCTTGCGGCCCCAGCCCTCGTCCACCATCGTCCACTGGGCAGAGTCTGTGCTCTCGCTCACCGCAACCCCCCAATGCTCGCAACGAGTATGCCCCACCCCTTGTCTGTCCGGATAAGACAAACGTTTGACCAATGTGATCTTTTCGTGCTTGACCAGCATCAAGCCGGTGTCGTCAGGTAGTCGTGGCGGATTTATGTGGCCGAAGGGGTGGGCAATGGGCTCAGTTCGCGCAAGGCGTCCTCGATCAGGGTGGGTTCGGCCGCGGTTGGCACTCGCGGTGGCTGGAGCCGCGGCTCTGGCGCTCGTGGCGGGAGCCTGCAGCAGCAGCAAGAGCGCGGCATCGGGGTCGACACCGCTGAAGGGCGGGACTGCGGTGATGTCCGAGCCGCCGTCGCAGACCCCGAACTACATCTTCCCGTTCATGGACCCGTCGGTCTCCACCAACCAGAACTTGTTCGACTTCACCTACCTGATGTACCGGCCGCTGTACTGGTTCGGCTATGGCAGCCAGCCGGTGGTGAACACGTCGCTCAGCCTGGCCAGCACGCCGACCTTCAGCGGCCAAAATGTGACGATCACGCTGAAGAACTACAAGTGGTCGAACGGGACGCCGGTCACCGCGGATGACGTCATGTTCTGGATCAACATGATGAAGGCGGTGCCGGAGGACTGGTTCGGCTCCGTGCCGGGCGGATTCCCGACCAACGTCTCCAACATCAAGGTCGTCAGCTCGACCGAGCTGACCATGACGATGAACAAGCCGTACTCGTCGACCTGGTTCCTGTACAACAACCTGAGCCAGATCACCCCGATGCCCGCGGCCTGGGACCGGACCGCCTCCGGGCCCAGCCATTGCGACACCACCGTCAGCGACTGTGCTGCGGTATACAACTACCTGGCCGGCCAGGCCAAGGATCTCAGCACGTACGCGACGTCGCCGATCTGGGGCATCGTGGACGGGCCGTGGAAGCTGAGCGCGTTCAACGCCGACGGCCATGTGACGTTCGTGCCGAACAAGTCCTATTCCGGCCCGGTCAAGCCGAAGCTGTCGGCGTTCGAGGAGGTGCCGTTCACCACCGACTCGGCGGAGTACGACGTGATGCAGTCGTCCAGCAGCAGCACCAAGATCGATTACGGTTACATCCCCGCCTCTGACCTGCCCGCCAAGCCGGCCGGGTCATCGCTTGGGACCAACCCGCTGTCCTCGAAGGGGTACACGCTGGCCCCGCTGTATGCCTGGGGCATCGGCTTCTACGTGATGAACTTCCAGTCCACCACCGGCAACGGCCCGATCATCCGGCAGCTGTACTTCCGTCAGGCGATGGCCTACCTGATGGACCAGCAGGGCGTCATCAGCGGGCCGCTGCGCGGCTACGGCTCGGTCACCGTCGGCCCGGTCGGCAGTACCCCGGTGAGCAAGTTCCTGTCCGCGGAGGGGAAGCAGGGTGATCCGTTCCCGTTCAGCATCGCCAAGGCCAAGGCGCTGCTGACCAGCCACGGCTGGAAGGTGGTCTCCGGCGGCGCCACCACCTGCGTCGATCCGGCCAAGTGCGGGCCGGGGATCGCCCAGGGCAAGACCCTGACCTTCAATTTCCCGTACGCAAGCGGCTTGACCTGGCTTACGTCGGAGATGACCGAGCTGCAGTCGAACGCGGCGCAGGTGGGCATCAAGCTGAACATCGAACCCCAGCCGATCAATCAGGTCACCTCCGTGGCCGCGGCTAACTGCGTGGCCGTCAAGGTCTCCTGTGACTGGGACATGGCCAACTTCGAGGGCTTCACGTTCTCGCCCGACTACCTGCCGACCGGCGATGTGCTCTACAAGACCGGCGCCACGTCAAACTACGGCGCCTACAGCGACGCGCAGAACGACGCGATGATCGAGAAGACGCTGACCAGCTCGAACCTGTCCTACATGTACACCTGGCAGGATTACCTGGCCAAGCAGCTGCCGTTTGAGTGGCAGCCGTTCCCCGCCTACCAGATCACCGAGGTGGCGAACAACCTCAAGGGCGCCCTTCCGCAATCACCGACGCTGTCCCTCAACCCGGAGAACTGGTATTTCGTGAAGTAGCCTCAAAGCGGGCCAAGCGTGAAGGAGGGAGCGCCATGTCCGTTCCCGCAGACCTCCTGATCATTCTTGTCGTGCTCGCTGCGCTGTGGACCGTGTACCGGCTCATCGGGTACCAGCGCGATCGCAGCAGGGGATCCCTGGGAGACCGGGACGCCTATGACGGCAACCTGCTCCCGCCGGGTGAGAGCTACCGGCCGCCGGCCGGCCCAAGGTCGCATGGCGGCGGGCACATCCCGCACGGCGGCGGTCACGCCGGGCACGGCGGTGGGCACGCCGGGCACGGCGCGGCTGGCGGTGGCCATCACTAAGCGGTGATGGCCGGGCGCGCCGCTCAGCCAGCGCGCACGCCGCTCAGCCGGTAGTGCAGGTGGACGACGCCGTTCCCGAACCGGCGCTCGGCGAGGAGCTCGAGCTGGGCATGGACTCCGTCCGGCAGCGCGCGCTTTCCGCCGCCGACGATGACCGGGTTGAGGAACAGGTGGCACTCGTCGACCAGGCCCGCGGCAAAAGCGTGGCCGGCGAGCTCGGCGCCGCCCACGGTGACGTCTCGAGCCGAGGACTCCTTGAGGCGCCTGATCGCGGAGGGATCGAAGTCGCGCTCGATACGCGTTCGCGCGCTCGATGGCTTCTGCAGCGTCCTGGAGAACACGACCTTGTCGGCCGCCCGCCATAGCTCCGTGAAGTCCCGCATCACCGCGGGCTGGTCGCTGCCGGTCGGCGCCGTCTCCCAGAGCGCCATCGTTTCGTACATCCGCCGGCCGTAGAGATAGGTGCCGATCGGCCGCTCGAGGTCATTGACGAACGCGAACACCTCGGGGTCCGGCGCTGCCCAGTCGAAGCTGCCCTTGGAGTCCTCGACGTAGAGGTCAAGCGACGTGATCGCCGAATAGATCAGCTTGGACATGTCAGCTCTCCATCGTCGTTGAGCACCGCTGCTGGCTGGGCGGACAGAACCGCGATCGTGCGCTCGGCCCATTCAAGACTGGCACGGTGGACTGACAGTCCGTGGTCGAGCGCGAGGCGCGGGTGGCCGGTGCCCGGGTCGGCAGATGCCGCATACTGCTCGAGCCCTGCGATGAATTCGGTGAGCGCGTCGGCGAGGTTCCGCAGAAACGTGACCACCTCCTCCGGCGAGAACGCGTGCTCCATCATCACGAAGCGCATGAGGTGCAGGCCGAGGTCGCGCGCCACCGTGGCGCGGTCGACCGGTTCACGCAGCCAGGCCGCGTGGGCCGCGCGGCCGGCCTGAGTGGGCTGGTACACGCGGCGATGCCGGGCTGACGACCCGTTCTGGCCGGTCGGTGTCTGGGCCTGGACCACCCCGATCAGCGCCAGACGCCGCAGCGCCGGGTACAGCGTGCCGGAACTGGGCTGGTAGACGCCCATCGGTGTCGCGGCGAACATCCGCTTCAGGTCATAGCCGGAGGACGGCGCCATGCAGATCAGGCCCAGCAGTATGTGCTCGAACGCGGTGAGCCGCCGTCCATCCATGGCACAACCCTACCTTGCGGCATAGGTCGTTTCGACCTATGCTTCCTGTTGCGCGGGGCAGGCGGTCTTCGCAGCATCACGAAAGGTCGTTCGGGTGGGCACCAGCGGTGAGGATCGGCCAACCGTCAGCAAGGATTCCGCCGGAGGCAGCCGGATCCGAGCGATCGCGATGATAGTGATCTTCGATGTCGCCGCCCCGCTCGCGGCCTACAGTCTGCTGCGCTCGGCCGGCCTGTCCACCGTGACGGCGCTGCTGCTCAGCGGGGTGTTCCCGGCCCTGGGCGTGGCGATCACGGCCATCCGGAGCCGGCGCCTCGACGCCGTCGGGGCGCTCGTGCTGGCCGGGATCGTCGTGGGCACGATCCTCGGCCTGGCATTCCACAGCGCCAGGCTGCTGCTCGTCGAGGGATCGGTGCCCACCGCCATATTCGGCGTCGCGTGCCTGGGCTCGCTTTGGGCGCGGCGGCCGCTGATGTTCAGCTTCGCGCTGGAGCTCACCGGGCCCGACACCAAGAAGGGCCGTGAGATGACCGAGTTCTGGAAATTCGAGGAATTCCGGCACATCTTCCGGATCATCACGGCCGTATGGGGCGTCGGCTTCCTCATCGAAGCCGCTCTGCGCGTGGTCATCGTGTACAACACCTCAACGGGAACGGCCCTGGCCATCTCAAAGGTGTCGCCGTACGTGACCGGGGCCATCTTGTCGGGATGGACGATCGCCTACAGCGCGCACCTGAAGCGGAAGGGCGAACGCACCGGTGCCGGCACGGGCGAGAAGCCAGGGCCACGCAGCACGGATCCTGCTTCTCCGGAGGTCACCGAGGCCTAGCATGGTGGCGGCCAGGCGGTGGAACGATGGCCACATGACCGGATCTGATCCAAAGGCCGACCTCCGCCGGTACCTGCAGGAAGGCCGCGACGCGCTGCTGTGGAAGCTCGACGGGCTGTCCGAGTACGACATCCGGCGCCCGCTGGTGCCGACCGGAACGAATCTCCTTGGGCTGGTCAAGCACCTGGCAGCCGTCGAGCTGGGGTACTTCGGTGACACGTTCGGCCGGCCGTCCGACGACACGGTGCCCTGGGACGAGGCCGACCCGAACTCGGACATGTTCGCTGCGCCGGAAGAATCGCGCTCGGCCATAACGGGCCGCTACCGGCGGGCGTGTGCGCACTCGGATGCCACGATCGCGGCGCTGCCACTGGACGCCATCGGCCACGTGCCCTGGTGGCCGCCGGACCGCAACGAGGTGACGCTGCACCACATCCTGACCCGCATGATTACGGAGACGAACAGGCACGCCGGTCAGGCGGACATCGTCCGGGAACTCATCGACGGGGCGGCCGGGGTCAGCGCGGAGGTTTCCAGCCTGCCGTCCGACGACCAGGCGTGGTGGGCAGCACACCATGACCGGGTGGAACGCGCCGCGCGGCACGCCGCGGCGGGCACCGATCCCGGCGGCCCGGGCGACGAGTAGCCCAGGCGCGCCGGCGTGGTCAGGCGCTGGCGATCGCGATCGGCGCCATGTCAGAAGACCTTCAGCTCCCGCAGCGCGGACAGGACACGGGGATCCCCCTCGGCGTGCACGCCGAGGTCTTCCCAGCTGCCCCGCTGTGTGATCCAGCGCACGCACGCGTCGCCGCTGGAGCGCACCAGCGCCGATGCGGGCACGGCCGGGTCGCCGACCCGGATCGTCCGCGGCGCGGTGCCGGTTATGACGATGTCGGCTGTGCCCGCGAGACGCTCGAGGATCGCGGCGTTCTGCTGCGGCAGCGCTGCCTCGATCCACACCAGGGCGGGCGCCAGGCGCAGTTCGTCGGATGGCGGGGGCGGACCGGCGAGTGGTCCGCGGGGCGCGAAGAGGTCGGCCCTGATGTGGGTGTAGTGGTCGAAGCAGAACGCCGTCGGCAAGACCCGGGCATGGTAGGTTCCGAGGTCGCCCAGCGGCACCTCGAAATCTGCCCCCGCGAGCCCGGCAATGGCGGTGAGCGCCTTTTCGCTGACCGTCGCGTAGTCGTCCAGGACCTGCTCGGCGGTCAGTGAGCGGC
>Ga0335073_10007781_pt1 | contig 15027 bp, 10 predicted proteins | sample Lox_Sample_22_FD_207093 | JGI IMG/M metagenome (GOLD analysis project Ga0335073, IMG submission 207093) | Soil microbial communities from Loxahatchee National Wildlife Refuge, Florida, United States - Lox_Sample_2.2 | ecosystem: Environmental > Terrestrial > Soil > Wetlands | place: USA... | reverse complement strand
ACGGAAGGGCTTCGCCGCTCCATAGCCTCCCTGCAGCAGGATGCCGTACGCGGCGCCCCGCGCTGCGGTCGCGGTCAAGGCCTTGTGGTTGCGGTGGCCGGCGCGGAGACCGCGCCGCTCCCACACGGTGGCCGGGGTGAGGGCTTCGTGGTTGCGGTGGCCGGCGCGGAGACCGCGCCGCTCCCACCCGGCGTCCCCACATGGTGGCGGGGGTGAGGGCCTTGTGGTTGCGGTGGACAGGTGACGCCAAGACCGCGCGGCCCCACGATGTGGTCGCGGCTAAGGACGGGCGGTGATGTCAGCAGGCGACGCGAAGACCACACCGCCTCCGCTTCGCGGCCCATCAGGCGCAGGGTTTGCACGTGAAGTCACCCTTATGGAATGTCGGTGGCGCGTGTCAGGATGCCCAGATGAAGTTCACGGTGGAGCGCGACGCGCTCGCGGATGCCGTCAGCTGGGCAGCCAGGGCGCTGCCGGGCCGGCCCGTGGTGCCAGTGCTCACGGGCCTGCTGCTCAGCGCGGTACAGGAAGATCAGCCGCCGAGGAACGGTTCCGGCTTCCTCACCCTGTCCTGCTTCGACTATGAGGTGTCGGCGCGGGTCAAGGTGCGCGCCGAGGTGGCGGAGCCGGGCACCGTGCTTGTGCCCGGCCGGCTCCTCGTGGAGATCGTCCGTTCGCTGCCATCGCACCCGGTCGAGTTCGCCGACGACCCCGACGGCGTTTCCGTGACCTGCGGCGACGCGGCGTTCATGTTGACCCCTCTGCCGCTCGCCGATTACCCCGACCTGCCGGAACTGCCGCAGACGGCCGGCACGGCGGACGGCGGCACGCTGGCCGCGGCGATCGGCCAGGTGACCCCGGCCGCCAGCCGTGACGACACGCTGCCGGTGCTGACCGCCGTGAACATCGAGCTTGACGGCAAGCGGATGACGCTTGCCGCGACCGACCGCTACCGGCTGGCGGTCAGGGAGCTTGACTGGAATCCCGCCGCCGGCAGCGGTGAGCTGGGCAGGATCGCTTTCCTCGTGCCCGCGCGGACGCTAAGCGACGCCGCCCGGATGATGGCCCACGGCACCGATGTCCGGGTCCTGCTGTCATCTCCCGGGCCGTCCGAGGCCATGATCGGCTTCGAGGCCGGCGACCGCCGCCTGACCACGCGGCTACTGGCCGGCGAGTTCGTCAGATACAAGTCCCGCTTCCCAGAAGAGTTCGGTTGCACCGCCGACCTGCCCGCCGGGGCCTTCGCCGAAGCGGTGCGCCGCGTGGCGCTTGTCGCGGAGCGGGGCACTCCCGTTCAGCTGTCGTTCGCGCCCGGCCGGGTGACCGTCGGCGCGGCGACCCAGGGCCAGGCGCGGGCCAGGGAGACCGTGCCCGCTGAGTTCACCGGCGACGAGCCGTCGATCGCGTTCAGCCCGCAGTACCTGCTCGACGGGGTGATCGGGGCGACGACCACGCACCCGGACGAGTCCGCCGAGGTGGCGCGGGTCAGGCTGCGGTTCACCAGCCCGGCCAGGCCGGCCGTGATCACGCCGGCCCCGGGCACCGGGAGTGACTTCAGGTACCTGGTCGTCCCTCAGCGCGTCACGGTGTAACGGCCTACGGCGCGACGCCGCCCGGTCCGAACTGCACGGAGCCGTTCGGTGCCGAGGGCGGGAAGAAGTGACTCATTGGTACCGGCGGGGTCACCGGGTGGTAGAAGCCGTGCCTGGCGAACAGCAGGGCGGTGAACAGCCAGATCAGCATGGCGAGAAGCAGCAGTGACAGGGCGGCGAACCGGCCCGCGTGCTCCGACCGCGTCGGCGGCGCCTGCCGCCGTGACTGGAAGCCAGGCACCGGTGAGCTCGCCACGGGCCAGGCCCGCCACGTCGTCTCGAGGGACCTGGCGTCGGCAAGGCCGACCGGGACCAAGGCACCCCGAGGCACGAAACCCGACCGGACGCCGGGGCTGGTTAGCCGACCCGGTCCGACCTGCCACGGCAGCCGCCCGATTCCCGGCAGGTCGGCCATGACCCGGGTGAGCTGTCCAAAGGTCTTGGCCGAGAACACGGCATCCAGGCGTTCGTGCAGCTCATCGAGGGTCAGTCGGCCAGCAGCATAGTGCTCGCCAAGGTCTGCGGCCGCGGCCTCACGTTCCGCGTCCCCGATACGCAGCCCGTGTGCTCCTCGTGGCCGACCAGGTTCGCCGCCACCGGGAAAGGGTGCGTAGTAACGCATCGCCATCGCACTTCCCGTTTGCTCTGGAAGTTCAGTCACTTCCACGATAAGACGCGGACAATGATTTTGTCTCGCCGAGACGTGCGTGCTCGCCCTTGACTGGCGTGGCAATAGTCACTCAAACGTGACAATCCCGTAACCTGTCGGGCGGTTTGCGGGTGACCGCGTTCCGTCGGCTGATCCTGCCTGGGCCTATCGGCGGCGGCGGGGACCGCGCGGACCGCCAACACGACGGCGTCCGAATATGACCAGCAGCAGCCGCCTGAGCATGGCGAAGGCAGCGAGGATCAGCACGATCCCGATCGGCCGCCCGGTGCCGAACACGCCGAACACGCCGAAGATGCCTACGATCAGCAGGGCCCACATCATCACACCGGTAAGCACAACCGATCGGATCGTGCGTCCTGCGCTCCGCCGGTAACCGCTGTCCGACCCCTGCCACGACTGGTCGTCCCGCGACCCCGGGTAAGACCACGCGGCCGGCCGTCCCTGGCCCGGTCCGAACGGGCCGCTCGCGCTGCCCCACCCGTGCCCGCTCGACGGCAGGTCGGTGAACAGCGCGTTCAGGTCGCTGCGCGTCTTCGCGGCGAACACCGCCGTCAGCCGCTCATCCAGTTCTTCCTGGTCGAGCCGCCCGCTGGCGAAGTGCTCGCGGAGTTCGCTCGCCGCGGCCTCTCGCTCGGCGTCACTGACCCGCATCTCGTATCCCGAAGCCACGGTACCCTCCGAAAACCCAGTGTCTTCCGCGCCAGCTAAGCGACGGTGGCTCCACGATATATCGCGTATTGCCCGCTGGCAACCGGCCCGGGCACACCTGGACGCCGGAGCAGAGAGTACGCTGACTTGCCCTCAGACCCCGACGCCCGGTACTCCCGGCAATGGTCTAATTCTGCGAACTCTAACTAGTTGAGGAAGTAGCTCGAGCCGCCGTTCTGCGGGTTCGTGACGAGTGCGTAGATGGTAATCGCTCCGGCGTGCGCGAACTTCAGCGTCAGCTGGATGTCCTTGCCGTCGTGCATCGGCCCCTCGCCAGAGATCAGCAGGTGGTAGCTGTTCGGGATGAGCTGCGTGGTCGCGTCCGCGGCGATCGGGATGGACGACACCGTGTGCATGACGACCGGGGATATGTCCTTGGAGACCGGCCCGCGCAGTTCCACGGTTCCGCCGACGCTGGTGGAGACGGAGAGGAGCTTGTCGGCCGTTCCGTTGTTCCTGATGTCCAGGTAGCCCACGGTCTGCTTCCCCGTGGCCGCCGGGACTTGCACGTACGCGCCGTTCAGTACGATCCCTGACTCGGCGGCGCGGACCTGAGCCGAGCACCCCGTAGCCGCGGCCGCGACCAGCGCGGCGCTTCCTACCACTCCGATGACCCGGCTAAACCTCTGCACGCGCCCAAGATTACCGTGCTGCTGCCTGCGGGGGGACGCCCCCTGCGGCCCCGGTCGCGCCTAGCCGCGATCGAGCGCGGTCGAGATCAGTCCGAGCGGCGGCGAGCCGAGTTCCATCAGTGCGGTGTGGAAGCGCTTGAGCGTGAACCCCCCGCCCCACGCTGTACGGGCCCGCTCGCGCAGCGCCATGATCTCCAGCTTGCCCCAGGTGTACCGGCCGTAGGTCGGGTCGAAGGTCGCACGCCGCGCCTCGGACGCCGCCGCCGATCCCGCCAGGTGGGTGTCAGCCTCGAAGCGCGCGGCCGCGTCCTCGACCGTCCAGCCCGCCGTGTGCACGCCGAGCGCGCACGCCAGTCTGGTCACCCGGACGAGGGCCTCAAGCCAGACGCCGAGAGCGAACCGCGGGTCGTCGCCGAGGAAGCCCTCCTCCACGCACAGTTCCTCGGCATAGTGCGCCCACCCCTCGATAAAGGCGCTGGAGAACAGCGTGCGCCGGACGTCGCCGGATACCCGGCGCAGCGCCTGGTGGTGGGAGAAGTGCCCGGGCGCGACCTCGTGCACGGTAATGGCCGGCAGCGTGCTCGCGCTGAACACCTCGAGCCATGCCTCGGTCTCTTCGGCGGGCCATGACTCGTCGGGCGGGGTGATCCAGTACCAGGACGGCGCGTCGGGCTCGGCGGGCGCGTTGGTTGAGATCATCGCCATCGCCCAGCGACGCGATTCCGGCGCCTCACCGACCAGGCAGACGCCGTCGTTCACCGGCACCAGGTCGCGTGAACTGGTGAACTCGATCGCCCGCCCCGTCCAGTACCGCGCCGTCTCGATCACTCCCGTCCGGTCGGGGTGATCCTTCGCTAGTTCCCTGGCTACGTCCATGGCGGGCCGCTTCGGGTCGATCTGCGCGGCCGCTTCATCGAGCCGTGATCGCAGCCGGTCCCGCTCGGCGTCGGCCCGGGCGGCGAGCGCGCCGAGGTCCACCTCGATCGCCTCTGCGGCAGACAGCAGCGCGGCGAGCGCGCCGGGCCCGAGCGCGGCGTCCGGCGATCCGTTCAGCGCGGCGCGCTCGACGTGCGTGACCAGTCGCCGGTGCGCGGCCAGGGCGGCGTCGCGTGCCTGCGGGTCGGCGTCTGCGGGTATCCCCGCAGCCAGGCCGCGGATGCCGGCCAGCAGCGAGGCCGCCACCGGCGCCGGCACCGCGTCGAGCGAGTCGATCGCCGCGTCGACGACTGCGGGCCAGGCGGCCAGGTGCGCCCTGCGTGCCGCGCTCCGTTCCGCTTCTGGCGCGTAGTCCTTGTCGTAGCAGGCCAGGTCGAGTTCGCCGAGGTGGAAGATCGGATTGCGGCGGTGCAGTTCCAGGTCGGCGTAGACCACCCGCTGGAGGTCTTCGAACGCCCCCAGGTGCGCCTCGTCGTGCGGATCGCTCAGCGCAGGGCGGCTCTCCCTGGCCGCCGCCAGCCGTGCAAGCCCGGCCGCCACGCCGTCCGGCGACAGGTCCTGCGGCACCCCGTCGTACTCGTGCCGACCGCCGTACTCCCGCGCCTCCGCGACATTCAGGTCGCAGACCGCACGCACCCGTGGTTCCAGCTCATGCATGTGACCGACGTTACCGCGTGCCCACCGCCGCACCCGCCTGGCGACGCCCGCCACGCGATGACGGACCGCGCGCGGACCGCGACGTCGGCCGCCCATGGCGAACCGCCCGGGCGTGTCAGTATGTCGGCCATGCGGCGGCGGAGCGTCGAACGGGCCACAGGGCTCCGTGCGAGTGATCCGCCGTCGCTGACGCGCTCGCCGTCAGCCTGATAACAGCAAGAGGCGCGGTGCGCTTGCCTGAAGCAAAACGCACCTATTGGATGATGAGGGTAAACGCGAACGGACGGAGTGACGCGAAATGACGGAGATCCCTGAGTTCACCACGCGGCCGGAGCTGGCGGGGACCTTCGGCATGGTGGCGTCCACCCACTGGCTCGCCTCCGCCGCGGGCATGGCCGTGCTGGAGAAAGGCGGGAACGCGTTCGACGCCGCGGTCGCCGCCGGGTTCACGCTCCAGGTCGTCGAGCCGCACCTGAACGGTCCAGGCGGCGAGGTCCCGGTCATCGGGCATGACGCGCGCCGCGGCGAGACGTTCGTCGTCTGCGGGCAGGGCACCGCGCCGGCCGCCGCGTCCGCCGAAACATACACGAGCCTCGGCCTCGACCTGGTCCCGGGCAGCGGGCTGCTCGCCGCCACTGTCCCCGGCGCTTTCGGCGGCTGGCTGCTGCTGCTGCGCGAGTACGGCACGCTCCGGCTCCGCGACGTGCTCAGCTACGCGATCGGGTACGCGGAGGCCGGCTACCCGCTGGTCCCCGCGGTGAGCTGGTCGATCGCCAGCGTCGCCGGCCTGTTCCGTGCGCACTGGCACACGTCCGCCGAGGTCTACCTGCCGGGTGGCGGCGTGCCCGCGCCGGGGACGCGGTTCGCCAACCGCGTCCTCGCCGCCACCTACGAGCGGATACTCGCCGAGGCGGAAGCGGCGTCCAGCGACCGCGACGCGCAGATCGAGGCGGCCCGCCAGGCCTGGTACGACGGCTTCGTCGCCGAGGAGATCGGCAAGTTCGCCACCACCGAGGTGATGGACGTGACCGGCGAGCGGCACCGCGGCCTGCTCACCGCCCACGACCTGTCCACCTGGCATGCCCGCCTGGAAGTCCCGGTCAGCTACGACTACGGGGGGCTCAGCATCTGCAAGACGGGCCCCTGGGGCCAGGGGCCCGTCTTCCTCCAGCAACTCGCCCTGCTCAATGGGTTCGATCTCACAGCCATGAGACCGGGAACCGCTGAGTACATCCACACTGTGACCGAGGCAGCCAAGCTCGCGTTCGCCGACCGGGAGGCGTGGTACGGAGACCCGGACTTCGTAGATGTGCCGCTCGGGCAACTGCTGTCGACGGAGTACAACGACGAGCGCCGCCAGCTCATCGCCGGTACCGCGAGCATGGAACTGCGGCCCGGCCGCCCGGCCGGCCGGGAACCGCTGCTGTCAGACTTCGCCACGCAATCGTTCGGCGTGACGGATCCTGGCTTCGCGGGGCGGAGCCAGCGGGGGAGCGGGGACCCGGGGATCGACCCCGCCACCGGCGAGCCGCTTGGCCGGGCCACGCACGCGCAGGCGAGGCGCGGCGACACCTGCCACGTGGACGTCGCCGACCGCTGGGGGAACGTGGTCACCGCGACCCCGAGCGGCGGCTGGCTCCAGTCGTCGCCGGTCATCCCGTCCCTCGGGTTCTGCCTTGGCACCAGGGCGCAGATGTTCACACTCAACCCGGGCCTGCCCGCGACGATCGCGCCGGGCAAGCGGCCGCGGACCACGCTCACCCCCACCCTGGCCCTGCGCGACGGCGACCCGTACCTGGCGTTCGGCACCCCGGGCGGTGACCAGCAGGACCAGTGGACGCTCCACTTCTTCCTGAACCACCTGCACTTCGGGATGAACCTGCAGCAGGCGATCGACTTCCCGGCGTTCCACTCCGCCCACATGCCGTCCTCGTTCTACCCGCGCGAGGCTCACCCGGGGCGCCTTGACGTGGAGTCCCGCGCCGGCGACGCCGTCCTCGGCGACCTGCGCCGCCGCGGCCACGACGTCCACGTCCAGCCCCCGTGGTCGCTCGGCCGGATCAGCGCCGTCGCCCGCAGGAACGGCCTGCTCTACGCCGCCGCCAACCCCCGCGGCATGCAAGGCTACGCAGCCGGCCGTTAACCCATTTCCGGGGCAACGCGGCCCCCGGCGGCGGCTTTCCACGAGCGGTCCAGGAGCTTGTTATCTAGCCTTCCTGCCGCGGCCATGTCGCCGGCGCTGCCGTCCACAGCGGGCCGACCCCGTGGCGGCTCGTAGACCGGCTGCCCGGGCCTGCCGCGGGCGTGGACGTTAGCAGGCCTATCAACTCCGTTGTCAACAAGAACATGACAGTTGTCATGAGCAACGGTTGAGTGCGTGCACTACCGGCGGCAGGTGCGGGATGGTGGGATTGCGTTAGTACGCGAAATCGCCATGAACAAGCCCACCAGCTAGCCCTGCTAGGGAGCAGCGAATGAGCCACAGCGGAACGGGACCGGTCGTCTCGTTCGACAACGTCAGCAAGCATTACGGCAGCCTGAAGGCGGTCGACGGGCTGAGCCTCGAGCTTCGCCGCGGCGAGACCGTCGCCCTGCTCGGCCCGAACGGAGCGGGCAAGTCGACCTCCCTCGACATGCTGCTGGCGCTACGGAAGCCCACGTCAGGAAAGATCCGGATGTTCGGCAAGGATCCCTACCACGCCGTCAAGTCCGGCCAGGTCGGCGCCATGCTCCAGTCCGGCGGGCTGATGCCCGAGGTGACGGTGCGCGAACTGGTGACGCTCGTCGCGGGCCTGCACCCCAGGCCCGTCGCCGTGCAGACAACCATGCGCCGGGCCGGCATCGCGGACATCGCCGACCAGCGCGTCGACCGGCTCTCCGGCGGCCAGACGCAGCGGGTCAGGTTCTCGCTCGCGATCGCCGGCGAGTGCGACCTGATCGTGCTCGACGAGCCGACGACCGCGATGGACGTGGAGACCAGGCAGCGGTTCTGGGCGTCCATGAAGGAAGAGGTCGCCGAGGGCAAGACGCTCCTGTTCGCCACCCACTACCTGGAAGAGGCCGACCAGGCGGCAGACCGCATCCTGGTGATCAACCGCGGCCGCCTGCTGGCCGACGGCTCGCCCGAGGACATCAAGAAGCGGGCCGGCGCCAAGCGGATGTCGTTCCGCCTCGACGGGGCGGACGAGGCGTTCCTGCTCGGGCTGCCCGGGGTGACCAGCCTGGAGACCAGGCACGACCTGGTGCACATCCAGACCACGAACTCGGACGCCACGCTGTACGGGGTGCTCGACGCCGGCTACCGGCCGAGCGAGATCGAGGTCGGCGGCCTCGGCCTCGAGCAGGCGTTCCTCGCCATCACCGCGGAAGACGACCGGGCCGGCGAGGAGCCGGCCTCCGCCCGCTGAGCGCACCTCAAATACTGGACGGGAGACCAAAGACAATGCGCGGCATCTTGCTGCTAACGCAGACGGAGATCAACCGCCTGCGGCGCAACCGCAGGTACCTGATCTTCACCGTGGGCCTGCCGGTGATCTTGTACCTGCTGTGGTCCAAGGCGGGGAAGACCGCCTACGGTATCGATTTCTCGGCGTACTACATGGTCGCGATGGCGACCTTCGGCGCGTTCGCCGGCGCGCTCAACGGCAACGCCATCAGGATCTCCGAAGAGCGCAAGGTCGGCTGGATCAGGCAGCTGCGGCTCACCCCGCTGCCCGCGAGCGGCTACGTGATCGCCAAGATCCTGACCGCCATGGCGACCACGGCGGTGTCGATCATCCTCGTCATGCTCCTCGGCCGGTTCTACGGCGGCGTGCACCTGGCGGTCTGGCAGTGGCTCGTCGTCGCGGTCATCGTCTGGCTCGGCTCGACGATCTTCGCCGCGCTCGCGGTCGCGGTCGGCTACCGCTACCCGCCGGACCAGGCCCAGCCGATCACGCTCACGCTCTACCTGGTGTTCACCATCCTCGGCGGAGTCTGGTTCCCCCTCACCGGAGCGCTCGGGAACATCGGCAAGGCCACGCCCACCTACGAGGCGATAAAGATCTCCACCGATGTCATCGGCAACGTGTCGGTGCCGATGTACCTGGTTCTCGGCCTGGTGATCTGGCTGGCGGTCTTCGCCGCACTCGCCACGCTCTCGGTCAGGTCCATGGCGGAGACGGTCTGACCGGCGCCGCGGGCGATTCCATGGGGCGGTGCCAGCCACGGACGGGGACCGTGGCTGGCATCGCCCCGGGCGGCAGGGTAGGAAGGTAGAGATGGACAGGACAGACACCGGCAGAATGCTGTCCGGAGCAGAGCCTCGGAACCCTTATCCCACCAGGGGCGCCCGCATAGTCGGCGGCCTGCTAACTGGTGTCTGGCTCTTGTACCTGATCGGGCCGCTGGTCGACCTGTTCACTCAGCCCTACAGCCTGGTGGACCGGCTAGTAGGGCTGACGATCATCGTGGTGTTCTCCGCGATCTACGTGACCGTCGTGCCTGAGTGGCCGATGCTGCCCAGGCGTGCGCTGCCCGCGGTGGCCGCGCTGGCGGCGCTCGCCGTGAGCGCCTGTGTGCTGTTCGGCGGCACCGGGGCGACCACGCTGTGGATCTTCGTGTCGGCCGCCTCCGGCTTGCTGATCGCCAACCGGCGGTGGGCGGCCGTAGGCGTCATGGTGTGCACGGCCTGTTACGTGCTCTTCTGCTTTACCGGGCACGTCGGCAGCGAGAGCCTGCTCTCCGACCTGCTGCCCGTGGTGTTCATCGGCCTGGCGATGATCGGGCTGCGCAGGCAGTTCCAGCTGACGGCCGAGCTGGCCGGGGCGCGCGAGGAGGTGGCCCAGCTCGCGGCCAACGAGGAACGGTTGCGCCTGGCTCGCGACATGCACGACCTGACCGGGCAGTCGCTGTCGACCATCACGCTCAAGTCAGAACTGGCGGCCCGGCTGCTCGGCCGGCTGCCGGACAGCCCCGACCGGAACCGCGTCCGCGACGAGATCGAACAGGTCGCCGCGGTGAGCCGGCAGACGCTGCGGGACATCCGCGAGGCGATCAGCGGCTACCGCCGTCCGACCCTCGCCGTCGAGGTCATCACCGCCCGCGCCGCGCTGGCCAGCGCCGGCATCGCCGCCCGCGACGACGCCGATCTCACCCTGCTGTCCGGCACGTTCGACCCGGACGCGGAGGCGGCCCTGGCCTGGTCCCTGCGCGAGGCGGTCACCAACGTCATCCGTCACTCAGCCGCCAGGACCTGCTACATCAGCCTCGCGGCGAGCGAGGAAAGCCTGTCCCTGACCGTCCGCGACGACGGAAAGGGTCACCGGGGCAGCACCTCCGGCCTGGCTGGCGGACACGCCGCCACGACGCGGGGATCCGGGCTGCACGGCATGGCCGAGCGACTGAGCGCGGTCGGCGGCAGCCTTCAACTGCGGCCTGACGCGCATCCGGGCTTCTCCCTCATCGCGACCGTCCCGGCCACAACGTCCGGACCCGCGGGAGGCGGATCCGCGGCGCGGTCAGCATCCGCCTCGCCGGAGGCGCTGGCCGTTTCTGAAGCCATCACAGGAAAACGGTATGGCTGATCCGCTGACGCCCCGCCCCGCCCCGCTTCCTAGTGACCGATGCGGTCCAGTTGCCCTTTCGCGCTTCGGCCGCGGCTGACCGGACGCCGCAGCGTCCAACTGCGGCTGCCCTGCGGGACCATTCTGGCGCAGTTGCCCCCGCAGGACTGTCCGTCCGCCGCTGGCCCTCAAGGAGAGGTGACATCATCGAGAGCGTGATCCGGGTGCTGCTTGCGGAGGATCAGGCGATGATCCGCGAGGCTCTCGCCGCCCTCCTGTCATTCGAAGACGACATCGAGGTCGTCGCCCAGGTCGGGCGCGGCGACATGGTGACGGCGGCCGCGAGGGACGCCAAGCCCGACGTCGCCCTGCTGGACATCGAGATGCCCGGCATGGACGGGCTGACCGCCGCCGCCGCGCTGCGCCAGGCCTGCCCGGGCATCAGGATCATCATCCTCACCACGTTCGGCCGTCCCGGCTACCTGCGCCGGGCCATGGAATCGGGCGCATCCGGCTTCATCGTGAAGGATTCCCCGGCGGACAAGCTCGTCCGCACCATCCGCGACGTCCTGGCCGGCCAGCGGGTCATCGACCCCGACCTGGCCGCCGCCGCCCTCGCCGAGGGCGCGAGCCCGCTCACCCCACGCGAACGCGACGTCCTGTCCGCCGCCGCACGCAACGAGGGCGCGACCCTCGCTCAGATAGCCGCCGCCGTATACCTGTCGGAAGGCACCGTCAGGAACTACCTCTCGTCGTGCATCCAGAAGACCGGCGCCCGCAACCGCGCCGAAGCCGTTCGCATAGCCCACGACCGCGGCTGGCTCTGATCCCCCGGGGGACGATCCCCTGTACCCCCTGCCTATCCGTGCGAGCGGGCCCGATCGCGAAAACCGCGATCCCGTTACACCCGCCCGCGCGGACAAGAGCTGCGGCTGGCTCTTATCCGCCAATGCGGACAAGAGCCGCGGCCGGCCGGCTGGTCTCGGGGCCGCGGCTTCACTCTGTGTTTGCTGCACACCGGCGGTCATAAGATGAACCGCGTGGCAATCCCCGGTTATCTCCGCTTTCCACACCTTCACGGTGACCTGCTGACCTTCGTTGCAGAAGACGACGTATGGCTCGCCCCGGCGGACGGTGGCCGCGCCTGGCGGCTGACCTCCGACGGCGGGCAGGCCAGCCACCCGCGGTTCTCCCCGGACGGCGCCACGATCGCCTGGACAAGCTGGCGCGACGGCGGCATCCCCGAGATCTACACCGCCGACGCGGACGGCGGCACAGCGACCCGCCGCACTTACTGGGGCGACATGCGCACCCGTACCACCGGCTGGACCAGGCACGGCGAGGTCCTGGCGATCACCGCTGCGGACCAGCCATCCTCCCAGCGCACGATGGCGTACGCGGTGCCGCTCGACGCCCCGCCCCGCCGCCTGCCGTTCGGGCAGGTCAACGACATCGCGCTGACAGAATCCGCGACGGTGCTGCTCACCGGGCAGCGCGGCGACCCGGCCCACTGGAAGCGCTACCGGGGCGGCACCGCCGGCCGGCTCTGGGTCGCGAGCGCCGAGGACCCGCTGTTCACCCGCGTCCTCAGCCGGCTGAACGGCCAGCTCGCCGCCCCCATGATCATCGACGGCCGGATCGTCTTCCTGTCTGACCACGAGGGCACGGGCAACATCTACTCGACCACCCTCGATGGCGGCGACCTGCGCCGGCATACCGACCACGACGGCTTCTACGCCCGCCACCCGGCGACCGACGGCGGCCGCATCGTCTACCACGTGGCCGGCGATATCTGGCGCCTGGACAGCCTCGATGCCGACGCGCAGCCGTACAAGCTGGACATTCAGCTCACCGCACCGCCCGCCGCCCGGGCGCCGCGGGTCATTACCGCGGCCGACCACCTCGGCGAGCTTGACTGCGACGAGACCGGCCAGGCGAGCGTGGTGGAGGTGCGCGGCACGGTGCACTGGCTGACGCACGCCGACGGCCCGGCCCGGGCGCTTTCCGTGAACCCGTCCGCCCGTGCCCGGCTGCCCCGCATCCTCGGCACGACGGGCAAGGTCGCCTGGGTCACCGACGCGGGCGGCGGCGACGCCATCCAGGTCGCGGAGATCGACGCGGAGTCAGCAGAGACCGTCCGTACCCTTACTTCCGCTGATCTTGGCAACGTCACGCGGCTTGACGCGGCACCGGACGGCAGCAAGCTCGCCGCCGCGTCGCACGACGGGCGGCTGCTGCTCGTCGACGTGGAGTCCGGCCAGGTCACCGAGCTGGCGGCGAACGACGACGGCGACATCGAGGACGTCTCCTGGTCGCCGGACTCGGCGTGGCTCGCCTGGGCACAGCCGGGGCCGCAGCCGCTCGCGCGGATCAGGCTGGCGCGGGTCGAGGACGGGTTCACGGTCGACGTGACGGACGGCCGGTTCGTCGACAGCGACCCGGTGTTCACCGTCGACGGGTTGTACCTGGCGTTCCTGTCGCGCCGCACCTTCGACCCGATCTACGACGTGCACTCGTTCGACCTGTCATTCCCGTTCGGCGCCCGCCCGTACCTGGTGCCGCTGGCGGCGCACACGCTGTCGCCGTTCGGCCCGCAGCCCGGCGGCCGCCCGGTCGGTGCGGGAGACAACTCGAAAGATTCATCCGAACGGATCCGGCTGACAGTCGACACCGACGGCATCTCCTCCCGCGTGGTCGCGGTCCCCGTGGACGAGTCGCGGTACTACGGACTCGCCGCCGCCAAGGGGGGTCTGCTCTGGCTGCGCTATCCCCTGTCCGGCGTGCTCGGTGAGGGCTTCGCTGACCCGGACGACGCGCACCGGCGGCCCGCGCTCGAGCGGTTCGACCTGCGCAAGCGCGAGGCGAGCGTGCTCGCGAACGAGGTCAGCTGGTTCGCGGTCAGCGGCGACGGCAACCGGCTGGTCATCTTTGACCACGGTGACCTGCGCGTCGTCCCGTCCGACAGGAAGGCCGACAACGGCTCGTCCGAGGACGTGGTCAACGTGGACCTGACCCGCGCCAGGTTCCTCGCCGACCCGGCCGCCCTATGGCGGCACGCATACGCGGAGTTCGGCCGGCTGCTGCGCCGCGACTTCTGGACGCCGGACATGTCGGGCGTGGACTGGGACGGGCTCCTCGAGGAGTACCGGTTCCTGCTCGAGCAGGTCAGGACCTCGGCCGAGTTCGGCGACCTGCTCTGGGAGGTGGCCGGCGAACTCGGCACGTCGCACGCCTACGTCATGCCGTCGAGCACGTTTTCCGCCAGGTCGGCGCTGCGCGGCCAGCCGGCGGCGCTGCTCGGCGCGGACGTCGTGCGCACGCCGGACGGGCGCTGGATCGTGCAGCGGGTGCTGCCCGGCGAGTCGTCCGATCCGCAGGCCCGCTCGCCCTTCGCGGCCCCGGGCGTGGCCGTCAGGGAGGGCGACGAGATTCTCGCGGTGGACGGCCGCCCGCTCGACCCGGTGCACGGTCCGGGACCGGCCCTGGCCGGCACCCACGGCAAGCCCGTCGAACTGACGATCAAGCCCGCGGACCCGTCCCTGGTCCCGCGTCCCCCGGTCACCACGGAAGACTCGGACGAGGAGTCTTCCGACAGCGCGGACGCCAAGGATGCGAAGGACGGCAAGGACGCCGAGGACGCGACGAAGACCCCGGCCTCGGCTTCCTCCGCTGCCCCGGACGGCTCGGCCGCCTCCGCTGCCCCGGACGGCTCGGCTTCCTCCGCTGCCCCGGACGGCTCGGCTTCCTCCGCTGCCCCGGACGGCTCGGCTGCCTCCGCTGCCCCGGACGGCTCGGCTGCCTCCGCTGCCCCGGACGGCTACGCTGCCGCGACTGCCGCCGGCGGCTCGAGCGCTACAGCTGCCTCAGATGGCTCGGGCGTTGGGGCTGCCTCAGGCGTCCCGGACGTCTCGGCTGCTTCGGACGTCTCGGCATCCTCGAGCGGCTCTGGTGCTTCGGACGTCTCGGCATCCTCGAGCGGCTCTGGTGCTTCGGCCGCCTCGGACGGTTCTGGCGTTTCCGCTGAGGGCGACGCTCCCGGTCAGACCGCCGTAGCCGTGGACGCCGCTATCTCCGACGGCACCGCGGTTCCCAGTCGCCGGGCCGCTTCCGCTACCTATGCCGCTTCCGCTACCCGTGCCGCCTCCGCCACCTCGACTGCTCCAGGTGGCCCTGCGGGCCCCGCAGCCCGTGCCGCTTCCGGCACCTCGACTGCTCCAGGTGGCCCTGGCGACCTCGGTGCCCGTGCCGCTTCCGGCACCTCGACTGCTCCAGGTGGCCCTGGCGACCTC
>Ga0335073_10007780_pt1 | contig 15029 bp, 12 predicted proteins | sample Lox_Sample_22_FD_207093 | JGI IMG/M metagenome (GOLD analysis project Ga0335073, IMG submission 207093) | Soil microbial communities from Loxahatchee National Wildlife Refuge, Florida, United States - Lox_Sample_2.2 | ecosystem: Environmental > Terrestrial > Soil > Wetlands | place: USA... | reverse complement strand
GGCTCGTCCTGCAGGTCGCACGCGAGGAGGCGGCCGATCACGTGTCCGTCGCGCGCCGCAACCGCGAGACGGTCGAACGCCTCTGGAGCCAGGCAACAACCGCATGAGACTCGACCTCGACGGATCGCGTGTCCTTGTCACCGGGGCAAGCCGGGGCATCGGCCTCGCGATTGCCGAGGCCTTCGTCGCAGAAGGTGCCGCGGTGGCGATCGTCGCACGGGGAAAGCCCGATCTGGCGGCCGCGCAAGGCCGCATGGGCGTCGGCAAAACCGTCGCGATTGCCGCCGACATGATCCGCCATGACGAGGTGGTCCGCGCCGTGGCCGAGGCCGAGACGGCGCTTGGCCCGCTCGACGTGGTGGTGGCCAATCTGGGCGGCGGGGCGTCGGTCTCGGGAACCGCTATTCCGCGCGCGGAATGGGAGCGCGTCATGGCACTCAATTTCTTCGGCGCCGCCTCGCTCGCGAGCGTCGCGGCGGACCGGCTGGCCGAGCGGGGCAGGGGGGCGCTGGTGTTTGTATCCTCAATCGCCGGGCTCGAGGCGCTGGGCGCGCCTGCGCCTTATGCCGCGGCCAAGGCGGCGCTCCAGGCCCTGATCAAATCCTATGCGCGGCTGTTGGGCGGGAAGGGCGTCCGCGTGAATTCTGTCGCCCCGGGCAATATTCTATTTCCGGGCGGCACCTGGGACCGTAAGGTCCAGCAGGACGCCGCCGGAATAGACGCGATGCTGCGTCGCGAGGTTCCACTGGGCCGGCTGGGCACGCCGCAGGAGGTGGCTGCCGCCGTCGCCTTTCTCGCGAGCCGCAGGGCGTCCTTCATCACGGGCGCGACCCTCGTCGTCGATGGCGGTCAGACCCGGGCCATCTCCTGACCCTCACCAGCAGGTGCGGCCGCCGTCGATAGAGAGGATGGCGCCGTTCATGTAGGACGAGGCATCGGAAACCATAAAGGCGATGGCACCCTTATACTCGTCGCGCTGCGCCATCCTTCCCATCGGTATTAGAGCCGAAATCCGGTCGAGAAACGCGTGCGGCTGTCCGGCATAGACGCCGCCCGGGGCGAGCGCGTTGGCCCGAACCCGGTCCGGCCAATAAGTCGCCAGATAGCGCGTCAAGCCGACGAGCCCTGCCTTCACGACGGAATAGCTCACGGGCTTGACCGGCTGCTCGTTCTCCGCGCGTCCGGGCTCGCGATAAAGCCGTTGGTCGGGGGCGATGACCGCCAAGTCGGACGCGATGTTGAGGATGGCCCCCTTGCCGCGCGCCGCCATTGCCGCGCCGAGATGCCGGCTGCACAGGAAGGCTCCCGTCAGCCCGACCGCGATGTCCTCGTTCCAGAGATCCACGGGGAAGGATTCGAGCCGGCAGAAGCTCGTGTCCGACCGATCCTCCATCTTCGGGTTGTTGGCAGCGTTGTTGATCAGAATGTCGATGCGTCCGAACTGGTCCATGAGGCGGTCGCGCAGGCCTGCCACTTCCTTGTCGAAAGTGATGTCACACCCGATGCCGAGCGCGGGCCGGCCGAATTGCCCGGAGATTTCGGCGGCGCGGGCGATTGCCGCCGCGCCCGCGATGTCGACCAGCACCGGAATGCCGCCCAGCTCGGCGATGGTCTCGGCGTGCTTGACGCCCAACAGGCCCGCGCCGCCCGTTATAACGGCGACACGCCCTGAAAGATCGAAAATGTCCTTCAGCACCTGATCGTTGCCCCCTGTTGTCGGGCGATGTTAGCGCAGGGGAGGGACCGCAGCACGCCGATCCTCGTCGAGCGCGATATGGCCGGGCTCGCCGGGGCGTTGCGGGGGAAAGCCAAGCAGGGCCCCCATCCGCTCGGGCCGCCCGGGGCTGAACAGATCCTCCTGGAGCTGATCCAGATCGACCGGGGTCTCTCCGCGGCCGAGCATCTCCTGCACGCAGGCACGGGTCTCCTCCAGGCTGTAGCAGGTGCGCCACAACCGGGCGTCGACCCACGGCGGGATGGGATTTTCGGTGGGTTCGTTGCCGGCTGCCAGGCAAAGGGCCGGTGTCCCCGTCCCGACCGCATCGATGAGTGTGCTTGTCGCGGTTCCCGCGACAAGCGATGCGCGGCTCAGCCAGTCCTGAAAATTCCCCTCGATAAAGCTGAAGCCCGGCGGCAGGTCCGTCCCGAATTCCGTCTCGAACTCGGCCTTGGGCATTTCCGGGTGCCGCTTGATCCACCAGCGGACGCCGTCCCTGGCCTCGGTCTCTGTCGGGACCACGAGCTGTCGGACGCGGCTCACCATCTCGCGGGCCAGAGGCAGCAGGACAAGGACGGCAGGTGCGCCCTCCTCACGATGCCGGGGAAGCAAGGGCAGCTGGCTCTGCCGAAGCCCGGGCGCGACCGACGTTTCCAGGGTCCGGTCGACGGCGGCGATCTCGGTGCGGAACCTGGTCCCGACCACGGCCATGCGGCGCGGGACGACCCCGGCCTGAACTTCGTGCCGGACCGGCGACACGCTCAGATAGAAGCGCGATGCCAGGGGACGAAATCCTGCGACATCGACAGGGAGTCCTGTCCAGTTTATCGCCGCCGCGATTGCATGATCAATGTCGCGGCCCTCGTACCAGGTGAGGACATGGGATAGGCGGAGGCCCCGCTCGCCGGCATGGCGAAAGAAGCGGTACAGTAGCAGTGCCAAAACAGCGCTTTGGGCGAAGCGGCCGTTCCGCAGATCGCGGTCGACCAGCGGTCCGATCGCGAATCCGGCAAACTCGGCCTGGCGGCCCGCAAGCCGGCGGATGCGCCACCAATGGCCAAACGCGAAGCGGTAATCGGCCCAACGCAGGAAATCCTCGCGCACAAGAAAATTGCCAGGATCGCGGCGCATCGCGCGAAAGCAGCCCAGGTAATGACGCAGCCGATAAACGATCGGATTGTAATAGACCTCTTCCCGCTCCTCATCGCTCAGCACGGACATCAGACCCGGGAAGTGACGGTCGCGGAAGACGCCGCGATCAAAACTGTCTTTCGTGACGTAGCAATCGACAAGGCGTATCGGTCCCGCCCGGCGAGGCCGGCGAAGATGTCGCGTCAGCTTTGCGGCGACCACCGCGGAGCCGGTATGGAACACGCTGCTTGCCACGTTCCAGCCATGCATCCGCGCCTGTTTCAGGCGCGCGTGGAACCGGCCGGTTTCGACGACCGTGACGCGATCGCCGGCCTGGCGCAGCACGCCCGCAAGCTCAGGCTGGCTGACAAGAACCCGAAGCGCGTTGCCCTCGTCGAGCAGCGCGCGGACCAGCGCCAATTGCATGCATTGACGAAAAAGGCAGCTGATGTGAACATTTCTGGAGGCGGGATTCGACACCCACCAATCGATGTCCCGCTCGCGGCAATGCGACAGCTCGCCAATGAGTCGGTTGAAATTGTCACGGTCGCGATCGGCGAGGGCATCGAGCCGCCGCAGCAGATCCGGCGGCAGCGCCCCACCGTCGCGAAAATCGAGCTCGATCACGGGATTGTGGCGCCCTCTTGGAGCGAGGCATCGGTGCTGTCCGACGCAAGGGCGCGCCGGCGCACTGGAGCAACGGCGCGGAGGCGCTCGACCACATGCCGGACGCTGCGCTTCAGCTTTTCGTTCCGGGATAAAGCAAACCAGCTCTGCGCCGCGGTAGCCCACAGCAGAAACGCGGGCAGGTTCCGCAGCCGGCGGGCAAGCGAGACACGATAATAGGTGGGCTCGACCCGGTCGGCCCAATCGAGCTTGTAATCGGTCAGCCCGATCATGAAATCGAGCGTTCGGCACCCGCCCGCGACGACGAGGTTGCGGATCATCTCGACGACCAGAATCTTGCCGAGGCTGTAGCGGCGCAGCGCCGGGTCGGGGTCGGCGCAATGCTGGAAGAAGAAATACCGATCATCCGCGATGAGACAATAGGCATAGGACAGAAGCCGGCCCGCGCTGTGCAAGACGATCAGTTCCGCCTCGCCGGTTTTTGCCAGCTCGATCATCGCTGTTTTGTAGGGCAAGAATCCCGCCTGGCTGCGCCACGGACTTCTGATCAGCCGGTTGTGCCACCGCGCGGAAAACAGCGCCTGCACCTGGTCGAGAAAGTCCGGCAGGCGAGGATCGTCCCGCAGGGTCTCGATGCGCAGCGGCCCCTTCTCGGCTTCGAAGAGGCGCTTCTGCCGCTCGATATTGTACCAGAATTTCTTTCGCTTAAGGGCGCGTAGCGCCTCGAGGGTGGGCGGCAAGGTCATCGTCGGGGCGTCGAGCGTCCGAATGAAATGCTCCCACCGGCCGGGACGCGGCGACCCCGCTCCCACGATGTATGTGGGTCGGGGATTGAACCGGTTTTCCACGTAGAGAAACATCCCGCGCTCCGCGATCAGGCGGCCTGGACCTCGGGTGATACGTCGAGAATGACCTTCAGTACCGTTTCGTCCTTGCTCAGCTTCCAGCCATCGACGAAATTTTCCAGCGGCAGCCGGCGGCGCAGCATGGGTCCGAGCGCGATCGACGGCAACAGCGCTACCGCCGCCGCGAAATCCTCAGCCGCGCTGCCGACCGATCCCACGACCATCTTGTCATAGGCGACGATGCTTTCGAACGAAAAGGGCAATTCCCCGTAAGGTAGACCCAAAAGCAGAATGGCGGCGCCTGCCGGCGCTCGGCGCAAAGTTTCCTCAAGCGCGGCGGGATCGCCCGTCACCTCCACAATGAGAGAGCAGTGGCCAACGCCCGAGAGGTCCGTGCTCGTCTCGATGCGGGAACCGGCGAAATTGGAAAGGCGAGCGGAACTGCGATCGAACGCCCGGACGCGGAAACCGCGATGATCGAGGATGCGGGCGCAGATATGGCCCAAGGGGCCAGCCCCCACAACGCCCACCGAAACATGTTGCGGCGGCACGTTGGCGATGGACGGCATGATCCGCCGAAGCCCTTTGAGCACGACGGCCGTCGGCTCGACCAGCGCCGCCGTCGTCAGGTCAAGCGCATCCGGCAGCCGATGAACAAATCGGGCGGGCACGACCAGGTAATCGGCATAGGCGCCCTGATGGCGGAACACTCCCAGTTCTGTCCGTTCCTCACACCCGATGGGATTCCCGGCCCTGCAATGCTCACAGATGCCACAGCTTTGGATGCATTCGGCGACGACCGGATCACCTTCCGCAAAATTCCTGACGTTCTGACCCAATCCCACGATACGGCCGCTGAACTCGTGCCCCGGAACCTGCGGATAGTGCGCCAGGCCGTTTTGGAAATAGCCGAGTGTCCCGTGCAGAATCTCGACATCGGTGGCACAGATGGCGACATGCGCGACGCGGATGAGGACGTCGCCGGGGCGCAATTCCGGTATCGGGATGTCGCTGAGCGTCGCCTTGCCGGGGCCTTCGATCACGACCGCACGCCCTGTCTTCTCGAACAGCAATCCCGCCATCTTCTCACGCATGTCGCCGCCGCGCCTTTCACCGAGGCCCTTTACGATACCCGCAAGCTTGTTCGCGCGAAACAGGACGATTTCGTGAAGCCTTGGGATGAGCGCCATGCGAGTGCCCGCCGGGTTGGTCCTGGGGGAGAAGGCGCGGGCAAGGTCGGCCGCCGTATGAAGCGTCTCGCAGAAAACCTCGCGCGGAATATCCATTGGGGACCGTATCCCGAGATCGCGCGCCGCAACCGTCTCCCGGTAATAGCGGTGGCGAACCTGGATCCAGGATTCTTCATGAACATGGAAGACGGCTGCATCAGGCTCGTAGCGGACCTGAAGCCCGCGCTCCATCCAGTGCCGCGCCCAGTCGATATCCTCGAGTCCGGTCAACCGTTCGTCAAATGGCCGCTCGCGCCAGAGGTCGCTTCGCACCGCCGAGTTGGCATTGTTGGCGAACCAGTTTGGCGCTTTGAGCGCCAGCCGTTCGGTGCCGAAGACGCGGCGAAAATCCTCGGCCTCGCTGAATTTCGACGCTGCGACGCCGAGCTGCCGGCCATAGGCCATGGCGGTCTGTGGATCGCCGAACGAGCGGATCAAATGTTCGAGCCATCGGTTGTCCGTCGGAATGGCGTGGGCCGAGACAATTGCCGCAATCTCGCCGGCAGCCGCCCGTATGCCGACATTCAGCGAATAGCCGAAGGTGAAATCATGGCTGCTGATGCGGAGGACCCGCACCCCGTGCGCGGCTGCAATTTGCCGGGTCCGGTCGACTGACCCGGAATCGACGAGGATGGTCTCGAAGTCGCGGAACGTCTGACGCTCAAGCGCCCCAAGGAGGCTCGGCAGATGCCGTTCTTCATTGTAGGCCCGGATGATAACCGAAACGCGCATGCCTCGACCGCCCATCACTCCAATCCGCGCATGATGCGCTCCACCCGCGCAAGATCGGCGGGGCGGTCCACCGACTGGCAGGCGACCTGCGTCTCGATCATGCGGACCCGCGTGCCGCTTTCGAGGAAGCGCAGCATATCGATCGATTCGGCGATCTCGAGCGGTGTCGGCGGCAGCGCCGCAAAGCGGATAAGGCCGGTACGGGTGAAGGGGATGACGCACACTTGCTTATAGGCGCGAATATCTGCGAACGTCGTCTTCTCGATCGTCGGGATGGGCGCGCGCGACATATAGAGGGCGAACCCCGCATGATCGATCACGACCTTTATCGTATCGGGGTTGCGGTAGTCGTCCTCCGTCTCAATTCGTTTGGCGAGATTCACGCATTCGATGCCGGGTTCTGTCGTGAAGGGGCGCAAGGCGGCGTCGATCATTCCGGGCTCGATCAGCGGTTCGTCTCCTTGAACCATGACCACGACATCCGCCTCCATGGCCCGCGCCGCTTCTGCGACGCGATCGGAGGCGCGTTCGTGCGTGTCTGCGGTCATGATCGCCTTGCCGCCGAACGCTTCGACGGCCGCGCGTATCTCCTCATCGCAGGTTGCGACAAAAACGTCGGCGAGCGCTTCGCACGCCGCGGTGCGGCGATAGACGTGCTCGATCATCGTGCGGCCCATAAGGGGCGCAAGCGGCTTGCCGGGAAAGCGCGACGACCCCATGCGCGCCGGAATGATAGCGACGGACTTGATAGCGGCCCCCGTTGCCATAAAGACTAAGGATCGGTCGAGGCGAGGCGAGACGACGTGCCACCGGAGGAAACGAGCTTCATCGACCAGCAGGTAAGACGGGACTGACCGGGCCCAAACATGCAACGGCGGTGCGCCCCGGGCGACGCACGGACCAGCTTTTCGGAGAGCGGCCGATCGCAAGATGCCCTTACGTCCGAAATCCGTCCCATTGCCCCTCTGTCGCACGTGCGGGAACGCCCTTGCCGAAGCGTCCTGCAATTCCTTGCGCTGGCCGACTTTATCGGCCTATTACGGGCACAAACGGTACCGCGAAGCGTCAACCGACGCAAGTATGGCCGGCCGTCGATGGGACCACGCCGACCCTGACCGTCGCTCGGTAGCTGGCCTCGCGATTGACTTGATTGTATCGGGAATTTAACAAGCGCTGAGCGATGGCCGCGTTGGTTCCGGTGCGCTGAGGATTGACTTGCCAATGACGGGCGAGAGGCAAACGGGCGCTGTCGTCGTGAGCTTCGATTGCGAGCTGTTGTGGGGCTGCCATTATGTCGGCGGCCTTGGGGCGTTTCCTTATCTTCGCGCCTATCGCGAGACTTATCGCCGGCTTCTGGAGTTGCTTCGTCGTTTCGAGATTCCGGCGACGTTCGCGTTCGTCGGTGCTATCGCGTTGACGCCTCCGGAGCTCGATCGCGAGATGGAGTCATTTTCTCCCGCATATCGGGCGTGGGCCGCGCGCGCACTTGATCACGCCGGTTCGGAGCGCGACATGCTGTTCGACCGGGATCTGATCGAGGCGGTCGTCCGCGAGCCCGTGGGGCACGAACTCGCGTCCCACGGCCTTGTTCATCGGCGTTTTACGGATATGCCGCCCGAGGACGCGGCTCGGGATTTCGAGCTGGCGGCAGCCGCGCTCCGGCCTTATGGGCCGGTTCCCAAAAGCTTTGTCTATCCCGAGAACCGGATCGCGCATCTCGACATTCTCGCGGCAAGTCCGTTCGACCTTTATCGCGCCGTTGAGCCGCGATGGTATTCCGAGGTTGGCGGGACGATGGCGAGGGTTGGCCACTATGTCGACCAGGCCTTTGCGGTTACGCCGCCGCTCGCCAGAGTGGATCGGAGCAAATCCCCGGCTTCGGTTTCCGATTCGATGTTGCTGTTCAGTTTTCGCGGCGGACGAGGCCTGATTCCCGTTGCCGTGCGCCAAAGAAAAGCCCTTCGCGGCCTTGAGCGCGCGATCGCGTGCCGCGGGATTTTTCATCTGTGGGCGCACCCTTGGGAGTTGGGCGGGTCGTCAAAGAGCTTCGACGTTCTGGAAGCCGTTTTTCGCGCCGTCGCCGCGGCACGCGACGCTGGCCGGATCGAGGTTCAAACCATGGTTCGGTCCGTGTTCGGATGATCGCGCGCGAACGCTCGTTGTGCCATGCTCTATCGGCGCGGAGAACGCCATTGCCCGACGGTGCCGTGCTCGCCAATTATTCCCGCGAACTGCTGGTCGAGGCGCTGCGGTTCATTTTTGTCGATGAACGCCGCGGCGCATCTCGCCGGGTCATTCTTCCGTCCTTCGTCTGCAACACGCTCGTGGACGCGGTTCTGTCCGCCGGCGGTGTGCCCGTGTTTCACGGACTTGACCGCAATCTCACGCCCCGTTTGGACGAGGTGGAACGCGAGCTCGATATCGGCGCGGCCGCATGGCTCGTGGTCGACTATTTCGGGATGCAGCCGGACATCTCATCCGCCCTGATCGACAAGGCGCGGCATCTCGGCTGTCGCGTGATCCATGATGGTGCCCATTCCTTTCTCGGACTCATGGCCGATCCGACGCGGTCTCTTGCCGGCTTCGACTGCAGCGTCTTCAGCATCTATAAGGCGCTGGCGACCGGCACCGGAGCGGTAGGATTTGGACTTCCCTCGCGCCGCTCCCGCGTGTCGCTCCCACTCATGGCCGTGATGGCCGCGCGCAAAGGCGCAAAGCATGTCGTTGCGATGGCGGCCGGCGGCCGGCTCGTCAATCGGGGCATGGAGATTCTGCACCAGGAGGCCCCCGCCACGCTTTTTCGGTTGCCGGCGAATGCGGGCGGTGTGCCGGTATTGCGGCTCATTGCCGAACATCACAATTATGCAGCGATCGCCGCTGATGCGGCGGCGGTCACGCCCCGCTTGGCGGCCGCCGCCGAGGCGATCGGTGCCCCGCCAGTGTTCGACGAAGCCCAGCGCGCGCGCAACGTGCTTCAAGGATTTCCGGTGCGCTTTGCGACGCAAGCCGAGCGCGATCGAATGATCGCGCTATTTCGTGCCCGCCGGATCGACGCTCACACGTGGCCCACATTCTCAACCCTTGCCACCGATGAAGCGATCTGGCGCACTCTTTTGGTGCTGCCAGTCCACATCCGGACTGTCGAGGCGTTGGAGGCACTTCAGGCGGCCAGCCGCCGAAACTGCGCCACCTCACCATATTGACGATATGAATGGGTCCCGGACAACGGGTTTTCGGCGAAACGGCACTCCGCAAATATGCTTCCGATTTTGGTCCGGAGCTCGGGAAAAATCCGCGACACGACGGCACTCTCGAGACCTTCGATATCGATCTTCAAAACATCGATCTTGCCGCGCTGCGCGATCACTTCTCTAAGGACGTCGTTGGACTCAAGGCACCGCACGTCGATCTGGGTGCCGGTCTGGGCATCGATAGCGCCATAGCGGCCCGTCTCTTCCGTCCCGAATCTCGCCGTGCCGGCGTGCGTCCCGACTGCCGCAACTTCGAGTGCGTATCGTCCGCTCAGGAACGCAAGATTGGAGCGAAGCCGCTCGACATTGCTTGGTACCGGCTCATAAAGATAGGCAAAGCTGCGACGGTTGCGCGTCAGGAAATACGCTGCCGACATGCCGATGTTTGAGCCGAAATCGACAAACACTTCATCGCTCGCGTCGGCCGGATAATCGCACCGGCAAAATATCTCGTTGATGGTCAGAATGTCGTGGTGACTATAGGCGGTGAGGTGTATGTCGCCGGTCGGCGTCCCGAGTTCTATCGTGGCGGGATAGGCACCGAGGCCAAAAAGGTATCGCCGATAGGCGTCAAGAGGATGATGATAGACGCGCAGCATCCCCAGTGCCGCGCGGTAATGTTGCGGCCCGACCAGCGCGTGGAACAGTGTCGACAAGCTCCGACCAGCTATCACGCACCATCACCGAGTCAGTGAGTTGCAGAGCGTCCGAGATGGGCGGATTTCTGTCAACCGCCGGCGTTGCCCGCAACCACGCCACTTGGTTTCCTGACAGCGCACCAGAAAAGTCGGCTAGCGCGGTATACGGTGCAGCGACGGTTAGCGACTTACGTCGGAGGACCCTTGGCTCGCAACCGGCATGTCCAAATGGCCCAACACGATCCGCTCCGAAGGTCTCGAGAAGCGGCGCACGGCGGCGCGGACCTGATCGACGGTGAACCCGTCTCTCACCGAAGACACGATGAGAACCGTATAGACCAGCAGCCAGAGATCAAGCGCGATCGAATAGCCGTTGAGGCAGGCGCGGCAATATTCCAATTCCATCGACAGCCGGTCTGCATCGGTGATCTGGTCACGCCCCACCAATTGCACGACACCGGTCAATCCGGCATTGGTCAGGAACCGGTCGTTGGCGTTCGGAAAGTCGCGCGTCAAAACCTCCATGACGCGGCCAGGCAACGGGCGATTGCCGACGAGGCTCATGCTGCCGGCCAAGACGTGCAACACCTGCGGCAGTTCCGTCAGGCCATACCGCTCGATGAACCTGCCGATTGGTGTGTAGAGGTCGGAATTTGGCGGGGTGTTGAGAAAGCGAACGCCAGCGATCGGGACCGTGTCGCGATTGAAGATTTTGTCCGCGTCACGTCGCATGGTTCGGAATTTGAGGACTTGTATCGTTCGGTCCTTACCGACCTGGCGGAACGATTTGTAGAAAATCGGCCGCCCGTCAAAAATGAGGATGAGAGCGATACATAAAAGTGCGGCTGGGACCCAAACGATAGCGGAAAGTAGAACGATCACCACGTCGAAAATCCGCTTCACGACTGCTCCCCCCGCCGTGCATTCGACCAATCAATGCGGACGCGAAACGCCCTTGCCCTCAAGCGCACTCACGATGCCTGATTACCATATTTTCGCTTGATGTCGAATGCAATCTTCATATGAAGCGTTCGCCCCCGCGCAAATGACATAAGGTGTGATGACAACGCATCATGTCGTCCGCTTCGCAGGCCGGTTTCCGATCCTGGCAATCGACCTCTATCCGCGTCTATCCATGCTCTTGTGCATGTGTCAAATTTCGGGCTCCATTAAAGCGCGAAGATCGAGTTTATCCAGCCCCGTCTCGGGGCTTCCTCATTCAGCCAATTCACAAGCACGCTCAATCGCTCGTGTACGCCTGCGTCATATCAGGCGGGGTCCGTATCACTTGGGGTCGTATGCTCAATAAATCGTGGTAGATTCGGGCGACTGACCGAAGCATGGTTTCCTCCAGGAATTTTTCCTGATGTGTCTTCGTTTCGGCCGCATCGAAGTCGAACGCCCATGTGCCGGCGATCGCGGCGGCGACCACGTCGGCAAGGCGGGCGGGAGAAGGATCGTCCACCAGTATGCCGGTCTTGCCATGCAGCACGGTCTCGCGCAGGCCGCCAACTGCGGCTGCGATCACCGGCCGGCGGCGTAGCGCGGCCTCGAGCGCTATATAGCCAAATGACTCGTGGCGCGACGGGATCAGGACCAGGTCGACATCGTCGAGGACTGGCGTGACGTCGTCGATGTCGCCGGTGAACGACACGATATCGTCGACCTTGAGCGCGCGCGCTTCGGCTTCGATGGCGGACCGCATCGGCCCGTCGCCCACGATGATCATATCGAAGGCGACACGCCTGTCCTTTAGGTGGCGCGCGACCCTGATGGCGATGTCCTGGCCCTTCTCATGTCGAATCATGCCGATGACGGCGATGCGCGCCGCTGTCCGTCCTTGTGGGGTGCGAGGCTCATCGCCGGCGTTCGGGGTCACGCCGTTATAGATCAGCGTGCATCTGTCGGGCGGCAGCGATAGCTGCTTCACCAGGGCGGACTGGGAATAGCCCGATTCTGCGACGAAATGATGGGTAAGGGGCCGCAGAAGTTTCTCGATCGCCCAATAGACTTGGTGCTCGACCCGGCCGAACTGTGGATGGATGACGCCGCCATGCGGCGTATAGATGGCCTTGCCGCCGTTGAGAAGCCTCGCCAGCCGGGCATAGAGGCCGCCTTTCGCGCCGTGCCCGTGATAAAGCGCGCAATGCTCCCGGCGCGAGACGGAACGAATCTGGGCAAGGTTCGCGAGATCGGATCGATGCGGCTTCGTTTCGACGTGGCGCAGCGGGGAAAGGACGATATTGGGCTGTCGCGCGAACAGCTCGATATCCGCCAAACCTCTTTTGTCGAGGCGGGCCGGCGGATAAAAATAGACGAAGCGGAACTGACGAGGATCGAGGCCGAACAGCAGCGCGTGGACGTGACGGCGAATGCCGCCGAACGGGTGACCGATCACAATCGCGATCGTGTGCCGCTCTTGGGGTTTGTCGGTGGCGGCATGTGCCGAAACCGCGGTCACTCGAGCGCCTTCGCTTCAATCTCCATCGGACATGTCTCGGCCCTGCCGGCACTCACTCAACATGCGGCCAGGATATTAGGCAAGGACGGGGAGAGGGCACCAGTGCTCCCAAAAAAGCCCCGCCATCTCTGGCGGGGCCAATGTCACGTCATTCCGCCCGGATCGTCAGGGGCTTCCCTCAAAGTCCGAGTCATCGCTGCCATAGACGGCGACGCACGCCGTGTTCGTGCCGCAGACGCCTTGGTACGCCGGCAGCCAGAACGTGGCGGTAACGGGATCAGCGGCGACCGAATGCGCGCCGACGGCGCCGGAAAGCTCCACATCGAACGTCTGCGAGTGTCCGTCGACCACGAGCAGATCGAATGCGCCGTGCGACGCGGTGGTAAGGCACGCAGAGCCCCAGTGGTCGCTGCCGATGTCGTATGCGACTTCATCGCAAGCCAGCGCGGCGCCGCCACCCGGGATCGCCGTCAACGTACCCGTGGTGCCGCCCGCCGCCACGTCAATGGCAAATACATAGTCGCCGCAGCCGAGCATCAGCGTGGCGTTCGGACCGAGCGCGTTTCCGGCTGGGGCGCAGCCTGGCAGCTTGATGTTGTTCACCACCTTTTGCTGGCGCGGGTCGAGGATGGTGAGATAGCCGTCGTTGGGGTCTTCCGCCGTGCCGGGGATCGAGATGTAGAAATAGCCGGTTTGCCGGACATACACGGCTTGCTCGATACCGGCGTCCGCCTTGATCGTGCCATTCGTGCCGTCGAACGGGATCTGCGCCAAGATCTTGTGATGGCCATTTGTGTCATGGTCCCAATCCTGATCCCGTGCATCGCCGCCTCTATTGTCTCGCGCCGAGATCAGCGAGACATAGGCCGATTTGTCGATCGTTAGAGCGTGTCGATCGATAGCAGCGACCGAGGGCTGCTCCGAGGGATTCGCGATCAGTACCACCTGATCGATCGGATCGAACGTGCCCTCGTCGGTCCGGAAGCAGCCGTGGAGATTGATGTGGTCGGTCTGGCGACCTGTCAGCAGGCTAAAAACGCGCACCGAGCTGTCGCAAGGATCCGCGATGTAATCCTTCGCGGAGTTGGTTTGGCCCGGCACGAAACGGCTGGGCCCGTCACCGGCCCACACTTCGGTGTCATTCACGAGCAAGGCACCGTTCGGGCCGCTGATCTCGTTGCGCGACGGGTTGCCGGGCACGCCGCCAAAGCTGGTATTGTCGTCACACCGCCTTCCCGCAAAAGGGTCATCCTCGGGCGGGAGCATATAGCTCGGCCCATTGCCGGGATGGTTGATGTCGATCGCAAGAATGTCGCCGTCTGTCGCGCCCGACAACAGGCCGCCTTCGGTATCGGACGAAGGGTTGCCGTGCGAACTGTCGGCCAAAAGATATCTGCCGGTCTGCGGCTCGACCAGACTGATGTCGAATGTGAAGAAGCTGGTGTCGGTCGTTGCGAAATTGCAGGTAATGGCGTGCGCGGGTACGGGCACTGTGCTCAGCACCGCATAGCTATCCGTGTCGGCGGCCCGCGCGGTGCAGACGAGGCCCAGTCCCACCGCCCCCGCGATGGCAAGTGTTTTGTAGAGTCGTCGATTTGAGTCTGCCATTGGGTGCTCCCTCCATGTAAATTTGATTGTCTCTAAGTCACAATCGCGAGTCGTTGCAAATTGTTACAGAAGAAAATGAGAATGACTCGCAATAATGACCAAACGGAATAGTCATCCTGATGATCACAGGCCGATTGCGTAATTTGGAATTAACTACGAATTTTATACGCGGACTCGAAATGATAAATCAAGCGCGGGGCAAATGTCATTTTTCAGTTCATTGAAAGACCTAGTTCGTTGCGAATTCTTCGCATTTAGCTCAGGACCGCGAAAAATCCGCGGCTGCCGCAGCCGAACTCTTTTGGGTAAGTTGCGCCGGAAGGTCTTCGAGCGTTGGCGAGACGATTATCGAACGGTTTGACGATGCAGGACGATCGCAAGGCCGAGGCCGCCAGATGACGACATCGCGTGACGGGCCGGCGCCGCCTGGCCCCGCCGAGAAATACGACCCGACCCGGGATCTGCTGCGCTGGCTCGTCGCGCAGTTCGAGCGGTACGGCGATCTTTTCAAGGCGTCGATCCATGGGTTCGACGCCTTTGTGGTCAGCGATCCCGAACTCGTCGAGCATGTGCTGCGCCGGAACTGGCAGAACTACACCAAGGGCTGGGCGATCAAGCGGGTCGCCTTTCTCCTCGGCAACGGCCTCATGGTCAGCGAAGGCGGGTTCTGGCAAAGCCAGCGGCGGATGATTCAGCCGGCGTTCCACCGCACCGCGGTCGGCGCGCTTCTCTCCGTCATCACCGAGGCCAACGCAGAGCTTTTGACGCGATGGGAAAAGGCTGCACGGGC
>Ga0335073_10007779_pt1 | contig 15031 bp, 9 predicted proteins | sample Lox_Sample_22_FD_207093 | JGI IMG/M metagenome (GOLD analysis project Ga0335073, IMG submission 207093) | Soil microbial communities from Loxahatchee National Wildlife Refuge, Florida, United States - Lox_Sample_2.2 | ecosystem: Environmental > Terrestrial > Soil > Wetlands | place: USA: Florida... | reverse complement strand
GATTCTTGCGGCGTCGACGTTCATGGTTCCTGCGAGATTGAGCGCGCAGACGCAGGGGCAGATTATCTGGCAGATTGGGGAGTTTGATCAGACTTCGCGGGAATTTGGGCATGACTTCGATTTGAACAGCGAAAGCCTGAAACCGGTGTTCACGGTCGGGCAAAGCAAAACGGCGGAATGGCCGGCGTCACAGACGACTTCTCCCAACGAAGGTGGTGGAAAACCAGGCACACCTTACACCATCCTTTTCAACTTGGATAAGCCCGAGGGCATTTATCGGCTAACGGTTGCCGCGCTGCTGGTGAATCCCGCGGTGCCGGACCTGGTGGTACAAATCAATGGGCACACCGGGCTCTATTTTTTCCAGCGCAAGATCAGCTATTACGCCGGGGACGACCGCGTGGACTCACCGATTTATGGCGGGGACACGATTGAGATTGATTTGCCGGCGAGTTTCTTGAAGGCGGGCCAGAACGCGTTGACGCTAACGGTGGTAGAGAATGCGGACAATCGGGGAGCGCGCGCTTCATTGATTTATGACGCATTAAAGTTGACGCATGAACCGGGAGGCAAGCTGGAACCAACGGCGGCGGTGAGGCCGACGTTATTTTATAAGCAGAATGGAGCACAAATCGACGAAGTAATTTTTGTAACGGTGACGTCGGCGGAAAAGTTGAATGGCGGCAAGGTTGAATTGACGGTCGGCACACAAAAGCGGGAAGCTGCACTGCAGGGCGGAAATGATTTCGGACAAGAGCGCGTGGAATTCGATGTGCCGGAATTTTCCGGGCCGATTGCGGCGAGCGTGAGCATTCACGCGAATGGACGGACGTACCACTCAAACACGACGATCAGTCCGGAGCGGAAGTGGACGATTTATTTTGTGCCGCACGCGCACTTGGACATTGGCTATACCGATTATCAGGCGAAGGTTGCGGAATTGCAGAGCCGCAACATTGATAAGCTGCTGGCGTTCTTGCCGCAAAATCCGGGGATGCGATTCAGCTTGGACGGATCGTGGGTGGCGCAGAATTATTTTGCGACGCGGGACGAAGAAGCGAAGAGGCGGTTTCTTCAATACGTGCATGAGGGAAAGATCGGCGTGCCGGCACAATATGCGAACCTGCTGACCGGGTACGCCAGCCTGGAAGAATTAATTCGATCACTCACGTACACCCATGAACTGCACCGCACGGAAGGTGTCCCGTTCGACTACGCAAACATTACCGACGTACCCAGCATCACGTGGTCGTACCCGTCAGTGCTGCACGCGGCGGGAATCAAGTATTTTGCCGAAGCCACGAATATCGACCGCGGACCAATGGTGCTGATTGGGAAATGGAACGAGAAGTCGCCGTTCTGGCGAGAAGGTCCGGACGGCTCAAAAGTGCTGATGGCGCAGACGCGGCAATATTCGCAACTGTGGTTCGTGTGCGACTTGCCGCCAACCGTGGGAAATTGCAGGCAAGGACTACCGGCGTTTCTGCAACAGTTTGCCGCGCCGGATTACAAGCCCGATGCAGTGCTGATGTATGGCAGCCAATTGGAAAATACGGACGCGCGGCTGAGCGAGCCAGAGTTTCTCGGGAAGTGGAGCACGACCTACGCGTATCCGAAATTCATCTTGAGCACATTTCCGGATTATTTCCGGTACGTCGAGAAGAAATACGGGGCGCAATTGGCGACGGTAAATGGCGACGGCGGGCCTTATTGGGAAGATGGCGTGGGATCGGACGCGAAGAATACGGCGATCGACCGGAACACGCAGTCGCGTGCGGTGGCCGCGGAAGAAATGGCCACAGTGTCGCGCTATCTGAATCCGTCGCTGGCGGTGCCGCGGGAATTGCTCGAGCGCATCTGGACGAACCTTTTGCTGTACGCGGAACATACGTGGACTTCGTGGGATTCGGTGTACCGGCCGGACAGCCAAGAATCCGTGGGACAACTGGCGACGAAGGATGCCTACGTGACGGAAAGCCAGCAAGCAGTGAACACGCTGGCGGAATCGTCGCTGAGCCAGATTGCGAATCAGATCCACATGCCGTCGTCGTCGTTGATGGTGTTCAACTCGTTGAGCTGGCCACGCAGCGAATTGGTGGAAATGGATTTGGGAAGCAACGCGGTGATTGCGGAGTATCCGGGGAAAACGGTGGTGCCGTTCGAGGTGCTCAGCGAAGGACCGAAGTACCGGCACGTGCGATTTCTGGCTAAGGATGTTCCGGCAATGGGATACAGGGGTTACGAACTGGAGACGAAACGGGGAGAAGCTGAAAGTGCGGCCACGGCAAAACCGGCTACGCAAACCTACGGCGACACGATGGAGAATGCATGTTACCGTGTGCAGGTAGACGCGGCGAGCGGCGCGGTGAGAAGTATTTTCGACAAGCAACTGAATCGAGAACTCGTGGATGCGGGGAGCCCGTACCGCTTCAACCAGTATTTATATGTGGAAGGTGGGGGCAAACCGCCCACGCAAATTGTGTACATGCGGAAATCACTGCCGCTGGCGCAACTGAAGATCACGGCATCTTCGGGCGGGCGGATTGTGGGACTGAAAAGAACGCCGTTTGGGCAAGTGCTGACCATGGAAGTAAACGGAGTACACACGCCGCTGGTGCGGACGGAAATTCTGCTGTACGGCGACGAAAAGAAAATTGAATTTGTGAACCACGTGACCAAGGATGCGGTACGCGAAAAAGAGGCGGTCTACTTTGCGTTTCCTGTGGCATCCGCCAAGCCGTCGTTTCAGTACGAAATTCAGAATGGCTGGGTGGATCCGAGCAAGGACATGATGAAGGGTGCCGGGGTGGAGTGGTTCAGCGTTGGCCATTGGGTGAAGGCGTCCAGCGCGGAAGCGGATGTGGCTATTGTCCCGGTGGATACGCCATTAGTCACATTGGGCGACATCAATCGCGGGGTGTGGCCAGAGCAATTTACGGCCAAGCGCGCGACGATTTTTTCTTATGTGTATAACAATTATTGGCATACGAATTTTCGCGCAGAACAAGGAGGAGAAGCGACGTTTCGCTACGTGATGACCAGCGGCTCGGCCTTGGCGCCACAGGATTTGGCCAGGCTGGGGCGCGCGGCGATGACACCGCTGGAGATGGATGAAGTGATTGACCAGGACAAAGTGGGAAATCCGGCGCGGCCGCTGGAGCCGACACCAACAAGTTTTCTGGAAGTGCAAGGATCGGGTGTGGTGGCAGAGAACTGGAAGGCCGCGGAGGACGGGAATGGTACGGTGTTGCGATTGGTGGAAACAGCGGGCGCGGAGAGCAACGCAACGGTGAGGTTCCCAATGCTGAAACTGCAGCACGCGTGGTTGTGTACGGCGATGGAGGATGAGATTAAAGAAATTCGCATCGGTGGGTCGTCGCTGCACATCACGTTGAAGCCGCACGAAATTGTGACGTTGCGCATTTTTGGAGAGTTTATCGGGCAGAAGTAGAAAATTTGCCTCGAGCTCAGTAGTCCTTGGTGACAATTTCAAATCTACCGCAGAGGTAGCAGAGGAGCCGCAGAGTTCACTGAGGCTCGAGGTCTTTGTTGGCATGTAATTTGGAGGAGCGCAGGTAAAGGCCAAAATGGCTGGGTTGAGAGGCGGCGGCGAAACTGAGGATCACTTGCGAGGGAAGGCCAAAGTGGTAGGTTGTTGCTGTTTACGAGTACGCATTGCGGTGATTCAAGTCACGGCAATGTGTGGAGCGCTCAGTATCTAATGAAACTGCATTGCGCTCAGCCCCACCCGTCGGCTACATGGCGAGTCAAAGTCAAGATTTGATGCCATCACATCACGCAATTCCAATCAGGAGGATAAAGTCATGGGTACCCTTACGCACACTCCTCCGGCCCTTAAAGAGACCGGGGAGTATATCAAGGACGTAATCAATCTCGCGCGAGCGAAAAACCCAGCAGAACCAGAATTTCTCCAGGCAGTCCAGGAAGTCCTCGAAAGTCTCGGTCCCGCCATCCAGAAGCACCCCGAATATCAGAAAGCGAAAATCCTGGAACGGATGATCGAGCCGGAGCGCGTGCTGATGTTCCGCGTGCCGTGGTTCGATGATGCCGGGCAGATGCAGGTGAATCGCGGATTCCGGATCGAGATGAGCAGTGCTATCGGGCCGTACAAGGGCGGGTTGCGCTTCCATCCTTCCGTGAACCTGGGCATTTTGAAGTTCCTGGCGTTCGAGCAAGTGCTGAAGAATTCGCTGACGACGCTGCCCATGGGCGGAGGCAAGGGCGGTTCGGATTTCGATCCAAAGGGCAAGAGTGACAGCGAAGTGATGCGGTTCTGCCAAAGCTTTATGACCGAACTGCAGCGCCACATCGGACCAGACACCGACGTTCCCGCCGGCGACATCGGCGTGGGCGGTCGCGAAATTGGTTTCCTGTTCGGGCAGTACAAGCGGATCAAGAACGAATTCACCGGCGTTTTGACGGGCAAGGGCCTGAATTGGGGCGGCTCGCTGATTCGTCCAGAAGCGACTGGCTATGGCTGCGTGTATTTTGCAGAAGAAATGCTGAAGACGAAGAAGGAGAAGTTCGAAGGCAAGACTTGTCTGGTCAGCGGCAGCGGCAACGTGTCGCAATACACGATTGAAAAGCTGCTGGACCTTGGCGCAAAGGTCATCGCGCTGTCCGATTCCAACGGAGTGATCCATGATCCGGAAGGAATCACCCGCGAGAAGCTGGCGTTCGTGCTGGAACTGAAGAACGTGAAGCGCGGCCGCATCAAGGAATACGCGGACAAGTTCAAGAGCGCGAAGTTTATCCCGGTGGACCCGAGGCTGGATTACAACCCGCTGTGGGCGATCAAGGCCGATTGCGCATTCCCGAGCGCGACGCAGAACGAAATCAACGCGAAGGATGCGGCGACACTGGTGATGAACGGATGCAAGCTGGTTGCCGAAGGCGCGAATATGCCGAGCACGCTGGACGCGACCAAGCTGTTCTTGGAAGCGAAAATCCTCTATGGTCCCGCGAAGGCAGCGAATGCCGGCGGCGTGGCCACCAGCGGATTGGAAATGTGCCAGAACAGCATGAGGCTGGGCTGGACACGCGAAGAAGTGGACGATCGTCTGCACAAGATCATGATCGCGATCCACAAGAACGCGTACGACACAGCCGAGAAGTATGGGCACCCGGGCAACCTAGTGTACGGCGCGAACATCGCCGGGTTCGTGAAGGTGGCGGACTCCATGCTGGATCAAGGGCTCGTGTAAAAGACAGTGGCGAGTGGCTGTCGAAGAAGTTCGACGGTCATGTACGCCAGTAGTTCCCCGGAGTAGGATTGCGGCGGGGTGGTTACGAGCCATCCCGCCGTTTTGTTATGCAGGAGAGTTTCGAACGTGAAACAGCAGGCGCTGCCGATACCGTTCCCCGATGTAGAGATGCAGTTCGAGGGCTTCGACAACCTGATGCCCTATCGCGTGCAGAATATTCTGCTGGTGTCGAGCCTGTATGATTCGTTCATTTTGCGCGAGGACGGGCGGCTGAACGAATTGCTGGTGAGCGAATCGCAAGACCTCCATCTGCAGCAGATTCCGCGAATCACGCATGTGTCGAGTTGCCGGGAGGCGTTGGAGCGTGCAAAGGCCGAACCGCAGTTTAATCTGATTCTGACGAATCTCGCTGTGGGCGACATGAATGCGGCGCAACTGGCAAGGGAGATTAAGGCCGCGGGACTGCAGGTGCCGGTGGTGGTGCTGGCCTACGACTATCGAGAGATCAAGAAGTTCATTGCGCGGAATCCAGTGACGGATATCGAGCGAATTTTTTTGTGGCAAGGAACGCCGCGCGTGCTGATAGCGGTGGTGAAGTACATCGAGGATCGCTGGAATGTGGAGCACGACGCCTCGATGATGGGCGTGCCGGTGGTGCTGGTGGTGGAAGACAACATCCGGTACTACTCGTCGTTTTTGCCCTTGATGTACACGGAGTTGATTTCGCAGACGCGGAGGGTGATTCAAGAAGGCGTAAACCTGGCGCACAAGTTGATGCGCATGAGGGCACGGCCGAAAATTTTACTGGCGTCGAATTACGAAGACGCATATGCCCTGGCAGTGAAATACCAGGAACATTTATTGGGCGTGGTCAGCGACGTGGAATTTCCGCATGCGGGCACCATGAGCATCGAGGCCGGATTTGATTTGGCACACAACATACGCGGATTGGCGGAGGATGTGCCGATTGTGCTGCAGACGAGCCGGACGGCATTTCGGCAGAGGGCTTACGAAGAGGGTTATTCATTTTTACGCAAAGGTTCGCCGACGTTCTTGCGCGACCTGCGGAAGGTGCTAACCCAGCAGTTTGCGTTTGGCGATTTCGTGTTTCGAACACCGGACCGCATCGAGGTAGCTCGGGCAGGCGACTTAAATTCGCTGGAAGAGTGCTTGCGGACGGTGCCTGCGGAAAGCATCGCGTACCACGCCGAACGGAATCATTTTTCACACTGGCTGACGGCCCGGACGGAGTTCGCGCTGGCGCAGAAGTTCCGGCCGCGAAAGGTTTCTGATTTTCCGACGATTGAAGATTTGCGGAAGACGCTAATCGATTCCATCGCGGACTACCGGCGGGAACAGAGCGACGTGCTGATTGGAGATTTTAAGCCCGCGGCGTTTCAAAGCGGAGGATCGTATTTTTTGCGAATCGGTTCAGGATCGCTTGGGGGGAAGGCGCGAGGGCTGGCGTTTGTGCGGCATTTGCTGCATAAGCGGCGCTATGTGCGGCGATTTCCCAACGTAAATGTAACAGTACCGCCCGCCGTAGTGATCGCTACCGACGCATTTGACAAGTTTCTGGCGGAGAACAACCTGTTGGACTTTGCGATTCACGCGACAGACGACAATGAGATTGAGCAGCGCTTCCTGGAAGCTTCCCTTCCCGCAGCGCTGGTGGAAGATCTGAAGGCATATTTGGCAGAAGCGCGGTTTCCGCTAGCGGTGCGCTCGTCAAGCCTGTTGGAAGACTCGCAATACCAGCCGTTCACGGGCGTGTATGAGACGTTCATGTTGGGGAACCAGAACGAGGACGCGGGACACCGCCTGAACCAACTCTGCGAAGCAATCAAACTGGTGTACGCGTCGACATTCAGCCGGCACGCGAAGGCCTATGTGCGGGCGACGCCGTTCCGCCTGGAAGAAGAAAAAATGGCGGTGATCCTGCAGCAGGTCGTTGGGACGTTTTTCGGATCGCGATTTTATCCGGATTTTTCGGGTGTGGCGCGTTCGCGGAATTTCTATCCAGTACCGCCGATGCAGTTCGAAGACGGAATTGCGGCCGTGGCACTGGGCCTGGGGCGCACGGTGGTGGATGGGGGCAAGTGTTTGACGTTCTGCCCGCGGTATCCCGCGCACCTGGTGCAATTTTCATCGGTGGAAGATTTTCTGTCGCAATCGCAGACGGATTTTTGGGCGCTGTCCGTGAACCACATGCCGGAGCAATCTTCGCCTCCGGGATTGCGCGAAGTGCGATTCAGCCTGGACATGGCGGAGAAGGACGGCACGCTGGACGCACTGGGCTCGACCTATTCGGCAGACAACGACCGAATCACGGACGGATTGGGCCGCCCGGGAGCGCGGGTGGTGACGTTTGCGCCGATCCTTAAATATGGCGCATTTCCGTTAGCGGCGCTGCTGGACGAATTGGTAAAGGACGGCGAACAGGCGTTTGGGCAGCCAGTGGAGATAGAGTTCGCGGTGCGGTTGGCACGACAGGCGGGCGAGGCGGCGCAATTCGGTTTTCTGCAGATTCGGCCGTTGGTGTTGTCGCACGAGGCGGAGGAGTTGCATTTGGAGCAGGTGGAGAAGGGTCGGATTGTTGCGCAAAGTACCAAGGTGCTGGGGAATGGCCGAGTGGGAAATCTGCTGGACGTGCTGGTGGTGGACGGGCAGAGATTCGAACGCGCGCAAAGCCAGGAAGTAGCGGGCCACGTGGCCTACTTCAATGCAAAGCTGATGGGGGAAAATCGGCCGTATTTGCTGGTGGGCGTGGGGCGGTGGGGCTCGAATGATCCGTGGCTGGGAATTCCGGTGGAGTGGGACGACATTTCGGGCGCGCGAGTGATTCTGGAAGCAGGGTTCCGGGATTTTCGCGTAACGCCATCGCAGGGCAGCCACTTCTTCCAAAATTTGTCGGCATTTCAGGTGGGCTACTTTACGGTGAATCCCGATGTGGGCGAAGGCACGGTCGATTGGGATTGGTTGGCGGAACAACCGGCGGAAGAAGAACGGGGATGTGTGCGGCATTTGCGGTTCGCGGAACCGCTGATGGTGTTGATGAATGGCCGCGAGGGAGCCGGAGTGATTTTGAAACCGGCAAGTGGAAACACATCGCATTGACAGCTAGAACAATTCCGGATGTAATTCCAACGTTCTGAGTTCAGACATAATTTGGATTTTTTGCTGCGCTCGCGCTGCGAATGGGACGAGAATCTTGTGAATTGAGTGTTTCTGGCCGGCTTAAAGGCACGGTGTGAAAACTAGCAAGAAGCCCTCAGCGGCTGAATCCGCAGTGATGACGCGTTGGTTACGGCACGGCTGAAACCGTGCCCTAACGAAAAACACGAGGTCTCATACACACGATAAAAACCGGGGGTTGATTCGTGAAACGACAAATTCTGGCGTTGTTGTGGATTGTGATGTTGGCTGGTGCTCCGGCACAGGCGCAGACACGCAAAGTGATCATTGATCAGGACGCGCGAGGTCCGGCGACCACCGATCAGCAATCAATGCTGCTGTTGCTGCAATCGCCGCAGGCGGAAGTGCTGGGTATCACGGTGGTGAGCGGAGACCAGTGGCGGGACGAAGAAGTGGCGCACACGTTGCGCATGCTGGAGTTGACCGGGCACAGCAATATTAAGGTGTATCCGGGCGCAGTATTTCCGTTGATCAACAGCAAGGAAGAAATTAAGCGATGGGAGCAGTTGTACGGCAAAGTGACTTATCAGGGAGCGTGGAACGAACACCGCATCAAATCGTCGACGGGTTCTACGCTAACAGGGGCATGGAACGCGGGGGCATATCACGGTCCGTTCGAAGTGCCAAATCCGTTGCCGGAGGGGAATCCGTCGTTGAAGGTGGAGAGCGAGGACGCGGCGCACTTCCTGATTCGCATGGTGCATCAGTACCCGCACGAGGTGACCATCTATGCCGGTGGACCGCTGACGGATCTAGCACAAGCGATCAGCCTCGACCCGAAATTTCCGGAACTCGCGCAGGAACTGGTGGTCATGGGCGGAAGCATCGCGCCGATTGAGCCGATGAGTTGGGCGCAGTCAAACCGGCGCGAATTTAACTTTTGGTTCGACCCGGAGGCAGTGCACATTGTTCTGCGAGCGCCCTGGAAAAAGATCACGGTGACGACCGTAGATATTTCCGTGAAGACACGCATGACCAAGGCGATGATCGAAGAAATCGCCAAAGCGGGCACGCCGGCAGCAAAGTACATCGGGCAGTGGGCGGATGAGGAGTATTTGTGGGACGAACTGGCCGCGGCGGCTTGGCTGGATCCCAGCCTCATTACGAAAGAAGACACGTTGTACATGGATATGGACATCTCGCATACCGCAGGCTACGGGAACACGTTGGTGTGGACACCGGGAAACCAGCCCGGGCTAGGTGAACAAGCGGTGCAGGTGCAGGAAGAACTCAACGTGGAGAAGTTCAACAAGATGGTGATTGATCTGCTGTCGCGCCGGGCGAAATAGCCAGCGGAATCGCTCAAAGATTCGTGAATTGGCGCAGAAGGTGCGCGGAAGAGCGCTTTGGCAGGAATTGGTGTGCGGTCACAGGTGCACTAAGCCCTTTTTTTTCAAGAGATGAGTGAAGGGGGCAAATGGGTAGGTTTGGAATGGCTCCTGCAAATTCCAATAGGGGGTAGTCCGGCTGAGTGCATCGCCGGACGGAGGAGGGAGCATGATTCTCGGCAACCTCATATTGGCGGCGGTTCTGGTGCTGCTGGTGGCTACGTTGGCTTATGGCATCACTGTTGGAGCGCGTGATTATTTGCGGTATCGCGGAAAGAGGCTGGTGACTTGCCCGGAAACGCATCAAGCTGCGGCAGTGCATGTGAACGCCGGTAAGGCGGCAAGTACCGCGTTGATCGGCAAGCACGAAGTTCGGTTGGATCAGTGTTCGCGCTGGCCGGAACGGAGTAATTGCGGGCAGGATTGCTTGAGCCAGGTCAACGCGGACCCGGCCCATTGCCTGGTTTGGAATATCGTAGCGGACTGGTACAAAGGAAAGACTTGTGCGTATTGCCAGAAGCCGTTTACGGAAATGCATTGGCATGAGCGGCATCCCGCGCTGCTCTCGCCCGATCGAGTGGCCAAACAGTGGAACGAGATTCCGCCGGAACAATTGCCGACGATTTTCGAGACGTGCCTGCCGGTCTGCTGGAATTGCTACATCGCGGAAACGTTCCGCAAGCAAAACCCGGAACGGGTGACCAATCGGAATTGGGACCGTGGACCTGGCGGCGAATATGTGCCTAAGGAAGAAGAGCCTGCGCCCCCAAAGCGGGCGATAAATTCCTGAGTCCAGCAACGCACATCAAAACCGAATCCCGTGTAGTTTGCTGCGCTGGGGCGCACTTCCCTGCCCTATCCGACAAGCCATAAGCGGCTGAAACTGCGCAGGTCCGACGGCAGTTGCGGCCCGGCCAAAGCCGAGCCCTCACGAAAAACGACAAACTACGAGTTGACCTGCGAAGTTGCGGTTGTTCTTGCTACAGAACGCGCGGGAAGTGGTAGAGTCTATGGCCTGCCGGAGAGGGTCATGGACACAGCGGAAAAGCAAGGAACACACCAGAAAGCGTTATCCATCAATTTAGATGGCACGATATTCGGCTCTTTCGCAGAGATTGGGGCGGGCCAGGAAGTGGCGCGATGGTTTCTACGTGTGGGCGGCGCCTCGGGAACGGTAGCAAAAACGATTTCGGCGTATGACAAGGAAGTGAGTGACGATCTGTACGGCGCGGGGACGCGCTACGTCAGCAAGCCGCGGCTGCAAGCGATGCTGGAGAGCGAGTGGCAGCAATTGTTGGGGCAATTGGCGGCGACACGAGGATCAACAGACAAATTTTTCGCTTTCGTCGACACGATTTCCGCGCGCAATTATTCGGGAACCAACGATTGCCACGGCTGGATGGGCCTGCGTTTTCTGCAACAAGCCGGCGGCCAGGCAAGCGAAGTGGTTCTGCACGTCAACCTGCGAGACTCCACCAATGAGCGGCAGCAAGAGGCCGTGGGGATACTGGGAGTGAATCTGCTGTATGCGACGCATCATGCGATCGGCAATCCCACGGAGTTTTTGGCCAGCCTTTTCGAAGACTTGACGTTGCGACGGCTGGAAATCGATGGCCTGGAGCTAAGTGGACCGGCCTTTGAGGGATGGAACCGACAAGAGATTCACGCGTTTCTGGTGGCAGGAGGTTATGCGGAGGCGGTAGTGTTTCCGGACGACGGCAATTTGCTGCCACCGAACGAATTGCTTTATAAGCGTGCATTAGTTTTGGCTCCAGGCCGATTCGGGTTGACCGATCGCATGAGCGCTGAGCTGATCCGCACAACGCTGGCGGAACTTCCGACGCAAGAGTTGAAAGAGAGTAAAGGCACATTGGGATTGTTCTGCCTGTCGCCAGAATCAGGGCGAGACGAACTGCGCACCATGCCCATCGGAGAAATCGTGGGATTCGTCGAAGGTTTGAGGAAACGGGGCTATGGCGTGATGCTGTTTCGGGCGCCGGAGCTTTACGACATGAGTGCGTTCCTGAACCGCTATACGAAATTGCGAATCCACTTTGCAGTGCCGCTTATCGGGTTGGTGCACTTTATGATCAATCGCTACCAAAATCTGCCGGGATCGCGGCTGGAAGCGATTGCACGATTATTTACGCAGAACGTGAGGCTGGTGGCACATCCGATGACCATCAAAGAGCTGGAACAGTACGTGAGTGACGCCGAGCGGTCGGGCTGGTCCTGGGAAAGTGTGGATGGGAAGGTGCATGCGGAGGATTTACACCCACCGAAGCCGGTCGACTATTTGTATAAATATTTGCTAAGCGAGTCCTTGATCCTGTCGAACAACGCAAACTCGCGAACGCTCGCGGATTCCGGAACGTAGCCTAAAAGCGAATCCGCAAGAATCTCACCCCCAAAAGAGTCCGTATCGCGCGTATGGAACGCGGCGGCGTGCCCCCGCGTCGTGAGAGATGGTGCGCGGTGGATGTCGCGCAAGTTGCCCAACTCCAAAGCGATTGACATCTGTATGGATTTATGTACCATGGTACATAGTTACCTTGGTTGTGCGGAGGCGATGATGATTGAAGTGGAACGGGTACAGACCGGCGTGCGGATGGAGAAGCGCTTGTTGAAGGTGTTGAAGGCGTTTGCGGAGTTGAAGGACATCACCTTGGGGGATTTGCTGGAAGGCATTGTGCTGCATGCGTTCGAAGGCAAGGCTCCCTTCGGGAAGGAGTCGCTGGGGCAAATCGGAGAATTGAAGAAGATTTATGGATTGACGTTGCGCGCGAGCGACAGCCACAAGCTGAAGGAGAAGGCGTCGTGAAGGGGCTGTGGCTGTTTGTTTTAGGGGCATTGTGCGGAGCCGTGGTGATGGCCGCGCCGCGGATTGTGGGGCACCTGCATGCGGCACTGCACGGTGGGCACGGCGGAGACAGCGGTGAGCGAGTGCACACAGAGGAAAAATTCACGTTTACGGCGAAAGGACCCATGGAAAAAGTGGCGCCATTATTTGGAGCGGACAAGGAACGGGTGTGGGCGCCCGGATGGAATCCCCATTTTGTTTTTCCCGTGCCAGCTGCGGATGAGAGCGGGATGGTATTCACAGTGGCACACGGCAACCAGCGTGCGGCGTGGGTCAACACCGAGTTCGATTTGAAGAATGGGCGGATCCAGTATGTGTATGTGATTCCAGACGCGCTGGTCACACTCATTACCTTGCGTCTGACGCCAGCGGGAGAGCAGACGCAGGTGGAAGTGGAATACGATCGCACGGCGTTAAGCGGGGAAGCCGATGCGCATGTGCGGCATCTGGCCGAGGGAGACCGGCAGGCGGGACCGGAGTGGGAGGGGCAGATGAATGGGTATTTGGGGCGAAGTAATCAGTAATCGGCGATCAAAAACCAGAGATCGGCGAGCAGGCGATAGTCAACAGCCACCAGCCGACAGCCAACAGCTGCAACGTAAACAGCGAGGTAATTCGGGAGGTGCGCGAGATTGCTCGAACGTTACCGTCCAGAGAGTGCAGAGCTATGGAGATTAGGATAAGGTTGAAAGCGCACGTACATTCTGGGGATGAGAGTCCATGGCGAAACTTACGTTTTTGGGTGCGGCAGGTAGTGTGACCGGATCGAAATATTTGGTGGAGGCGGCAGGAAAGAAATTACTGGTGGATTGCGGGTTGTTCCAGGGAACGGAGGATTTGAAGGAGCGGAACTGGAAGGCGCTGCCAACGGACCCGAAAACGATCGATTATTTGGCGCTGACGCACGCACACTTGGACCACACGGGCTGGCTGCCAGTGCTGGTGCGAGATGGCTACAACAAGGCAATTTTCGCCAATCCGGCCACGATTGAGTTGACGGGCCTGCTGCTGAAGGATTCCGGGCACTTACAGGAAGAAGAAACCGAAGACGCGCAGAAGCATCACTGGAGCAAACACCCACAACCCCAGGCGCTGTATACGTCGGAGGATATCGACCCGGTGCTGCGACTGCTGAAACCGATGCCGCGACTGGGGGGCTTCGATATTTCACCGGAATTTCATTTGGAATCGTACGACGCGGGACACATTCTGGGGTCAGCCAGCCTGGAACTGACGATCACAGAAAATGGGAAGAAAAGTGTAGTGGTGTTTTCGGGCGATGTGGGGCGCTACGATCAGCCCATCCTGAATGAACCAAAAACACCGACAACGAAGCAGATCGATCTGGTGTTATGCGAATCGACGTATGGCGACCGCGAGCATGAAGCGGGCGATCCGCTGGAACTGATCGGGGATATTGTGAACCGCGTGGTGAAGCGCGGTGGATCGATCGTGATACCGGCATTTGCGGTGGGACGGACGCAATTGTTCATGTATTACCTGCGGCAACTGGAGAATCTGCAGAGGATTCCAAAAGTGCCGGTGTACGTGGACAGCCCCATGGCGTTGAGCGCGACGGATCTGTACCTGAAATACAAAGACGATCACGACGCAGCGTTCGCGCGGGATGAGCAAAACGGCGGGGATCCGCTGAGCGTACATGAATTCCATCTGGCGCGGTCGGTGGAAGAATCGAAGCAAATCAATAGTGTAAAAACGCCGTGCATCATCATTTCGGCCAGCGGAATGGTAACGGGCGGGCGCGTGTTGCATCACTTGGCGCAGCGGTTGGGTGACGCACGAAATTGCGTGATTTTAGGAGGATTTCAAGCGGAGGGCACGCGGGGACGCGCGCTACAAGAAGGCGCGAAAACATTAAACCTGTTTGGAAAACCCGTTCCAGTACTGGCCGAAATCGTGGAGATGGGGCAACTTTCGGCGCACGGGGGGAAAAGCGAGTTGTTGCGGTGGCTTACCGGATTGCAGGTTCCGCCGAAGCAGGTGTACCTGACCCACGGGGAACCGGAAGCGGCGCAGTCTCTGCAACAAGCCATCGCGCAAAATTTCCAGTGGAAAGCAGCGGTGGCCCGTTACCTGGACACGATTGAGATTTGATATTTAGAAGATTGCGGCAGCCACAGTCTTCAAGGATACGGAAAATGGGATTGTGGGAAGAAATTTCGCATCCAAATTGGTCCAGTAAACGCATCCAAATAAATTTTCAAAAACAAGGAAACATTTGGAAGAGGATCATCGTCTATAGAGGCAAGACCACTCGCGGGGTAGGAGACTGACCACCACAGGGCAACCGACCAACAGTCTCCTACCCCTTTTTCAACGGCGTGAGGCCCAAATCCACACCAAACCAACAAAAGCAGTTCGTCCCCGAGAACGGTAAGATTGTCCTAGATTCCCGAGAACCC
>Ga0335073_10007778_pt1 | contig 15032 bp, 22 predicted proteins | sample Lox_Sample_22_FD_207093 | JGI IMG/M metagenome (GOLD analysis project Ga0335073, IMG submission 207093) | Soil microbial communities from Loxahatchee National Wildlife Refuge, Florida, United States - Lox_Sample_2.2 | ecosystem: Environmental > Terrestrial > Soil > Wetlands | place: USA... | reverse complement strand
GACTGGCGTTCGGAGGATTATTCCCGCCACCACGACCAACGACTCCTAAGAATCCTCTTCTGAAAGTCCCTAGTTCCAGATCCCGTCTTAAAGCTTCCAGGCCTCGTCGTTGTTCTCGTGTCGTCTTGCCCTTCCGACGTCGTCGCCATAGCCACCATCCGAGAACGGCAAACACAATGGCTCCAGCCAAGATCAGGAAATAAAAGTTGACGAGTGAGTTGTACGTATTTTCTTGCGGAGTGTTACTGGGTCCATCACCGTCATTTGTCGTCGGGGATTGGAAGATTGTAGGAGATTGTAATGCTGAAGTGACTGATGTGCTGGATGAATCGGTGGCTGATGCAATGGATGACTGATTACTGAAGATGGATGAATTATTTGATGGTAATGCTGATTCGGCGGATAATGAGGATGTCGTTTTGACGAGAGGCGAATCGGTGACGACGGTTCCAGGAACGGAAGTTGTCGTGCTGGAGGACACGGAAGAGGACGTGGAAGAGTCGGCGTGTGAGGTAGAAGTCACGCCGGTGACGGTCGGACTGGGTGACGGGGTGACTGCTGGGGAAGTGGCAGTCGATGTCGTAACAGCTGTCGGTGTCTCGGCTTGAGCGACAGGCACTGCATCAACGCCTGTAATTCCCAATGAAGAAACAAGCAAAATCGCCAAGATTGCCCATATTTCGTATTTCATGACACCGATCGGTGCCGGTCTCCGTCGCCATCCGCGTCCCCTCGCCGATGTTATTTGCACGTTCTCATCGGATCTATTGTTGTCTCGTAACTTCATCGTTCCAACTTCCAAGTGGTCGAGGCACGATCGCACAGCGACGTGGTCGTTCTCCCGTTTTCGAAATTCTCTGTTACCGTTTCTCTTCCCCCCCACCGTTGGCGTGGACTAAAATATATCTCGATCCGCTCTCGTTAAAAGAGAGGAGAGAAAAACGGCGTTTTCCCTCATTCTTTCACGGAATGTAAGTCCTGCGTTATGATTGGACATCGCTCTTAGGTAAAGGTGCATGGCAAGCTGCAGGTCGACGAATACTAATTTATGATTGGCTAAACCCACAATCCACGGCAGGTCGGAGATAGATTAGCCTAATTGGAGCAAAGCTTCTAGTTAATCAGATATTCCAGATTACGGGCTGGGAAATATTGTTAGTGCGGCCCCTGCGCGGGGGTAGTGGGACCGTTAGTGAACTGAGCCGACGATTATAGTTCCAGAAATATTTTCGCTAATATGTCGCGTAGAGCGTAAAATGAAGACACCCATATGCATAAATTCTGCAGATCATAATAATTTCTCAGTGCACTGATAGCTTGCCGGCGATTGCTTGGCCATTGTTCTAAAATATCACTCCATTCTCGATGGACTGGGAACTTTCGAATCATAACACCAGCTTTGGGGGTAAACTGGTGCGTATCATCAAATCAATTGGAAACTGGATTATCGAATACGTGCGGCTAAAAATACGGGAAACCGAGCACGATCATGATCTATATAAAGATCCGTCGAGAATGCCGATGCAGCCACAATCTACTCAAATTACTATCAATGCACCCTACACATGCGACGTCGAAAAGTGACGCAAGTGGATATATATCGTAGAGCAAGAATAAGAGGCTAACAAGCCATGCAAATATGCAATCCGTCCCGTTCTACTACTGATCATACAAACCCAGATCCCGCGGATGCACAAAAGTACAAGAATCACCTACCCGACATGTTCCCGTCTTCTATCCCGGCGTCAGCTTCTAACTTAGGTGGGGTGAGATATACGTAAAATTGACACAATGCTCTGTACATGTTTTGATCAGCGGAGGAATTTCTGACAGATTCGCGAACATCATCCGATCTTGACGCTCTAATCCTCGTTCCGGGGTCTCGATCTCTCTTCTTGTTACCTCGGTCCCGTTCCGGCTCCCGATGTCGTTCTTCTCGTCGTGGGATTGTCGTGGGAGGAGGAGATGTCCATCGCTGTTGTTGCGGCACAGGCTGAGATTGAGGTTGGGTTTGAGGTTGTAATTGCGATAATAGAGCGTTGATGTCAATAGGTTGTACTACAGGGGGACGAGCCGCCGGTTGTTGTCCCAACGAATGCAAAATAGAAGCTAAATCTGGATTTGGCGCGGGTGCAGCAGGAGCTTGAAATGTAGTGGGTGCCGATCCAGTGAGTAAGGAACTCAGAATTGCAGTAACGTCCGAATTCGCCATCATAGGAGCGACCGCAGGGGGCGGAACGTTGACGGGAGCCTATATCGTTAGCAATGTGTTGAGAGGGGTAGCGTGTACCCGTAGTTCTTGAGGTAATGGAATGACTTTTGGTGGTATAGTTTGTTGCGAAGAGACTAATTCCTCCAAAAAAGGTTCCGATGGTGACTCGGGAATATCTCCCTCGTTCAAATACATAACCATTAACACCCCTTTTTCCCGAACCTTTTGTTTCTCCGCTTCATGTGCTTCAGCAACTTTATGTCCCGCTCGCTTCACTCCTCTATCATCCGCCCCATCCCATAACTCTGAGAATTCAAATGCTAACCATCAGCATCTCTATACCATTTCCTTGGAAGTGTGAACATTAAGGGACTTACGTTTTGGTTCATACCACTCTATCTCCTCTTCAACGTCGTATTCTAAAGTATCCTTTCCGAATGCCCTGCCTTCTGTGATGTCCAGGTCTCGAGCATTGCCGAAGCCGGCGGGGGGGTGCCAGAAGAGATCGTCGGCGTACTTTATGGTGATGTTTTCAATCAATTTTACATGTTCGAGATCATCTTCTGTTGCCCATGAAACACGTTTACGTTTCTTTGTCGAGGAGACTTTCGATGCATCGGGACTCTCTGCTTTCGCTTGATTGTCGGAAGAGTCGCCACGATTGATATACTCGAGGACAGAGAATTTGGAGGTAGAGGCAGCGGGTTTGGGGGGAACAGGAGTGATTGGTTTGGGAGGGACGGATTTGCCTGTGGCGGGAGGTTTGACTGCTCCCCCGGCCGTCATGCCCATTGATTGACTCGGTGCCGTGGTGGATCTACCGTTAGTTGCATTTCATTGGAGACCATACTTTTTGAGAGGAATCGGTTTGGAGAGGACAGGTGTTTTTGGGATTGTAGGAGTCTGCGCTACTTTTTGGAAGAAACTTGACCCTGACGCTTTATTTGGCGCTATCTTGATCTTGTTTACAGGAGCTGGGTTAGCTTTTTCACTCGACGCGACTGGTCGAATGGGTGGTTTTGCGGCTGTTGATGTACTATTCGCTGACGTTGTTGAGGCGGCCGGGGTAGTTGTTGGCGCGATGGAAGTAGCGGCTGGACTCTCAACTTTAGTTCTGGAGATTAGCCTAGCTCTTGTATCGCTATACGGCTTGGCAATAGGGTCCTTTTCCAAGGCTACAATCAGATTGGGTGTCATAAATACGTACCATAAGCTTCATACGCCGTCTTCTGCAAAGACGCCAATTGTGCTTTCAAAGCTACCGTTAGCAAAATCGACGACAGTACAATACTCGGCTCATCTTTCTTCATTAAAAGTATTAGAGGTTTGCCCAATTTGATGCCGGCCATTGTTCGCCCATCGATATTCATCTTCGTTATAACCTGCAGTCAATTTTCAACTTCCTAGAAAGACGCACCTCCAGAATCACGCTCAGCACATTTTTGTCATTGACTTTGATTGCCGCAGTGAACCAGTTCCGTAGCTTTGCTAAAATTCTTCTATTGTCTTCACTCGTTATTCTAAAGGTTAGATTCATACAGTCGTGGAGAGTACGTCCGGAGAGCGACTTCAGTGGCGCTTTTCCGCAGACTTCGCAAGAGATACAATTTCTGAGAGAGATTGTCTTCTGCATCACCCATCAAATCATAGAGGTCCTCTGCCGCTTGCTCAGGATCATCTCGCCATTCTGAAGGTCTGAGTATCGAGTCCACTTCTTGTTCAAACGTCATCGGTTTCTACTGTCAATGTACGTAGTTTCAATATTCTGACCTTCGGAACCTGCGGAGCTAGTGGCTTAGGAGCAATCTCTTTTGGTCCTGTCGCCGTTGGCGCTATAATTAGAGTTCACAGGAAAGAGATTTGTACATATCGCTGAGATCTTGGGACGTTTGTTGGTCCGTGTATCGTCAATGTACAAATCTTCCCGTGGAATAGGACGACTCGTAATTTCTACAGAGAGTTGTTGTCGAGAGGGATCTGACGTTGTAAGTTGTGGTCCTTTCGATCGATAGTCCATGGCGTTCTGCATCCCAGACTGCAGAGGCTGTCCCACAAATGGTATGGGAGCATACATCCCAACAGAAGGGTGGAGTGTGGCAGGATTGACGGTAGACTGCAAATTCGCCTGTTCAAAGAATTGAGGATCGAGTGTGTTGTATGGATATGTTGACGGGAATTGGCCGTAGTTAGGTAAAATAGAGGGCGGGGTGGGTTGTTGTTCAGGGCGAGGTTGAAGCGGTTGGATGGGGATATATTGAGGCAAATCCGGGAGTTTGGAATCGACTGGTTTTCGTGTCTTCTGAACGCCTTTTTCTTTGCGCATGCGTTCAAACCAGCGTGATACCTGCGATCAAGTAAGCATAAATCTTAAAGGGCGGGGGATACAGAATCGCTGGGTACGCCGAACATCTGTGCGAGAGCATCTTTTTCAGCGTTTGTGGGGTAGTGGAGGCCAGCGTTGAATTTGTCGGTGAGGAGTTGTTTCTGCTCGGCAGTGAATTTGAAATTTTGACGCGTTGGACCTTTTGTCGCCGCAGTCGCAGTCGCAGGGGCGATAGTAGGTGGGATGGTAGGTTGAACTAAATTGTTTGGTAACGATTCAGTAACGGGAAGGGGAATGTTGGATGATTGAGCATCTAATAATTCAAGAGTCAGAGAAGTACATGGTGATTTGCTAGGTACCATATCCTCCAGTCTCATGGGGTCCGAGATTAGGATAAATTGACGGAGCATGGTACAAATCCATGGAATTCATATGATACGGTCCATTTCCCTCGTGTTGATCGTCCTGGGCCAAGAAGTCTTGAAACCCGTGTCCTTCCTGATCGAATGGCTGTCCTTGGTTAAAATCGTGCGTGTATTGCGTCGAGCCGAAATCATCCATAGCGGTGGTTGTTGTAGTTGCGGAAGGGTCATAATGATGGCTGTCGTGTTGTGGTTCGACATGTGTGTACCCGCCGGATTGCTGCTCAGGATGATGATGATCCCACCCGACTCCAATGTCACCACCACCAAGAGGGAAATCGTGTCCCGCCATGGCCGCGTCGTCTCCCATGTCGGTGTCGTAGGTTTCATAGAGATTGAAATTTGAGTCTTCGTGTTGCGACGGGTCTGTGCCTTGATCCATGATTTCACAGAAGCTGTCCGCAACGATTCTGTGCTTTTTAACTTGCGCTTGAGACTGTGCCCAAAATTTTGCAAGAAAGAAAAACAGTTCTGTTGTACAAGTACAAGGTTTTGTGGAACTTGAATAAGAAAAGGACACACAGAAGACTAGTAGAAGAAAGAGGAAAAAAAGGAGAGATAAAGAAAATGCAACAAAACAATCCTCCCAGCTGCTTCTCCGACCGTTCTTACTACTGCGTCCCGTCTCTTTTGTACCGTCAAGGCCGCCTCTGTCCTGCGGTTGGGATGAAAAACAATCAAGGAACAACGAAGTTGCAGAGTCGAAGAGGTGTTTACAGGAGACTGCGCGTAGGCTTGTCCATCTGAGAGATGGCTACTGGATGAGAGCGATAAGGCAGACGGAGCGTGAGGGAGAGGGGATAAGGCTCAGCAGTCGTCTCGGTCGATATTTAATTTTTGTGTTGACGAGCTAAACCAGGAAAACAGAAAACTTAAGGGATGAAACAAAAAGTAGGGCAAGACCCTGGGGCTCACTGACATTTTCCTGCTGCGCCGATCTCCTTGTGTTTTTCTCTTGGGCAAAAATGTCCGTCACCTTCGTTGCTCCGCGTACGTTGATACGTGGAGTGGTGCCCTCAGCGATTGTGCCGCCAAGTGTGTCTCACGTCGATGTCCATGAAGGAACAGACAACAATCTCGACGGCGATGTTGAGATGACTGGCATGGACGAACATGGCGGAGGCTCTCTTCTCACAAAAAAGCTCGTCGTTCCAGGACAACTCGTCACAGACGACCCTCAATTCATGCGGTACGATATGCAAACAGGATTGAGTATATACTAATGCGTAGAGGTCATGGAACATATATCGGCGAAGAAGAAAAGGTTATTGCTTCTGTGGCAGGGACAATTCAACGTGTGAACAAACTTCTCTCAGTCAAACCCCTCAACTCAAGGTACGTCTCCCCTCACGTTGTGTATTGAACAATCAGATATGAGCCACAAATTGGCGATCTAATTGTTGGTCGTATCACCGAAGTCGGACCAAAACGATGGAAAGTAGACATCGCATCAAGACAGGACGCTGTCCTACAACTTGCATCCATCAATCTCCCCGGCGGAATCCTGCGTCGTCGAACCACGGACGACGAACTCCAAATGCGTACATTCTTCACAGAGGGGGATCTCCTGGTTGCAGAAGTCCAACAACTGTTTGGCGATGGTGCTGCATCGTTACATACGCGTTCCCTCAAGTACGGCAAACTCCGAAATGGACTTTTTGTGTCGATACCACCTACTCTGGTGGTACGGAGTAAGGCACATATGTACTCTCTCGGCGGAGGCGTTCATTGTATTCTGGGCACAAACGGGCTTGTCTGGGTGAGTAAAGATGTCAAGACAACGAATATTTCTGTCACTGGCAGCATCACACGGATAGAAGAGGAAGCGAGCGAAGCCATTTACTCAAATGAGAATGAGGTAACGTCGATGTGTATTAATTTCTGATATAAAGGATATTGATGAGGCGACGAGGCGAGGGATTACGAGGGTGTGTAATTGTATACTAGCATTGGCAAATTGCATGGTTCCCGTCAGCGAAGATACCATTCGAAAGGCTGTGGAAGCGAGTAATGTCTACACTAATTTAGCCGACTTATTATTACCGGGTAACCCAATGTTATACGTAACGTGTCTGATATCTAGATATCCAGGAGAGACTAGCGAAGGAAGTGTTGAGTGGTTGAGATCAGCATTGTAATTTGTCAGTGAACGAAGCTCATTTTGACGAACCTGCCTTAGTGTTTTCGTGACAGGAGTGAAAGCAGAAAACAATCGTATAGCACAAAGCTAGAATAACCTTTTAGACGGTTGCCACCAGTCGGAGGAAAAATTAGAAGACTAAATTTCCGAACTCGCTAGCCACGAGTCGCCTGACACGATTTAGGCTTCACGTGGGATATTGCGGGTGTCATGAGAAAAGCAACCAGATTCCTTTTTAGGCTTATAATAGTTAGTCCCAGCATTGCATGCTGATATTGAATTTTTTCCCAATGAATTTAGTGCATCGGCATCCACTTATATTATATGTAGTACGACACACTAGATCCGAGAGATGTGGATCCGTGCGCGAAACGGCTGAGTCATCCGCCATCTCTTAATAGAGTTTTTCCTGTCAGTCATAAAGTTTAATTGAAACCGAAATAGTCCATTGAGTCGTTCCAACTCCATCTCAACAAGGCACTCAACTCCTGGTCCATCTAGGTTCTATGTCTGATTTCCGCTCATCGGAAACGAGAATAATGGTTCCGAATACATGTTGCCAGCTGGGATGGTTATTGTGCGTCCTAACGGCCCGCTGAAGCGCAAGGTACACTAGCCCAATGCAACTGTAAGTAACTGCATCAACGCATACCCAATCAGGGGATTCCAATGCCCGAGAGGGAGGATAGGCTCGTTCGAGAAATCCCACTTCATTTTGACCATTGTTCGCAGTACTTGGCCTAATGGGTAATATTTGTCGCACGAAACCAGGGGGATCGGCACTCTCCTCACTGCGGGAACTTGATCGGCAGTCCGTCTCGAAAGCACAACCTCAAAGGGAGAGAGGTGTCTTAATAAGCGCTCGGGCCTCGCGAAAAGCCTCTAATTCAGCCTGACAGGTTCTTCAGAAATTAGATTCCCAACAAACCAAGAATTGCTCTTTGATTACGGCATTTTCTGGTGCTCAGACCTCCACCGCCAGCGAGTCTAATTCCATCAATAAGCGGCCCTCCGTGTACTTGACAGGTCTTCGGTCGAGAGGTGCTGATGAGGTTTTATGATTATTTTTCTTCTCCAACTTAGCTAATCTTGCATTTCGTGAATAACTTTTAGTCCGCCGAAACGGAACGGGAAGCACAGTGCATTGTTCTTTTCGATACGGTTGGTGCCAATGAGACTGTTTACCGCCGTCGTGGGTCCAAACTCGCCCGAAATTAACTTTTTTCCTTTGCCCACCTACGAGTTCCTTTTCAACTTAAATGTCCCTGTGCGCTAGTGGACCCCATCTGCACGTTCGTGCTCCCACATTGAGGACGAAGAGGGGCTGGTTTTAGATATAACCCCCTCTCGTCTCCTTGGCCGGGGGATAAACTCTGATTTCGTCCCTTTCACGAGAAAAACTTATTTTGTGGCATTGTGGATCACAATCGACATTTAATTGTTACTTGCATCCGCTTAATCGGCACACAAAAAGTGCATCTAAAAGCGCCTTGTAGAGAACTTGTTCATGTTGTTGGCAAACTCAGACGAACAGAAAGGTCATTTACGAGAAGTATCTCTTGGCAGGTGTGACCTATCTCGGATTCCAAGCTCACCATACAGTGACTACACGGAGAGTACATTCAATCACCATCCTGAGGATTTTAAACTCGAAGTCCCCTCCGAGGGGAATCGGTTCGATATCGCGGACATTGACGCGGCATCACCCAGAAATAATTGGTTGCCTTCACCGGCAACAACCAGTGATAGTCCGTCTCTATCTGTCGCCGAAAGCCTTCTGCAAGACCCCAAAATAACAACCTTACCCTCTTTCAAAGAACTCGAGGCGCTTCCTATTTACATTCGCGCTCCGCAATTAGGTAATTGCTATCATCTTAACAGCTTTTTCTGACTTACAAAGACATGTTGCCGACACCTCAAAACTGCCAAAAATCTGCGCACAACCCCCATTCGGACAATTATACCGAGCACGAGACCCTCAACACGGTTCATTACCCTTATAGCCATCGATATCTGCAAGGAGAACCTAACTACCCGTCTGCAACTGCTGCGTATCACCGTGGAACTTCCATCTCATCCGGCATGTATCCGCACGAGGTGCCGAGGACAGTTCATCCGGCTAACCTGATTCGCCCTTCTCATACTATCCAACGCGGAGGAAAGCCTAGTCGCGGCGACCCAGAGTATACAAAACGACCTCGGCGGCGGGCAGAAGAGATCGAACGACTGTATGACTGCAACTTTCCTGGCTGTACGAAATCATATGGCGCCTTGAACCATCTCAACACGCATGTGCGGGACGCGCAACATGGTCCGAAAAGGCTACCCAAAGGTATTCACTGAAATAGAAAGTCAAGCTAATTTGTAGAGTTCAAAGATGTCAGGCGTGAACTGAAACTGAAACTGGCTAGAGAGAGACAACAAAATAACGCGATGTATCGACCTGTGGGAAGCGAGATGCTTTACTCTCACGAACGAGCCACGTCGCCATACCGACCGCTTCCTCCGTCGCATGTGCACCCTCGGGCCATCTCCCAAGAGATGGAACCTTCAGCCCGACCATTTTACCATCCTTACTCGGGTCAAACCAACCCACATTTCCGGCATCCCAGTGCCGGCTCCCAGGAGCGGAGGCCGGCATCTCCAGCTCGACCACAATCTTCAGCGCGATGGAGTCCGAACAATTATTATGACCTCCATTTTCGCCATCCAAGTTTCGCCAAGGATCTCATTTACGAACGACCGCATTCTCGAGAAGCTATTCACTCCCCGCGAGATGACCATCTTCTGAATGAGGATCGATACGATTCATTGGGTTATCCAAGTTATGTACAAGGTCCCAACGGACCTGTCAAGACGAGGGATTCACCATATCATTATGCACAGAAAGAGTTTTGAGGGACAGTGATTGGTGGCGAAGAAGGAGTTTGGCGGTTGTATAACTTATTGATATCTGGGGAGGGCAGCAATGCATTCTTTACTGTATTGCTCTGAAATAATGACTTAGTAAAATTTTAGGACGTATATTTGTTCTGTTTATGTAGTAGATTCATGGATATTATTTGCGAAAAGCAGTTGGGGGTGATGTCGTAGTTTTCTTGATAATGATGACACTGTATTTCTTTAGAGCGTCACAAATAATCGCACTCACATACATTCTATTTTCCCTAGCCATGTTAGTCCCAAATTAATCCAGGTGGAACGGGGGGTACGGGAGATCCCCAATACTCCTAAATTTAAAGTTGTCTGTTCCTTTATTCGGTAGCGGGGTGCACGGTGAATAGCGAAAAGATGCGACACTGGTCGCCACTAATTCACATGCGAAACCCCACCCTTTTCTCCATTGAAATTGCGGGAAATGGGTTCATGCATTGAAGAAGCAAATAAAACATTAATGGATACTCGAAATTATGGCGACATCGCAAATACTATATGCATCTTTTACATTCTGGAGTTCCCTATTATTGTCCATTTTGGTCATGACGGGACGACACAACGATTCCGCAACCATTCCAGCAGCGCCGCACTTCCTGCTTCCACGATTCGCCGCCCTGGCACACGGAACGTGTTTCCTTCCACACCTAATACTCGGAGAGATTCCACGAGACCTATCTCTGGTGGAAGTTTGTTGATTGAATTGTTGTTGATCTGAACGACTTCGAGGCCGTTGAAGTCATCGGGTGATACCGATGTGAGTTGATTGGAATTTACATGGAGGATGGAGAGACGTGGGTAGTGCGTGTGGAGAGGAATGAGGGAGGTTAGTGAGTTGAATGAGACGTCGAGAATTTTGAGCCTCGGTGCTGTTACGATTGTAGGTAGTTGGTCCAGAGAGTCGAGCTTGTTGACGGAGAGATCGAGGTGCATTAGATTGTCGAATACGACTTGTTGATCGAACAACTTGGACGTGAGATAATTCTTCGAGAGATCTAATGTCGTCAGTGTCGCGACTGCTGAAACTTGTATTGGCGCAATAGCGAGTTTATTCTGTTGTAAGACGATTTTCGACAGTACGGGAAAATGAGCGCCGTGAACGTGTTCCGATATCGTTTCGTCCGTCAAGGGTTCTTGACTGAGCTTCCCAGTCAAGTTCAGAGTCCCCGCACATTCCCCACGACATCCTTTAATACTCAAGTCGCCCATATCTTCATCCAAGGCATTCAATGCCGCTTCATCCGCTTTGGCTCTGAGTGCTGATTTTATGCCTTCGGTATCCATGCTTCCCCACGTGCGCATGCGAATAAGATTTCCCATCCACATAAATGTTGTCAATCTATCGAGAAATCCAAGTCTGGGATCAATGTGCTCGATGACATTGTTGCTAATATCGAGTGACCGCAGATAGGCGAGATGAATAATACCGTCTGGGAGGATGGATAATTGGTTCTGTGCGATCGATAGATGAGCGAGTCTGGGTGTGTTTGTGAAGAAAGTGCCTGCCGTGTTGAGAGAGTTTTGAGTAGCATTGAATTGTGTCAAGGACGGGAGATGGAGATTCGATGGGAGGGTCTCGAGATTGTTGGCATGAACGTCGAGGTTGGATAACGCGGATAAGGTGATTTTCTCGATACCGGACGGCACAAGATCTCCGGAAAGATTATTGCATGATACGTCCAACTCGAATAGGTCACTGAAATTTTCCAGAGCTTTCCAGGGTATGCATTCAATTCTGTTGTCTCCAAGCATAAGAATACGCATGCGTCGTAGTTTGTCGAAGGACTCGGGGAGGGAGGTGACTTTATTTCCCTCAACATCGAGTATTTGGAGCTCCTTCAATGTGGTTACATTTGAAGGAAGGGGACCCTCGAGCTCATTATGGGCAAGATAGATTTCCACGAGGGTGGTCAACTGCGATATGGTATCAAACACATCGACCGATAGGTTATTTTTGGACAAGTTCAATGTTCTGAGAAAGGCGAGCGATTTGAAGGTACCTGGCAAGGTCGATAGTTTATTAGAATGCATCTACAATGAGCGGGACATTTTTGTGTTTGAAGTACGTCGAAATGTTTGATCCCGGCAAACTCCTCTGCGATTAGCTGGTCGAGGCGATCAATCGAAGATATCTCATTTCCAGCAGCATTGAATCGTTCGAGATCGACGCTTTCATACCATCCAGATGAGCGGGATGAGAAATCAACGACGACAGCTTTTGTTGAGAGGTCGTACATTGAATATACCTCTTCGGGAATTTCGTTTAACTCGAGATTTGAAATATTTAAATTGCCTTTTGTCAGGAAAGTATGGTGAAACTCTGATACCAGTAGTACGTCCATTCTCTATGGCGTGTTTGAGCTGCGCTTGGAGTGGAGGAGTTCCAGGGCTGGTATTGAAAGGATTATCGATTTCGTCAAAAGATCTTTCATCGTTGTAGTCGATGCGTCTCGCTCGAGGTGGCGGTGTGTTTGATTTTTGTTTGTGGGCTTCCTTTGCCCTCTTTATTGCATCTCGCACGGCCATCGATGACCCTGCGCTCGTGGTCCTGACAGCGGTGGGTGTTGTTTTCGGACTTGATGTTGCGGATGGGATATTCCCGACTTGCTGTAAGCGACGAGGAGAGGCTTGTGGAGTGGTTGGCGTTCCTGCACGAATGGAGGAAATTGGAGTGTTTGGACGCGATCTTGATGTATTGAATGTGGAGGCAGTTTGTACGCGTGGTCTTGAGACGGAGAAAGATGATTGCGAATTACTTGGAGTGAAAGTTGCATGTTTTGTAGGCTTTGTTGACGGTGGTGCACGCGGTGTTTTCCGAGCTGATGCGAGTTGTCGTTCCTTTGCAAGACGGAGAGTCTCCTTGGTTCGTCCGGCAAGACTGTATGAGGGAGTCTGTGGAGGGATTGTGCGTGCTATGGGAGGGGTGCTGGGAACAGAGGTCAGCTCGCTTGGCGTGCCAAAGTTGAGTGCGGGAGGATCTTCAGCACGAGGGACTGAGGTCTGCGAGGAAGTTTTCGCATGAGTCTTTTGTCGAAGAGGGGTTTTAGTGCGTGAGTTGGAGCGGATATCCATCAGAGATACGTAGACACGGACAAATGGATGTGGATTGCGACTCTGGGAGTCATTCAACGAGCTAAACAACAAAAACGGTGTCTGAATTTCCAGGGGCTCAAAAGAAGGAAAGATCGGCCGTTTCACAACCAACAAAAGCCCCGGTTGAAATCACAATCATGTGTCCTATTTTATTCCACTGACGATATCATCTTTGCCAACCTTGCCCAGAATAAAAAAATTAAAATTCGGTCCATATGAAAGAGCCTTCCACAGTCCTCGCAAGGGGATATTTGCACATGCGAGGCCAATATGCTTAGGTACTCTGTATTAAACGTTGGACGGTCTAGCCACTGACCAGTGAGCATCTGATAATCTGGCCAATGACAGTCGATTTCATTCAGGGGGTGTCGGCCTTTTTTCTTTTTTTCGTGTGCGACTAGGATTTCGGTATTACGTAATTTCCATTTTCTTCCGGGCTTAAGAAGAAAATTTTCTCCTTTGATTTCCATTCTCACACACAAAGACTCCGTCCTCACCAAACACCCTCTTCCATCACCGGTTCCTTCTTCCTTTCTCTGAGACTCAGTCTTCTTCATCTCCCGTCTATTCATTCTCACTCTTTTCCATTCTCCTCCCACTCTCAAGGACCTCGCAACAAAACTTGCCATGTCTTACAGCAACGGCTATTCCAGCGGGTATGGCTCAGGCTCAGGCTCAGGCTCAGGCTCATACGGTGCCGGAGCATCCAAGTCATAGTACGTTCCCCTTCTCACTTCCTCTCTTCTTTGACGTGTGCTAACCCATTTCGCAGTGGTGGTTCATACTCTAGCGGCTACGGAAGCTCCAACACATACTCTGGTAGTCAATCAAATGGTTATTCAAACGGTTACGGTGCCAGCACCAGCGGCGGCGGATATGGTGGATATGACAGTTACGGAGCATCTGGCGATAAGATGGCAAACATGGGTGCTGGTCTGAAGAAACCAACATTCGACGTGGCCACCCTTCCCAAATTCGAAAAGAACTTTTATCATGAAGCGGATTCCGTCAAACACAGGTCCGAGAGGGAAGTCGAAGAATTCCGACACAAGAAATCCATCAGAGTTGCTGGAAAACATATCCCGCGTCCAGTTGAAACATTTGATGAAGCAGGCTTCCCAAGTAATTCCCCCTCGTTCCCCCTCCATCCCCCTCCGTTTCCCTCTTTCTTTAAATAAAGTTCTAACCGTGTGTAGCATATGTTCTCAAAGAATTGCAAGGACTTGGTTTCACTGGGCCTACGGCCATTCAGTCGCAAGGATGGCCCATGGCGCTCTCAGGGCGCGATGTCGTCGGTATTGCCGAAACCGGGTCTGGAAAGACGATCGCCTTCTGTCTTCCCGCCATCGTCCACATCAATGCCCAAGCTCTCCTTTCTCCAGGCGACGGTCCCATTGTCCTCATTCTTGCTCCAACTCGTGAACTCGCAGTACAAATCCAGCAAGAGTGCACCAAGTTTGGGAAATCATCTCGCATTCGCAACACTTGCGTCTATGGTGGGGTCCCACGAGGTGGCCAAATTCGTGACCTCGCTCGAGGCGTCGAAATCTGCATTGCCACGCCCGGACGCTTGATCGATATGCTTGAATCAGGAAAGACAAACCTCAAACGAGTTACCTATCTCGTTCTCGACGAAGCAGATCGTATGCTTGACATGGGCTTCGAGCCCCAGATCCGAAAAATCGTTGACCAGATCCGTCCCGATCGACAGACATTAATGTGGTCCGCAACCTGGCCCAAGGAAGTCCAAAAACTAGCTCACGACTATCTGAAAGATTTCATTCAAGTCAACATTGGTGCCGAAGGTCTCTCTGCAAATCACAACATCACCCAGATCGTGGAAGTCGTCTCCGAACACGAAAAACACGCCAGATTGATCCATCATCTCGAACAAGTCCTTGCAAACTC
>Ga0335073_10007777_pt1 | contig 15032 bp, 17 predicted proteins | sample Lox_Sample_22_FD_207093 | JGI IMG/M metagenome (GOLD analysis project Ga0335073, IMG submission 207093) | Soil microbial communities from Loxahatchee National Wildlife Refuge, Florida, United States - Lox_Sample_2.2 | ecosystem: Environmental > Terrestrial > Soil > Wetlands | place: USA... | reverse complement strand
ACGACAACCTGGCGTCGGGCAGCGCGAAGGTATTCGCGAAGAACAATCTGGAGATCATGGTCGCCGCCGGGAACCCGAAGCGCATCAAGTCCGTCGCCGACCTGGCCAACTCCGACGTCAAGGTGGCTGTGTGCGCCTCGGACGTGCCCTGCGGCAAGTACACCCAGGAAGTGTTCAAGAACGCAGGCGTCACCGTGCACCCGGTGAGCGAGGAGACCAGCGTCAGTTCCGTGGTCACCAAGGTGACCCTCGGCGAGGCGGACGCCGGGGTCGTCTACACCACAGACGTCAAGGCGGCCGGTGACAAGGCCGCCGGGGTGGCCATCCCGGCGAGCCAGAACGTGACCGCCCAGTACCCGATCGTCGCGCTCAAGGACGCGCCCAACAAGGATGGCGCGACGGCGTTCATCAACTACGTGCTCAGCTCGGCAGGGCAGAAGGTGCTGCAGAGCTTCGGCTTCCTGCCGGCCGGGAAGTGAGCGTGACGGGGTCGAGGCAGGCGTTCAACCCCGTCATTGCGGGCCTGGCCGCGATCTCGGCGCTGTTCTTCATCTTCCCGCTGACCGGGCTCGTGACCAGGGCGCCGTGGTCCTCGATGACCAAGGTGATCTCTAGCTCGGCATCGCTGGACGCGCTGTGGCTGACGCTGATCGCGTCGCTCGCGACCACGGCGCTGGCGCTGATCTTCGGCTTTCCGCTGGCCTGGCTGCTGGCCCGGGTGCAGTTCCGCGGCAAGGCGCTGGTCCGCGGCCTGACCACGCTGCCAATGGTGCTGCCGCCGGTCGTCGGCGGCATCGCGCTGCTGCTCGCGTACGGCCGCCGGGGCCTGCTCGGCGAGCCGCTCTACAGCGCGACCGGCTTCTCGCTGCCCTTCACCACGCCAGGGGTGATCGTCGCCGAGTCGTTCGTCGCCATGCCGTTCTTCGTGATCACGCTGGAATCGGGCCTGCGCTCGATGAACACCCGCCTGGAGGACGCCGCGCGCAGCCTCGGGGCCAGCAGGCTCACCGTGTTCCGGCGCGTTACGCTTCCGCTGATCTGGCCGTCGCTGCTGGCCGGGACGGTGCTCGCCTGGTCGCGCGCGGTCGGTGAGTTCGGCGCCACGATCACGTTCGCCGGCAACCTGCCCGGGGTCACGCAGACCGCGCCGCTGGCGATCTACATCAGCCAGAGTTCCGGCAAGATCGACGAGGCGATCGCGCTGAGCCTGGTCCTCGTCGTGGTCAGCCTCGCGGTGATGATTGGGACGCGTAACCGGTCCCGCAGGGCGTGACCGGCCATACTCGACGCGGACATACGGCTGCGCCTTGACCGGCTGAACCTCGACGCGGTGGTGTCCGCCCGGGCCGGTGAGGTCGTGGCGCTGCTCGGCCCGAACGGCGCGGGGAAGTCGACGATCCTGCGCGCGCTCGCCGGGCTGCTGCGGCTCGACGGCGGGAAGGTGGAACTCGACGGGACCGTGCTTGAGGAGCCCGCCCGGCACACCAGGGTCGCGCCGGAAAAGCGGCCGGTCGGCCTGATGTTTCAGGACTACCTGCTGTTCCCGCACCTGTCGGCGGTGGAGAACGTCGCGTTCGGGCTGCGCGCCCGCGGCGTCGACAAGCGCGTCGCCAGGGAGCGGGCTGCTGCAGCTCTGGAGCGCCTGGGCGTGGCCAAGGTCGCCGGGGCGCGCCCCGGCAACATGTCCGGCGGCCAGCAGCAGCGGGTGGCGATGGCCAGGGCCATGGTCACCGAGCCCAAGCTGCTGCTGCTCGACGAGCCGCTGGCCGCGCTCGACGTGTCCACAAAGACCGACGTCCGGCGTCAGCTGCGCGCCGCGCTGCGCGAGTCGCGGGCCGCGAACGTGATGGTCACGCACGACCTGCTGGACGCGGTCGCGCTGGCCGACCGGATGTTCGTGATCGAGGACGGCGGGATCGCGCAGAGCGGCACGCCCGCGGAGGTCACCGCGCGCCCGAAGTCCCGGTACGTGGCCGACCTGGTGGGCGTGAACCTGGTGCGCGGGACCGCCCGCGGCACGGCCCTGGAACTTGACGGCGGCGGCCGCCTCGTGACCGCCGAGGAGCTGTCGGGCCAGGTCCTAGCGGTCATCGCCCCGCATGACGTGTCGGTAACCCGCGACCACCCCGAGCAGGCCGCCTCAGCGGCCAACGTCTGGCCCGGCCAGGTGGGCGCCGTTGACCTCATGGGCGACCGCGTCCGGGTCCGTGTCGACGGCACCCCCACGATCACCGCCGAGGTAACCCCCGCCGCCGTGGACGCCCTCAACCTGGACGCGGGCGGCCAGCTCTGGGCCTCGGTCGAGCCCTCCGCCATCCGCCCCTACCCCCCGTGACCGCGCCGACACAAGATCTCGGTCTCCTCACGGTTTCGGTAGCCGTAAAAAGGACATATGGGTATAGCGAATGACTGGAACACGTGAAGTGTTGCGGGATCCAGAAGTAACGACAACGGGGGAGTAACTCATGGAACTGAGCGCTCGTAATCAGCTGACGGGGACGGTCAAGAACGTGAAGTCCGGCGCGGTTATGGCGGAGATTGCGGTGAACGTCGACGCGGGGCAGATCACCGCCGCGATCACCGATTCCTCGCGCGAGCGGCTGGGGCTGAAGGACGGCGACCAGGTGTCCGTGATCATCAAGGCCACCGAGGTGATGATCGCCACGCCGTAGCGGCGCGGCGGGCCGTGGCCGGCCGCCCGGCCCGCCGCCTCAAACGCAGCCGTCGTGTCGATGTACCGATGGGCCCTAAAGATCGGGCCCTCTGGTACATCGATGCGCCGGCTGGCCGCCGCGCCCGGCGTGACAGCATGGCGGCATGGAGGATGTCCCGCTGACGGTGATCGGCGTGGTCCGCACTGGTTACGCCGAGCGCGAGGCCACGCCGATCCAGGCGGCGCTCAACCGGTCCGGGCACGGCACCGTCGAGATCGCCGACGCCTACGCCGAGGGACTCGACGGCCTCGGCGGCTTCGACTACGCCTGGCTGCTCACATGGCTGCACCGGCCGGACCGGCCCGGCGAGAAGGCGCCGCTGCGGCAGGTTCCGTTCCTGCTGCGCAGCCAGCAGCGCCGGATCGGCATCTTCGCAACCCGCGGGCCGCGGCGGGTCAACTCGATCGGGCTCAGCCTCATCCAGATCCTCGAGGTCGCCGGCACAGTCATCCGGTTCGCCGGGGTCGACCTGCTCGACCGGACGCCGGTGATCGACATCAAGCCGTATGTGAGCCGCTTCGACCGGCCGGACGGTGAGCCGCGCTGCGGCTGGCTCGACGAGGTCAGCATCGCCGACGGCGCGACGCCCGGGCGGCTGGGTCGGCCCGGGCCGCCGGCCTGACCATGACTGGGGGGAATCCCCCAGGTGAAGACGGGCAGTAGCCGCGTTACGCCCGGCTCGCCCCACTCCTAGCGTGATCTCCAGACGGCACGCCCTCGCGTGCCAGTTCCGAAGGAGGTCACATGATCGAGGTTCGGGAGCTGACCAAGCGGTACGGCTCCACCCTCGCGGTCGACGCGCTCAGCTTCGACCTCAGGCCCGGCACGGTGACCGGGTTCCTCGGCGCCAACGGGTCGGGAAAGTCCACGACGATGCGGATGATGCTCGGCCTGGATACCCCGGACGCGGGGCGGGTCCGCATCGGCGGGCAGCCCTACCGCACCCTGCGCTGGCCGCTGCGGGAGGTCGGCGCGCTGCTGGAGGCCAGGGCGTTCCACCCCGGCCGCACCGCCCGCAGTCACCTGGCCGCGCTGGCGGCCAGCAACGCCATTCCGCTGAGCCGCGTCGACGAGGTTCTCGAACTCGTCGGCCTGGCCATCGCCGCGGGCAAGCGGGCCGGCAAGTTCTCGCTGGGCATGGCGCAGCGGCTGGGGATCGCCACGGCGCTGCTGGGCGACCCGCCGGTGCTGCTGCTCGACGAGCCGGTCAACGGCCTCGACCCGGCCGGCATCCACTGGATCCGCGACCTGCTGACGTCGCTCGCGGCCCAGGGCCGGGTGGTTTTCGTTTCCAGCCACCTGATCAGCGAGATGGCGCTGATGGCCGACCGGCTCATCGTCATCGGCCAGGGACGGCTGCTCGCGGACACCTCGGTCGCCGAGATGTCGGCCGGTGCGCCGTCGCTGGAAGCCGCGTTCCTGGCGATGACGGACGCCAGCGCCGAATACCGGGCGGCCGGGATAGCGCCCGGCGGCCGGGAGATGGCGGCGTGGCCGCCCGCGACAACCCGAGAGGACGGCTCACGATGACCGCGCTCGCCGCACGCACGCCCGCCGGGCACTACGGATTCCGGCACGTGGCCCGGATGGAATGGATCAAGCTGCGAAGCCTGCGCTCCACCTGGTGGACGCTGGCCCTCAGCACCGGCGGCGCGGTCGCCATCGGCGTCGCCGTGGGCCTGAACACGACCAGCGGCACCGAGGACCTCACCAACAACGCACTGGCCGGGCTCATCCCCGCCCTGCTGCTCAGCGGTGTGCTGGGAGCGCTGCTGGTGACCAGCGAGTACTCGTCCGGCATGATCAGGTCCACGCTGGCGGCCGCTCCGCGGCGGCCGCTGCTGCTGGCCGGAAAGGCAGCGGTGTTTGGCGCCATCGCGCTGGCGTTCGGGGAAGCGGCGTCGTTCATCGCGTTCTTCGCGGGCGGCGCGGCGCTGCGGCACGGCATAGCGGCACCCGCGCTGAGCCAGCCGGGGGTGCTCCGCGCGGTGGTGCTGGGCGGCGCGGCGTTCTGCCTGCTCGGCCTCATCGGGCTCGGGCTGGGCGCCATAATCCGGCACTCCGCCGCCGCCATCGCCGTCTACGTCGGCTGCCTGTTCGTGCTCCCGACATTCATCGGCAATCTGGTTCACCAGGTGGGCGTGTACCTGCCGATCGTCATTGTCGCGAACTCGCTGACCACCACGCAGTCGACGGCCTGCCGGCCCGGCGCCACGGATTGCACGCCCTTCCTCTCGGCGTGGCCGGGCCTCGGCGTGCTCGCCCTGTACGCGGCCGTGGTACTGGCGGCCGGCGGCTGGCTGTTCGCCCGCCGTGACGCCTGAACGGCACAATGAGCCCATGGGCGCCATCGGCCCGGTGAACCCGGACGCTGCGGGCGGGCCACCCGGCCGCCAGCCGGGCGGCTCGCCGGCCACGCTGCCCGCCGTCATCGCCCGGACGCCATTCACCGCCCGGGCACGGCGCGAGCTGCTCTTCTGCCTCATCGAAGTGCCGCTGGGGCTTGTCCTGCTGGCCCTTCCGGCTGCTCTGTCACTCGAGGGGGTCGTGCTCCAGCTGCTGTCGACCGGTGCCGCGAAACCCGCCAGGGGCTGGCTGGCGATCGGCAGCCTGCTCGCCCTTTTGCTCATTGTGGGGGTCGGGATCCCCTGGGCCGGCCGCCGCCTCGGGGTGGTCCACCGCGACCTGGCCGCCGGGCTGCTCGGCCGGCGCATCGCCGGGCCGTCGCCGCGGCGCCGCGGCCATGGCATCTTCGGCCGTCCGGGGGCGATGCTCCGCGACGGGGCCGGCTGGCGGGCCGCGGCCTATGCCCTGGTCAAGCTGCCGGTCACGGCGGCCGAGGCTTACGCGGTCGCGCTCGCAGCCCTCGGCCTCGCGGCCCTGAGCTACCCGTTCTGGTGGGCGCTGTTCCGCAACCACCCGGCCGGAACGCACTTGCAGCCGGTGACGGTGCTCACCCCGTTTGGCGGCTTCGGCGTGGCCACGTTCCCCGGTACCTGGGCCGCGTTCGCGGCCGGCGCGGTCATGGTTCTCGCCGCGCCGTGGGTCGCACGCGGGGCCGCTGCGGCGGACTGCTGGCTGATGCGGGCGATGCTGGGCCCCGGCCGGCTCGCGCAGCGGGTCGCCGACCTGGAGGAGAGCAGGGCGCTGGCCGTCGAAGACTCCGCGGCGCTGCTGCGCCGGGTCGAGCGCGACCTGCACGACGGCGCCCAGATCCGGCTGGCCACGCTGGCCATGAACCTCGGCATGGCCAGGGAAAGGCTGGAGAACGACGCCGATCCTGAGCTGCGCGAACTGGTCGACGCGGCCCACCAGGGAGCCAAGGACGCGCTGGCCGACTTGCGCAACCTGGCCAGGGGCATCCACCCGCCGGCGCTGGACAACGGCCTGCCCGACGCACTGGCCACGCTGGCCGCCGGCAGCGTGATCCCGGTCGAGCTCACCGCGGAGACGCCGCAGCGGCCGGCCCCGGCCATCGAGACCATCGCGTACTTCTGCGCCGCCGAGCTGCTGGCCAACGCCGTCAAGCACAGCGGCGCGAACAAGATCAGCATCGAGCTTGCCGGGCGGGGCGAGGTGCTCGTGCTGCGGGTGTCCGACGACGGCGTGGGCGGCGCGGATCAGGCGCTCGGCACCGGCCTGGCCGGCCTGTCCCAGCGCGTGCGCACCGTCGACGGCCAGGTGCACGTCGTCAGCCCGGCCGGCGGCCCGACGCAGGTCGCCGTCACCCTGCCGATGCACGCCTGAGCACCGTGACAGTATCGAAATATGGACATGGCGGAGGCCGGCCATTGCGTGTGGTGATCGCCGAGGATGCTGCCCTGTTCCGGGAGGGCCTCGCCCGGCTGATCACCGACCGCGGCCACGAGGTCGTCGCCGCGGTCGGCGACGGCGACGCGCTGCTCGAGGCCGTGAACGCGCACGATCCCGACGTCGCCGTGGCCGACATCCGGATGCCGCCCACGCACACCGACGAGGGACTGCGCGCCGCCATCGAGCTGCGCCGCGACCATCCCGGCACCGGCGTGCTGGTGCTGTCCCAGTACGTCGAGACCAGGTACGCGGCGCGGCTGCTCGAGGGCAACGCCGCGGGCGTCGGCTACCTGCTCAAGGACCGGGTCGCCGACGTGGCCGAGTTCGCCGACGCGCTGACCCGCGTGGCCGCGGGTGGCACCGCACTCGACCCCGAGGTGGTCAGCCAGCTCGTCCGCGTCAGCCGGCACGCTCAGGGCGTAGCCGCGCTGACCCCGCGAGAACGCGACGTGCTGTCGCTGATGGCCGAGGGCCGGTCCAACGCCGGGATCGCCGCCGCCCTCGTGGTCTCGGCCGGCGTGGTCGAGAAGCACGTGGCCAGCATCTTCGGCAAGCTGGGCCTGCCGCCGTCCGAGGCGGACAACCGCCGCGTCCTCGCGGTACTGCGCTACCTAGGGTCCTGAGTCGGCCAGGCCGCGGGCGGCCTCGTTCCGCGGCTTTCGGCCATCGCCAGCGTTGCCGCGCTCGCAGGCACCCGGCGCTCCTCGGTGAACTCCTCCAGGCTCGAGCCCTTGGGCTCGGGCAGCATGGTCACGGTCGCGACCAGCCCCAGGAACGCCACCCCTGCGACGATGGCGCTGGTCCTGCCCAGGCCGATCGCCGGCAGCAGCGCGGTGAGCGCGTAGGTGCCGATGAACGCGCCGATCTTCCCGGCGGCGGCGGCGATGCCGTGGCACGTTGTCCGCACCCGCACCGGGAAGATCTCCGCCGGGTACACGAAGGTGGTCGTGTTCGGCCCGAACTCGGAGAAGAAATACGTGGCGCCGAAGAGCAGCAGGAACGGCGCCAGCGTGGTGGTCGCTCCCGGGATCAGGTACAGGGCGAGGAACGCGGCCGCGATGAGCGCGAACCCGACAGCCTGCACCAGCTTCCGGCCGAGCCGGTCGATGGTGGCCGCCGCCAGCAAGTAGCCGGGCAGCGCCGCGACCGCGAAGATGGCCAGCGTCCAGGCCGTGGTGCCGAGCAGGCTGGCGTGCGGGGAGACCAGCTTGACGATCACCGGGCTGGAGATCGTGTTGCCGTAGTACACGAAGTCGAACAGCAGCCAGGCCAGGCTCGCGCCGATCAGCCAGACCAGCAGCCGGCGGTCGGCGAGCGCTCCCCGCAGCCCGGTGGGCTTGTGTTCCCTGGCCGCCTTCTCCGCCGCCTCCCTGGCCTCCATCTGGGCCAGCAGGAACCGCGGCGTCTCCTTGATCTGGCGGCGGAGCCAGAACACCGCCAGCGCCGGGATCGCGCCGAGCGCGAGCATGATCCGCCACGCGTAGTCCGGGTTGACGCCGGACTTGAGCAGGGCGATGGCGACCAGCGGCCCGATCACCAGGCCCGCACCCTGCATCGAGAACACCAGGGCGACCATTCTGCCGCGGTTGCGTTTGGACGCGTACTCGCTCATGATCGTCGCGCTGACGGGGTAGTCCCCGCCGATGCCGAAGCCGAGGATTGCCCGGAATCCGATCAGCCACCAGATGTTGGGGGAGAACGCCGAGGCGATCGCGCCGACGGCGAGTACGAGCACCTCCCAGCCGTAGATCTTGCGCCGGCCGAGCTTGTCGGCGATGTGCCCGAACGCGATCGCCCCCGCCGCCGACGTCAGCAGCGCCAGCGACGACACGAGCGACTTCTGGTAGCTGGCGATGTGCCACTGGGTGACGATCATCGAAGCGACCACGCCGATGATGAACAGGTCATAGGCGTCGGTGAAGAAGCCCATGCCCGACGTGATGAGGATCTTCCAGTGCTCCCGGCTGGTGACGGCCTCGTCCATCCGGGCGAGGAGGTCGCGGCTGGCTGTCTCGTTCTGCTCTGGGTCTGCGGCCCGTCTCGTGGGGTCCGCCATCTCTTCGCTCCTTCTCTCGTTCCCCGCTCTCCACTAACCCGGCTACCGGCGGGATTCGGAGGCATTCAAGATCGAAGGTGAACTCTGGGTGAACCCCTCAAGCCTCTGAAAGGAAACCGCCCTGGCGCCAGCGCGGCGCCAGGGCGGTGTGAGGTCGGTGCGTGCCGGCCTACGTGGCTGGCAGCGTGAACGTCTGGCTCACCCGGACGTGCGCGGGGCGCTTGCCGGTGAAGATCCACGTCAGCCGAGAGAAGTAGTCCTTGCCCGCGTGCTTCGGCCACGCCTCGGCGCGCCACGCAACGGTGAGGATCGGGTAGCTGACGTACTTGCCCGCCGCGCAGGTCGGCGTGCAGTCGTTGACCTTGAGGGTGCCCCTGCCGAACGCCACCGAGCGCCAGCTGGTCCACGTCAGCCCGGCCACGTACTCGCTCGACGGCATGCAGCCGATGTCGTAGGCGGCCGGGCGGACCTTGCCGTGCCCGGCGCAGTTGACCAGCACCACCGGGCTGGACGCGGCGGCCGCCGGTACGGCCGTGACCACGATCGCGCTCGCGGCCCCGGCGGCCGCGATCAGTCCGGCCCCCAGCAGGGCGCGCGCACGGGTGAGCTTCATCAGTTGACCCCCCTTTAGACGGGCTCCATCGCCCATCACCTGATATGGAGACGCCCGAACCCCGGCAATGGATCAAAAAATCTTGGCGCGACTTACCATCAGGCCAAATGGCCGGAACGTTACCGTCCGTGGCCGGTCAGACGTCCGGGATGCCGAGATCGAGGTTCGGGCGATCCAGCCCGCCGTCGACCTCGAGGATCTTTCCGGTGATATACGCCCCGGCGGGCGAGACAAGAAACAGCACGGCCGCGGCGACGTCCTCCGGGTCGCCGATCCGCCCGAGCGGCGTCGACCGCTCCATCTGGCCCCGGAGCTCGTCGTTGGTGAGCACGATGTCGAGCGCTGAGGTCGCCACCGACCCGACCGCGATCGCGTTCACGCGGATCCTGGGCGCCAGGTCGGCGGCGGCGAGCCGGGTGTATTGCGCCACGGCCGCCTTGGCGGTCCCGTACGCGAGGTAGCCGCGGCCGGGCACCCGCCCGATCACCGAGGAGATGTTGACCACCGCACCGGCCTGATCGGGCGACGCGAGGAGGTGCGGCACGGCCGCGTGCGTCAGGCTGTGCGCGATCTCCACGTTGAACGCGAACGCGCTGGCCAGATGCCGCGCTTTGGTCGCGAGGAAGGGCCGCGGCATCGCGCCGCCCACGTTGTTGACCACGATGTCGAGCCGCCCGAACTCATCCACCGCCGCCTCGGCCAGGCCGGCCGCGGCGTCGAGGTCACTCAGGTCGGCGGGAACCGCGACGGCCCGCCGCCCGGCCGCCTCGATCTCGCGTGCCACCTTGGCCAGCTGGTCCTCGGTGCGCGCGGAGATCAGCACATCGGCGCCGGCCTGAGCGAGCGCGATCGCCGTGGCCGCGCCGATGCCCCGGCCCGCTCCGGTCACCACCGCCGCGCGACCGGTGACACGGAAGCGATCAAGGATCATGAGCCCGCCCTCGTCTCTCGAGTCCCGCAAGCCTACGGAAAACTAGAACACGTTTCAATTCGTGGAGTGGGGGCGCGCTGCTGGCCGGGTGCTGCTGTCACATTGCCTTTGCGCCCGGGGTCATCAGAATGAGGGACAAGGCAGAAGGAGAGGACGGCGATGGCCCGCACGCTGAGCCTGATCATCCGCAACGTCGTGTTCACGATCGTGGTGCCCGGTCTGGGCGGGATCTGGGCGCCGTGGTCGATCGTGCGAGATCACGGGGGCTCCGTCAGCCCCGCGACCTGGCCAGGCGTCGCGGTGATCGCCGCCGGGGCGGCTCTGTACGCGTGGTGCGTCTGGAACTTCGCGTCGGTCGGGAACGGCACCCCTGGCCTCTGGGACGCGCCGCAGCGCGTGGTCGCGACCGGCCCGTACCGCTGGGTGCGCAACCCGATCTACATCGGTGCGCTGATGGTTGTGCTGGGGGAGGCGTGGCTGTTCGCCTCGCCCTGGCTGCTGGCGTACGCGGCCGCAATGGCGGTCTTCTGCCACCTGTTCGTCACCGGGTACGAGGAACGCGCGCTGCGCCGCCGCTTCAACGGCAGCTACCTGGAGTACCGGCAGGCCGTCCCGCGCTGGATCCCGCGCCGGCCCAGGCTGAGCGGGGAAGCAAGGTGAGGGCCGCCGCGGCGGCCGGCCCGGTGCACAGCGGGCTCACCGCGGCCTCGTCACCGGTGGCGGGACGCCACCTGGCAGACTTGACAGGTGAGCGGCTGGGGCAGCGCGGCGCAGGAGTCCGCGGGGGCGGGCGAGTCAGCGGCCGTCGTCGCGTTCTGGCAGGGTCTTGGACTGCCTGGGCTGGTCGACATCCACACGCACTTCATGCCGGCCAACGTGCTGGACAAGGTCTGGGCTTACTTCGACCAGGGCCGCGCGCACCCCGATCATCCGTGGCGGATCGAGTACCGGCAGCCCGAGGATGAGCGGGTCGCGATGCTGCGGGCGTTCGGCGTGCGCCGGTTCAGCGCGCTGGCGTACCCGCACAAGCCCGGCATGGCGGGCTGGCTGAACGGCTGGGAGGCCGACTTCGCGGCCAGGACCCCGGACGCGCTGCACAGCGCCACGTTCTACCCGGAGCCCGGCGCCGGAGCGTACGTGGCCGAGGCGATCACCGCGGGCGCGCGGCTGTTCAAGGCGCACCTGCAGGTCGGCGCGTACGACCCGCGCGACGAACTGCTCGGCCCCGTCTGGGGGCTGCTGGCCGAGGCCCGGGTACCGGTGGTGGTGCACTGCGGTTCCGGCCCGATGCCGGGGCGGTTCACCGGCCCGGGCCCGATGTCCGAGGTGCTCGCCGCCCACCCGCGGCTGATCGCGATCGTCGCCCACCTCGGGTCGCCCGAGTACGGCGATTTCCTCGGCCTCGCCGGGCGGTATCCGGGCGTTTACCTGGATACCACGATGGCCTTTACCGACTTCCTTGAACGGATAGCCCCGTTCCCGGCCGGGCTGCGCCCCCGGCTGGCCGACGCGGGGGACCGGATCCTGCTGGGCACCGACTTCCCGAACATCCCGTACTCCTACCTGCATCAGCTGCAGGCCCTGGCCCGGCTCGACCTCGGCGAGCCCTGGCTGCGCGCGGTCTGCCACGACAACGCCGTCAAGCTGCTGGGACTGTGAGCCGTGCCCGGTACCCGCAAGCAGCCGAGCAAGGGCGACCGGCTGGCCCAGTATCAGCGCAAGCGGGACTTCGGCCGCACGCCCGAGCCGGAAGGAGCCCCGCCGCAGGCGGACTCGTCGACCCGGCGGTTCGTGGTGCAGCGGCACCGGGCTACCCGGCTGCACTACGACCTGCGGTTCGAGATCGATGGCGTGCTGGCGAGCTGGGCGGTGCCCAAGGGCCCGACGCTCGATCCCGGCATCCGGCGGATCGCGGTGCACGTCGAGGACCATCCCATCGAGTACCTGGAGTTCGAGGGCATCATCCCGCGCGGGCAGTACGGCGCTGGCGACGTGATCGTCTGGGACACCGGGACGTGGGAGCCGCATGAGACCGATGACCCGGCGGCCGCGGTCGCCGCGGGCGAGCTGCACGCCGACGTGTTCGGGCAGAAGCTGCGCGGCCGGTTCATCCTCGTGCAGACCGGCCACAGCCGCGACGACGAGAACCAGTGGCTGCTGCTGCACAAGCACGACGAGGACGCCGTTCCCGGCTGGGATCCCGAGGACTACCCCCGGTCGGTGCTGAGCGGGCGCACCAACGACGAGGTCAAGGCCGACCCGCACCGGATGTGGCGTTCCGACCTGCCGCCCGGCGAGGCGTCGGTGCCGATCGGCGACACCCCGGACACCCGGCCGGCCGACGTGCTGGCCGGCGGGCCGAGCCAGGACGAGCTGGATGCCCTCGACGCACTGGGCCACGAGGGCACCTGGGAGGTGTTCGGGCAGCGGCTCAAGGTCACGAACCTGGACAAGGAGATCTTCCCCGGCCGCGATGGCGAGCCGCCGGTGACCAAGCGGGAGTTCATCCGCTACGCGGCCAGGATCGCCCCGGTGATCCTGCCGTACACCGAGGGCCGCGCGCTGAACATGCACCGGTTCCCCGGGGGCGCGCAGACCAGGGGGTTCTGGCACAAGCAGCTTCCCGAGCACGCGCCGGACTGGGTGCCGCGCTGGAACAATCCCAACGCCGACCGCGGCGACGCCACGACCTACCTGGTCGTGGACGAGCCCGCGGCGCTGGTGTGGGCGGCGAACTTCGGCGCGCTGGAGTGGCACGCGTGGACCGCGCGCATCGACGAGCCGCGGCTGCCGACGTACGCGCTCATCGACATCGACGCCGGCGCGGACACGTCGTGGGACGACGTCCTGGTGCTGGCCCGGCTGCACCGCACGGCCCTCGAGCACCTGGGCGTGCGGGCGGAGCCCAAGGTGACCGGGCACACCGGCATCCAGATCTGGGTCCCGATCACCCGTGGCCCCACCTACGAGGACACCCGCAAGTGGGTGGAGCAGCTGTCCAAGGCCATCGGCGCGGTCGTGCCGGACCTGGTCAGCTGGCAGTGGGACGTGGGCAAGCGGCAGGGCCGCGCCCGGCTGGACTACACGCAGAACGTCAAGAACAAGACGCTGGTCGCGCCGTACAGCCCGCGCCCGGCGCCGGGGGCGCCGGTGTCCATGCCGATCGGCTGGGCCGAGCTGGACGACCCGTCGCTGCGGCCGGACGGGTTCACGATCCGCACGGTGCTCGACCGGCTGGCCCAGCGCGGCGACCCGTTCCGCCCGGTGCTCGGCCCCGGCCAGACCCTCCCGCCGATTCACTAGGCGCCGGCAGGTCGCCCATGGGGCGGTGAGCTTACGACGTAGGCAAGGTGGTTCCGGTCTCGAGCAAGGTCTTCAGGCTGGAAAGGACGGCGGGCCAGCCGTCCGAGATGGCCTCCAGAACGTCGCTGCCAGACTCGAAGCCGTCGTGGACGACCGTCAGCTTCACCGTGCCCTTCCCGATGTCCTCGATGTCGAAGGCGACCCTGGACCGGGGCTCCGCCCGCCAGGCGTCAGCGGTGGCTTCGGCCATGCCGACCTGGGCGGCCCACTCGGGCGTGAACGTGTGCCACGTGTACGCCAGCCGCCGGCCGGGGTCGGATTCGAGGATCACCTGCTGGGGGTCGCTCACCACGAGCCCGACCTCCTCGTGCGCCATGTCGTAGGTAGAGCCAATCTGCCAGTCCGAGCGGAAGGTCTTCTCACCGGCCCTTTGGTGCCGCCAGTAGCGTCTCGTGACGGCGGGGTCGGTGAGACCCTGCCAGACCCGCTCGGGCGTGGCGTGAATGTAGGTCGTGTACGTAAAGCTCGTCATCCGGTCGGTGTGTGTGTTCATTGCCGTGCCTCCGGTTCTCGGGCTGCCGGGCCGAGAGTGGTGCCAGCCCGTGCGGCCGCTGGGGCGCTACTCCTCTATTCGCAACCAATGGTTGCACATCTTTCTCAGACATGCAACCAACGGTTGCATGTCTGCCTCCGACTTGCTACCGTTGGTTGCAGATCAAGCGCGCGCCGAGCGCGCAGGAAGGGAGCGAAACCGATGGCAGGCCTGGTGATTGAGCGGGAGGTCGTGATCGAGGCGCCGGTCGAGGTGGTGTGGCGCACCGTCACAGAGCCCGGCCAGATGAGCCAGTGGTTCGCCGACCGGGTGGAGCTCGTGATCGAACCCGGCGCCCATGGCCACATGCAGTTCGGGGACCAGGGCGGCGAGGTCGTGGTGGAGACGGTCGACCCGCCGTCCCGTTTCTCGTTCCGCTGGAATCATCCCCGCGGCGAGGAGCCAGTGGCCGGCAACTCGATGCTGGTCGAGTTCACGCTGACGCCCGAGGGCGACGAGCGGACCCGCCTTCGCGTGGCCGAAAGCGGCCACGAGCTGCGTGACTGGCCCGATGCGGAGAAGCAGCGCTACGCCGACGAGCACTCCGAAGGCTGGGCCGAGTACCTGGAGCGCCTGGTCGCGGTGCTCGCGAAAGGCCAGTCGGGATGACCGCCCAGGCCGATGACGAGCTGTGGTCGGCTATCGCGGATCCGTCTCGCCGCCGGGTGCTCGACCTCGTGGTCAGCAACGGCGAGGTCAGTGCCAGCTGGCTGGCCGGCCGCGTGCCGTTTACCCGCCAGGCGGTCTCCAAGCATCTGGTCGTGCTCGAACAGGCCGGGCTGATCAGGCGGCGCAAACAGGGCCGGGAGGTCCTCTACCGGCTTGAGGCCGACCGTCTTGACCAGGCCACGGCGGCCATGGCTGACCTGGCCGCGCAATGGGACCGGCGGCTCGCCACGATCAAACGTCTCGCCGAAGCGGCGCACGAAGAAGACAAAAGAAGACAGACATGAAAGACGGCGACGTGAGGGAGAGAAGCAGTGACCGACCACAAGACCGGAACACGTCAA
>Ga0335073_10007776_pt1 | contig 15033 bp, 16 predicted proteins | sample Lox_Sample_22_FD_207093 | JGI IMG/M metagenome (GOLD analysis project Ga0335073, IMG submission 207093) | Soil microbial communities from Loxahatchee National Wildlife Refuge, Florida, United States - Lox_Sample_2.2 | ecosystem: Environmental > Terrestrial > Soil > Wetlands | place: USA... | reverse complement strand
GCGCTCGCGACTAACCCTCTCGCTCGGAATCAGTCGGTGAATCTCGATCCATGCCCTCACCGGGCGGATAAAACGCGCCCCTCAGCACATGAAATAGATAGGCGCGAGCCTTTTCCCAGTCGCGCTTGACAGTGCGCACCGAGGTCGCGCGCTGCTCGGCAATCTCATCGAAGGTGTAGCCGCAGAAATACCGCAGGTCGACCAGCTCCGCCAGCCTCGCATCGCGCACGGCAAGCTCGTCGAGCGCCTCCGATAGCCGCGGCAGATCCGTTCGGTCCTCGTTCGGTTGAGGGAGCTGGGTCGGCAATTGCGTGATATGGAAGTCTCCGCCCCGTTTCAAGGCACGTCGATCGCGCACGAAATCGATGATGAGGCCTCGCATGACCCGCGCGGTGTATCCGATGAATCGGGCGCGGTCGGGAAAGACGGCATCTCGCCCCCGCATTCCGAGATAGGCTTCATGCAGCAAAGTCGTTGGGCTGACCGGCGCGCCGGAGTTGCGCCGCAATTGGCGCTCCGCCAACTGCCGTAGCTCCCCGTACAGCGAGGCGAACAGCTGGCCATGCGTGACCGGCTCGGCCGGATGCTGCTCCGACGACATAACTAGCTCCGATCCATGCTCTGGTCTCCCGCCAGTCGATTTCATTGTATCGCATCCCCTGTCATCCGCCGACCTCCTGGCACTTCGGATACGCGAAAAGCGATCTAGTGAATGGACAAACCAATTCTCGGCACCATCGCCGCCAAGGAGACCCCCATGTTCCCGAAAGCCTTGACCTTGCTTGCCGCTCTGCTGGCCGTGACACCGGGTTTCGCGTCAGACCGGGTGCCCGGCAAGACCGAAACCGCCACCGCTACCGTGATGCTCGCGGCTGTCGACTTGTCGACGACCGCCGGCCTCGCCCAAGCCCGTAAGCAGCTCACCCTCGAGGCCGGACGCTTGTGCCGCAAGTTCCGGGACGATCGCAAGGCCTCGGACTGGGCGACTTATGTCGACTGCGTTCACGATACCGTTGCAAGTGCGCTCGGCCGAATGCAGACATCAGCGACGAGTGTTGCCAGAAACTGATGCTTTGCCCTGGTCGATGTGAAAAGCCGAAGGCTTGGAGCCTGACGCAGGCTCGACGCCGAGCTCGCGCAGCAGATGCGGCGCAAGACCCGCGGCGGCGGCGGCTGGATCGGTGACGGCGCACAGATCGCAGAGCCTGGTCACCGCAAGCCCGGGATAGCCGCACACATTGATGCGGCGGAACGGCTCGAGATCGAGCGACACGTTGAGCGCCATGCCGTGATAGCTCGAGCCGCGCCGGATCCTCAAACCCACGCTCGCCAGCTTCGCATTGCCCACGTAAACGCCCGGCGCGTCGCGCGAGCCGCGCGCGGTCACGCCGAGCTCGGCGGCGTACTCGATGACGGCGTTCTCGAGCGCGACCACGAGTTGCCGCACGCCCAACGCGTGGCGCTTGATATCGATGAGCGGGTAGATCACCAGCTGACCGGGACCGTGATAGGTCACCTGCCCGCCGCGGTCGATCTGCACAACGGGAATGTCGCCCGGCGCCAACAGGTGCGCGCGGCTTGCATTGAGACCCAGCGTGAACACCGCAGGGTGCTCGAGAAACCAGATCTCATCAAGCGTCGATGCGTCACGCTCGTCGGTGAAGCGTTGCATCGCGCGCCAGGTCTCCTCGTAGGGCACGAGCCCGAGGTGGCGCACCAGCGGGGAGTCGCTCACACCGGCAATCCCGCGTTGTTGCGCGCGAGCGCGCGCTCGGCGCGATAGCTCGAGCGCACCAGAGGTCCCGACACGCACTCGAGGAATCCGAGCTCGAGCGCCCATTCCCGGTAGCGCGTGAACTCCGCGGGCGTGACGAAGCGCTCGACGGCGAGATGATTCGCCGTGGGACGCAGATACTGTCCGAGCGTCAAGAGATCGACCGCCGCGGCGCGCAGATCGCGCAGCGTGGCGCGGATCTCCTCCTCGGTCTCTCCGAGACCCAGCATCAAGCTTGTCTTGGTCAATACGGCCGGCCGATGGCGCTTCGCCGCCTCGAGCACGCCGAGAGTCTGCGCATAGCCCGCGCGCGGGTCGCGCACGGGATGGGTGAGGCGCTCGACCGTCTCGACGTTCTGCGCGAACACATCGAGGCCCGCATCGAGCACGCTGTGCACATCGCGCATCACACCGGCAAAATCGGGCGTCAAGGCCTCGACCGCGGTCGCGGGCGTACGTCGCTTGATGGCGCGGATCGCGGCCGCGTAATGGCCGGCGCCGCCATCCTCGAGGTCGTCGCGGTCGACGGAGGTGAGCACGACATACTTGAGACCCATCAATTCCACCGAGCGCGCGACGTTGTCCGGCTCCTCGGGGTCGAGCCAGCCGCGCGGATTGCCGGTGTCGACCGCGCAGAAGCGGCAGGCGCGCGTGCAGACCGCGCCCATGAGCATGATGGTGGCGGTGCCGGCGTTCCAGCACTCGCCGATGTTCGGGCACTTGGCTTCCTCGCACACGGTGCTCAAGCGATGCTCGTGCACGATGGCCTGCACGCCCAGGAACTTGGCGCCGCTCGGCATCCGCGCGCGCAGCCAGGGCGGCTTGGGGAGCGCCCCGGCCGCGCCGGCCGCGCTTGCCTTGATGCCGTCTCTTATTGCCGTAAACCCTTGAGGGGTAACGTATTTATCGCCACTACGGATGTGCGCTGGCGGCACGGGAGCGACGATGGGAATGCCCTTGAACTCGGCCATGCCCCATTCTAACGGATGGGAGCGTTCAGGGCGGCCAGGCGCTCCGGAGTACCGACATCCTCCCAGATGCCCCGATAGAGCTCGGCGGAGCAGTGTCGCGTCGCCATGGATCGCAACAGCAGCGGCTTCAGCGGGAAAGCGCCGTCGACGCAGTGGGCGAAGAAGGCCGGACGGTACACCGCGATGCCGGAGAAAGTGTACTGGATGGGAGCGCTCGGCAGCGCGAGTCCGTGCTCGAGTCCGAAGTCGCCGTCCGGGTGCTGCGGCGGGTTGGGCACCAGCACGATGTGCGCGTCGCGGTTCGGCGCGAGTGCCGCCTGCGCGAGCGGATAATCCGTGAACACATCGCCGTTCAACACCAGAAAGGCGGCGGGACCGAGCCTCGGCAGGGCACGAAAGATTCCGCCCGCCGTCTCGAGCGCATGCGGCGTCTCCTCGCTGTACTCGATACGCACGCCGAAACGCGAGCCATCGCCGAGATAGCCGCGGATCATGGCGCCGAGCCAGGCGAGATTGATGACGATGTCGAGGACCCCGAGATGCGCGAGGCGCTCGATGTGGTATTGGATGAGGGGTTTGCCGCGCACTTCGAGGAGCGGCTTGGGGGTTTGATCCGTCAAGGGGCGCAGCCGCTCGCCCCGGCCCGCGGCCAGGATCATCGCCTTGCGCGGCCGCTCCGGGGCCTCGCTCACGCGGGCGCGCCGATCATGCCGGCGCACCGCACTGCGCCGGCGCACCGCACCGCGCCTGCGCCGCTCGAAAGGCGGGCTCGATGCGTGCCTCGATGTGCCGTGCGAGCTCCTCGGTCTCGGGGTAGCGCGCGGCGGCATCGCGCGCGTAGGCAAGCACGCGCGGCAGATCCTTGAGGTAGCCCGACTTGCCGTCACGGTAGAAGAGGCGCGCGAAAATGCCGAGCACCTTGATGTGCCGCTGCAGACCCATGAGATCGAACCAGCGGATGAATCCGGCTTCGTCGGCCTCGAGCTCGAACCCGGCCGCGAGCAGCCGCTCGCGGTAGCCAAGGAGCCAGCCCATCACCCGCTCGCGCGGCCAGGCGATGTAGCAATCCTTGAGAAGCGATACGGCGTCATACGTCACCGCACCGCGGACCGCGTCCTGAAAATCCAGGATCCCAGGATTGTTCTCCTCGCTCAGCAGCAGATTGCGCGAGTGATAGTCGCGATGCACGAAGACGGCGGGCTGGGCGAGCGCGCTCGTCTCGAGCAGCTCGAACACCCGATCGAGCAAGGCGCGCTCCTCGGATCCCGCCGGGCTGGCCAGATGCCGCCCGAGGAACCACTCGGGCATGAGCTCCATCTCGCGGCGGAGCAAGGCCCGATCGTAGGGCGGCAGCGCGCGCGCCTTTTGCGCGCCGCGCGTCTGCAGCCGCACCAGCGCATCGAGCGCGTCCGCATACAGCCGCTCGACCTCGCGCTCACCCTCGAGCGCATCGAGATACTGGCGCGTGCCGAGATCCGAGAGCAGCAACAATCCCTGGCCCGTATCGCGCGCCAGCACCACGGGCACGTTCAAGCCGATTTCGACCAGCGCGCGCGCGACGCTGACGAACGGCTCGAGCGCTTCCTTGTCGGGTGGCGCGTCCATCACGATGTAGCTGTCGGGGCCGCGAGTCAGGCGAAAGTAGCGGCGAAAGCTGGCATCCGCGGAGGCCGGCTCGATCCGGCTGCCCGTGAATCCGAGATCCTCCGTGACCCACCGTGTCAGAAGCGCCAGGCGGGAATCGCTTGCATCCGTCGGACCCATGCTTGACCATTCGGACACCGCAAATGCGGCGGCTCAAGTATACCGACTGAGGGATCCTCGATTTAGCCCATGGCTTCGCACATTCGAGCCGCAACGGCCATGGTTGTTTGCCTGCTGGCGGCCGCGGCAGTCCGCGCCGGCGACATGTGTCCCGCACCCCCCAAGCGCAAGCGCCCTCCCGCGGCGGTCATACCGAGCGGCGATCACCGCGTGCGCATCGAGTCGGACGGCGCATCGCTCGACGCCAACGGCCTCGCAGTGTTCACCGGGCACGTGCAGCTGCGCCAGGACCAGCGCACGGTCGCCGCCGACCGCGTCACCTACGATGAGAAGACCGGCAAGGTCACGGTAAACGGCTCGGTCGACTTCGAGGATCCGCGGATCGGGGTGAAGGGCGACTCGGGCGACTACGATGAGCTGCTCGGCGCGGATTTCGACCGGGCCAACTTCCAGATCTTCGAGCGCAACGGCCGCGGCTTCGCCCGGCAGCTGGCGGTGCATCCGGACGGCAAGATCGACGCGCAGCGGGTGCGCTATACCACCTGCCCGCCCGGCAATGAGGACTGGACGCTGCAGGCGAAGAGCATCCGGCTCGACACCGAGGGTCAGCAGGGCGTCGCGCACGGGGTGGTGATGCGCTTCAAGGACGTACCCATCTTTTACACGCCTTTCATCGCATTCCCGCTCGGCGGTGAGCGCCAGAGCGGCCTCCTGTTCCCGAGCTTCGGGCATTCCGGCAACAACGGCTATCAGTTCGAGCTGCCCTACTACTTCGATCTCGCGCCGAACTACGACGCCACGCTCACGCCGGGTCTCATGTCGCGCCGGGGTGTGCAGCTCGGCGGCGAGTTCCGCTACCTCGATGCGAGCTCGCACGCCCAGATCGAGGAGAACTTTCTGCCGAACGACGTCGTCGAGCACGGCGATCGCGCCTACGTGCATATCACCGATGTCACCAACCTCGCCCCCGGCCTGCGTTTCGACACCGACATCGCGAGCGTGAGCGACAGCAACTACTTCAGCGACTTCGCGGTGGGAGCCGATCAGACCAGCGTGACCTTCCTCGAGCGCCGGGCCGAGATGCTCTACTACGACGATGTGTGGCGAATCCGCGCCCAGTTCCAGAACTTTCAGACCATCGACACCTTGATCGATGCGGGCGACCGCCCCTACTCGCGCGTGCCGCGCCTCGAGGCATACGGCTTGTTCCCGCTGTTCAGCCATTTCGAATTCGCCCTGTCGAGCGAGGTCACGAACTTCTTGCGCGAGGTGGGCCCGACCGGCGTGCGCGCGGACCTCTCGCCCGAGCTGCGCTTCGTGGAGCGCACCGCCGGCTACTTCTTCGAGCCCGTGATCGGCTACCACTTCACGCAATACGATCTCGAGAACGCGGCCTTCGGCGATCCCTCGACGCCGAGCCGCGCGTTGCCCTATGCGAGCGTGGACACGGGGCTGGTGTTCGAGCGCGATGCCGGCGCTCAAGGGCAGCGCATCCAAACCCTGGAGCCGCGCCTGTTCTACACCTACGTGCCGTACCGCAACCAGAACGAGCTGCCGCTGTTCGACACCGGCATTCCCGATCTCAACATGATCGAGCTGTTTCGCACCAACCGCTACGTCGGCGATGACCGAATCGGCGATGCCAACCAGATCGCGGCCGCGCTCACCTCGCGGCTCTTCAACCAGACGACCGGCACCCAGTATCTCTCGGCCACCATCGGCCAGATCCGCTACTTCAATCTGCCGCGGGTGCTCTTGCCCGATCAGATCACGCAGACTGTGCCCGGCCAGACGATCGTGACGCTTCCCGGGCAGCCGTCCCAGATCATCCTGCCCGGCCAGAACCTGCCGACGCTCCCCGGACAGACGCTCGCCAACGTGCCCGGCGAGACGCCCCAGGCCTACCACGCGAGCGACATCGTCGGCGAGGTCTCGGTGACCGCCTACAAGCACTGGACCCTCAATCTCGACTATCAGTGGAATCCCTACACCTCCCAGACCGACAAGTCCGAGGTGCTGCTGCAGTACCGTCCGGATCCCTCCCGGGTGGTCAACATCGGCTACCGCTTCCAGGAGGACATCCTCAAGCAATATGACGCCTCCTTCGCCTGGCCGATCGCGGGGCACTGGAATACGGTGGGCCGCTATGTCTACTCGATCCAGGACCACCAAGTGATCGAAGAGCTGGCCGGGTTCGAGTACAAGAGCTGCTGCTGGCGCATCGAGGTGTTGCAGCGACGCTACTTGACCAATCGTACCGGGGGACTCGATACCTCAATTGCTTTACAATTGGAACTCACGGGCTTGAGCTCGGTCGGAAAGCGGTCGGATGCCTTTTTGTCGAAGGAAATCAGCGGCTACTCGACGCGCGACCCGAACGCGGAGGAAGAGTAGCGTGCAAGCCCTCACATCGGTGCGAATTCAAGCCATGCGAAACGTGACGCTTCTGTGCGGATTGACGATTGTGCTGCTGCTGGCGGGAGCGCGAGCCGGCGCGCAAACCCGTGACATCGGCGTGCACGGCGAGCTGCTCGACCGGATCGCGGCCATCGTCAACGAGGGTCTGGTTCTCAAGAGCGAGCTCGATGAGCAGATGGAAGCCGTGACGCGGCGGCTGCAGGAGCAGAAGGTCGAGCTCCCGCCGGAGAGCGTGCTGCGACAGCAGGTCCTCGAGCGTCTCATCCTGCAGGAGATCCAGACGCAGCGCGCCAAGCACGTGGGACTGACCATCTCCGACGAGCAGCTGAACGGCGCGCTGCAGGAGATCGCCCAGCGCAACAAGATCCCGTTCGATCAGCTGCCCACTGCGCTCGCGGCCCAGGGGGTCGATTACAAGCAGTATCGCGAAAGCATGCGCAAGGAGCTCACCTTGAGCACCTTGCGGCAGCGCGATGTGATCGCACACATCAACGTCTCGCCGCACGAGCTCGAGCAGTACCTGGCGCACCAGCAAGAGGCCGCCGCCAACGACGAATTCAACGTCTCGCACATCCTGCTGTCGCTGCCGGCGGCCGCCACTCCGCAGCAGCTCGAGGAGACGACCAAGAAGGCCCACGACATCGCCACACGGGCGCAGAAGGGCGAGGACTTCGGCCAGCTCGCGATCGCGAATTCCAACAGCCAGACCGCGCTCGACGGCGGCCAGCTCGGGTGGCGCAAGGGATCGCAGCTGCCGCAGTTCATCCTGGACCTCGTCACCAAGATGAAGCCCGGCGAGGTGAGCGAGCCGGTGCGCACCCCGAGCGGCTTTCACATCGTCAAGCTCAACGAACGGCGCAGCGGCGAGGCGCAGGTGATCGTGAACCAGATCCACGTGCGCCACATCCTCATGAAGACCAACGAGCTCGACGATGACGCCACGGTGCGCGAGAAGCTCGAGAAGATCCGCCAGCGGATCTTGAACGGCGAGGATTTTGCGGGCATCGCCTCGGCGACCTCAGAGGACCCGGGCTCCGCGCCGGACGGCGGCGATCTCGGCTGGAGCGGTCCGGGCACCTTCGTGCCCGAGTTCGACAAGGCCATCGCCGATCTCAAGCCGAACGAGATCAGCGAGCCATTCAAGACCCGCTACGGCTGGCATATCGTGCAGATGCTCGGCACCCGCACCTACGACAGCACGGACGATGTGCGGCGGCAGAAGGCATTCGCGGCGATCCGCGAGAGCAAGGCCGACGAGGAGACGGAGCTGTGGCTGCGCCGGCTCCGCGATGAGGCGTTCGTTGAGATCAAGATGTAGGCGCGCGCGCGGTGTACCTCCCGCGCATCGTCATCACCTCGGGTGAGCCGGCCGGGATCGGTCCAGATGCCTGTGTCGCGCTCGCGGCCGAGCCGTGGGCGGCGGACCTGGTGGTCACGGGCGATGCGGCGCTTCTGCGCTCGACCGCCTCCGCGCTGGGCCTCGGCCTCCGCATCGAGAGCTACCGTCCCGCCGCTCCGGCGTCCGCGCATCGGCCCGGCGTGCTCAAGCTGCTCGAGGTCGGGACCGCCGCACCCGTCACACCCGGCACGCTCGACCCTCGCAACGCGCGCTACGTGATCGAAATGCTGGATCGGGCCTGCGACGGCTGCACCCGGGGCGAGTTCGCCGCGATGGTCACCGGGCCCGTGCAGAAGAGCACGCTCATGGATGCGGGGTTCGAGTTCAGCGGACACACGGAATACCTGGCGGCGAGAACCGGCGCGGCCTTGCCCGTGATGCTGTTGAAGAGCGAGCGGCTGGCCGTCGCACTGGTGACCACGCACCTGCCGCTGGCGCAGGTGCCGCACGCCATCACGGCCGAGCGGCTCGAGGCGACGCTCGAGATCGTGCATCGCGACTTCGGACGTCATTTCGGCATCGCGCACCCGCGCATCACGGTGCTCGGGCTGAACCCGCACGCCGGCGAGTCCGGACATCTCGGACGCGAGGAAGTCGAGGTGATCGAGCCGGTCGTGCGCCGGATGCGCGAGGCCGGGCTCGACTTGCAGGGACCGTTGCCGGCCGATACCGCGTTCACCCGCCCTTTCATCGAGAAGGCCGATGTGATCGTCGCCATGTACCACGACCAGGGGCTGCCGGTGGTCAAGCACGATGGATTCGGGCACGCGGTGAACGTCACGCTGGGGCTGCCGGTCCTGCGCACCAGCGTGGATCACGGCACGGCTCTCGCCCTCGCGCGCAGCGGCAAGGCCGATATCGGCAGTCTCCGGGCCGCGGTTGCGCTCGCGATCGATCTGGCGAGCCGGGGACATGCTCGCTCGTAAACGCTTCGGCCAGCACTTCCTGCACGATCCCGCGGTCATCCGCCGCATCGTCGCCTCGATAGCCCCGCTGCCGGGCGAGCGCATCGTGGAGATCGGCCCAGGCCGCGGCGCGCTCACCTGGGCACTGCTCGAGCCGGCCGGGGAGCTGGATGTCATCGAGATCGACCGCGATCTCGCGCGATCCTTGCGCGAGGACCCGCGCGGCGGCGGCAAGCTTCGAGTGCACGTCGAGGACGTTCTCGGAGCCGATTTCGGGCGGCTGCGAGGCAGCGGTCCGCAGCTCCGGATCGTCGGCAACCTGCCTTACAACATCTCGACGCCGGTCCTGTTTCACCTGCTGACTTACCGCCATGCCATCCGCGACATGCATTTCATGCTGCAGAGAGAAGTCGTCGAGCGCATGGCCGCGAGTCCGGGAGGCAAGGACTATGGGCGATTGACGGTGATGCTCGCCGCCTACGCGCAGGTCGAGAGCCTGTTCGAGGTAGGGCCTGGCGCATTCAAGCCCCCGCCCAAGGTGTGGTCCGCGGTCGTGCGCCTGCGCCCGAGCGCGCAGCCGCGCTTCGAGATCGGCTCCGACGGCGCTCTGCGGGCGGTGGTGACCGCCGTGTTCTCCCATCGCCGCAAGATTCTGCGCAACGGCTTGAAGGGCCTCCTGAGCGATGACGACATAAGGAGCTGCGGCGTCGATCCAACGGCGCGCCCCGAAACGCTCGCGCCTGCGGAGCTCGGACGGCTCGCGGCCCGATACTGTCAACTCGAGCACGACGCGCGCGCACAAAATATTTGACCGGCCGCGCACTTCGCTATACTGATGCCGCATGGCCGCCTACAAGAAGGTGCTGGTGCTCCTGGATCTGTCGAACGACAGTGAGAAGGTGTTCATCGCGGGCCGCGATCAGGCGACGCATTCCAGCGCCGCGATCACCGTTCTGCACGTGGTCGAGTACACGCCGGTCGAGCCCATGGGCGAGTCATTGATGCCGACGCTGCAAATCGAGCGCGATCTCGCGAAGCGCGCGCTCGCGCGCATGGACGAGCTCATCGCGCGGCACGGCGCGGCCAACGTGCACGCCCGCGTCGAGATCGGCAACACCAAGGCGGAGATCTTGCGTGTCGCCGGGGAAGAGCGCTCGGATCTCATCGTGCTCGGCAGCCGCGAGCGCCACGGCCTCGCGATCCTCGTCAATTTCACCGAGGACACGGTCCTGCACGCCGCGCATTGCGATGTGCTCGCCGTACGCCTCTCTTGAGTCAATGCCGAATATGACACCCGAGTCCCGAATGCCGCGAATCAGTGTCGAGGTCGAGACCGCTTACATCGAGGAGCAGTCCGACCCGCGCGACAAGCGATTCGTATTTTCGTACACCATCACCATCCGCAACGAGGGGCAGATCCCGGCGCGCCTGTTGACGCGACACTGGATCATCACCGACGCGAACGGCAACGTGAAGGAGACGCGCGGCGACGGCGTCGTCGGCGAGCAGCCGTACTTGAAGCCCGGTCAAGGATTTCGCTACTCGAGCGGCGCGGTCATCGAGACTCCGGTCGGCACGATGCAGGGCAGCTACCAGATGATGGCCGACAACGGGCAGCAATTCGACGCGCCGATCGCTCCGTTCAGGCTCGCCATGCCCGGGGTCCTCAACTAGCGCGAGGCTCGCGCCGGGCGGTCACGACGATGGCTCTGTACGCAATCGGCGACGTGCAAGGGTGCGACGCCGAGCTCGACACGCTGCTCAAGTCCGTGGGCTTCTCCGAGGATCGCGACCGCCTGTGGTTCGTCGGCGATCTGGTGAATCGCGGACCCGCCTCGCTCGAGGTGCTGAGACGCGTGCGTGCCCTGGGGGAAGCGGCGACGGTGACCCTGGGCAATCACGACCTGCATCTGCTCGCCGTGGCATATGGCTCGGGCCGCATCAAGAGCGGCGACACGATTGCGGACATCCTCGCGGCGCCCGACCGCGATCAATTGCTCGAGTGGCTCCTGCACCGTCCGCTCCTCGCCGAGGAGCGCGCACTCAATCTGTGCCTGCTGCATGCCGGACTGTCGCCGCAATGGGACCTGGCGACGGCGCGCGCCTGCGCACGCGAGCTCGAGCAGGCGCTGCGCCTCGATCCGGCGAAGCTGTTCAAGCAGATGTATGGCGACCGGCCCGATCGCTGGGATGAGTCCCTCACGGGCGCGGAGCGGCTGCGCTACATCGTCAATTGCTTCACCCGCCTGCGCTACGTCGGCCCCGACGGGCGCCTGGAGCTGCAGGCCAAGGGCGCGCCGAAGAAGGCGCAGCGCGCGAGCCTCATCCCCTGGTTCGAGGCCCCCGGGGCGCGCTGGCGCGGAGCGCGCATCGTTTTCGGCCACTGGTCGACCCTCGGCTACTTCGAGAACGAGGACGTGATCGGCCTCGACACGGGCTGCGTGTGGGGCGGCAGCCTCACGGCGCTGCGGCTGGACCGCCCGGCATCGGCGCCCGTGCATATCGCCTGTGAGGGCCACGCGGACATCGACTGAGCGCGCGCGCGGCGCTCCCGGGGGCACGGCCCCGCTATAATGCGCGTATGCCGCTCCCCGCCCCCTTCGACCTCGAGACGTGGATCGACCAGCATCGCGCGCTGCTCAGGCCGCCCGTGGGAAACAAGCTTCTATTCGAGGACGGCGATCTCATCGTCATGGCGGTGGGCGGCCCGAATGCGCGCAAGGACTACCACCACGACCCGGGCGCCGAGCTCTTCTATCAGATCGAAGGCGATATCGTGCTCAAGACCATCCAGGACGGCCGGGTCGTCGATGTGCCGATACGCCAGGGCCAGATGTTCTTGCTGCCCGCGGAGGTACCGCACTCCCCACAACGCCCCGCCAACACGGTGGGCGTCGTCGTCGAGCGCCGCCGCGGCCCAGCGGAGCTCGACGGGTTCTCGTGGTACTGCGAGAAATGCGGCAACCGGCTCCATCTCGAGCGCCTGGCGGTTCACGACATCGTGGCGCAGCTGCCGGTCATCTTCGCGCGCTTCTTCTCGAGTCTCGAGCTGCGCACCTGCCGCGTCTGCGGCACGATCCTCGAGCCGCCGGGCCAGCATTCGAAGGGCCCGTCCTGACCACGCCCCGCGGTTCCGATGCGACCAGCGCGGCGGATCTTGACGCGCGTGACCCGCTGGCCCCATTCGCCGACGAGTTCGATCATCCGCGCGACGCGACGGGCCGCAAGCTCGCTTACCTCTGCGGTCATTCGCTCGGGCTCAAGCCTCGAGCGGCCGACGCGTACGTCGCGCAGGAGCTCGCCGACTGGCAACGGCTCGGGGTTCTCGGCCACCACGCCGCACGGCGTCCGTGGATTCCGTATCACGAGCGCGCCGCGCCCGGTCTGGCGATGCTCGCGGGCGCGGCCGAGGACGAGGTCGTGGCCATGAACTCGCTCACCGTCAATCTACACCTCATGATGGTGAGCTTCTTCAGGCCGCAAGGGGAGCGCACGCGGATCTTGATCGAGAAATCCGCGTTTCCCTCGGATCGCTATGCGGTCGTCTCGCAGCTCGAGTTTCACGGGCTCGACCCGGCGCGGCACCTGATCGAGATCGGGCCGCGCGCGGGCGAGCACGTGCTGCGCACCGAGGACTTCATCGCCTGCATCGCGCGCGAGGCCGATCGTCTCGCCCTGGTGCTGCTGCCCGGCGTGCAGTATCTGACCGGCCAGCTGTTCGATCTCGAGCCGCTCATCGCCGCGGCGCGCGCCGCCGGTGCGGTGGCGGGCGTGGACCTCGCTCACGCGATCGGCAACGTGCCCCTGCGCCTGCACGACTGGGGTGCGGATTTCGCCGTCTGGTGCAGCTACAAGTATCTCAATGCCGGGCCCGGCGCGATCGGCGGCGCCTTCGTTCACGAGCGTCACGGCCGGCGGCAGGATCTGCCGCGCTTCGCGGGCTGGTGGGGACACTCGAAGGAGCGGCGCTTCGAGATGGGGCCCGAATTCACTCCGATCGCCGGCGCACAGGGCTGGCAGGTCAGCAATCCGCCGGTGCTGTCGAGCGCACCGCTGCTCGCCTCGCTCGAGATCTTCGAGCGCGCCGGGATCGCGCGCCTGCGCGAGAAGTCGCTGGCCCTGAGCCGCTTCATGCGAAGCCTGATCGAGCTCCGTCTGGGCCGCGCCGTCGACATCATCACTCCTTCCGCCGACAGCGCGCGCGGCGCGCAGCTCAGCATCAGGCTCGCGCGCGGCCGGGCTGCCCAATGGTATGAGCGGCTGACCGCTGCCGGGGTCCTGGGCGACTGGCGCGAGCCCGATACGCTGAGGCTCGCGGCGGTTCCGCTCTATAACTCGTTCGGCGACGTGGCGCGCGCGGTCGACGCGCTCGCGCAGAGCGCCGCGCCATGAATCTCGCAGGTCAACCGCTGGCGGTGGCCGGGGCCGGACCGACCGGGGCCTTGCTCTCGATCCTGCTCGAGCGGCGCGGCGCGACGGTGACGCTCTACGACAGCCGCCCCGATCCGCGCCATGGGGCGGGCGAATCCGGCCGCTCCATCAATCTCGCCCTGGCTGACCGCGGCATTCACGCACTCGGCTGCGCCGGCGTGCTCGAGGAGATCAAGGGCGCGCTGGTACCCATGCGCGGCCGTTACCTGCACCCGGTGGACGGCTCGGGCGGACTGCAGCCCTATGGTCAGCCGGGCGAGGTCATCTACTCGATCTCGCGCGCGCGGCTCAATCGCGCACTGCTCGAGGTCGCGCTTGCGCGACCGCGCATCGAGGCGCGATTCGAGCACCGGCTGCAGGAGGTGAACGTCGCGCTGCGCCTGGCGCGTTTCAGGGACCTACGCCACGGGGTCGAGATCGAGGTGCCGATGCGCCCGTTGCTCGCCGCCGACGGCGCCGGCTCGGTCACGCGCCGGTGCATGGTGGCGCAGGGTCTCATCGAGGCGCGCGAGGCTGACCTCGAGCACGGCTACAAGGAGCTCACCATCCCCGCGGGCCCGGGCGCTTCCTACCGCATGGAGCGCGAGGCGCTGCACGTCTGGCCCCGCGGCGGCCACATGCTGATCGCTCTGCCCAACGAGGACGGCAGCTTCACCGCCACCCTGTTCCTGCCGGCGAACGGGCCGCTGAGCTTCGCGAGCCTCGATTCGCCGCAAGCCGTGCGCAGCTTCCTGGCGCAGAGCTTTCCGGACGCCTATGCGCTGATGGCGGACGGCGTCGCCGAATTTCGCAAGCACCCGACCGGGTTCCTCGGGACGGTCTATGCGCGCGGCTGGCACGCGTCGGACGCGGTCGCGCTCATAGGCGATGCCGCCCACGCGATCGTGCCGTTCCACGGCCAGGGCATGAATTGCTGCTTCGAGGATTGCATCGAATTCGATGCCTGCCTGGAGCGCGCCTCGTCCTGGGGCGAGGTCTTCGAGAGCTTCTATGCGCGCCGCAAACCGGACACCGACGCCATCGCGCAGATGGCGCTGGAAAATTACCTCGAGATGCGCGAGCTGGTGACCGACCCCAAGTTCCGCTTGCAGCAATCGCTTGCGCTCGACCTCGAGCGGCGCTTTCCGCAGCGCTTCATACCGCGCTATGCCATGGTGATGTTCCATCACGAGATCCCGTACCGGATCGCGCTCGAGCGCGGGCAGATCCAGTCGCGGCTGCTTGCCGAGCTCACCGCTCACGCGGCGAGCCTCGCCGAAGTCGACTATGCGCGCGGCGCGCGCTCGATCGAAGCGAGTCTCCCGCCCTTGTCCATTCTGTCGAGCGTGACGAAGCTGTAAGCGCATGAGTTCTTCTCATCCGCCGGGTGGC
>Ga0335073_10007775_pt1 | contig 15033 bp, 12 predicted proteins | sample Lox_Sample_22_FD_207093 | JGI IMG/M metagenome (GOLD analysis project Ga0335073, IMG submission 207093) | Soil microbial communities from Loxahatchee National Wildlife Refuge, Florida, United States - Lox_Sample_2.2 | ecosystem: Environmental > Terrestrial > Soil > Wetlands | place: USA... | reverse complement strand
CCTGCCCCTGGATGAACACGTCGCTCTCGCCGAACCAGCGGGCGCAGATGCTGCTGGGTGCAATGTCGCTGTCGGACAAGATCGCGATGACCTACCAGCAGTACCCAATGGACTATCACTACGGAGCGGCGGGTTACATCCCCGGAAACCCGAGCCTGTGCATCCCTGACCTGGTGTTCAACGATGCCGGGCAGGGAGTTGGCGACGCACAGACGGGCACGACCGCGTTTCCCGCCCCGATCGCGCAGGCGGCAAGCTGGGATCCGAGCCTCCAGTATCAGTTCGGCGAGGCGCTCGGGCAGGAAGCGTGGGACAAGGGAATCGATGTGCAGCTGGCCCCCGGAATCGAGGCGGATCGGGTTCCGATAAAAGCGCAACTGGGAGTACATGGGCGAGGACCCGTTCCTGGCTGGGCAAGGCGGGGCAGCGGAGACCGCCGGCATCCAGTCCCAGCACGTGATCGTGACGCTCAAGCACTACATCGCCAACAGCCAGGAGACCAACCGGATGACGGATTCCTCGGACGTCGATCCGCGAACGCTCGAGGAGATCTACGCGCCGCAGTACGACACGTCGATCCATCAGGGGGGCGCGATGGGCGTGATGTGTTCGTACAACCGGATCAACTCCGTGTACTCGTGTGAGAACCCAGACACGCTCAAGGGAATGCTCGACGGCCAGTTCGGTTTCACGGGATTCGTGGTCTCGGACTGGGGTGCGACGCATTCGACGGTTGCGTCCGCACTGAACGGGCTCGACATCGAGATGAACGTCACGCCCGGCACCTACTACGGACCGCCGTTGGAAACCGCGGTACAGGACGGCCAGGTGCCGATGAGCACGCTCAACGACATGGTTCTCCGAATCCTGCGCGCGATGTTCACCGTTGGCGTGTTCGACCACCCGCCCGCGGCACAGCCACAGGCGTATGCGGCGCCGGCGTCGACCCCCGAGCATGTCGCGCTGGCGCGGGAAATCTCAGAACAGGGGACGGTCCTGCTGAAAAACGAGGGCGGGGTCCTGCCGCTGAGCCAACCTGGGAAGACGATCGCCGTGATCGGGCCGGCCGCCGGGCAGACGGGCGCGGAGGACGAGTACAACGGCGAGGGCAGCGGCCACATTCCCGAGGTCGGGGTCGTCCCGGTGGTCAGCCCGCTGCAGGGGATCACCACGCGGGCGGCGGCCGACGGCGACAAGGTGCTCTACGCCGACGGCACCGCCACCGTGGATGCGGTCGCGGCGGCCAAGGCGGCCGATGTGGCCGTCGTCGTGGTCGGCGACTCCGAGAGCGAGGGCACGGATCGGTCGAACCTCACGCTCACGGGCGGCCTTTGCACGTTCGAAGGATGCGCGCCGCAGACCGTGGACCAGAATGCGCTGATCTCGCAAGTCGCCGCGGCCAACCCCAACACGATCGTCGTGCTGGACACGGGCGGGCCGGTGCTGATGCCATGGCTCGGCCAGATCAAGGGGCTGCTCGAGGCCTGGTACCCGGGACAGGAGGACGGCAACGCCCTGGCCGCGCTGCTCTTCGGCGACGTCGACCCGTCGGGTCATCTGACGGAAACGTTCCCGGCGAGCATGAGCGATCTGCCGATCCAGAGCGCGTCGCAGTGGCCGGGCGTCACCGAGTCGGGCGACAGCGTCGGGCCACATTCGAGCTACAGCGAAGGTCTGCTCGTCGGGTACCGCTGGTACCAGGCCAAGGGGATCACGCCGCTGTTCCCGTTCGGCTTCGGCTTGTCGTACACCAACTTCCGCTTCTCGAACTTGACCGTCACCCCTAACGCGAGCGGGGCGGTGGCGCGGTTCGACGTGCAGAACACCGGCACGCGCGCGGGGGCCGACGTCGCCCAGGCGTACATCGGAATGCCCGCGTCGACAGGAGAGCCGCCAAACCAGCTAAAGGGATTCCAGAAGGTGTCGCTCGAACCCGGGCAGACCAAGGCCGTGTCGATCACGCTTCCGGAAACCTCGTTCGCCTGGTGGAGCACGGCCGGCGGGCAGTGGGTCGTGACCCCGGGTAGCTACACGGTCTCGGTCGGCGACAGCTCGGCGAACCTGCCGCTACGGGCAGTCCTGAGCCGGGCGGCCGCGAAGCTCCCGGCCGGGGCGTACTGACAACATGAACAGATGGAGCGTCCGCTGACGGTTGTGACGGGCGGCAGCCGGGGAATCGGCGCGGCGACCGTGCTCGCGCTCGCCCGGGCCGGCCACGACATCGTGTTCAGCTACCGATCCGACAAGGACGCCGCGGATCGCGTCCGCGCCGTCGCCGCCGAATACGGGACCCGCTGCACCGCCGTCCAGGCCGACGTCACCGATCAGGCCGACGTCGAGCGCTTGTTCAGCGTGGCCGCGGAGATCGAACCGCCGACGGGCCTGGTGAACAACGCCGGGCTGACGGCCCACATCGGCGACCTGGCCGACACGCCGGCAGACGTGATCCGCAACGTGATCGACGTCAACCTGGTCGGCGTCGTCATGTGCGCCCGTGAAGCGGTCCGCGCGATGTCGACTCGCCGCGGCGGGCGCGGCGGCGCGATCGTGAACATCTCGTCGGCCGCGGCCACGCTCGGCTCGCCGCACGAGTACGTCCATTACGCTGCCGCGAAGGCCGGCGTGGAGGCCCTGACCATAGGACTGGCGAAGGAGGTCGCCGACGACGGTATCCGGGTGAATGCGGTCGCGCCCGGGATTGTGAACACCGACATCCATGCGGCCGCCGGCGCTCCCGACCGGCCGGAAAGCGCGGTCTCACGGATTCCGATGGGCCGGCTGGCCGAGCCCGAGGAGATCGCGCCGGCAATCGTCTGGCTGCTCAGCCCCGAGGCCGCCTACACCTCGGGCGCGGTGATCCGCGTGGCCGGCGGCGTATAACCGAGGCATCCTCGTCGGGCCTCGCAAGAGATGAGACGTAGTCGGAAGAGTTAGATGCGGGCACCGTTGTTCAGGTGTCGCGGGGCTTGGGACCTGCTCCGTGGGCAGCGGCGATTGGAAGGCCACTGCCGCAGGACCCAAGGAAGGCCATGTCTAACGAAGTGCCCCGGCGACTCGTGAAGGTCGTCGACAACGAGTCACTCGCGCCCGCGGGTCTGCCACGGCCCGAGGTCGCCGTGGGTCAGATCTGGATCGCGCGACCGGATGACGGACCGGGGATGCTCGTGCTCGTCACCGACGTCGCCGATGACCACATTCAGGCGCTGTTGTGCACTCAGGGCGATGAGGAGATGGCGACCGAGACCGACGCGGTTCTCGGCCGCCTCACGACCGGCTGTCCGGGTCGGTTGCTCGTCCACGGCGACGTGGCGGGATCGATCATGCGGACCCGCCTGACCGGATCGCCGGGGCGGGTCGACCCAGCGCTGGCGCAGCGGATCGTGCTCCGCGGTCGCGGCCTCGACTTCAACTCCCGGGACCTCGGACGGGGCGCGCCGATCGCGTCGGAGTCGGATCCGCGCTGGCGCGCGAAGATGAAGCGGATCGAGGAGTTCCGGGCGGTGAAGGCGCGCGCCGCCGATCTCGGGCTGAAGATCCGGCCGATCGGCTAGCGCGAAGCCGCAGCCGACGTCGGATTACACCTTGACGGCGATCCGCCCGGTGTAGTCGATCCGGCTGAGCAGTACCGGATCGCCGGCGAAGTACTCGTCGACGGCCTTCCGTGCGCCCACGAAGTGACCGTAGTCGTCGATGATCAGGACGCCGCCGTGCTCGAGCCGGGGATAGAGCTCGACGAGCTCGTGGCGCGTCGACTCGTACCAGTCGGTGTCGAGCCGCAGGAGGGCGATTCGCTCCGGAGCGGAGCGCGGGATGGTCTCCTCGACCAGGCCCTCGACGAATGTCACCTGCGAGGGGGGATAGCCGGTCGAGGCCACCGCGCTCCTCACCTCAGACAGCGTCAGTCCCGCGATGTTTGCCGAATTGTTGATCGGGTCCAGGGCACCGGCGCCCATCGGACGGCCCGCGTAGTCGCGATCGTGCTCGCCGGCCGGAGGCATCGTTCCGAACGTGTCATACAGCCAGAGTTTTCGATCACTTACTCCCAGCCGCAACAGTGTCAAGGCGATCGCCATCGAGCTGCCACCCCGCCACACGCCGCACTCGACGAAGTCTCCCGGAATGTCTCGGCGGACCACGTACTCGACTCCATCAGCGAGGGCGGCGACGCGCTCGAGCGAGGTCTGGGTGTACGCGCTCACCTGCTCGTATAACTGCCGGTGCGTATCGGAGAGGTCGGCGTGGGCGAGCGCGTCCGAGCGGCGAAGCTCGTAGCCAAAGGCTCCAAGCGCCCGCGACCCGGCCAACCGGAGCCGGGTCCGCGCGTCAGTCACCGAGCCAGCCCTCGCCGACCGGCACGAGCCCGGTGTCGGTTGAGTCAAGTCGCGCCTCGGGAACGATCGCCGGATCATACGAGTGGCGGGCCTACCGGATAGCCCTACCCGCAGACTCCGGACCCCCGGCTGTTCACCGCACCCTGGCACCGTCAGTCTGCGCGTCATGCTCAAACGCTTCTCACCCACCGCCATCGGTCGCTGGAGCACGCGTCGGCCCGTGCTCGCGATTGCCGTCTGGTTGACGTTCGTCGTTGTGGCCGTGTTCGCTCTTGCGCTCACCGGATCCAAGCCGCTCGAGAACGGCGCGGTGGGGGAGTCGGCGCGCGGCTACGCGCTCATGGATGCGCACGACCTCGGGCTCCCCGCGGAGGAGTACGCCTACCTGCATAGCGATTCGCTGATCACCGGGGCACCCGCGTTTCGGGCGGCGACCCGCCAGGTCGCGGCAAGCATGGCCGAAGCGCTAGGTGGCCCGGCGCAAATAGCGGTAGCCCGCGACCAGCATTCCGTCCTCGTGACCGCGCAGGTGACAGCGCCGATCGACTGGCCTCACCTCAACGCGGCCATCAGTGCGGCAAGCTCGGCTCATCCCGGGGTCAGCGCAATGGTGGTCGACCCCACCTCGGGTGCCGGCAACGACCTGCACCGGGCCGAGCAGCTGTCGATCCCGGTGACGCTGCTGGTCCTGCTGATCGCCTTCGGCGCACTGGTGGCCGCGCTCGTTCCGGTGATGCTCGCAGCGACCGCGGTGATAGCGGCATTCGGGCTGCTTGGACCGGTTAGCCAGATGTTCCCGCTCGACGACAGCGTGAAGACCGTCGTGCTCCTGATCGGGATGGCGGTCGGGGTGGATTACGCCCTGTTCTATGTCGTGCGTTCGCGCGAGGAGCGCCGCCGCGGCGTCTCGACGCGCGAGGCGCTCGAGCGCACGTCGCGCACCTCGGGGCGCTCGGTGCTGATCGCCGGCACGACCGTCGCGATCGCGATGGCCGGCCAGTTCATCGTCGGATCTGACGTCTTCAACGGGATCGCCGCCGGCACGATCGTCGTGGTGGCGTGCGCGGTCGTCGGGTCGCTCACCGTCCTGCCCGCGCTGCTCCAACTGCTCGGGCCGCGCATCGACCGCGGCCGGATCCCGTTCCTGCCGCAACTCGCCACTGCCGGGGAGTCGCACTTCTGGGTCGGCGTCGTCGACCGCGTCATGCGCCGCCCGGTGCTCGCCGCGTGCCTGTCGGGTGGGTTGTTGGTCGCGCTCGCGATCCCGGCGCTCGGGATGCAAGTGGCCAAGCCGAGCTCCGCGGCGCTGTCCTCGGCGAGCCAGTCGGAGCTCGCCGCCCGGATCACGGGCGAGTTCCCGAGCACGTCGGCGCCGGCGATCGTGGTCGCGACGTGGCCGGCCGGCGAGACCGGGGCAATGCGCCAAGCGGTCACCCGCTTCGAGGCGTTCGCGGCCCGGACCGGGGTCGCCCATCCGCCGTTCGGGATTGGTCCCGGTCTCGATCGCCGGTCGGTCGCGCTCGGCCTGCCGCTCACCGGCTTTGGTGACAACACCGCGAGCCGAAATGCCGTCAAGACATTGAGGAACGTGCTCGTGCCGGAGACGCTAGGCCGGGTCCCGGGCGCGAAGACCGCCGTGACCGGCGATACCGCCGAGGACGTCGACTTCACCAACCAGATGCGGCATGGGGTCCCGTATGTGGTGGCGTTCGTGCTGGCGCTCGCGTTCATCGTCCTGCTGGTGTCGTTCCGCTCGATCGTCGTGCCGATCAAGGCCATCGTGCTGAACCTGCTGTCGGTGGGCGCGTCCTACGGCGTCCTCGTGCTGGTGTTCCAGCACCACTGGGCTCAGGGCGTGCTCGGCTTCCGCTCGGACGGCGCGATCATCTCGTGGCTTCCGCTGTTCCTGTTTGTGGTTTTGTTTGGGCTGTCGATGGACTACCACGTGTTCATCCTGAGCCGCGTCCGGGAGGGCGTCGACGCAGGGATGAGCACCGACGACGCCCTCCGCCACGGGATCTCCCGGACCGCCGGGGTCGTCACCGCGGCCGCGCTCGTGATGGTCGGGGTGTTCTCGCTGTTTGGGACCGCGAGTGCGCTTGACCTCAAGGAGGCGGGCGTCGGGCTGGCGGTCGCAGTCCTGCTTGACGCCACGATCGTGCGCGGAGTGCTGCTCCCCGCGACGATGAAGCTGCTCGGCGAGCGCAACTGGTACCTGCCCCGGTTCCTGTCGTGGCTCCCGCGCGCCGAACTCGATCGGCCACGGACGGAGCTTGAATCCCCCGCGGCAGCTCTGGTCGCGGCGAGCAATTGACGCGACAATCCGCCGCACGATGAGGACGAAGCTGTTCCTCCTGGTCTTTGCGGCGGTCGCCGCCGGAGCGGGCGCGACCTGGCTCGCGGCGAACGCCAACTCCGGCCGGCCCACCGAGCCGGGGCCCTATCTCACGTTGCTCGTCGGCGCTTCCCTGATCGGCAGCGGTCTGGCCTCGTGGCGAGCGAGGCCAGACAGCCGGCTCGGCCCGGTGATGATCGTGACCGGGTTTCTCTGGTTTGCCGGGTTGTTGAGCGAGGCCACGGACGGAGCGCTGTACACGGTCGGGGTCGCTGTCGAGTACGCGTTTGTCGCCGGATTCATCTACATCATCCTGACGTTCCCTTCGGGACGACTGCGAGGGACGCTCGACCGGTGTCTGATGCTGGCCGCGATCTCCGCGCTTGGTCTTCAGGTGGCCGCGATGCTGTTCGGAAGCGGGTCGGGCCTCCGCTGCAGCAGCGACTGCGGGCACAACCTGATCCAGGTGTTTCACGACAACGGGTTCGCGCTGACGCTGCTCAACATCCAGCGACTTCTCGCCGCGGCGCTGACGCTCACGGCGCTCGGTCTGCTCGTGATTCGCTGGCTCCGCGCGAGCCGACCCGAGCGCCGCGAGGTCACGTGGGTGCTGATCGCCGGGATCGCGACCTTGATCGCTTTGACGGTGACCGTGGTGGACGACCTGATCGGGGGCCCGCTCAAGTCGACCCCGGCGAAGATCTGGTTCGCCACGCTCGCGCTCGTGCCGATCGCGATCGTGGCCACATTCGTACGCCGGCGGCTCGCGCGCGGGAGCGTCGCGGGGCTCGTCGTGCAGCTGGGCGGACCGACCGAGCCAGCCGACCTGCGGGCGGCGCTCGCCCGGGCGCTCGGCGACCCGTCGCTTGAGCTCGCCTACTGGTTCCCCGCGGAGGCTCGGTACGTGACGGGCGACGGCCGCCCGGTCGAGGCGCCTGACCCCCACAGTGGCCGCGGTTCGACGTTCGTCGAGCGCGACGGGACCCCGATTGCGATGCTCCTGCACGACCCCGCGCTCGAGTACAACTCGGGGCTCGTCCAATCCGTGTGTGCGGCGGCGGGACTCGCGCTCGAGAATGAGCGACTCCAGGCCGAGCTTCGCGCTCGGCTCGTCGAACTGAACGCCTCACGCGGGCGGTTGGTCGAGGCCACTGACGCCGAGCGCCGCCGGATCGAGCGCGACCTGCACGATGGCACGCAGCAGCGGCTCGTCTCGATCGCGATGTCGCTCGGGCTGCTCGAGTCCAAGCTGGCGCCGGACGCGAGCGACGCGACGCCGATCGTGCGTGAGGCGCGGACCGCGCTCACGCTGGCGCTCGAGGAGTTGCGCGAGCTCACCCAGGGCATCCACCCGACATTGCTGGTCGAGCGTGGCCTACCGGTCGCTCTCGAGGAGCTGTGCCGGCGCGCCGGCCTGCCCGCCCATCTCAAGGTCGCCCTCGACACCCGCCTGCCCGAGCAGGTCGAGACCGCCGCGTATTACTTCGCGAGCGAGGCGGTCACCAACGCGGTCAAGCACTCGCACGGGAGCGAGATCAGAGTGGACGTCTCATACGCGAGCAGCGTGCTCACGGTGGACATCGTCGACGACGGAATCGGGGGCGCGGCCGTCGGGCCAGGATCAGGGCTACGTGGACTCGCCGATCGGGTTGAGGCGCTCGGCGGCCAGTTCACCGTGTCGAGCCCACCGGGGCGCGGGACCCGACTAACAGCGCGGTTCCCATGCGCGTAGCTGTCGGCGACGACGCCGTGATCCTTCGCGAGGGCCTGGCGCGACTCCTCCAGGAGGCCGGCTTCGAGGTCGTCGGCGTGGCCGCCGACGCCGATGAGCTGCTCGAGCTCGTCGAGCGCTCGGAGCCCGACGTCGCGATCGTCGACATCCGCATGCCGCCGACCCACACCGACGAGGGCCTCCGGGCTGCAAAGGCGATCCGGGCGGCGTACCCGGCGATCGGCATCCTCGTCCTCTCCCAGCACGTGCACGCTCGCTACGCGATCGAGTTGCTGTCGAGTGGGACCGACGGCGTCGGCTACCTGCTGAAGGAACGGGTCGCCGACCTCGACGAGCTGTCGGCGAGCGTTCGCCGCGTCGGGCAGGGAGGCTCGGTGCTCGACCCGGCGGTCGTCAGCCAGCTCGTCGGCCGGCGCCGGCGGGCTGAGGACCCGCTCGAGCACCTGACCGACCGCGAACGCGAGGTGCTCGCGCTGATGGCTGAGGGGCGGTCCAACAAGGCGATCGCCGAGCGGCTGTTCGTGTCCGAGCACACCGTCGAGAAGCACATCAAGAACATCTTCGGCACGCTCCGCCTCCCGCACTCGCCCGACGACCACCGGCGGGTGCTGGCCGTCGTCACCTACCTCGACTCGGAGTAGGCGGCCGGGCGTTACTTGGGCGGCCGGCGCCGACCCGAGCCTGGCCACGAGAGGTTGTCCGCAACGGCGTTCGCGAACTCGGCCGGGTCTTTCTCGGCCGCGATCACAGCCGCGATCACAACCGCGAACACCCCGAACACGAGGAGACCGCCGACGGCAGCGAGCGGCACGCCGATGAGCAGGGTGGACCTTCGCCGCACGAACGGCCGCGCGAGGACGACGCTGCCGGCGATGAACAGCGCGACCCCGAGCAGGACGAGCGCGACGTCGGCGGCGCTGTGGGTCATCTGCTGCCACACGAGTCGGACCGTGTAGCGCGTGATGCTCCCGAGCACCCCGTCGCTGCTCGCGAGGTGAAGCGCGAGCACGACCGGGATCGCCGCCCCGACCACCTGGAGCGCGAGTCCCCACCCGATCCAGCGACCGCGGGCACGGACCGGCCGAAGCTCGCTGCGCCCGGGCGGGATCCGCACTGCGTCGATCACTCCGAAAAGGTTAATGGCAGGGTCGTCTACCGTCCCGGCTATGGAGAAGGGCCCCGAGCTCCCGGCGATCCGAGCCAGCGACGAGGAGCGTGAGCGCGGCGTCGCACTGCTCAGGGACGCCGTCGTAAGCGGTCGCCTCACGCTCGAGGAGTTCAGCGAGCGCGTCGGCCGCGCCCCGGTGGCGCGGACCGATCGCGATCTCGCAGAGCTCACGGTCGACCTCCCGGCGCACGCGCCGTTGCCGGCAGTGATCACGCCGCAGAAGCATCGCGCGCTCTGCTCGAAGCTCGTTCGCCGTGGCTCCTGGGAGATACCCGAGCGCTCGTCGTGGCGGGCGCTGTTCGGCACGATCGTGCTCGACCTGCGCGAGGCCAGGCTCGCGGGCCCCGAGGTCGAGCTCGATATCTACAACCTATTCGGCACGGTGACCGTGCTTGTCCCGACCGGGGTCCAGCTCGACGTGGACGGCGGTGGGGCGTTCGCGAGTCAGGTGATCGAGCCGCCGTCCCAGCCACCGCCGGCAGGCGCGCCGCGACTGCGGATCCGGGCCTCCGGCCCCGGCGGGACGCTGTACGTACGCGCGCCCGGCCGGAGTTCGAGATGAACCACGAGGCGGTCCTCGTGACCGCTCAGACGCGGTAGCGCTCGGTGACCGCGACGAGCTGACCCGAGAGCTCGTTGAGCGTCTCGGCGGCCCGCTGCGACTGGTGCGCGCCCTCGAGGAACTGCGTCGTGCCGTCGTTTACGTGGCTCATCGCCTGCGCAATCTGCTCGATCCCGATGCTCTGCTGCTGGGCCGAAGCGGCGATCTGCTGGGCCGCGGCGAACGACTCCCCGATCGTGTCCGAAAGGCTGCGGATGCCGTCGCCGGCGCGCTCGGTGAGCACGAGGCCCTGCTCGACAACCTTGGTGCCTTCCTGACTCGCGATAACCGCGGCCGACGTGGCCGTCTGGACATCGCCGAGGATCGTCTCGACCTGTGCCGTCGCCGACTTGGACTGCTCGGCGAGCTTGCGGACCTCTTCGGCGACGACCATGAAGCCCTTGCCGTGCTCGCCCGCCCGCGCAGCCTCGATGCTGGCGTTGAGCGCGAGCAGGTTGGACCTGTCCGCGAGGCCGTTGACGGTCGCGGTGATCTCGCCGATCTGCTGAGTCCGCTCCGACAGGGTCACGATGTCGCGGGCGATCGCGTCCACGCGCTCGCGGATGTCCTCCATCGCGGTCGTGATCGCGTTGACGGCGGTCGTGGCCTCACCTGAGACCTGGAGCGAGTCGTTGGACCGGTCGGCCACCTCGCTCGCCATCTTGGCCGTGTCCTCGGCCGCCAGCCTGAGCTCGTTGACCGTCGAGGAGGTCTGGGCGATCGCGGCTGACTGGAGGCTCGCGCTCTCGGTGTGCTGGCTCACCGAGGCCAGGATCTCGGCGGTGGATGCGCCGATGTCCTGAACGCCGGCCTGGATGTGGCTCGAGATCTGGGCGAGCCCGCTGACCATGCTGTTGAGGCTTTCCGAGAGGCCGTGCAGGTCGGCGCTGCCGTTCGCGGTGACGGTGGCGCGCAGATCCCCGTCGGCGACCTTCGCGGCGAACTCCGAGTAGTCGCGGACCGCAGCCTGCAGCGCCTCGCGCGAGTCGCGCTCGGTCTTGGCAGAGTCCGCGAGCTGGCGGTGGCGCTCCTCGGTGAGCTCGCGTAGCCGCATCAGCGCCAGGCCGAAGCGGATGCCGGCGGCGACGAGCGTGGCCGTCGCAAGGCCAAGGGCGATCTGATTGATGTGATTCAGCGAGCCGACGAACAGGATCAGCAGCGCGAGGCCGGCGGCTATGCCGGGGACGACAAAGCCGGAGCTTGTCTCCTTCAGCTCGCTCTCGTCCGGGCGCCGGGAGGCGACCCAAACCGACAAGGAGAACAGGAACAACGAGGCTGGCCAGGCGATCGAGTTCCAGAAGTAGCCGAAGTGGGTGGCCCCGATCCCGTTGTCGAATAGCGCGCAGATGTCGCCAATGGCGTTGGCGAGGCTGGCCGCCGCCATGAGGTACCACCGTGTGCGCCGGCCGGCGGGCACGAGCGCGGCGGCTCCAAGGGTGAGGATCAGTAACAGGATGTCGCCGACCGGATAGATCAGGTTCCAGGCGACGGTGACCGGGTCATCGCCGGCGGCATGCTGGATCGCCCCGAACGCGAACGCCGCGAACGCCGCCGCGCACGTGAGCGTGACTACTACACCGTCGAGGTAGTTGGCGGAGGTGAACTTGCGAACCTCCTGGCGCATGAGCATCATCACGCCGACGTAGGCCAGCGGGAAGAAGCCCACCCACAGATAGTTGGCCAGGACCGGAGTCGGCGGGTTCGGGTTGTGGATGCTCTCGTACGTCATCGCGAAGTCCCCGAGCGCCCACAGTGCCATCCCGGCGCCGAGCGCCAGGCAGAAGCCGCGATCCTTCGGGCTGACCGCCGCCCGGACCAGCACGAGCACGCTGACGAAGAGCTCGTAGGCAGAAACGCCCCAGCCGTCCAGCCAGTTCGTGCCGGCGCCGTTGGCGCGCACAACCAGCGCGATCGCGTACCCGATCAGCATCAGGCCGAGGAGCACGTACAGGGCCTTGATGCCGCCACCGGTCTGCTCGGCGCGCGCGGCGGAAGCGCGCTGCGCCCGCGACGTCGTCGAGCGCGAACTCCGGCTCGCCCCGGTGTCAGAAACAGTCGCCTCTACATGGCCCATCTGTGTTGCCTCCCACGCGATTACTCCGTTTGCTGGAGTTATCGACCGGGAGTGGGCCGTGCTGTAGAACGCGGGCGCCGGTGGTCGCCCCGTACTTACCGAACTGCCACCGGGCGCTCAGCCTTAGTTGGTGGCGATCATCACGTCGGAGGCCTTGATGATCGCCGTGACCTCGCTTCCCTCGCTGAGGCCCAGATCAGCCACAGCCTCGACCGTGATCGACGCGACCAGACGCTGGCCGGCGACGTCGAGGACGACGTTGGCGATCGCCTCGCCCTTGTTGATGCTGGTCACTTTGCCGGACAGCTGGTTGCGCGCGCTGAGCTTCACTGGTCCTCCTGATATTCGGGTAGCTTCACGGACAAGCCTGACTGACCCAGAACCGTCGCAGAGGAGAACACCCGTGTCCAGCAACGTCTCAGAGAGGCAGGCGCGCGAGGTCGCCGAGGCCGCGCGCGAGTCCGAATGGAAGCTGCCCAGCTTCGGCAAGGAGCTGTTTCTCGGCAATTTTCGCCTCGATCTGATCCATCCGCAGCCGCAGCTCGATCCGGCGGCGGTCGAGAAGGGCGAGCGCTTCCTGGCCCAGCTGCGCGAGTTTCTCGAGGCTGAGGTCGATCCGCTCGAGATCGAGCGCGAGGCCAAGATTCCCGAGCCGGTGATCGATGGCCTCAAGCGCATGGGTGCGCTCGGCATGAAGGTGTCCGAGGAGTACGGCGGGCTCGGCCTCTCGCAGGTCTATTACAACCGGGCGCTCCAGATCGTCGGCGTATGGCACGCCTCGTTGTCGGCGCTGCTGAGCGCGCACCAGTCGATCGGGGTCGCAGAGCCGCTGCGGCTGTTCGGGACCGAGGAGCAGAAGCGCAAGTGGCTCCCGCTCGTGGCCAAGGATCACATCAGCGCTTTCCTCCTCACGGAGGCCGACGTGGGCTCGGACCCGGCGCGACTCGCCACCACGGCGACGCCCGTCGACGGCGGCTATGAGCTCACCGGCCAGAAACTGTGGGCGACCAACGGAGCGATCGCGGACATCGTCGTGGTGATGGCAAAGGTCCCCAAGAGCGACGACCACCGGGGCGGCATCAGCGCTTTCGTCCTGCCCTACGACCTCCCCGGTGTCACCGTCGAGCACCGCAATGCGTTCATGGGCCTGCGCGGAATCGAGAACTCGGTGACGCGGCTCGACCACGTGCTCGTCCCGGAGGAGAACCGGATCGGACGGGAAGGGGAGGGCTTGAAGATCGCGCTCACCACGCTCAACACCGGGCGGCTGGCCCTGCCCGCGATCTGTGTCGGCCAGGCCAAGTGGGCGACCAAGGTGGCTCGCGAGTGGTCGAACGAGCGCGTGCAGTGGGGCCGGCCGGTCGGCAAGCACGATGCGGTCGCACAGAAGATCGCGTTCATCGCCGGCAGCGCGTTCGGGCTCGAGGCCATGCTCGACGTCGCCAGCCGCCTGGCCGACAACAAGTCGGCCGATATCCGGATCGAGGCGGCGCTGGCGAAGCTGTACGGATCGGAGATGGGATGGAAGGTGCTGGACGAGCTGATACAGGTCCGCGGCGGCCGGGGGTACGAGACGGCCGCGTCGCTCAAGGCACGTGGCGAGAAGCCCGTCCCCGCCGAGCAGGCGCTCCGCGACATGCGTATCAATCGGATCTTCGAGGGGTCGACGGAGATCATGCACCTCCTGATCGCGCGCGAGGCGGTCGACCAGCATCTGAAGGTCGCGGGGGACCTGCTCGAGGGCGACGGCGACATCAAGGAGAAGCTCGCGGCCCGGCGCGTTCTACACCAAATGGCTCCCGCAGCTCGCGGTCGGCAAGGGCCAGGTGCCGAACTCGTACGACGAGCTCGGCCCGCTCGCACCGTACGCGCGCTTCATCGAGCGATCCTCCCGCAAGCTCGCGCGCTCCACGTTCTACGGGATGACCCGCTGGCAGGCCAAGCTCGAGTACCGCCAGACGTTCCTCGGACGGCTCGTGGACATCGGGGCCGAGCTGTTCGCGATGGCCTCGGCTGTGGCGTATGCGGACACGATCGGCCGCGAGCGTCCCGAGCGGCGCACCGAAGCTCAGGAGCTGGCCGAGCTGTTCTGCACGCAAGCCAAGCAGCGCGTCGAGACGTTGTTCGGAGACCTGTGGAACAACGTCGATGACGCGAACCGCTCAGCGGCGGCGCGAGTGCTCGACGGGCGCTACCGGTGGCTCGAGGAGGGACTCGTCGATCCCGCCGGCGAGGGGCCGATGATCCCCGAGGAGGTCAAGCAGCAGGCTTCAGTGCCCGCTGCATGAGCCACGTGGTCAGCTCGTCCGCGGGGACGGGCCGGCTCAAGTAATAGCCCTGGGCGAGCGTGCACCCGAGCTCGCTCAGGCGATCCCAGGCCTGCGCGGTCTCGACGCCCTCGGCCACGACGTGGAGGCCGAGGTTCCGCGCGAGGTCAATCGTCGAACGCACGATCACGGCGTCGTTGTCGCTCTCGGCCATGTTCATCACGAATGAGCGATCGATCTTGATCTCGTTCACCGGCAGCTGGCTGAGATAGGCGAGAGAGGAGTAGCCGGTGCCGAAGTCGTCGATCGAAAGGGCCACGCCCATCGCGGACAGCTTGTCGAGGACGCGCTTGGTGCGGACAGGGTCCGACAGCATCGTCGACTCGGTGATCTCGAGTTCGAGCAGCGAGGGGTGGACGCGCCTCTTTGTGAGGAGAGCCCGAACCTGATCGGGGAACTCGGCGTCGAGCAGGTTGCGCACGCTCAGGTTGACGGCGACGCCGAGTGTGATGCCCGCGCTCTCCC
>Ga0335073_10007774_pt1 | contig 15034 bp, 10 predicted proteins | sample Lox_Sample_22_FD_207093 | JGI IMG/M metagenome (GOLD analysis project Ga0335073, IMG submission 207093) | Soil microbial communities from Loxahatchee National Wildlife Refuge, Florida, United States - Lox_Sample_2.2 | ecosystem: Environmental > Terrestrial > Soil > Wetlands | place: USA... | reverse complement strand
TGTACTTCTGTAGGGAATGCCGGCGATGGTCTTGTCCGTCTCGAACACTCTCTTTGTCATGCGTACATAGACGTCTTTGCAGGTTTCAATGTCCATGCGTAACCTTCCCAACATGAGTGCGATCAAGCCGCCGGTGCCGGTGCCCACGATCAGGTCGAAGTGCTGACATGGTTTTGGAATCTCACTTCGCTTTGGAGCTCGGCCTTCGACTTCGACAAACGTACGGTGCATGAGCTCCTGAAGGATAATAAGCATGGAGTAGCCTCTGACACCGCCGCCATCTGTGAGGTGATATTAGCAGAAGCGGACAACGTCGGAAAGTAGGCAACAAGACTCTTACCTAGAGACAGTATTCTCAGCGGCGGGCCTCTGGTGGTGTCTTTACGGCGCAAGCCTCCAGACTCCATGGTGGAAATGGAGGATGGATGATGCAAGTGCGGGTGCCAGTGAATGGCGCCCGCAGGCGGTCTCCAATGGTTTTGAACAGCACGGGCGCAGATCCTGTATGGTGCAAACGGTGGGAGACTCGGCGCGGGAGAAGGATGCGTCACAGCCAAGCCACAACCCTTGGTGTCGAGTCGGAGGCAACGGAGTTGTGAGAGACAAGAAGAAAGCGGATGGAAATAAGTAGTAGGATCAAACGTTCACAGCCTTGCGCGCCAGCGCGGAATGTCGTGCCAGGACGTTGTATGGATGCAGCATGGAGGCGTTGGTTGGCATTATTCACCACGTTGTAACGCGATGAACTCAGGCTGAGAAGTTTAACTCAATTAGGCGGGGAGAAGCTGATGGAATGCATTACAAGGCGAAATTTTGCTTGGGTGGTGGGTGAGACGAACAAAGTGAGGCATTCGCTTTTGCTTTCTTCACCGCGGTTACCTTCTTGGGCACCTTTACGCCCTTCCTCCGCAATCAACCCTTCATACCCGCAAATAACACAGAGTTTACATTGAATCATTCGGCCATGCTTTTGGAATGCTGGCCTCTCGCCCCTCCTTGAGATCATCGATTCGCTGAGCGCCGTCCTGCACAGCCACATGTTTGGTATCCAATCATGGTGCTTAATGGGGATGTTTCGCTGCCTCCCACACCAAGCAGGCTACCTTTTACTCCAATCCGGTTTGCAAATCGTTGCTTGAAATCGGGCGGGAATGCACATTACCGCTTGATCGGATGCTTATGCACCTCTCTAACCGCCGTCGTCTTTCACTCCTCCTGCGTCTCGTTTTGCACGCGAGACACTGTGCCGTCAGTCTCCTACTCGTTCCCTGCAGCCGTTTGAGCACACCATCCAGACGTCCATTCCTTGTTCAGTTCATGCCGCAGTCACGCGTTTTCATCGGTCTAGGTCTTTACCGAGTATGGTGTACGCAATGCTCTCTGCGAACCTGTTTGTCAATGGCCCAAGCTTCTTGCTCAGCCCGTCCTGACATCAGCGTTATCTGAATAATCGTGACCTCGTGCTGGTATTGCTTGGCTTCGCCTCCGACAGTAGCTACCGTTTCTCTTTTCGCCCCTTTAGTTGAATTTCTCTCCTAAATCTCTTTTTCTCATCTTGCTTGGCTCTTTCGTAAAATCGGTAGCGGCTCGGTCTCGCCGAGAGAGACCAGCACTATTACACCGTATTCTAGCAGGAGCGGTGACTTGATTGATACAGCATACGGTACCTTCAGCGTGTACCGGAGCACGAAACAACTACAACAACAATGACAATCAGTCTTCATAATAATATTTCTCTTTACGGCTGTCAATTATAAGGATGTCAATGCTCCCGTGACTTTGGCAAACAAGGATGTTGATGAGATCAACCATCTTCGAACCACAATGGAAAGTCAATTTTTTGGTTTCTCTTGTTTACTGTTTAATCAAAGTTTCCATATGTTGGGGTCACTTTGCCCATTTCGGCAAAACCAGATATCATCGGCGCAGATGGGCCGGGTAACTGGATAAGCTACCCCTCCAACACAACATTTCGACTATGTCCTGGCCGACCTCTGCTGAAATGCTCATATACTCTACAAAATTAACTCGAGTGCTAATATTACTACATCCGACAATTTCAAAATGGCCATCACAGACGGCAACGTAGACCAGTCCATTCGGATCACCCAATTGTATCTATATCCCATCAAATCGCTGCGGCCAACCAAGATCTCCACGACGCAATTCACGAAACACGGCTTCCCCTACGACCGCACCTTCATGCTGCTGCAAGACAACGGCCCAACCAGCGCCCCCAGCAAACGCTATCGCAACATGTCGGTCGCGGAGTTCCCAGCAATGACGCAGTTCCACACGGCAGTGCGCTATCCCACGGCCGACGCGCCCGGCGCCATCGAGGTGACGCACGCGCCGACCCAGCGCGCGCTGACGGTGCCGCTGACGCCGGACACGGCGGCGCTGGCGCCCACCCACGTCGACATGCACGGCAGCGCGACGCCGGCCTTCGACATGGGCGACGCGTGCGGCGCGTGGTTCAGCGCGCGCTTCGGCTTCGCCGTGCGCCTGCTGTACATCGGCGGGCACTCGCGCGCGGTGCTGTTCCCGTCGGCGGCGGCGGCGGCGGCGGGCTCAGCGGGCTCCGACGGCTCGTGGCTGTCCGGCCTCACGACGACCGTGTCGTCGCTGCTGGGCGGGGCGGTCGCGCCGCCGGAGCCCGAGCGCATCGCGTTCCACGACTGCGCGCCGTACCTGGTTGTGACGCAGCGGTCGTGCGATGCTGTCTCCGCGTGGCTGCCCGACGGCGAGGACATGGACATCACGAAGTTCCGGCCGAACGTGGTGCTCGACGGCGGGGGCTGCGACCCGGCGTGGGACGAGGACTTTTGGGGCGAGGTTGCGATCTGCGGCGACGGTGGAGCGGTGCTGGTTGTGCCGCTGCTGCAGAATTGCATTCGCTGTCAGTCGCTGAATATCGATTTTGCCACCGGGAAGCCTGGGACTGGGAAGGCGGGTGAGGTGCTTAAGATGCTGCAAAAGACGAGGAGGGTGGATAAGGGGAAGAAGTATCATGCCGTTTTTGGACGATATGGCTATCTGAAGGGTGAGGCTGGGACAGTGAGTATTGGAGATGAGGTGCGGGTTACTAAAAGGAATGAAGAGAGGACCGCCTTTGGTGAGTTGGCATAGGTATTTGCTGAATGTGATTGACTAACGGCTTTGTAGACTGGCCCGGACTGTGATTTATCATTGTTTCTGAGCCAAGCAGAGATTGGCAAGTTACTTGTACAGGCAGCTTCGTATCTTTTGTCAGACCAGCGGGCCAAAAGCTGGAACTTTGAAGGTTATAGGCATTCGAACTGCTGTCAGTTTACTGAGCTTCGTGAGGATATGGGCGACCATCAATTCAACAGAGCGTAGTTATCCAGAGGTAGAAGGAGATGAAGAGCTTGAACGAGAGTCCTAGCAGAACTACGATCGAGAGAAAACGGATGGGATTCTCTAAGAAAGAAAACTAATAGGACTCTCAAAGTACAACGCATCAAGCACAATTGTCATCCAACAATTGAAAATATCTTTCTATTTGTCTTCGAGCATGTGTTGATGATGTTACGAAACGTTCAACAATGAAAGCGGCCATCGCTAGTTACAAACGCAAATCACTACCTTATGTTGACTGGGTATCTTAGCAATGCAGACGCTAGCAGGATGCTAAAATGCTTTGCCAAATCAATAAAAGCCTGAGAAAGGCAATGCCATTCCACCAGATTCCCACTTGGTACACCGTAGCGCCGTTAGTGAGTAGAATTTTAGGTTGGAGAGCAGTCAAGAACGCCAGATATACCGAAATGCGTAATGAAAATTACCTAGAGATGTTGTCCCAGCAATGACTCCCATCTCCTGCGATCAAAATCACTCAGGTCTTTAGTCTTTTCCCTCGCTCTGCGATGTCGAACGAGCTTCTCTGCAGTTTGACTGATCATAGTCCTTGGTGGTGCGTACTCCTTCAACTCTCTGATTTCCTTGGTTCGGTTAAGATACTTCTCGGTGACGTCCTTGATAGTAGCTAGCGTCTTGCCGCCAGGAACGTGTCGCGTTGTGCCTTTATCGTCAATCTCTTCAGACGGTTCCCACGAGTCAAGCTTCATATCTTCGAGACCTGTGTCAACATTGAGGCGCTTATACCAGCCATGCATGCCTTGCGCTTGGTTCACCAGCATGTCGTGCTTGAGCTCACCGTCCGTGTACTTGACCAGCATGTGATTGACTACGGCGAAGGTTTCGGCGAACTTGCGCATCAGCGCCCAATGCCCGACAGGACCTGGCCACGTCTCCGCAAAGCCGTCACGTTCTCTGTTCGGTCGTCCTGTACCGACGCTGAGCAGCAGCGCTGGCTCCACGTGTGCGCCGTACAACGAGATGAATTCGGACCAGGCGGCACCGGATGGATTGTTCTCGCGGATACCACCATCTTTGAATTCCTTCGTTTCGTTTGCCACATCGGCGATCAGAGATTGGAAGTAGAATGGTGCGGCCGATGTGGCGCGCGTCACTTGCCAGATACGCAGTTTCTCAGCACCGGTGTTGTACTCGGTGACGAATTCGGGAGTCATCACCGAATAGACATGGTTGTAAGTTCGCAGGAGGTATGCTTCCGTCGCGCGCTTGTTGTGTGTTGCTGTCAGACAGATGGATTGGCAAAGGCGGTTGTCAGTATCCTTATGCCATTGTTCGAGGTCGTCTGGTTCGTTGCCTTCATCGTCGATGTGCCATGGATGCCAGTCTAGACCATCACAATTGATGTGCTTTCCATCACTGTCACGGCGATGGGACGGGATTGGGCAGTGCTCCATGATGATTTTCCGAACAGCCTTCTCCAGAGGTACGTGATCGTATTTGGTGGCGAGCGGGATAGAGCTTCGTCTCTTCCCAAATAGTTCGTTTCCGACGATCTTGTACGTGTCCAAACAGACATTCACATTCATTCGTAGCCGACCAAGCATGGTTGCGATCAAACCTCCAGTGGATGTTCCATACATGAAGTCAAAGTAATGACATGGCAGTAGCTCGTTCTCATCGAAGGTTCTTCTTTGTGAAGTGGGCCGCTCCATAGCCTCGAAGATACGCTCCCATCTGGCAATCTCTACCATAAGTTTCTTCAAGATGAGTAGGCTGGAATAACCTCGTATGCCTCCTCCATCTAAGCATAAGATGAGTGGATGCCATGGGTCATTTACTACCGATGCCCAACTCTTGCCCGTGTGGTCATCACCCTGCGAAGATGCAAGGCTGGTAGTGTCTGATAGGATGCGTGGAGGAGTGGCAACATCGACATCAAGGCTGGCACTTTCTGATAGGATGCGTGGTGGTGTCGCAACTTCGACATCGGTCTGGGTTGCGGAGTCGGACATCAAGTTGATTTCGGGGAGCTTTGGAGAGGGCGGTGGGTCTGCTGTCGGCATACGTGGAGAACGTAGGCCCACTGTGCCTAGAGCCATGGTGGGCCAAAAATAGTATTAAATGGTGATACCTCTGCTGAGAATCGGCGACAGGTCTGAAGAAATCATGCGAAGGTGGTAAGCAACTACGATACAGAGGTTTAAGTTGCACTTTTAATTGCCAGCCTCTTCCCGGGTTCTGGGGAAATAGAGTCCTCTCAGGCCTCCCTGGAAGCACTCCCGCCGTCCCGCTAGGCGGGTGTGGCTTGTCTCAGCGCCCTTCGCTCCCTAACGAGCACAGCAGCTTCTTCATGCAGTAAAACGAGGCTGATCCGGTCACCAACTTGGGCGCTCAGGCGGACCCAGAGACGCCCCATGGAAGCTGTTTCACGCACGCACACGACCAATTTACCTAATGGGTCTTTGCGCGGCTCATGACAGGAAAAGCAGAAGATGATACTACACTCTGGAAGGAATTGCGAACACCGGGATCGGCGATAGGTATTCATGCGAACCGAATAAATTTAGATCTGCGAGGCTTGACCGCAAAGGCATAACGAAGGGAACAAAGGAAGCTGGGTGCGTGACACAACAGCCAACCAACCACATCGCGTAGAACAACACAGCCTCAACTGCGGAAGGTCACGATACCGTTCAACCCCAAAATCAGGGCAATGTGCCGTGACACACTCCATAGCCTACCTCCCAACCTTTTTGTCCTTTGCTCCCTTATACTCTAGGCAACCTTTCTCTCCCATTCTCTCACCGTCCAACTTACTACAAGTCCGCGTAATCCACGAAACATCACAAATCAACGCCAATATGTCACATCACACCTCCGACAGTCCATCGAGTACAAACTCATCCATGAGCAGCAGTGCTCGCTTCAATCTGGACCCCCACGATACCAGCAAAATCTTGGTCTACACGTATAGGGTCGGTGTGAAAACTTCGTCACAACAGGAGCTTTGCAGAACTCTCGACAAAGGTATGTGTTTCACTACGAGATGCGGCCTCTCCAAGTCGCCACCTTCACATTTCACGTTGAGGACTCACAGCTAAACCTTCATTTAGATCCAAACCTACGCTGCTCCAAGCTTGCAATACCTCGCGGCAAGTCGCGTGTCCAGATCCATCAAGAAGATCTCTATCCGGCAAGCTGCAAAGAGCGCGACGAGTACGTTGAGCTCCCAAACGCGAAAAACAACCTCGCCTCAGTCATTCTTCCGCGTTTGGCATACTACGGACGACTACTCATGGGCAGATATAAAAATTTGTACATTGTTAGCCCATCGAGTCCGAACAGCAGTCCCGAGAGTTCACAGTACAGCTCAACTGGTAGTTCAAGAAAGCACACATTCCACAGTACAAATCAGGTTTCACCGGTAGAAGCGCAGGCGGATGTATCATAAGAATTGATTCTATGGTGAAGGAGGTGCGACAAGATACAAAATGAGCCAGTACATTCAGCTCAACTTGCATAGTCTTCATACGTTCTATACCCCTAGCAAGGTCCTTTCCTTGCGATGCTTTTCTCACGTTTCATGTAGTTTTAGAGTTTCTGGTCGAGATAAGGATACCGTAGTCGCAGCCTCCAATGGCTCCTAGGTAGCGGTCATTTTCAATACGTTATTCATTTCTCGAATTCCATTTTCTGCCTCGTCGTGATCCAGGCCTTTGCTTTCTCACAGTTTCGCATCTCCCTTAATCACGTCCCGCAGCAAAATTAGCGCTTCGATGGCGAACTGTGTCATGTTTGCGATGCGGTCCTTGCCCAGTCCCGTCTCGACTTCGCGCGTGAATGTGCCTTTGTCCGAACTAACTGCCAGAGCGACGTAGCCTCTACAATCGCAGTTAGCAACCATCATTCCATCTCGCGTCGTCTCCACATCAACGTATCTCTCTCTCGGCCATAGATCGAATCGAAGCAACAACACAATCACGGAAACTCCACTCACGGCGTTCTATTCCTCGTAGTGCCACCAGTTGGGCCAGCAGTGCCACTCTCACTGACAGCGTAAGTCGGCGGACCGCTGAGAGCTTTGCGAGTATGGTCGGCTAGACCGGCAACGATCTGCGGAGTCGGACCTTTGTAGTCCTTGATGGAGTCCTCGGTCCAACCTGCGAAGGCGATGCGTGACTCCAGCGTGTAGAGGGTTAGACCGCCCTTGTAGAAGGACGACGCGCCCGGCGTTGATAGAAGCGATGCTGAGATCAGGCCGCCCGCTGCCTTTGAGAGAATGTTAGAGAGCGTTTGAGAGAGGAGCTGAGCTGTAATTTCAAGGCGAGTGCGTTTTGCTAGAGACAACGTACGGTTTCAGCCACGGCGACCGTCTCCTTACCCTCTTTCAATAGCACAGCGACCTCGTTCGCGATGGCCTTGAGCGGCGCTGGCGGGAATGTGTCGGATGCCATGATAGCTACAGCCTTGAGATGCGAAATTCCAATTGTGCGTCAAATCGGCTTTGCATACGCGCCCGTTAGGCCACCAAAGCACCCTTATCACGGAGTGATTACACCTGCTCGCGATAATAGCCGTGATTCACGTAGGACTAGACGAATCCAAAAGGCAGTTGAAGCACACTCCGCTCCGAATACGAGTCAGATTTTCACTGGCCTGGCTCTTGCTTTGTATGCGATCTCGCAGATTGTCGATATGAACTTTACAGAACGATTCACTGGTCTTGATGTTTGCATTGGTCAGCACTACAGGTGGGGTTGTCTGCATACTCTATCTCAGCTAGTAACTACCTACGATCCAGCTACTGTCGCTTGCACTTAGGCTGCTTCAGATACGGTACGAAGTAATATTCTCGTTTTACCTGTATGCTCACTAACCTACGTACTAGACGGCTTGCCTTCCTTGTATCGCCAGCAAAACCGGAAGGTTCAAGTTTTCTCGTTGCATAGATTCTTATTCTGATCAACGTAACCTATATGAGGACAATATTCCAACTTTAAATAAATCGTGAACCAGTGGCCATATGAAGTGGTAAGCGAGAATCGACGGAATCTACCAAGATCTCATAAACCCTAGAGCTCATCAGTTTTGATGAGTGAGAAAAACTGCGCATGCAGCAATCCCCTTCGACTTCCATGTGGTCCCTGACATTGGTCTCAGCGTTACTGTGCCGCTGATCTCGGAGACGTTACGTTTTCATCCAAGTTACCGATGTTATCTTCGGATCGGTCAAGGAGAGGATCGAAAGTTGAAGTCGCTAAAGAGAGTGTACGTCTGCTGTTTCTCTGAGAACTTACGTGACCATCTGAACTGAACTGCAACAAGCTCGTCTCCAGAAGGCGCTCATTTGGAGAGGCACGCATGATCACGAAAGCATCTTCAAGAGACTTCGGGAGCGGTCTGCTTCCATCATCTTGACCCTGAATCCACATTTGTGGTCTTTCCTTGTGTCCAGAGATAGCGTCGCTTTGCTGCTGAATATGGGTTGCACGTAGCACAGTTGAAAAGTTTGTATCGTATGCAACTCCATTAGACCGCATTGCTGCGAAACCAATGACAATGCTCAAGCCGGTCAAGAAAATAGCAAGACCGTAAGCTATCCAAAGGACTACACTGTCGTAGACGTAAATATTGTCATACACATCATACGTCACATTCACATAAGGTGAAGGTGCATTTGGTAAAGAGTAATTAGGCCTAGACAATTACGGTCAATATAATTTCATCCATCTAGAAAGGCTAATCACTTACTGCAGGTAGGGGTCACTCAATAAACTGATGGTAAAGTTCTCGAATAATCTTTCCAGAGCATCTATTAGCGGTCCGCGAGAGCCAAGAAGAGGCTCCATCGAGCGCATCTGAAATGCTGGCGAGTCTCCCACTGTATTCTGGATCGCCAGCTGAGTGTAAAGAAATTCAAGGTCTTCCGTCTCTGTTAGGATAGTTTGTGTGATAAATGAGTCGCTTTGCTCGGTCTGTGAATAAATGATGCCATAGATAAGCTGAGTGAACGCATCGAAGATAGCCTGGTAAGATGCCGCTAGCATACTGCTCTGATCAAATCCGTCCCATGTTTCGTTTGCTCCCATTGGCAAATTGAAGTCTGCTTGTGCAGCCGTAAACAAAACATCTTGTGAAGTGTCAGGTCTCGAAATCGTGACGTTCTGAGCGCCATTGGTATATTCGAACTGCACCGCATAGGAAGAGTTATATAGGTTACATTCAATTGCACTCAGGTTCCTAAGGATCTGCGGCCAGCCTCCGAAAGCCTGGATTGAAGAAGTGCTGAAATGTTCCTGCATTACGGTCCAGGGAATTATATCGTAGTCGCCGATATAAGCCACGAACATTGTCACAAACCCATAATCATACCAGCCGTACTGCGACAGTTCCAAAGTGCCGGTGGTGTTATTAAATGGTATAGCTTCCGTAGAGTTTTGGATGCCCCACGAAATGTAAGAAGGGGGTAAGATCCACGACGATGGGCTTTCCACGTATGATACGTATGAGTTTAATATGGTCGTGCGCTGCGTCTCCGACACATTGTTGCACTGAATCGCAGGCCCCCAAAATTGCAGTGACCAGCTTGCGTTCAAGGCTGGAGGCTGGATTGGCAAGATCTCTCCCTGTGTAGCGGTCGCAGCAGCAATCCTTTGCACCAGCTGTGCAGCGCCTGCGTAGGTGAAAGCGGGGTCTTCCCCTAGCATGCTAACGAAGTTGAGGTTTAAAAAGTCCATTTGAGGGACCACAGTCATGGAAGAAGGGCTGGGATGTACCAATGCGGACTGAATGGTGAGTGTGCCGGGCGTGAAGATGGACGGGATCGGAATCAACCTGCACAAGTCAGCGAAAGAAACAAAACTGCACAGAATTGGATGGAGCTCACCAGATAATGAGCGCTAAGGGAAGCAATAGCGGGTTTCGCCGCCAAACTCCAACGTTGAACAGCTTCAATATGTCCTGTGTGACAGAATAGGCGCTGTCAATATCGCGAAGCCGAGCGCCTTTACTCGCCGTCACGAGCGCACGCCAAAAGACTTGCGCGTATGAGGTTGCCACTGCCAACGAAAGCGTGGATTTCACCAGATATGCGAAAGCAGTCCCAATGGCAATATTGAGTTGCTGCTTCGATATCTTTCCAACAAGCGTATGGTATTCCCCCGGAGGAGCAACGCTTCCCGCAAGGTGTCGGTACGTGAGATGATGGCCAAGACTCAGAGAAAGGCCAGCGGTAAATGATAGTAGTGCCGTTGTAGGCGTAAGCCAGTAAATCTTATTCTTTCTAGCCATCGCAAAGCGTAGAAGGCCGATTTAGATGTTAAGACGGCACAAGTCTGTATGTGATGTACCAAGAGAATGTGAGGCTTCGGATTATGTGGAAAAGATATCAGGCTGGAGATTTTGACATGAAAGACACCAAGCTGGAGACATCGTAATTATCATGAAACGTGCAACGATAATTATCTTACTCTACTCTAGACTCGGGTGCTGTGCTCCCACGCTTGCGTGATTTAGCCAGCGCAACACGGCTGCCACAAGGTTGGCACTGATTGTCCAGCGTGGGGGAAGACCTCAGAAGCCCAGATCAAATCGATTAATGAAATTGAAAAGCGAAAAGAGCTCGATGGTGATGTTTTGGATCGAGGGGTCTGGTTGCAACATGAAGGAAAGCGTGATCGGAATTTTCTGAAGCTGCGAGCAAGGAGTGTTCAAGAATTGACACACAACACGACCGATGCCAAATCGCGCGAAGATTCGATGCTGTCACAGAGTCAGACTCGCTTCAATTCAAAGGAAATGAGCAGGGTTTGAAAGAATCTTGTGTGCGCAGAAAACAGGAAACCATTTGTGCAGGCGACCGTAAAGGACTCGGATATTCGAATCAACCAACCCATACGTGGTCGTGAGTGTGCGAAAGACGACTCATCATGACGAACTTTGAGTGACGATAGATAGAACGTACTTGATTTTGTTGCCATAATGCGTTGGCGGACTCCAAATACATGTATCCGGTTCACGTTGAGCAAAACGTACCTTAGATATCGCTATGCCCGCCAGAGCACTTTGTAAAAGCCCATAAAATCCATCCCAACATATCGCCATTGAGCCTCAGCCAGTAATGTAGATACCAGAAGCCATCAGCACCTCACTTAACCCTCGGCCGCGCCCTGAAGCTGCCCTCGAATCCAGGCCTCTTGACCTTCTTCCCCTTCTTGCCCTTCTCCTCCCTGCGCTTCCTCAGATTCTCCTCCCTCTTCATCTGGCGCGCCTGCACGCCCTTCTCGACGGCGCGCGCGCGCTCCTGCCACTGCTTCTCGGAGCGCACCTTCTGCGCGTCCTTGCGCTTGAGCGCCTTCTTCAGCAGCGACGCGTCGTCGCGCGGCCGCTCGCCGCGCGCCCTCTTCTTCGCGCCCAGCCACGCATCCTTCTCCTCGATGTCCGCGCGCTTGCGCTCGTCAAGCGCCGCCAGCCGCTCGCGCTTCTTCCGCGCAGCCTCGAGCGCAGAGCGCGGGTCAGACGGGCCCTTGGTCTTGCGCGGGGCTTCCAGCGCGGCGCCGTCGGCGCCCAGCGCAGCGCCGTCGGCCCACGCGACGCGGCCGAAAGCCACGGTCGCGCGGTCGGGGCTGCTGCGGCGGCTGCCGAAGACGGCGGCGGGGCTGCCGACGGGGCTGCCAGAGCCGCGGAGCAGCGCGAGCTCGGCTTCGGCCTTGGCGCGCTCCGAGTCTTCCTTGCTCTGCTTGCGTGCGTCTTTCTTGCGCTGCTTCCGCGCGTCCTGCTCCTTGCGCCGCGCTTCGATCAGCTCTTGCCGGCTGCGGGCCGGGCGGCCGTCGGGCCCGTCGGCGTTGCGCGCTGCGCGGAGCGCCGCGATCTTTTCTCGGAGCCGCTGGGCTGCGCTGTCTCGCTCCTCGGATGTCAGTTTGGCTTTGCTGCCGTTTCCGGGGGCCATTGGCTTGTCCGATATGCTCTCATGTTCAGCCATTGGAGGCTGTTCGGACGTCGATAATTTGTCCAGTGTGAAAGTGTTCGTTGCAGACGTTATGAGGACTTGAGATTGCTCTTGGAAGGTATGTTCTGAGGTGAAAGACTCTTGCAATGTTTCTTCCGTACTTTGCGAGTGATCAAAGACGGATACACCCGGCAAAGTATCGAGTGTGAATCGCTTGCTCACGGCCTCTATTTCCAGGTGTTCTTGCGCTCGAGCGAAGGCAGGTAGCACAGATGCTGATGTCAATGATGGAGCTGTCGATGTAGAAGATGCGGATAGTTTGGATGCATGGGAGAAGGTTGAATCTGGAGGTGGAGAAGGGCTTGCAGAGCCTATGGATGGACCGGGTTGTTCATCTGTAAGTCCTGAACCGTCAAACGGACCGATATCTCCCATAACTGAATCCAGGAATGTGTCGTCCTGCTGTGATGGTGAAAATGCCGCCTGTTCTTCTTCTTGCTCCTCGGCCTCTCGCTCAGTAGCTTCTTTTCTGGCTTGCTTGGCTTTTCTTTTCTCTTCTTTCCTTGCACGCTTTTCTTTCTTGCGTTGTTCCTTTTCCTTTCGTTTCTCGGATTTTGACTTCTTTTCTGAACTCAGCTGAGCATCATAGTTTGAACTGGAAGGTGTAGGATTTTCAGCACGGTCGATCTTCTGCTTCTTCAACTTCATTCCTTCTCTTGGTAGTTCCATGTTCGCCACACTGAAGGGAGTTGTATCTTGATCTACATCGAGCTCGCCGTCAAGTTCACGTTTCCGTTTGAGTTCCTTCTCCCTCATAACATCTAGGGCGGTTGGGTGGTTGTCGGGATTGAGTTTAGCCAATTTAGCCGCTCTTCGTTCTTCTGGAGTCTGCTTTTTCTTTCGCCACTCGTTCTTGGAGCGGTTAGAGTGGATATAAAGCCTAGATCAGCGTCGAGACATACTGAATTATCTCTCTCGTAGTAATCTTTGGCGGGAATGAGAGACAAAAGACCCTCGAATGCCCGTGAGTGGGATTCCAACCGAGACTGGAGGAGCAGTTAGAACGAATGCTTTCTGGGACGGCTGTATGATGAATCACCTTAAGGTCGTCGTCTGCCATAGTTTGTGATGCGTAGGATTATTCTATTGAGAGGCCTATTGTCTATTGAGGAGTGGATTCATGGTGGTGCGGACGATCCTAAAAATTGTGGCGGTGAGAAAGAGAAAAGAGAAGCCGAAAGCTGTGGGCGAAAGAGCACAGACCATCAAACTCGAAATCTTGGCGGCTGGATCCATCGCCTACGAAGAATTAACCAGCAGCTGCTGTTAGTGCTTACCGTGAGGTACCTTACGCTCTGTATAGATGCCCTCTGTAACAGTATTTCTGGCGTCAGATATAAGTAGCGTCGCCTTATTTACCGTTATTGTAACTACGGCGTGACACCGTTAGGCCTCAATGCTTAACGTGCATCTGTAGAGAATCGGAAGAAGTGATGACAGGATTAGTATTGTAACACCTAGGTCACTAGGTGTCCTTATATACGTGACAATACCATGACTATCTAATTAGGCAGTCACATCTGATCTGGGATCCAACACTCCCCCTGGGCAACAGACCACAAGGGCCGTGGCACACCCAAAGGATCCCATGATCCGGGCAAACACCATTCTGACGCTGCTCCCCCTGACTATGATCCCTCCGCAATAGCCCTGACTGTAGCTCTGGCTCTGGCTCTCTGACTTTGGCTCTCTGACTTTGGCTCTCTGGCTCTGACTCTTTGGCTCTGACTCTGGCACTAGAATCCGCTTTGCGTTCATCGTGTCATGGAGTGCGTGTATGAGGTGTATTTCCGCTGTTTGCTTTGGTGTTCTTTCGCTGCTTGGATAGTGTGTGTGTTGTTATTGAACTGGTCTTATCGTAGCCAGGACGGAAGCCTGCTCAGCAGATGATCCGGGCTCATAACCTATAGAGAATCGGAAGAAGAAGTGATGACAGGCTTAGTATTGTAACAACTAGGTCACTAGGTGTCCTTATATACGTGACAATACCATGACTGCCATATTAGGCAGTCACATCTGATCTGGGATCCAAACAGCATCCCTGCGACGCGAGAAACCCTGCGTGCCGAGAACCCGCTAGCATCTTTCCATAGAACAATGTCAACTTTGAGCTAAGAGCAAAAATATTCTCGGGATAAAGAGCTTAAGCTGCGACCTACATTCTCGTGTCATTGCAACTCTAGGCGACTTCTACTTATCGCACAATACGGGGCTTTCCAATATGAGCGTAGTTTGAATCCAATCCCTCTAGCCTGCCTCAGCTATCGAGAAGAAGATTATTTTGCCCAAAAATTCCCCACAGCATAGATCAATGCATGAAGAAGTTATCCCGAGATTTCCTGCCTCGTTACTACCCTACTCGCAATAGTGCAGTCATTCTTATAGCAACGAGAGCAATGAACTGACAGGGGACGTAACCAGGATATATCCAAAAGCAGTATAGCGGTAAAACAAGATCGAGTTCGTAGACGCGCGGACCGATGTTGCTATTTGTCACTGTGGAAACGACTGCCTATATATTCATCTGTTCCCCCTTATCTCTCTATGGAATAGAGATTCTAGAAAAACAAATAAATAATAATTGAACTGCTGCATGTTAGCTACATTCGTGAAGGTGAGCCCAAGCAATCCTAGCCAATCTCCATAAACGTGATCCGGCCGTCGCTGTGCCCTAACACAAGAATACCA
>Ga0335073_10007772_pt1 | contig 15035 bp, 11 predicted proteins | sample Lox_Sample_22_FD_207093 | JGI IMG/M metagenome (GOLD analysis project Ga0335073, IMG submission 207093) | Soil microbial communities from Loxahatchee National Wildlife Refuge, Florida, United States - Lox_Sample_2.2 | ecosystem: Environmental > Terrestrial > Soil > Wetlands | place: USA... | reverse complement strand
GATGGGGAAGTACGTGAGGTCGTACACTTCGCCGTCGGTGGAGCACAGGATCGTAGCGAACGTAGGGGTGGCGAGCCCGAGCTTGGCGCTGGGGGGGCCCCCGGGAGGGCCGAAGACATCGGTTCGGTAGGCGAGGGCGACCACGCCCGCCCCTACGACCAGCACGGCCACGCCGACCACGATCCATGCCGTCCGGGTCTCCGGTGAGATCCGCGGCGGGCGGAAGATCGGGGCCTCCCCCGCGAGAGGTTCTCCCGCCGTTCCCGGCGGTGCGGACGCCACGTCGGCCTAGGGGGGCGGCCCCTATTTATCGGCCGACCGGGGGCGGGCTACGCCGGGGTCGCCGTGAAGACGCAGCCGCGACTCGCGTGCTTCGTGGGGTCGGGCTTGGAGACCTCCCAGCGCTTTCCGAGGCGAGTTTCGAGGACCGTCCGGAGCATCTGCGGGCACATCACGCGCCCGATCTCGGGGGAATCGGAGGTGCAGGCGAAGCACCCCGTCACCTGGAACGTGAGCGGCTTCTGGCGGAGCACCGTGAGGTGCCCCATCGTGCGGCTCTCGTAGTACTCCGTGAGCGCCTTCCCGACGGCCTCGGGCGTGTCGCCGTCCACCTCGCCGGCGATCTCGCGGCCGAGCTGGCGAGCGATCATCTCGATCAGCTCCGGCAGCTGGAATTCGAACTCGCGCACCCCGGCGGCCCGCATGCCGAGGCTCGCGATCTCCTTGAGGCGCTGGAACGGCACCGACTCCTGGCCCCGTACGATCGGCAGGACGGCGGTCGAGGGATTCTCGAGCTGAACGAACCGTGACTCCGCCTGCTCGGCCGGTCCCCAGAGCCGGCGGTGGTAGTCGCGGGCGAGCTGGACGAACATCGGGGCGGACGACCAGAGCGCGACCTGCTCCGCGCCGGACCGGCCGAACCCCTCTTCGCTCGACACGTACACGAGGGCCCCCAGCCGGTCGATGACGACCGAGCGGTTCATGACGGGGCTCGCGGAATGTCGCAGTTCCGCGAACGAGGCGAGATGCTTGGCGTCGACCAGGTTCTGCGGATACACTTCCGTGACGATCCGCACCTTCACGCCCCGTGCGTGCGCCTCGCTCAGCGCGCGGTCGGTCCCGGCGTCGATCACGCTGGGGAGCGCCGAGCCGCTCGCGCTCAGGAACACCGAGTGTCCGGCGGTGCCGAGTCGCTTCACCAGGAAACGGTGGATCGTCTCGCGTCCTTCGAGCACCGCGAACTTCCGCGGGTCCCGATCGTCGAACTCGGTGCGCGCGTCCTCCCAATCGGAGAGGATCTTGTGGCGGTCCTGCTCCAGCCGGCGCACCCGTTCCGAGGCCTTGCGGATCCACCGGTCGAGCAGCTCGTTCGGGGGGGTCGCGGCGAAATGGGTCGGTCGGCCGCCGGTCGCGAGCAGGAGGCCGTCCGCGGAGAGCTGCTTGATGAATCGGTACGCTTCGACGCGGCTGACCGCCGAGAGCCGGGCGAGCTCGCTCGCGGTTTGGGGCCCGGCCCGGCACGCCGCGAGGTACACCCGGGCGGCCTTCTCGGGGACTCCGTGCTGAGCCAGAAGGTCTAGGAGGTCGGAGCCCGGCCGCCCCACGGCGTATCGAGCCGCCGAGGGGTTAAAAGGTGCCCGGAACGGCCCCCGGCCGTCAGAGCGCCGCCTGGAAGTCCTCGATGGTCAGCGGGAACGGCGCCTCGGCCCCGCTCTTGGACTTGACGACCTCGCGCGCGAGCAGCCAATAGACCGTCGCGAGCGCGACCCGCCCCTTGTTGTTGGCGGGGATGACGAGGTCGACGTTGCGCGTCTCGTTGTTCACGTCGCACAGCCCGACCACCGGGATCCCGATCGAGACCGCCTCGCTGAGCGCCTGCTGGTCCGTGGCCGGGTCGGTGACGAGCAGCACCTTCGGCTCGAAGTATTCGGCGAGGTTCGGGTTCGTCAGGCAGCCGGGGACGAACCGCTCGGCGAACGAGGTGGCGCCGGTGGTCTTTGCGAAGACGCGGACCGGCTTCTGCCCGTACTGGCGCTGGGACACCACGAGGATCTTATCGGCGGGAAAACTCGCGAGGAACTTGGCCGCGAACCGGATACGTCGGTCGGTCTCCCGGACGTCCAGGACGTGGAGCCCGTCGAATCGGACCTTGTAGACGAAGCGGCGCATGCTCGCCGACTTCTGCTGCGTCCCGATGTGGACGCCCGAGGTAAGGTACGTCTCCTCGGGAACGAGGAGCTCGCCGGGACGGATGTCCTGCCCGTCCGTGTCGGCGACCCGTTCCTCGACCATCACTTCGTCGTCGGGCATGCGAATCAACCGTCCGTGGCGGCGCGGATACGCAGGAGTTCATTTAGTTTTGCTACGCGCTCCCCGCCCATGACGCCGCATTTCAGGGCCCGCGCCCCCGTCCCCAACGCGACGTGGGCCAGCCATCCCTCGGGGACCTCGCCCGACCGGTGGGAGGTGACCGTGGCGAGACCGTTCGACCGGGCGAGGTCGACCGTCGCGAACGTGTCGGTCAGGGTGCCGACCTGGTTGACCTTGACCAGCACCGCGTTGGACGAACGGTGTTCGATCCCCTTCGCGAGCCGGCGGGCATCCGTCGTGTAGATATCGTCGCCGACCACGACCGCCCTCGCGCCGATCGCCCGCGTGAGCGACGCGAATCCGTCGAACGACTCTTCGTCCAGCGGGTCCTCGACGTAGCGCAGGTCGTAGCGGTCGACCAGCTCGCTCACGTACGCGATCTGGTCCTCGGTCGTGCGCGTGCGGTCCCGGTACCGGTACTGTCCGTCCCGGAAGAATTCGCTCGCCGCCAGGTCGAGCCCGGGGTGGACATCGACCTTCAGCTCGTCGCGCGCCGTCGCGCACGCGGCGGCGAGGACGTCCAGCGCGGCGTCGTTCCCGAGGGGCGCGACCCAACCGCCTTCGTCCCCGCGGCCCAGCGCGATCGTCGGCAGCTGGGCGTGGAGCGCTTCTCCGACGAGCGCGTGCACCCGGATCGCGGCCGCGACCGACCGACGCGGGTCCGGCGACGCGGCGTAGGCGATGAACTCCTGGAACTCGGGACCGCCGATGGCGTGGACCCCGCCGTTCATTACGTTCCCGACGATCGCCGGGTAGGTCGGCCGGTCGATCCCCGGACGTGCGAGGACCTTCCACAGGGGGAGATGCTCCTCGTCGGCGCGGGCCGACGCGGCCGCAACGGAAACCGCCGTCGCGGTGTTCCCGCCGATCCGCGCAAAGTTCGGGGTTCCGTCGACCTCATGGAGCGTCCGGTCGACCGCGTCCTGATGCGCGGCGTCGACGCCCACGAGCGCCGGGGCCAAACGGGACCGCGCCGTATCGAGCGCCTCCGGGACGCCGCCGGGCGGGAACGCGCGCACTTCGTGCGTGCCGGTGCTCGCGCCGCTCGGCGCCCCGGCCCGCGCGTGCGCGCCGGACTCGAGGGTCACGGTCGCCTCGACGGTCGCGCGGCCCCGGCTGTCGAAGAGAGGGTCCACTCGGACCGACCGGATCCGGCTCACGGCCCCTCCACGAACTCCACGAGCACGCCGCCGAACGCCGACGGGTGAGCGAACCCGACCCGACGCCCGCGCGCGCCGGGCCGCGGCTGTTCGTCGACCAGCCGGCCCCCCGTCGCTCGAACCTGGGCGAGGGACGCCGCGACGCTGGGCACGTGGAACGCGAGATGGTGGACACCGGGGCCCCGCCCCTCGAGGAATCTCGCGACCGGCGAGCTCGGGTCCAACGGCTCGAGCAACTCGATGTGGGTATCGCCGACGGAAACGAAAGCGACCCGGACCCGGTTCGAGGGGACCTCCTCGGGCGCGGCGTCGGGCGGCCCGACGAGCGGGCGCCACTGGTCGATCGCGGTCGCGAGGTTCGGAACGGCGATCCCGACATGGTCGAGCTTCATCGAACGTTCGCCTCCTAGAAGGTCCGCGACGGCTTGTGCTCACCGAACAGTCCACGCCACACGTCGGCGACCTCCCCGAGGGTAGCGCCGGCCGTGATGCTCGCGAGGACGTACGGCATGACGTTCTCCCCGCCCCGGGTCGCCTTCCCGAGCCGGTCCAGGGCCGCCTGGGATTTCGCTCCGTCGCGCTCCGACCGCCACGCCTCCACGCCGCGCACCTGGCGACGTTCCTCGTCGGGCGTGATCCGCTGGACGGCGACCCCTTTGCCGCCGTCGCCGGGGAAGACCGAGAAATCGGGGTTTCCCTCGGTGAACCCGTTCACCCCGACCACCACCTCGGTGCGCTGTTCGCGGGCGCGCGCGACGCGGTACGCCTCCTTCGCGATCTCGCCGGAGATGAACCCCCGCTCGATCGCGGGGAGGGCTCCGCCCATCTCGTCGATCCGCGCGAGGTACTCGCGCGCCTCCCGCTCGACCTGGTCCGTCAGGTATTCGATCTCGTAGGCTCCACCGAGCGGGTCGACGGTGTTCGGCACGCCGGATTCCTCGGCGAGGATCTGCTGGGTCCGGAGCGCCAGACGGGCCGACGACTCGGTCGGAAGTCCGAGCGCCTCGTCGAGGGCGTTCGTGTGAAGCGACTGGGTCCCGCCGAGCACCGCCGCGAGCGCCTCGAGCGTCGTGCGCACGACGTTCAGCTCGGGCTGCTGCGCCGTGAGGCTCGAGCCGGCCGTCTGCGTGTGGAACCGCAGCTGCTTCGAGCGGGCCTGCTTCGCGCCGAACCGCTCCTGGACGATCGACGCCCAGAGCCGGCGCGCCGCGCGGAACTTCGCGACCTCCTCGAGGAAGTTCCGGTCGGACGAGAAGAAGAACGAGAGACGGGGAAGGAACTCGTCGAGGTCGAGGCCCCGTTCCTGGACCGCCTGCACGTAGGCGATCGCGTTCGCGACGGTGAACGCGACCTCCTGGACGGCGGTCGCCCCCGCCTCGCGCATGTGGTACCCCGAGACGGAGATGTAGTTCCACTGGGGCATCTCGCGCGTCGCGAACTCGATCAGATCGACCGCGAGCCGGAGCGACGCCTTGGGCGGGTAGATGTACGTCCCGCGGGCGACGTACTCCTTCAGGATGTCGTTCTGGACCGTGCCGCCGAGGCGCCCGCGAGGCACGCCGTTCTCCTCGCCGACCGCGACGAGGAGCGCCGTGAGGATCGGGGCGGTCGCGTTGATCGTCATCGAGACGGTCGCCCGGTCGAGCGGCAGCCCGCGGAACAGCGTTCGCATGTCGCCGAGGGAGGCGATCGGCACTCCGCATCGGCCGACCTCGCCCACCGAGCGCAGGTGGTCGGAGTCGTAGCCGTTCTGGGTCGGAAGGTCGAAAGCGACCGAGAGCCCCGTCTGCCCCCCGGCGAGCAGGAAGTGGAACCGGCGGTTCGTCGCCTGGGCGCTGCCGAACCCGGAATACTGACGGAACGTCCAGAGGCGCCCGCGGTACATCGTCGGCTGGATGCCCCGGGTGTACGGGTACGACCCCGGGTAGCCGACCTTCTCGAGGAACTCGCCGTCGGGGTCGTCGGGCGGCTCCACCAGGAGCGGCAGGCGACCGCCGTCGACCTTCTCCCCGATCGCGTTCCGGGCGTCTTTTTCCCAGCGCTCGCGCCCGCGAGATGCCTTCGCGGCTCGCCGGACGCGTGCCATCGGCGTGGGACCGGCGCGCGCTATAAATCGGTGTCCCGACGGCCGACGAGAGGGAACAGCGCCGTGAGGTCGACCTCGGCCCACGCCACGGGCACCGGCACCCCCAGGTCGACGAGGACGGCGGGGTGGAGCTCCCCCACCTCCGCGACCGTTTCGCCGGCGACCCGGACCCGGGCGGCCCGCCCCGGCACGGTGCCGGGGATCTCGGCGGGCTCCCGTACGGGAAGGATATCGACCGTGCGCAGAAGGTAGTCGACGAGCGCGGCGGCATCCGCGAACCCGGCGGTGTCGCTTGCGATCATCGCTCCCGCGTGGTACCTCGTCTGCGCGCCCGGCTCCGACGCGGGGTCGGGGACGATGACGGGCGCCACCTCGGCGAACCGTTGCGGATACCGATGACGAGTATTGCGCCCCAGGAGCTCGAGGTGCGACAGGAGGAGCCGGTCGCGTGCATACGCCCACTCCGAGGACGGGGGATGGGCCAACCGGATCGGTCGGGCGCCCGGCAACCGGGTCACGGTGCCCTCCCCCACGAGGACCGTGGTGAACGGGACGGAGAATCCGAGACCCAGGAGCGCGCTCGAGAACCGTCGTCGGAACGTGGTGAATCGCCGTCGCCGACCCCGCCCGTAGCTCGGCGGAAGGAGCCCGTCCTCGGCCCGAATCGCCTGCGCGAGGATCACGTCCTCGGCGAGGTCGACCGCGGTCAGGAGGTCGGGGCGCCAGGGAGGTACCTCGACGCGCCAGCCGCCCCCGTGGGCGTGGCCGCCGAGGCGCAACCGCGCGAGCCGAGACTCGACCTCGCCGGGAGGGTACGTCATGCCCGACAGGTCGCGCAAGGTCGCGCCGGGCAGTTCCACGGACCGATCCGCGAACACGCGACGCCCGTCGCTCGGGGCCGGCCCCCCTTCGATCGTCACGGGGGTCACCGACCAACCCCGGCTCGCGAACACGACCAGGAGGAGGCCGAGCGACTCTCGCACCGGCCGTTCTCGGGTGCCGGTGGACTCGAGCAACAGTCGTCGGTCCCCCACCCGCGCCTCTCCACCGGTTCGGCTGTTGAGGATCGGAGGAAGGCTGAGGATGGTCCCCCGCGCGTCACGGAGCGTAAGGCAGCTGTCCCGGACCCGGCCGTACGCCCCGTACTGCTGGGCCATCGGGTGGTCTCGGAAGAACGCCTCGGCCGTGACTTCCTCGGAGCCTTCGAGCGGAACGAACCGGACCCCGCTCATCGGGTCGAGCGCGTAGCGGATGGGCGGCGCCAGCCGCTCGTAGGGGTAGATCCCGAGGCTCGCCGCCTTGCGTCCGCGGCCGACGGTGGCGTGGATCAGCTCCTGGAACCGTACCGCCTCCGCGAGCGTCCCCTCGTCCAGTCCCCCGTCGGTCGGTGCGGTGACGAGCATCGCGGAGATCACGGGGCGGATCGGACGCACCGACTCCTCGACCTGCACGACCGGCCCGGCGCCCGGACCCTCCACGACCTTCGGACGGAGGAGGCCCTTCGCGGCGTCGGTGGCCCCCTCGAGATACAGCCCGAGCCCGCCTTCCGAAAGCAGGTCAAGTCGGTCGGGGGTGACCGAGACCGTGAGGGTCTCGCGGTCCTGGGCCTCGAGCTCGGCCTTCGACGTGAACAGGACATCCTCCAGGGCCGCGTCGGACAGCGCGTGGGGCAACCGGTCGAGCACCCGGTCGCGCCGGAGGATCGACTGCGGCACGGCTACCGACCTCCCCCCCGAAGACGGTCGAGGTCTCCCTCGTACAGCTCGCGAATGTCGTTGAGTCCCAGCGACACGAACGCCAGGCGCGTGATCCCGACCCCCCAGGCGGCGACCGGTACCTCGATGCCCAGCGGTCGGAGTACCTCCGGGCGCATCATCCCCCCCGGGAAGATCTCCATCCATCCGTGACGGGGATGTCGGACGTACCCCTCGATCGACGGTTCGGTGAACGGGAAGTAGCTCGGTCGGATCTTCAGCTCACGGATGCCGATCGCTTCGGCCATGGCCCGGAACATCCCGACGAGGTGGCGGATCGTGATCCCGTCCTCCCCGAGGATCCCCTCGCACTGGGCGAACTCGATCGCGTGCCGGGCGTCGACCTCCTCGCGACGGAAGTTGCGGTCGATGGAGTACATCCGGAACGGCGGTCGCGGGTGGGCCGCCATGAACCGCGCCGAGACCGCGGTCGTCTGCGAGCGCAGCACCGGTCGCGCGGCGATCGTGGGGTCGTAGTCGTCCCCCCAACCGGGGCCGAGCGGCTCGCTCTCACCGGGGAGCGGACGTCCCGTGTGCACCGCGGCCACCCGGGCGAGAAGCTCCGCGGGCGGCAGATGACCGCGGATCCCCTCGACGGAGAGCGCGTCGTGGATCGACCGTGCCGGATGGTCCTGGGGCATGTTCAGGACGTCGTTGTTCCAGAACTCCGTCTCGAGGAGCGGTCCTTCGGCCTGGTCGAAGCCCAGGCCAATGAGGATCTCCTCGAACTCCTCGAGCCAGGCGAGGTATGGGTTCGGTCGGGCACCGGTGAGGAACGGCACGGGGGCGCGCACGTCGTAGGCCCGGAACGAGCTCTGACGCCACGTCGTGCCCGCGAGCAGCGCGGGCGTGATCGCCCCGACGAGCTCCCCTCCATCGGTCGGTAGCGCGAGCCGGCGGCCCTCGTCGGTCGGGGCCCAGCGCTTGATCGACCGCCGTTCGGTCCGAATCAGGCCGCGGCGCTCGAGGGCCGCGACGATCGCCTCGTCGACGTCGTCCTCGTCGTTCGCGACCTGCTTGAGCACGATCTCTTCCGGGAGGAGCGCGTCGCCCGCGGCGGCGCCGGGGCGCAACCGGAACGGCATCCCCTCCTCGAGGTACCCGCGGCGACGGAGGATCCCGATCGCCGCCGAGCGCTCCTCGTCATCGAGCCCCTCGGCGGCAGCGGTCTCCGGGGTCAGCGAGCCGCCGCGTCGCGCAAGGGCGTCGAGGAAGCGCCGCTCGGGCAGACCCCGCTCGAGGGCTCGCTTCCCCCGGGGCGTGGGGTCGCGGATCGTCTCGTGCTCCTCTTCGAGCGTGACGAGGTGCTTCGAGCGGAGACGTTGCAGGCTGCCTCGGGCCTGGTCGAGCGGCACCCCGGCGAGCGCCGCGAGCTCTTCCTCTTCGATCGGGAGCGTTCCCGCCGTCCGTAGCGCGGCGAGCACCGAACGCTCGGGCCCGGAGAGCGTGACCGGGACCGCCCCGTCCGATGCATCCTCGGATGCACCGGGCACGGCGGCGACCAAGAAGGGGCGCGATTAAGTCCTTTCTATCGGAGCCGCGCCGTGCCGACCGCCCTCACGCCGGTCCGGGAGGCTCCGTGCCCGCGTCCGGGACCGCGCCGGACGGGCCGATCTCGGACGCCCCGGCCGCCGGAGGTTCCGACCCCGACCCGGGCCCCGTGGGTTCGGGCGGCGGTGCCGGGACGGGGTCGGCCGCGGTCCGTCGGGGGGCGCGTCGACGTCCGAGGACTCCACCGAGCACGATCGCGAGCGCCATCACGCCCACGAAGAAGACGACGTTGCCCGGGTACGATGCGACCCCGGCCAGCGCCGGGAAGTACCCGAGGAGGTTCACCCCGACCGAGCTCGAGTTCGTACCGTAGTACCCGTGGGACGTCACCTCGGCGTTCGCTTCCGCGCTGGAGCCGAGATAGCAACCGGGGATGGCAATCGTCGCGACCGCCACGCCGGTGGCGTTGGTGAGCGGGGTCGCGTTGCCGAACGTGCCGGAGCACGGTCCGGCGAGCCCGGTGGTCGTGAGGTCGATCGCGACCGGAATGCCCGCGATCGGCGCGCCGCTCGACGAGTTCGTCACCGAGACCGAGATCGTAACGGACTGACCCGGGCCGACCGGGGTCGGGGAGATCGAGATCGGCAGGTTGACGAAGCTCGCGACCAGGTGCTCGTACAGGTTGACGGCGATCGGGGAGCCCCAGCCCGTCGCGGTGTCCCACCCGACGGACGCGTCCCCGAGACAGTTTCCTCCGGTGGTGATGTCGTTGTAGGCGGGGTGGCTCGTCGAGGTGTTCGCGCCGAGGTCGTAGAGCGCGGGGTCGAGGAAGCCGAAGTTCGACCGGCCGGGCGAACCGGTCCGGAGGGCGTCCATCTCGGTGACCATGCCGGCCCAGAGCGGGGTGGCGAAGCTCGTGCCGCCGCCCGCGTCATCGTTCCCGTCAAAGTAGACGAAGTTGTAGCCGGCGGTCGCCGCGACATCCGGCATCCCGCGGTGGCCGTTCGACGCGACCGGACCGGCCGCGCTGCCGACCTCCTGCCAGGTCGGGGCGGGGTAATCGACCGAGAAGCCGCCACCGCTCAGGCTCCAGGCGGACTCGCTCGCGCCGTCGACGGTCCCCAGGGCGTCCCGGTTCAAGGCCACCTCCGTACCCCCGACCGCGACCACGTTGGGAGAGGCAGCCGGATACTCGGGCATCGGTCCTCCGGTGCAGTCGCCGTTGGCGTCCCCGCCCGTGTCGCCCGTCGCCGCGAAGACCGAGATGTGCTCCTGGGCAGCTACGGCGAAATCCTGCTGGTAGCTGGTCTGGAAGCTGGGGTCCGCCCCATCGGCGGAGCCGAACGACATCGAGATCGCCGCAACGTTCGGAACGGACGAAGTGTCGATCGCGGTGTTCAGGGCATCGATCATGCCCGCGTCCGTCGGCGAATACCCGTCGCTCGCCGGCCCGTCCGGGGCGTACACCGGGTCGAGCTGGGCGCCGGGGGCCATGGACCCCGACCATTCGATGTCGAGCGTCAGCTCGCGCGACGCGTTGCTCGGGTCGTTCACGGCTCCGGGGGACGGCTCGGGAGCCCCGTCCACCGGGTATGGCGTCACCGTCGGCTGCGGGAAGTTCCCCGGATAACTCGTTGAGAAGAACGTCGAGATGTCGCTCGGGGCATACCCCTCCCCCCAGAGAAGAAGAACGATCCCCTTGCCCGTGGCGTACGTGGGCCTCGCGGTCAGATTGTACAGACCGGAGACCCCGTAGATGTACCGCGCGATCGACGGCGTCACGAGGTCGTTGGGATTCTGCGCCGGGCCGACCGCCCCGGAGGACGCGGTCGGTTCGGGGACCTCCGGGAGCGAGAACGTCGAGAAGCCGGTCTCGAGCCCGGCGACCGCGGCCACCTCGGATTCGAGGTCGGCCGGAAGCGACGGCGCGGCCGACGGGAACGTGACCCCGCGCCCATCGTACGCTCCGGCGAGCAGCGTGGTGCCGAACGCGCGGTCGACCGCCGCGCCCGAGCCGACGAGGCTCAGGGAAAGCCGGTCGGCCCATGCGTGGCTCACGCGAAGTCCCGCCGACTCGAAGTACTCCTCCGCCGCGGAGTAGGCGGCGGGGCTGAGCCCGAACGCGTTCGCTACCTCGGCGGTCGTTAGGGCGGGCGCGCCCACCGGGGGCGGCTCGTACAGCGCAAGGTCGGTCGGCTCGAACGTGATGACCACGGACTGGGGGCCTTCGGCCGGTGCGACCGAAGTGACCCCGGCGATGGGGAGGTTCGCGTCCCCGGCACGCTCGGCGAAGGGCGGCAGCGCCGGGGCCCCGGTGGCGGTCCCGTATGAGGAGGGCGCGGGCGACGCGGCGACGACGCCGACCGTCAGGCCCCCGGCGAGGAGGGCGCCGATCGCGAGGACCGCCGCGAGGGCCACCTGAAGGGTTCCCCGGCGACGGCGAAGGGCCGAGAACATCGCAAGAGAACGGCGGCGCGACGCGGAAATAGCTTCCTCTCGGCCCCCGCGGGACCGGTTAGCTGCGAATCGGGACGGTGTAGCCGGCCGGCAGGTGCCAGGTGCCCTCGGCACCGAACGGGTCGGGCCTCGGGGTCGGGGCGTCCCCGCGCTTGGACGCCAGATAGGCATCGATCGCTTCGGCGGCCTGGGTGGCGCTCCCCATGGCGTACACGACCGAGCGACCTCCCGCAGAGAAGACGCCCGGAACCCCGGTCTCGAAACCGGATTTCCGGCCTTCGGGCCACCCCTGGCTCGTGATCTTCAGGTCCAGTTCGTCCCCGATCCCCTCCAGGTCGGCCTTCTGGCCGACGGCCACGATCACCGTGTCGCACGGGATCGTCTCCTCCGAGCCGGCGACCGGGACCGGGCTCCGCCGTCCGCCCGCGTCCGCAGGTCCGAGCTCGATCGACTGTACCACGATCCCTTCCACGCGGTCCGTTCCCAGGATCCGGACCGGCGACCTCTGGAAGAGGAACCGGATCCCCTCGTGCTCGGCGCCCGCTACTTCCTCTGGGTCGGCGGGCATTTCCTGCCGACCCCGGCGGTACACCAGGGTCACGCGCCCCCCGTTCGATTTGCGAAGCGCGCTCCGCACGGAATCCATGGCTACGTCTCCGCCGCCCACGACGACGATCTCCTTGCCCACAGTGACCGGTACGTCGTGGTTGATCTCCTTGAGGAAGTGCAGCGCGGGGATGACCCCCGGCAACTGCTCGCCGGGGACCCCAAGCGTCCGGTGGGTCGATGTGCCGATGGCCAGGAATACCGCGTCGTACCCATCCTTGAGGAGCGCGTCGAGCGGCAGGTCACGCCCGACCTTGGTGTGGGTGACGAAGGTCACGTCCAGGTCACGGAACCGGGCGCGGTCGGTCTCGACATCGGCGTTGGTCATCCGGTACGCCGGGATCGTCTGCATCAGGCCGCCGAGGCGGTCCTCGGCCTCGTAGACCGTCACCCCATACCCGCGGACGCCCAGCTCCCACGCGGCCATCATCCCCGCGGGACCCCCTCCGACCACGGCCACCCGCTGGTTCTTCGGCTTGGACGGAACGTAGACGAGGTCGCTTTTCCCGTAGTCGAGGGCGACCCGCTTCAGGTGCCGGATCGCGATCGGGACCCCCTTCTTCTTCACGACACAGGCGTCCTCGCAGTAGTGATAGCACACCTTGCAGAGGGACGTGGAGAGAGGGTCTTCCTTGAGGGTGACCTTCGCTGCGCCGTCGAAATCCTCGATGGCGATCAACCGGATGTACTCCCGGGCATCCTGCGAGATCGGGCACGCTTCCACGCACCAGGGTCGCCGACACTGGATGCAGCGCTTGGCCTCGAGGATCGCGTCCTCCTTCGAGTACGCGTGGAGGACCTCGCGAAAGTCGGTCGTGCGCTCCGCTACAGGTTCCTCGACGATCGGCACCCGCACCGGGTTCAGCTTCGGTGGGGTCTTGGGGGGGGCGACAGCGTCCGGAGCCATGGCTCTACCCGCAGAGAGCCCGCGCGGGCGATAATACACTTGCCCGCCCCGCGAAGGGCGGGCTCGGCCGAACGGTCACGAATCCGCTCCGGGACCGCAAGTTATAGGGGAAGCGCGGCGTCCTCCGTACGGTCCGGAGAAGGTCGGATGGTCCTCGACTCGCTCGGCAAGTCGCTCCGCGGCGTGCTGCAGAAAATCGCCCGCGGCTCGACGGTCGACGCCGCGCTCCTGTCCGAGGTCGTCCGGGACATCCAACGGGCGCTGCTCCAGGCGGATGTCAATGTGCAGCTCGCGCTGGACCTCACCCAGCGGGTTCGGCGTCGCGCGACGGAAGAGAAGCCGCCTGCCGGGGCGAGCCTCCGCGATTTCCTGGTCCGGATCATCTACGAGGAGATCCGCGGCATCCTGGGTAAGGACCGCGAGTTCGAACTGAAACCGAAGAAGATCCTCCTGGCCGGACTGTTCGGCCAGGGGAAGACGACCTCCGCGGCGAAGCTGGCGCGCTACTTCCAGAAGAAGGGGGTGCGCGTCGGGCTCGTCGCCGCGGACGTTCACCGCCCGGCGGCGATCGACCAGCTCGAGCAGCTTTCGAAGAAGGTGGGGGCCGAGTTCTACGCGAACCGGGGCGAGAAACGCGCCGAGGTGATCGTGAAGGAGGCCCTCGCAAAATTCCCGCCGCACCTGGCGATCATCGTCGACACGGCGGGCCGCAGTGGGATCGACGCGGAGCTGATCGAGGAGCTGAAGCGAGTGCGAGCGGCCCTCCAGCCCGACGAGACGATCCTCGTCCTCGACGCGGCGATGGGGCAAAGCGCGGGCCGGAGCGCGGAAGCGTTCCACAAGTCGGTCGGTCTTACCGGCGTGATCCTCACCAAGCTCGACGGGTCCGCCAAGGGTGGAGGCGCGCTCTCCGCCGTCGCCGTGAGCGGCGCCCCGATCCTGTTCATCGGGACCGGCGAGCATCTGGACGAGCTCGAACGGTTCGAGCCGACCCGCTTCGTTTCGCGCCTCCTGGGCATGGGGGACATCCAGACCCTGCTCGAGCGGTTCGAGGAGCTCTCGAACAAGGAAGCCGCCGAGACGGCCGCGAAGAACCTCATGGGGGGCCGGTTCACGCTGCGCGACATGCGCACCCAGCTCGCCTCCCTGGGGGAGATGGGCTCGTTCTCCAAGCTGATGTCGATGGTGCCCGGCCTGGGCACGGCGAAGGTCGACGAGAAGCAGCTCGACGCGACCCAGGTGCGCCTGCAGCGCTTCCGGGCGATCCTCGACTCGATGACCGGAGAAGAGCTCGACGACCCGCAGCTCCTCAAGGCGGACCGGATCCACCGGATCGCCCGCGGGAGCGGCCAGCGCACCCAGGATGTCCGAGCCCTGCTGAAGCACTACGAGGCGACCCGCAAGGCGGCGCACGGCATGGTATCGAACCGCCGGCTCCGCCGCCAGATCGAAAAGCAGCTCGGCGCCGGCACCGCGCCCGCGGAGTGAGGCGACCGCCCGCTCGATGGCCGGCGCGAGCTATCCCGAAGCGTTTGTCGGGCTACTGCTCGTTTTTTTCCTCCCGGGCTATACGATCGTCAAGGCGACGTTCCCGGAGTGGCGGATCCGCGGCCGAGCGGCGTACCTGCGATTCCTCGAGATCGTGACCATCGCCCTCGTGCTGAGCGTCGTGCTCACTGTGCTGGTCGGCTCGTTGCTGCTGCTGACCCCCGCGGGGTTCCAGGCGTACTGGACCGACCCCGTGCTCGAGGTCGTGCTCGCCGCGGTGGCGTTCCTGGCGCTTCTGGTGGGGTGGCTCCGTGGCGCGTACCGGCGGGAGCCACCCCCCGCGCCCGAGCCGAGCGCCGACGACTCCGAAGAGGGGGCGTGGGAGCTCTCCCGCGAGCTCGAGGCGATCGGCCGCGAAGAGCGACGGCTTCGGCACGTGCTCCGGGTCGGGAGCCACGACGACAACGAGACCGCGCGTTTGAACGCCGAGCTCGCGCGCCTCGAGAGCCGGCGCGACGAGCTGCGGCAGGAGCGGGAGGCAGAGTATGCCTCGTAGCGAGATGCCCCGGGGCGCGCACAAGATGGTCCTGGTGATCCGTCGCGAGCTTCGGCTGTCGCCGGGAAAGGCCGCGGTCCAGGTGGCTCATGCGGCGGTGATGCTCACCCGTGCCGCCGAGCGTCGGGACCCCGCCACGTTGGAGGCCTGGCTCGCGGAA
>Ga0335073_10007771_pt1 | contig 15035 bp, 11 predicted proteins | sample Lox_Sample_22_FD_207093 | JGI IMG/M metagenome (GOLD analysis project Ga0335073, IMG submission 207093) | Soil microbial communities from Loxahatchee National Wildlife Refuge, Florida, United States - Lox_Sample_2.2 | ecosystem: Environmental > Terrestrial > Soil > Wetlands | place: USA... | reverse complement strand
GTCCCTCGAGGTGAACGCGAGCACCGTGTAGTGCAGGGGCTCGCTCGATCCGGCGTAGGCGAGGACATTTTCGGGCTTGAGGCCTTCCTGCGCGGCAAAGGTGGCCACGAGCTTGTCGGTCATCTCCATGTCATAGCGTCCGCCCTCGGGCAGCAGACTCGCCATGACGGCGCAGGCTCCGCTGCATGGCCCCAGGGGATTCTCATTCGCGTCGATGCGGACTGAGTCCGGACCGTAGTCATGGGCGATGCGGCGGCGTTGCGCACGGGCAAGCTGCGGCTCGGTGAGGATGGGCACAGCCGCGACGGCGGTTGCGGCGGCGGCCATACCAAAAAATGAGCGGCGAGAGAACGAACGATTCATGTGCGCCTCCTGACTGCGAATGAGGACCCGTACTTCCCTGCTCCAACCGTGGCCCGCCCCCCGCGTTACCGCCCCAGCGCTGCGCGCATGGTTGTGGCCGAGGGGCTGCGTGCTGCAATCACTTCTATCTCGATCAGCGCGCCGGGCGCAGCCAGGGCCGCGACCTGCATCGCGCTGCGTGCCGGCTTGTTGGGCTGATCTTTGGTACCGAAAAACTGCGAGTAGCTAGCCATGAATCCGGCGAAGTCCATTTTTCCGCTCTTCGCCGGATCGCCGGCAAGGTAGGCGTGCATCATCACGATATCCCCGAGGCCGAGATGCTGATCGGCCAGGGTCTTCTGGATGGCCAGGAGAATATTCGTGGTCTGCGTCTGCGTGTCGCCTGGTGTGCCCTTCATCGCCGCAGGATCGATCGTGCCGCTCAGGTAGAGCGTGTCCCCGACCCAAACGCCCTCTGAGATGGGGAACGTCGAGTTGTTCGGCAGCGGAATGCGGCTGATGGTCGTCTGCGCCGAAACGGCATGAGGAAGGGCCAGAAGTACGGCGGCCAGCAATGCGGGAACCGCGGACTTAAGAAACAAGGTCGTCTCCTGATTGAATGCGAACGCCGAGCTGGTTGATGACGCGATAGGCCGAGAGCGCCGCTCCTTCCTGCCAGCCGACCAGCTGGCTGGTATGATCGCCGGCAAAGTACACGCGGCGGTCGGGAACAAGCAGCGCATCTGTCTTCACCGGGCCGCGGCCGAAGCCGCTGATCCAGGCGCCCAGGTTGTACGGAATATTACCCCAGTTGATGTACACCGGTTTGGAAAGATCTTTGCCATGTCCGGGGTGCAGCAGCTCGATGGCCCGGCGCGAGGCGGCGAGCTTGGCTTCGACGTTGGGCAATTCCCCGAAGGGCGTCCCGTTCTCGATGGAATAGCCGCTGATGACAATACCCGTATCGGAGAACAAACGCGCGCTTGGATACCAAACGATGCCGACGGTCTGCTGAAGGTACGAAAGCCCGCCGTAGATGCCGTACTCCTTTTCCCAGAAGCGCGGAGCCTCCCACGCCACTTTGTACGCAGCGTCGTAGGTCGCGCCATCGAGAATTTTGCGCACGTCGGGGCTGAAGTCCGCGTCAAGAGTTCTCACCAGCGTGAGGGGCATCGCGCAGATGCAGTAGTCGGCGGTCACGGTTTCGTTGGCGCCGCTGGCGGCGTCGCGATAGACCACGGTGACTCCGTTGGGCGTTTGCCGCAGACTGCGCACCACAGCGCCGTTGCGAATCACCGGCCCGAGAGCTTTGTGGAACGCGTAAGGAATGCGATCCATGCCGCCGATGGGCTGGAACATGGTCGGCTGCCAGTCGATCACTTCTTCAGCGAGCATGCCCTGCCAGAGATCGGCGTCGAGTAGCGCATGCATGGGCAGCGGGTCGATCGGCTCTGGATCGGCTTTCCCCGCGCCCGGAGGCACTTTGAAGCCGGAGCGCGCCGTGCCCTGGAACGTGTAGTCCTTCTGCAGGTCGCCATATTCACGCAGGAACCTGAGCATGCGTTCGCGGTCTTCAGCGGTGATCTCCTCGTCGAGAGCGCCTTGGTCGATGGCTTTCGCGAGCAACTCGGAGACATGGCCGCGCGTGTCGTTGACAGCGCGCCGTTCGGTGACGGCCTTGCCCCCATTGAGCTTGTCGGCCTGCATGAGCGCGCCGCGCGAGGAGTTGATTTCCACTTCGAGGGGAACGCCCAGCTCCTGGCAGTAGCGGAGCATGTTGCGATGGATGGCGGGAAGGCGCGCGGGACCGGCGTTGAAGTAGTTCCCTTCGTCGAATGCGCAGGTCTGTTTGAATCCCGTGGTGAACTCGACGTCAGCTCCGCCGCGGAGCGTCCAGTTACGGCCGCCGCAACGCTCGCGGGCTTCAAGCACCGTACACGACCATCCGGCCCTGCCCAGTTCGTACGCCGCTACCAGCCCTGCGATGCCGCCGCCGAGGATGACGACTTTCGATCCCTGCCCGTCGACAAGGCGCAGGCGATTGGCTTCCGCTTCGGCTTCGGGGACGGCCAGCAGACCCAGGGTCTGCATCATGGAAAAGGCCGCGCCGTATCCACCGGCCTGGCCCACGCGCATCAGAAACTGACGACGGGTAAGACTCATATTCTGCGAATCACCTGTATGCAGCGAGGGGCGGGGGAATGCCCTTGTTATAGCTCAAAGTTTGCGAACGAGCCCTGAAAAAAGCGCCCGTGGCCGGAGACGGGACCACGGGCTTCAGGGAGGCTAAAACAAAATTTTCAGCGCGAGCTGCGTGTTGTACGGCTCGCCTGCGCCGATGCCGGGTGCGCCATAATTAGCGCCGACCGTCGCACCGATGGCACAGGTGCTTGAGTCGGTGCAGTATCCATCGCCCGGCTGCGCCAGGTTCAGATGGTTAAAGACGTTGAACATCTCCACCCGAAACTGAGCGGTGACCCTCTCGGCGACCTGGGTGTTCTTAAAGACTGAGAAATCGACGTCTTCGAAGCCCGGCCCGTGCAGATCGTTGCGCTGGCTGGTGCCGAACTCGTTGGGCAGCGAGGAGGTATAAGCGCCCGGGTTCATCCAGTTCACCTGGTAGTTCTGTACGGCGTGCGAGACGCCGGCGTAGGGGCTCACTCCCTGCGCCTTGTCGGCGCGATCGGCATATTCGCCGGTGCCGCTGCCGCTCTGCCCCGCTGCATTGCTGGCTGAGTCGCTCGAGTAGATCGTGAAAGGCTGTCCGCCGTGGAAGTTCATCAGGCTGTTGAGCTGCCAGCCATGCGTCAGCCACTTCGGTCCAGCCGATCCACCGGGAATGTCGTAGGTGAGATAGGCGGTGAAAGTATTGCGCACGTCGAAGTCGCTGTTGCCGTATTCACACTTGAAGCACAAACTGTTCTGCGGATTGAAGAGGTAGATCTCGCTGGCCTCGTCGAGCGAGTGACCCCAGGTGTAAGCGCCCTGCGCCGTAAGGTGGTGCCAGTTGGAAGCGCGAACCAAAGCCTGCAGCGAGCTGTAGTTCGACGTGGCTTCCGACTGAATCTGGTTAATCACGCCGTAATTCGGGAACATCGTGCCGTAGGGACGGCTGGCATTCGCTCCGCCGCTGCCCAGTGCAGCCTGATTGATGTCGACCAGGTTGCGCAGGTGATGGCCCGAGCTGCCTACATAGCCGATTTGCGCCAGCAGAGACGATCCATAGCTGTGCTGGACGTTGAAGGTGTAGTTCTCGACGTAGCCGGAGCGCAGATTCTGGCTGATGGAGAACAGATTCACCGACGGACAGCCGGACGCGTTGGGATTCGACACGCAGGGATTGCTGGGATCGCTCTCGTTGAGGAAGATCGCGCCGCCGTTGGACGGAATCGTAGCCGCCGTGGGAGCCGAATCTTCCACCGGAGCGGAGCCGGCGGGATTATCCTGCACGCCGAAGGGCCCGCCGTTGGACGAGAAGCGGGAGTTGAGGAAGTTCACGAGATTGGTGCTGTCGAATCCGAGGCCATAGCTGCCGCGAACGACAGTCTTGCCATCGGCCATCGGCTGCCACGCAAATCCCAGGCGCGGGCTGACCCCACCGAACCATTGCGGATAGAGGAACTGCATGGTCTCGCCGGCCGTAGCGATGCCGTTAGGCGCCGTCGGCAGGAAGGTCGTCAGATCTTTCCACGGATCGTGCATCGGCCCTGTGTACTCGTAACGCAGGCCGTAGTTGAAGTTGAGGCGCGGCGTAAACTGCCAGTTGTCCGAGGCGAAGAGAGCCCAGGAATTCACGAAAACCTGGCGCTTCGGATCGCCCTGAACGATGCTGGTCGCGCCGGAGTCGAAGCACCCGGCGAGAAAGTCGGCGAGCGCATAAACGTGGTTGGGGTCGCTTGTGGAAGGCACGGACAATGGAGCCGAGGTAGCCAGCGCATCGCACGCTGTGCCCTGGCTGCCCGACCACGGGCCCTGCGTGCCGTCGAAGACAAAGGTTCCCCGCTGGCCGGACTGGTAGAAGTCATCGATCTGCGCCTGCCGGAATTCGCCGCCGAAGTGGAACTCGTGCTTGCCGAGTGTCCACGAGAGCAGTTCGTCCAGATGGCCGGTGATGTCGTTGCGGCCCGATTCAACCGTTGCGCCGACATAGTCGAATCCGTCAGCGGATGCGCCGAGGCCGCTGCTGGCGGCGGGCGACGCGATCTCGATCCGCGGAGCTCCGGCGAGCGAGGAGCTGGTCACGCCGGTGTTCAGTCCGAGCGCAATCGGATTGTAGTTGTTGCTGGCGTCGGAAAAGGCCTGATTGAAGTAATTCACGCCCGCGAAGAGCTGGTTCGAAATGCGCGGCGAGAACACCGAGTTCCAGGTGAGCGAGTAGTTCTGCACGTGGATCGGCGCAACTTCGAAGTACGGTGCGAGCAGAGACACCGTGGGAGCGGTCTGATTGCCCTGGCCCACGTACCACTTGGCGGAAAGCTTGTTGTTCTCGTTCAGCGTGTAGTCGAGCTTGATCAGGCCGTTATGGCTGTACCCGTTCTCGTTGCCGGGATTGGTGTAGTTGAACGGCGTTGCCGGGCCCGTGAGCGCGGACGACGGCCACAGCCCCTGATTGCTTCCACTGCCATTCAACAGGTTCGCGGCAGCCGGGCTCTCAGCAATGCCCCACGCATTGAGCTGCTGCAGGGCCAGCGCCTGATAGGCGGCCGAGGGCTCCGTGGAAGGCTGCGCGGTGCCAATGACAAACTTCTGCTGTTCGTAAGTGACGAAGAAGAAGGCGTGATCGCGCCAGATGGGGCCTCCGGCGGAGAATCCATATTGTTGGTTGCGCAGTTCGGGCTTGCTGGCCTCCAGCGGCGACTGCGCCGCGAGCGCTTCGTTGCGGTTGTAGTAGTACACGGTGCCGTGGAAGGAATTGCCGCCGGATTTGATGGCGAGATTGACCGTGGCTCCGGGGTTGCGGCCGGTGTCGGCCCCGGCTTCGGTCACGGTGGAGAACTGATCGATTGCGTCGATGGGCAAGGTGATGCCGGCAATGCCGGAGACGCCGCCCTGGTTCACTGCGGGGATATTCCACCAGAGATCGTTGTTGTCGGCGCCTTCGATCTGCCAGTTCACCATGTCCGGACGCGTGCCATTCACCGAGCCATAGCCGCCGCCGGAGTAGCCGGCGTAACCCGGCGCCACCGCGATCATCTGCGTGAAGTCGCGGCCGTTCATGGGCACGTCCTGCACGGTTTCGCTCGGAATGTCTGTGGTCTGAACGGTCGAGGTTGTGTCGAGAGCAAGAGCGCTGGCCGAGACCTCGATGGTCTGCGACTGCGCGGTGATGCTGAGTTTGACGGGGAGGGTGTAGACGGTACCGGCCGAAACGGGGACGCCCGCAATCTGCTCGGTCTTGAATCCCGAGGCGCTGACGGTGATGTTGTAGGCGCCGGTGGGCAAACCGGTGAATTCAAATTCTCCGCCGCTGGAGCTGACGGCCTTCCACGAGATGCCGGTGCTGGCGTTCACGGCTTCCACCGTGGCTCCGGGCAAAACCGCGCCGCTGGGATCGGCGACGCTTCCGTTAATGGCTCCACGAAAGGTTTGGGCATGCACGGAGAAAGCGGCTGACAGCAGCAGGAGCAGAGATTGGAGTACACCTCGAGTTGCGCGACTTCTCATGGCCGTACGACCTCCAGATAAAGATCTCGATCGGTCGCGATTGTCTCCCGCGATCCGCGAAACCGTGTGTGAGCGCAGCCAGGCTGCGTTCGACCACGGCTATTTCTTTTTGGGGGTCCTCGACGAGGAAGGACGCCGCGAATGAAACTGTCCTTCACACTGGGAAGGAGTATGCGCGGCTCTTCCGCTCACGCTGAGTGGAAGATGGTCTTTTATTTTTGTCACAGAAGCGGGGAAATTACAAGCAGCGCAGTCGCGCTTCTGCGCGAATAAACAAAGCTTATGCGAGGAATAACGGCGAGCGGGGTGAAGGCCTGAGCGGCGTCAGGCGTGCGCGAACACCCGTTTGATGGCGCGCTGCGCCGGGCGCTCGATGAATTGCATCGCCAGCACGGCTGCTGCGACCAGCAGCGCATAGCTCAGCCAGGGATCGAAGCGCGCCAGGCCGGTGCGGTCGAGGATGTGGGAGTTGTGAATGAGGTTCCAGAGATTGAAGTGCAGGATGTACAGGCAATAGCTGGCTTGGCCGACAGCAACGAATGGGAAGAATCCAAAGAAGCTGGCGATGAAGTTATGCCCCGCGAGGCCGAGGACGGCAAGGGCGAAGAGCGGCATCATCAGGCCGTCGTGCATCAGCGGGTACGGCATGTGATCGCCGTAGTAGAGGATGCAGTAAATGCCGCTCATGCCGAGGATCCCGAAGAGCATACGCACGCGCGAGGAACGCGGGATCAGCCCGTCGACGTCAGAGAGCACGATGCCGAACAGGAAAGCCGGAACATGCGGCGGAGGCGAGAACTTGAGCGCGCGCATCCAGAATCCGTCGGTGTAGCGGCCCGGGTGCAGGTCGCCGTCGGGATGGAAGTGCATGTAGAGCGAGGGCATCAGCATGCCAAGGCACCACAGGCAGGCCAGAAGTCCAACGAGCGCGCTGAGCCGTTTGGGGCGCTTCCAGAGAATCACCAGGGGGAAGATGAGGTAGAAGAATGCCTCCGTGCACATGGTCCACGCGGGCGTGTTCCAAAAGGTGGAGAGCGAAGGACTCCAGCCCTGCATGAGCAGCGGCGTCAGGAAGACGCCCCAGGCAAACTGGGCGTGCGACCGGGCGTGCCACTCGTCGAGCAGCATGCCGGTGGAGATGAGCAGCGCGAACAGATAGATGGGATACAGGCGCGAAATGCGAGCGATCCAGAAGCTCTTCGTGCTCAGCTGACCGTGCTGCGCGCGATCGGAGTAGTTGTAGGCCAGAACGAATCCCGAGAGCAGCAGGAAAAAGCTCACTGAGGTGTAGCCGTTGTCGACGATGGGAGCAAACGGGCCGAACCACTTGGGATTGGAGAAGTGGAAGAAGACGATGTTGAGAGCGGCAAAGGCGCGCAGGCCGGTAAGCGCGGGCAGTTTTTCCTTGCGGGAACGGATGATGGTCGGTTTCGGGCTCGGTGAAGGAACCGCGCCGCTCGCGTCCGAAGACGACGTGAGGCGAGGTACGACCTGGACCTGTGCGCTCAGACGATATTTCCTGCTGCCATGCCTGGTATTGATTGGACGCAGAAAATCCGGCCGAAGTCGTATTTCCTGCGATGCCGGCGCCGATTTTCGTCCGGCTTCACCGGCCTTATGCGGTTACCAGGCTGCCCACCTTTTCCCCTGAAATTACCCGGCGGATATTACCGGCCTGGTTGAGGTTAAAGATGATCATGGGGAGATTATTGTCCTTACAGAGGCTTACCGCTGTGGTATCCATCACCTTTAACCCCAGCCGCAGGATTTCCATGTAGGTGATTTGGTCGAATTTGACGGCGTCGTGCTGAATGACCGGATCGGCGTCGTAAATACCCTCAACTTTGGTGGCCTTCAGCAGCACGTCCGCCTTGATCTCCATGGCGCGGAGGGATGCTGCCGTGTCTGTGGAAAAGTACGGGTTGCCCGTGCCGGCTGCAAAGATCACCACACGCCCCTTTTCAAGATGGCGGATCGCGCGCCGGCGGATGTACGGCTCGCAAACCTGATCCATGGCAATCGCCGACATAACGCGGCAGTGAACGTCGCGCTTCTCCAGCGCGTCCTGAATGGCCAGAGCATTGATGACCGTGGCCAGCATGCCCATGTTGTCCGCACTGACGCGGTCCATCTCGCGAGCCTGCTGGGCCACGCCGCGAAAGAAGTTGCCGCCGCCGATCACAAGCGCGACTTCGACGCCCATCTTGTGGACTTCAGCGACTTCGCCGCCGATTTCATGGATTCGGACCGGATCGACTCCGAAACCCTTGCCTGCGGCCAGGGCCTCGCCGGAGAGCTTGAGGACGACGCGCTTAAACATTCCACAAAAAGTATCGCATGCCGGACGGAGCCGGACGAAGGCTGAAATTCGGCGCCCCCCCGCCAAATACAGAGCGCCGCACGGCTCGTATTTTGTGGGTCGGGCGATGAAGAGCATGCTGTTCGGCGTGCCGGCGCTCGATGTCACGGCGTTTCTCACCGTCGGAGCCATCCTGCTCGCCGCTGCGCTCCTGGCGTGCTACCTCCCCGCTCGCCGCGCTGCGTCGCTCCACCCCATGAGCGTGCTGCGCATGGAGTCGTCAACAGCCTCTTTCCAAAATCCGGGAGTCTCGCGCGACCTGTGGATCGTATTTAGTATTGGCGCTTCACGATCCCGCCACCCCGGCATTCTTTCGGGCATCGGAAGTGAACGCCGGAGAAAGCAAATGCCTGACAAATCGCGCTGTTTTCCTGTGCGACGAATGGCTGTTGTGGCGAGCGCTCTGGCTGCTGGAGTCGCAGCGGGATGCGGGTCGAATGGAATCCCAGGCGGGGGCGGCGGCGGAACGGGACCGATCGCGGGCGAAAGCACGACAGTCACGGTCGTGGCTTCGAGCGCCGCCAACGACCAACTGGTGCGTTTCGGCCTGGATCTGCAAAGCCTCACGCTGACAGATAAGGACGGCAAAACCGTATCCCTGTTCTCAACCGGCCCCTTGGTGGAATTCATGCATCTGAATGGGAGCGCCGAACCCCTGCTGACGGTGAGCGTCCCGCAGGATACCTATACGTCGGCCACGGCGACGGTAGGGAGCGCATCTTTCGTCTGCACCACACAACAATCGGGCGGCCTCGATGTCTCAACCTATGCCTATGGCGCCACGCCCGGCAATCAGGTGACGGTGCAGCTTCCGCAGCCTCTCATTGTGGATGGAACGAGCATGGCCGTTTCGCTCGAACTGCTGGTGTCCCAGTCGGCTGCCTTTCCCTCCAATTGTTACGACCAGAGCGGCCTGAACCAGTACACGATCACGCCGACATTCGATCTTGCCGCGATGAACATCAGCCCACAGCCCACGAGTCCAGCCAACGGAAGGCTGACTGCATTGGAGGGATTGGTGGCGAGCGCCGGGAGCAGTCCTGGCAGCTTGACGGTGACCTCGGCCGACAGCAGCGTTACCGGCGGCCAGTCGTCGAGCACAACCTGGCAGGTCTCTGCCGACGGCAACACCATTTTTCAGGGCATCGGGAATGCGAGCGGATTGGCCGCGGGGATGCCCGTGGATATCGACGGTGCGCTCCAGTCCGACGGATCGATCCTGGCGACCCGCATCGCGGTTCCCGACGCCGATCCCACGAATTTAACCGTGAACAGTGGACCGCTGATCCAGGTCGCCGCGTCCGTCCCTCTCCTGGATCAGGTGAACCAACAGGAAGAGGGGCCCGTGCAGAACTACATCATCGGCTGGCCCTCCTACAACTTCAGCAGCTCCGAATACTCGATCTGGGGCGGATTGACCAACGTCGCCAGCCTTCCTTTTGCGGCTGGCTTCAGCAGCGCGAACATGGTGGACGGGCAAATGGTGCTGATCACGACCCACGCGACCAGCGTGCAGCCGTATCCGCTTGTCGTTCCGGCCACCACAATCACTCTCATGCCGCAAACCATCGACGGCACGGTCGAAGCAACCGCGGCATCCGGCGGATTCACGACGTACACGGTGCAGCTCGCCGCCTACGACATATTCCCGATGTTCGCCGTGCAAAGCGGCCAAACCACCCTCCTGACGAATCCGCAGCAGGTGGTGGTGTACGTCGACAGCAACACGCAGATCGCTTCCGGGGCATCTCCGGCCGTGGGCGCGGTATCGCGATTTTCCGGAGTGATCTTCAACGACAACGGCACCCTGCGGATGGACTGCACAGCGGTGAATTCCGGAGTTACGGAGTGAATCGCAGCAAACCCGAACCGTTCCAGGATTCCCATCGCCAGCCGCATCGACTAAACTGGCGAGCAGGCTCGGGCTGCATTTATCTCCCCCGAGAAACGGATCAATGCAGCAACTATGGCAGAACCTGCGCTTCAGCCTGCGAATGCTGGGGCGCAGACCTGGGCTCGCGATTACCGTCCTGCTGACGCTTGCGCTCGGCATCGGCGCAAACACGGCCATTTTCACGGTCGATTACGCGACCCTGCTGGCGCCCCTCCCCTATCCTCATCCCGATCAGCTCGTGGTGGTTTGGTCGAAAATCCAGTCGGGCGACAGCACCACTTCGGTCGGCGACTTCCTGGAGTGGAAGCGGCGCGCGACGGTGTTCCAGGATTTGGGTGCGTGGACAGGCCGAAGCTTCAACGCCGCCACCAGAGATCAGCCCGAATATCTGCCGGCTGTCGTGGAGACGCCCGGCCTCTTCAGTACGATCGGCGAGCCCCTGCTGATGGGGCGCGACTTTCTGCCCCAGGAAGGCGTCCAGGGACACGATCACGTCGTTATTCTGACGCACAAGTTGTGGCTGAAGATGGGCGCCAATCCGCACATCCTCGGCACCACGCTGCGCCTCGACGGCGAACCGTACACCGTTGTGGGCGTGCAGCGCGCCGGCATCAACGATCGCGACCCCGCGCAACTGACCGTCCCCCTGGTTTTCTCGCCCGATCAGATGAACCACGACTTTCACTGGCTCCTCGTGATCGGCCGTTTGAAGCCCGGCATTACCATCCAGCAGGCACAGGCCCGCATGGACGCGATCAGCGCCGAACTGGCGCAGGAGTTTCCCAAAAGTAACCGGGGATGGAGTGCAGCGGTTGAGCCGCTCAAAAACGACTTCATCCCCCCGGACCGAATTCACATGTTGTGGCTCCTGCTGGGAGCGGTGGGCTTCGTCCTGCTCATTGCCTGCGTAAACGTGGCCAACCTGCTGCTGGCCCGCGGTATGGCGCGACAGAGAGAGATGGGTGTGCGCAGTGCGCTGGGCGCGCCACGGCGCACCATCTTCGGCCAGCTGCTGACGGAAACGCTGGCGCTGGCGCTGATCGGCGGCATGCTTGGCGTGGCCGTCGGCTATGGGCTGCTGCAGGGCCTGATCGCTGCGATGCCGGAGGGCACCTTGCCCAGCGAGGCCGACCTCCGTCTGAATATTCCGGTTCTGCTCTTTACCCTCGTCTCAACCACGCTGGCCGGAATCCTGGCCGGAAGCGTGCCCGCATGGTTTGCCTCGCGGACCGATCCCGGTGAAGTGTTGAAGGAGGGCGGCCGCACCGGCACCAGTGCCGGAAAGCATCGCATCCGCCGCATGCTGGTGGTGGGTGAGTTCACTCTCGCGCTCACGCTGCTGGCAGGCGCGGGTCTCGCCATCCACAGTTTCTGGAACCTCGCCCACGTCGACCTCGGCATCCGGCCCGATCATGTTCTTACGTTCCTTCTTCCCCTGCCGGAGACCCATTCCAAGAATCCGGCGGAGCTTACGGCGTACTATCGCGATATTCTGTCGCACGTCGACGCGGTGCCTGGAGTGGAGCATGCCACGGCGGCGACCGGGCTGCCCCTGTACGGCCCCCGTTTCGGCATGCCCTTCACGATCGCCGGAGGACAGACGTACTCCGATCCATCGCAGCGTCCCTCGGCCGCCTTTGGCATGGTCACGCCCGGTTTCTTCGCCACCTTCGGCGTCCGGCTGGTCCGCGGCCGCGTCTTCACCGACCAGGACACGGCATCCACGCCGCGCGTTGCCATGGTGAACGAGAGCTTCGCCGAGAAGTATTTCTCCGGCATGGACCCCTTTCGCCAGCAGATCGTTTTGGAGCAGCTTTTTCCTGGCGTAGCGAAACTGGGACCGCCGCAGGAGTGGCAGGTGGTGGGAATTTTCCACGACATGCACGCGGCGGATACTCGTACGGTTCGTCCGGAGATTCTGGTCCCCTTTTGGCAATCTCCGTGGCCTCAGACGGCCTTCGGCGTCCGCACGGCTGAGAATCCCCTGACGATGCTCCCCAGCATCGCCGCCGCAGTGCACGCGGTCGACCCGGAGATCGCCCTCGCCGAGCCGCAGTCGATGGAACAAATTCGCGATGCGACCATGGCCAGCGAGCGTTTCACCATGCTGCTGTTTGCCAGCTTTGCTGTGGTTGCGCTGTTTCTGGCGGCGGTTGGCATTTATGGCGTGATGGCGTTTTCGGTGGCACAGCGTTCCCATGAAATCGCCCTGCGCATGGCCCTGGGCGCTACGCGCACCCGCGTCGTCGGGCTGATCGTTGGCGAAGGCGCGGCGTTGGCCGGCTTCGGGCTCGCGCTTGGATTGATCGGCTCCTGGTTCGTGGGCCGCGCGATGCAGAGCTTTCTCTTTGGCGTGAGGGCTCTTGACGTGGTCGCATTCCTTGCCGTGGGCGCGCTTCTGCTCGTCGCCGCCCTGCTGGCCAGTTTTCTGCCGGCGCGCCGCGCGGCGTCAATTGAGCCGATGCGGACGCTGCGGAACGAATAGCCGCTTCAGTCCGGCGTATTGCTGCTGTTCGTGCCGTAGTCGTGGCGCTTCGCGCTGCCATCGGGATCCTTCATCCAGTGGCGCAGGCGGTCTCCGTTGATCTCGATGCGGACGAGGTCGAGCTCGTGGTTGTCGTAATCGGCGATCATCATGCGCATCGAGCCGCCCACGGGCTGCACGTAGATCACGCTCATCTCGCCGTTCTGATTGCGATCGGTGACAAACGGCCGCCAGTTCGGCCCCAGCGAGTCCCGGACCAGCTTCTCCAGTTCGCTGGAATCAGGAGGCGCGTTCAGATGGTCGATCTCGGCCACGCGCATGCCCTTCACGCCGCCGCCGGTTGCAACCCATGCGCACAGATTGACGAAGCCCATCATCGGCACGCGATCGGCATGTGCGGCGTAGCGATGCTCGACGGCGGAGACCACGGCATCGAAGTCATTCGCCGACGCCGCCAGCGCAGCCAGCGGCACAGCCGCGACAAGGGGGACCAGGACTGCGGAAACGGCCAGGGTTGCGAGCTTCATGGCTGCTGTGCCTCCTTGTTGGCTTTCGTCGTGTCTTTCAGAGCCTGCTTCAGGTTCTTCTTTGCCTGCTCCCGGTCCGCTTCGCTGACGTGGACGCCAAAGTTCCCGTTGATCTCGGAAAGCTCATCGGGCTGGATCGGGCCCGAGATGAACACAAAGTTCAGCTCCTTTGGCTCGGAGTTCAGGATGAACATGCCCTGGATGTCTCCATTGACGACCTTCAGATAAATATCCGAGTCGTCGCTGCCGTCCTTCGAGCGCTGCTTCACGAGCGAGTTCCAGTCCGAGGTCTGGAACTGGCTGCGGATCGCCTGCAGGTCTTCGGGCGTGTACTGCCCCGGTTTGTCGAACTCGTACGTGCGGACGTAAATGCCATTGAGCTTCGCGATGATGTGCTTCCCTTCCGCGTCGTCTTCTTTGTCCATGAAGCGGCTGGCGAAGTCGAGCATCTTGCGATCGAGTGTCACTTCGGTGTAGTTCGACGCGCGCGTGGCCAGCGTCTTCTCGATCGTCACCGGAAACGGCGGCTCGTCGGCCGACTGTGCGGCCGCGGGCAAGGTGGCCATCGGCAGCAATCCCCCGAGCAGAAATACGAATTGGATGACGGCTTTCTTCATGAATGGTCCTCTTTCTCCCTCTGCGTCCTCTTAAGGCGCAAGATCGATCGTTGCTTTGGGCCGCGCGGCCGCTTCCTGACTGCTGCTCTGGCTCACTTTGTTCTGCACCTGGTGGAGCGTGCTTCCTGTAATACGCAGCGCCAGCAGCACCTGCTCGCGGGCGTGCTCGCCGGCGATGCGCTGCTCGCGTTCGTGCTCCACGCCTCCGAACACCGTCACCGCCACTACGGCGGCCACGGCAGCCCAGCGCCAGATCGGCTGCCACAGCAGGCGCCGCGGACGCTTGACCGGGATTCGCGCCATGACGCGCTCGGCGAAGCCCGGAGGCGCTGGCCGCTCCTGCAGTTGCTCCCGCACTTCCTTTTCGAAGGCATCAATCGGTTCAACCACGGCTGTACTCCTTCAACGTGCGCTGCGCTTTCTCGCGCAGCAGCTTGACCGCCCGCTGCAAATGGCTCCGTACCGTCGCCAGCGGCATTTCCATTTCCAGTGCGATGTCTTCCGGCTCCAGGTCTTCCTGGTAGCGCAACAGCATCACCGTTCGTTGCGCGGGCGGCAGGGTCAGCAGCAATTGCTCCACGCGATTCATCAGCGGCATAAATTCCGGCGTTGCCGCTCGCAGCCCCATGCCGTCCTGATATTCCTCCGCCTGCGCATCTCCTCGCGCCGCTCTGCGGCGTAGCGCATCCGTGGCGCGATGGCAGGCCACGCGCCGGAGCCACGCGGTAACGTGCTCTTCGCTCTCGAGCCGCCGCATCTGACGGTGCAGCTCCAGGAAAACGTCCTGCGCCACTTCTTCCGCCGCCCCGCTGTCGCCGAGAATCCGAAACGCAATGGAATAGACCCGCCCCTGATGGCGTTCCACGACAGTTCGAAATTCCTGTGGCGAGGCGTCCAACGGGTTCGGCTCCTCAACGGCTGTACCCGCATATACGCAAAAAGGGGGCCGGCGTGATGCAGAATCTTTGGGAATTTTTTGTTGCGGCGGAATCGGCCGAACGCCGCGGCCCTAGCTCCCGCCGGGCGAAGCCGACGTTGCGGCCGCCGCGACTCCAAGCGCAAAGTCCGCGTCGTCGGAGCTGCGGCTCATGACCGGGTGCTGCTCGAGGATTTCCTGATGCTGGACGCCGTCGGCTTGGACGGCCTG
>Ga0335073_10007770_pt1 | contig 15038 bp, 17 predicted proteins | sample Lox_Sample_22_FD_207093 | JGI IMG/M metagenome (GOLD analysis project Ga0335073, IMG submission 207093) | Soil microbial communities from Loxahatchee National Wildlife Refuge, Florida, United States - Lox_Sample_2.2 | ecosystem: Environmental > Terrestrial > Soil > Wetlands | place: USA... | reverse complement strand
TCGTGCTCAACAAGGTCGACCTCGACCAATTACCCCAGTATGGTTATGGCCGTGCCTATCGTTACGGCTATGGCTACGGTGACAGAAAGTCCGGCAATAACCGATGAGGTTTCACGCTGGTTGTATCATGCACTTCGGTCCGCCACCGTGATGCTCGGGCTGCTATGGCCGACCCGATGACCAATGGTCTTAGATGGGTTCATCCTCCTCCCCGGCTGCCCGCAGGCAACCGCGCCCTAACCCTGGCCGACGATGCGACGCGCTAGTGTCCTGACTCTCAATTGCGGTGCAATAACTCATTCTGCGGCGGCGCTGTCCAGCGCGGCGCGGGCGCGTTTGATCTTAGCGAGGATCGCCGCCCCCTCGGCCCGCCAGACGTAGGGTCTCGGAGCGGCGTTGCGCTGCGCCAGGTAGGTCTTGATGTCGCGGACGAGTTCGTTGACCGAGGCGAAACTGCCGGTGCGGATCACGTCGCCGGTCAGGTCGGCGAAGAAGCGCTCGACGAGATTGAGCCAGGACGATGAGGTCGGTGTGAAATGCATGGTGAAGCGGGGATGCCGCGCGAGCCATGCCCGCACCTTCGGGTGTTTGTGGGTGGCATAATTGTCGGCGATCAGATGCAGGGCGAGATCGCATGGCGTCTCACGATCGATTTGCTTGAGGAAGCGCAGCCATTCGACGTGGGTATGGCTCCCCTCGGTGCGTGTGATCAGCTTGCCCGTCACCTGCTCAAGGGCGGCGAACAAGGTGATCGTGCCATGGCGGACATAATCGTGCGTCATCGTGCGCGGGCGTTTGGGCGCCAACGGCAGGCCGAGTTGACTGCGTTCGAGCGCCTGGCACTGGCTCTTTTCATCGCAGCACAGCACCAGCGCCCGGTCCGGCGGGTTGAGATAGAGGCCGATCACATCCCAGAACTTCTCCTCGAACCTGGGGTCGTTCGACAACTTGAAGGTTTTCACGCGGTGCGGCTTGATGTCATTGCCGGACCAGATGCGCTGCACCGAACTCGGCGAAACGCCAACGTGGCGCGCCATCGAACGAATGCTCCAGCGGCTTCTGCCAGGCAGCGGGCGCGTCGCCTCGGTGATGACGCGCGATACTTTCGCCGCCGTAATCGAGGCCTTGCGGCCCCGGCCTGGCGCGTCAGCAAGTCCATCCAGGCCCGATCTGGCGAAGCGGGAGCACCACATCGAGACGCGCTTCGGCGTTGTCCTGAGCCGTTCGGCAACGGCTTCGACGCCAAGGCCCTCGGTGCGAAGCAGGACGATGCTGGCGCGCTCGCGATCACGCACGCCTATTGTGGTGGACCGCGAGCGGCGCCGAAGTTCCGCCAGGGCCCCTGGTTCGGCCTCCAGCCGCTTGATCGGCCGTGCCATCCTTGTACCTCCGCGACCTGGACCCGCCGCGAGATATTAGTCGATAATTGCGGGGCAGGACACTAGGGAACTGGGGCTCTGGTTCAGTGGTTCGTATGCTGATTCATCTTTGCTGTTCGGAGACATTATAACATTCCAATCCTGCCCGCCGCGCATCGCGATCTTGGCTAAAATTACCTTACATGAATGCAACCCTTTGGAAAACTCTGTTGCGTTTCGCCTCGACGGGATTTTAGGGCGCAGACTACTACCTGCTCTGCGCGCGTTGCATAAATCAAGACTTTCGCAAACTCAGGCGACCCTATATAGATCAGTGGGTTACAGCGTTCATAAAATATGGCCGAAATAGCGAAAACATCCAGGCAGATCGGCTATGCCCGTGTCAGCACCTACGGGCAAACGCTCGACGCCCAGCTGGAGCAGCTGCGCGCGAACGGGTGCACGCGCATCTACCGGGAGAAGGTCAGCGGGGCGACATCCGACCGGCGCGAACTGCTCCGGTTGCTGAAAAGCCTTTCAGCGGGCGACGTGGTGACGGTTACGCGGATCGACCGGCTGGCCCGGTCAACCTTCGACCTGTTTGCCATCGTCAAACGCATCGTGGACGCGGGTGGGCAGTTCCGCTCCCTGGCCGAACCATGGGCCGATACCTCGACCAGCACCGGCCGGCTGATGATTGCCGTGTTGGGCGGCCTGGCGGACGTTGAGCGGGATCTGATCCGCACCCGCACAGCCGAGGGACGCAGCCGCGCGAAGGCGCGGGGCCAGCAAATGGGTCGCCCGCCCAAGCTGACCCCTCAGCAGCAGGCCGAAGCCAAGAGGCGCAGGGCAGAGGGAGCAACCCTCAAGGAGCTGGCGCGCAGCTACAATGTCGCGCCGGCGACCATATCGCGCCTAAGAGATTGAAAAGCCACGTCTTCGAAAGTGTTAAGTTTTGCACGACTGCTGCTTGCGCTGAGGTGCGGTCGCCTATAGCTTTTCGACCCGGAAGGATATGCTGGTAGGAGTTATAGTCGATGGGCTTTTCTCCAAGCGCCGTGGGGCTCGCGGGTGAACATATTTCCGGCCACTTTCTAGAACCTAGGCCCGACGGCTGCCCTCACAAGGGGCTTGATATCAGTAGCTCAGGCGTCCCGAAATCGTTTTGCGCTGGCATCTACGGCAGAGTAGTGCCGCCAGACCCCGCCTTGTCTCAATGGGGAACGATAGCGGTCGAGCCCTTCAATGATCCTTCCGCTACTATCCAATATCTCCACGCCAGCAGCTCGAACGTCGTTCCTGGTGATCTGGTTGCGCCTTGGACCATCCTCGGAAAAACGGGCAACACGTCTCCCACACCCGTGCCTATACATTTGCATATACAGGTAGCGTTTCAACGCGCCCCAACTCATGCGTGTTGGGGTAACCGTGACTTTGTTAATCCCGAAACTTGGGAAACTACATCAGTCCTTTTGGGGGCGTGGACGTTGCGTGGCCCTAATTTTGTAGAGCATCTGTGGATCGATACGGATGCAAGCTCCGGGGCGATTGGTCATGAAGACGCTACAATATCTGTGAATCGGGGCAGATGCTCTGCGACTTATAAACAAACCTTTGACATTATGTGCGTTGGGAATGCCCAAAAAAACGCACTCAGAATTCACATGCACTTTACTGGTTCCAATATCATACAGACCACATGCCCGCTTCGGATACATGGAACTGAGGCAGACGCAGAGATCACAGTTGATTCCGCTTCCGGTTTTACAATGAAGATAGCGGCAAATGAGCATTTTCCTGAAAGAATAGGTGTTTTCACAAAAGGAATCCTATCTGAGGACCATCTTGCTCTGGCACCCCAGTCGCTATCTGCTCCCGACGACGGCATTTTATCGATAATGACGAACTTGGCTGGGGCCGTCTCTTCGTCGCTGCAAAATTCTTGAATTACGGTTCGGCCCGTCAGGCGGCGTGCATTGCCGCCACGTCGCTCCCCTCCGTGGTCGCCATGAGTGCGGTAATCGGCACCGGCGTGTCACCGTATGTTTGGCGAGTCTCGCCGATGCGGTAAGCCATGCCGCCCACGAATTGAATTTCGATCATTGCCGCGTCAGGCGGAAGGGGCAGCAGCGCATCGCCGTTGGTCCAGCGCCATAAGCGATGCTCCTCACGTTCGACCGCCCACCAGCCTTCGTCCAGCGCCGGGTGATCGACCGGCATATCGTGCGGGCCTTCCCGGTCGTGCCAGACGATGCGGCTCACGCTGGTGCCGAGCCGTCTCCAATCATCGGCCCAAGGCCGTTTGTCGGTGGGGAAACCCGACCGCGATAGCAGGCGGATCGGGCCGGTGCGCTTCGGCAAGACGAACACGCGGCGGTGCTGTTCCGTCACTACGGGCCGGATCGTGCGCCCGTTCATTTGCAGATGCACTGCCGGGTCGTCGGTGAACGTCGCCACCGGGAGGGGCAATCCGAGCGTTTGTGAGCGGGCCGCTACACGCTCCCATACTGGCTTCACGCGGGCTTCGTCCGTGGCCAGCGGGGCGGCAGCATCGTCGGCCCAGGTCCTCGGAACATCGAAGGTCGGATGCAGGGTCATCGCCCCGCCGCCATTGGCGAACAACGCGCGGTTACCGGTATCGAGATAGGACTCGACCGTCAGCCCCTCGGCCAGCAGCACGTCGTGGCGGTGGAGCTCAACGTGATAGTATGTCACGTCATCGACGGGGATCTGAGCGATTGTCGTTCCGTTGATCAGGTGCTTCACCGGGATCAGCACATCGTCGACGAACACGGCGTGATCCGGCGACAGCCACAGATCGCGGTGCGGTCGTTGCTCGCCGAAGGCTCCGGCGGCTATCCGCACCGGCCACACCTTGCGCGGATCGGGATGCCGGGAGCAATCGAGGCGGCGATAGCCGATCCATTTGACCGGAGCCACACCGCCGGATTCCACGTGCACCAGATCGCCAGCCACGAGCGTTTCGACGGGGACTTCGCCATGGAGCGCGAGAATGCCAGTGCCCACCAGGAAGCAGGTTACGCCGACCGCGCCGTCTGTAATGAAAAAACTGCCCGGCTGATAGCTGCCGACGAAGTCGAGGCTGTAGACCCCGCCGCCACTGCCCGTCACCGCGAGCGTGTGCTGGCTCGGGTCGTAGATCGCGGATGTCACCTGCTGGCCGTAAAGCCCGATGAAATCGCCGGCTGCAAAGCCGCTGATCGGTGCCTGTATATCAGCCGTCATACCAAGTCCGAGAATTTCATTCGGTGCGTTGAATAGGATGCTCTCGGTCGCAACAACCGAACCCTCCAGAAACAGGGTCGCGCCGGGGTTGAACGTCAGTGTGCCCGTGCCACTCAGATTGTCGGAAAGGTCGAGTATGCCGCCGGCAGCGGTTATGGTGCCGTCGGTGGAGCTTATTCCACCAACAGTGCCCGACCCCGAAATCTCGCCGCCGCTATCGACGATGATTTGATTGAGGCCGAGCGTGTTTCCCGGCACCGTGAGATGCCCGCCGGATGCTACTTCCAGGTTCGATACAAACGATTGGTTGTCGAACTCGGCAGTGCCGGGTCCTTCCAGCACAAGCGTATTAATGGTCGCGTCCAGAATCAACGGATCAAGGATGGCGTCTTGCCCTGCGTCAACGGCGGCGGTGACGGTTGCGCCCTGAACAGTCAGGTTCGCTCCCGGTATGTCGGGCAGGGCAATATCGTCAGTCACCGTGAGCGTGATGCTTTGAAGCGCGGTCGTCCCCGCAGTGTCAACGCTCAGGGGATCGAAGACAATGCTTTCGGTATGGGTTCCGTAGTCGGTGCTGTCTGGCTCGATAACGCCTAGAGCCATGGAATTGCCTCCGCCGGGGGCCGACTGACCGGCCAGATTCCCGAGGGCTTGGGCGAAGCCGCCGTCCGGTGATGCGGAAAGGCTGTAGCTTCCTTCAAGATCGTCGCTGTAAAGAAGCGATGGGGTATCATTCGCGATTTCAACCTGAGCGAGGCTATCAACAGAGCCGAGCGTTACCGTGCCCAGATCGAGCGTCCAATCGATCCCGTCGTCGGTCGTCAGCGTACCGACAGGCGTTCCGATTTCGCTGTTCGAGAAAATCGGGTTCGCATAATCATAGACCTCACCCTCAATTGCGGGGATATTTTGAAGGGTGACCCCCTCATCCGGCAAATCGCTGTCGTGGCTCACCAGCCCAAAGAGCGGCCTGCTGTCGGTGATAAGAACCGAACCGGGAGCGTCTCCTGTCATGGTGACGGTTACGGTTCCCTGGCTCCCCGCCGCAATGTCGCTGATCCCGTTCTCCGCCGTAAACTCGTCGAGGCTACCCGGACTGCTTGCAAGGGTATCGATCAACGCACCGGTGGCGACATTCGCAATTGCAACGTCCATGGTGGCGGTCTGACCGACATGAATGAGTGGAAAAATGATGCCAAGTGACGGGGTGCCGTTAACCAGAAACTCGGGAATCGCGGGAGCGTAGACTTTTCCGCTAATTGTCACGTCGATGGTGCTTGAGCCGACATCGCCATCGGCGTTATAGGTCAGGGTCAGCGGAAGCGTGGTATTGGTGTAGTCGCCCGGCAGGGCAGTATCAAAATCGATTTGACCGGTAGCGCTCGGGCTGTCGGTGCTTACGAAAAATTCGCCGCTGAGATTGGCAACGTCCGTCGCGCTCGGCCCGTCGATGGCAATGATATTGCCTCCATTGGGGTTGAAACTTCCGCCAGATAGAGTGGCGGTGATTGGCACGCCCGGCGGCGGCAAGCTGTCGGATCGGAACGCCGGAAACTGAATGTCGGTTGGGGTGATACTCACGGTCGCGGTATAAGAGGTCGTGAGTCCTATGCTCGGGTTCGTTTGCGTCACAATCGTCGTCGTTTGCGTTCCCGACCCGGTGCCAAGCGTCTCTTCAATCACATCGGTACCGCCGCTGTCGTCCGGCTCTGTGGTGAATGTCACGCCACTCAAAGCCTGCGTCGGGTCGAGTTGCAGAGTGATGCTGCCACCGCCGGTTTCATTTATCGTCAGGACGTTGCCGGCCCCCAGCATAACCCCGGTGACGGAAGCGACACCGCTGAGGTCGATTGCGTCCCCTAATACAAATCCATAAATCGTCCCGGCGAATGACCCGGCATTATCCAATTTCAGGGCACCATCATTCGACACAAACGTATAGTCACCAACGACCGCCGGTACCGAAAAGTCAGTGTCTATCTCGGCCGTCGCCGTTGAGCCGATCTCAGTATCAAGAATCGTAGTGCCGGCGCTCTCGGAGACGGTGATCGTATCTCTCGAAAAATCAGAGGCATCATATGCTGCAATTTGTTCACCCGAAATGTCCCCTACGTTACCTAATTCTAGTGCAATCGTGCCGCCCGTGTCGTAGTTCACTATAAGCGCCTGCCCACCGTCACCCATAGGTAACCCGATGATCACCGAACCGTCCGAGGCTTCCGTAATATATGGCGGAGCCGAAGTCGGCGGGTCGACGGTTCCACCGTTTATGATGACGTAATCAGTGCCGGCCCCACTCAAAGACCCGCAATCCAAGGTGAGAGCATTCGGCGGGACGTTGATCGACGACGGATAAGATATGATCGCCTGGACGTCGCCGGTAACTGGATTATTTATTACGTGAATCGTTATGTTGGTTGGACTTAGCGCTGTCGTATAGACCGTGTAGTCAGTGCTGCCAGATGGCTCATCCCACAACTGGAGATTCGTCGGAAGGCTTGGGGGGAGAATTACCGCAGTCCCGGCATATGCGCTCGAAGCCTGTCCGAATACTTGCTGAAGAAGCGCTCCAATCGTTGGAGCGCTCGCACTGAACAACGCAGTTGCGCCGCCGTTGATAGCGGTTTTGATCAATGCAGTAGCGGCGGCTTGCATCGCCGTTTCCATCGCGGAAACTTCGGCAACAGTGAACGCCCCTACGGCTTCAAAGCCCGTTCCGGTAAAAAGGGCCGTAATCGCGCTGTCTGCAAGGGATATTGCGGTTGCGGCCAGTGCTTCGCCGGCGGCACCTGCTACACCACCGGCTCCAATACCACCGATTGGCACTGCAGCCGCAGCAACTGCAATCCCACCTATCGCAAGGGCCGTCCATCCCACCCACGAGTTATCTTCGATATAGGTCTTTGTTGCATCATCAATCCAGCCGAGAGCGCTCAGCTCTTTGGCAATTATCTTGCTTGCGGCTGGCCCAAGAGCCTCTATTTCTGAACCGGCCTCAAGCGCGACGCCCAAAAGCTCAAAAACGTCAAGAACACCGGCCATCTAAGGAATTCCCGTTCGATGTAACTTGGCATTTCCGGTCTGTCTATCGCTATGTGACAATCCACGCGATGATAAACGATAAGACGGCCGCGACCGGAAGTGCGGTTTTTGGGTCCATATCAAAAGCAAAGACAATGAGTTCCATCGTGGCAAGCGAAATTGCAGCGCAACCATAAAACGCTGCCCCCTGCTTTCCGAAAATACCCGCGATCCTATCTCGTTTCTTTTGTTTATCGTTTCTGGGTTCTTCCTGCATGGTTCAATCCTACAGTCGTTCTGTAGATCACTTTGCGCGGCCCGTTTTCGGATGGTAGCGGCGTACATGGTCATTGGAAAGTCCCATATTCGTGCCTTCATTTTCGCGCGGATTGCCGCCGCTAGGCCGTCCAGAGTGCGCCCGCGAAGCCGTGTCCGTGCATACCTGCCTCCCGCGATTTGCGCGCAGGTTACCGCCTTTTCATGGCGGCGAAAGAAACCGGCGCGTGTTACGCGCGCGCCGTTCAACATCTTGTGGTTGTGGCGGCGGGGAATTTCGCGAACGCTGTTGTATAAGCCTCATTACGTCAAATTCGTCCGTGTTGCGTAATTTCTGAATCACATGGTGGACGTTGGTCGCGCCGGAGCGCGTCATTTGGGGCGTTGTTCCGACAGGGCGGCGTTGATTTGCTCGCGCACGGCAGGAGGAAGAGTGTTCACGTCCACCTCAACGTAGCCGTCTTCGAAGAGTTTCTTTTTAGCGCGTTCGTAGTCTCGCTCGACCTTCCCCGCGCGGCGAATAAGGGTGAGCATGGCCCTCATTGTCCGGCCCATGATTGTCGTCATTTCTCGTTGCCCTCACGGGGTGGCGGTTCCAGTCGTCCCTCCGCCGCGCACACGGCCAGTTCGCGCGCCAGCAGAAGAATCTCGCGGACGTTGGCAAATTCGCCGGATTTGAAGTCGTTAAACTCCACCACAGATATTTCATAGTGGAAGAAGGGCAGATCACCAGCCGGACGGCCTCGGCAAATAGCTCGGCGTCGATCATCAACCTGCGCGGTCAAGATTCGCCGCCCGTCGCATCGCCAAGGCAACGGATGCGCGAAGCTCCCGCTCGCTGCCAGCAGCCGCCCGCAGGCGTTCCATCGCGTTGATGTTGCGCAACTGGTCGGGATCGCGCAGCGCGAGGCGCAATTCATGGATGGCGTCTATCAGTTTGTGGCGGCGCACTTCCCTTGGCATGTATTTGCCGAAGCTGCCGAACATCTGGCCCGCGTGGGCGACCAGCCAACCGAGCACGCCCGCCGTCGCCGCGCCGAGCGCGAGACCGCAGACAAGCGTAGACAGCAATTCGCGCCGGGTCGGGGTCATGTGGACGGCGTCCATAGCGGTTGCGCGGTCATGACGCGCGCGGCCTCTGCATCTGGCTGCCGAAGACCACATACCAGCACAAGCCCATGCCGGCCACGGCGGCAACCTCATCCGCCGTGCGCGCCGTGCCGCCGACCAGCCGCGCGAATAGCTCGCGGTCGTGATCCTCCGGTTTGCGATACACAGCGAAGCTAAGGCCGGTCGGCTCGTGCGTGATGATCCGCGTGGCGGGATCGATGTCCCAATCCGCATACACGGCGGGAAGCCGCTGCGGCTTGACCCGGCGAAACTCTAGGTCGGATTTTGTGCTCCTACTACGCTTTCCTGGTACGACAACGATCAGTCCTCATGAAGAGGCATCAAGCTACGATACTGACTATTCCATAGGCCAGACGTTCCTTGCCCGAGACAGTGAGTTGCTCCAAGTTCATGAGGTCAAACTGGAGTTCAAAGGCATCGTTAAGGTTCTCTGCGCCATTACGGCCTGTGCGGCTGAGAGGAACAGAAAACCGGCATAAGCCCGCTATCCGTCGATGACGCGGATCGGCAGATTACGCAAAGAAAGAGAGGAATACCAACAGAGGCTCGCCACCCTGAGTCTCGAAGACCTAGGACGGTGAGCCATGACAAGTGAGGTTCTGACACAGCACGCGTTAATCCGCATGGCACAACGCGGGATCAAGATTGGCGATGCGGAACTCATCATGATGATCGGGACCGAGGTCGAAGACGGTCAGTTCGTGCGCACAAAGGATTGCCAGACCTTCGAGCGTGCAGTGAAGCAGTTGATTAAGCGGGTGTGGCGCTTGAACGGCAAGCGCGTGGTGCTCGCTGGTGGCTGCGTCGTGACTGCATACCATACATGCCCGGCCAAAGAGCGTCAGTTGCTACGCCATGCTGAACAGCGAGCGGCGATGGGATGAGCTATGGAGGCATCGTGCCAGATAAGACTCGCCGAGGAGAGGCGGGCCGTGCATATCGACTGAGAGGAAGAGAAAATGTCAGAAGATACTGATGACCCAGAACGGTCGTATCGACGTGGGTATACGCATGGTGCATGGGACGTGATGCAAGCCCTAAGTGCACTAATACCGCCTGGAGAATTTCAGAAGCTGGAGTCTTGGTTCAATGGCCCTGTGCGGCTATGGCGCATGGAGGCTTATACAGGAAAAAGTCGCCGAGGGCCGGGCGGGATGATCACGGCTGATCTCGTTCCCCCTAGGGGAAATCGGCGTTTGCCATGACGTGATCCGCCGCGAGCTCGCGGAACGTGGCTATCCCACCGCCCGCATCCGGAAGGACCGACGCGCAAAGCGCGGCACCGGCTACTAGCGTTCCTTCGACTGACCTTCATCAACCGGCATCCGGCCTTCCGCAATTGTGGAGGGCCGGCCAGGAGGTTCCCAATGTTCCTCAATCACTATGAATGCCCTCGCTGCGATTGTGTCTGGTCGGACACTTGGTCATGCCAGGCTGACGACGACTGTCCCGCGTGCGGCCTGCGGCATATTTCCCCAGAGGAAAGCTTCGAGTTTGGCGATGGCTGCGACGTTGAGCAGGCGGAGGCCGGGTAAGCGACCCCTGCCCTGCCCGTGTGCAACTACGAAGCGCTGTCTAGTTCTCGCTGCAGAGCATCGACTGCCCGCTCAAATGCTTCACCTAGTACCCAGCCTTGTTTGTCGGCGATGGCGTAGAAGGCTTCGATCGCCTCTGTACGCGCCTTGATATTTAGTTGGGTATTGCGGCCAGTCCTGTATCGCCGTGGCTCGCGCCTGGGCATGCTGATAGGCCCCGCTGTAGGTTTCGGGTCACGGCTTTGGAATTGCGCGCCTTCCGATACCGTCCTCACCTGCTCCGGCCGAGCAGCCGGCATCGGCGCCGCCTTTGGCGTGAAACCGCTGACATCGAGATCATCGTCCGTATCGAAGACGCCAGCGCGCTTATTGGACATTATGCGACCTTTGCGGCCTCAGGTGGCGATACTTCTTCTCGCAGCCTCGCCACGATCTCAGCAGCCAACGCCCGCGCATTGCCGATCGCGGCGGTCAGATTGCCAACTTGGTTGGGATCAAGGGCCTCAAGCGTACCGCCGAAAGAGAAGATGGCGCGGAACGCGTCACGTTCATGCACTTGCGTGTGAAATACTGGCACGCCGTGTTCAACGAACTCATTGCGAATGTGCTGGAAGGTACGCGGCTTTATGGCAGGACTGGTACGGGTGAACAGCACAGCATAGGGTATGCGACGGCTGAACGCTTTTTCCTGTTGTCGAATGAGGCGGATAGCTTTCGCCGCTTCCGCTGCATCGAGTTGCGAGCCTTGCGCTGGGATGATGACTAGATCGGCACGGCTGATCGCATAGGCGACTGTCATCGAGGCGGTGCCCTCGAGGTCCACCACCACGAATGCAGTCTTAGTGGCAGCGTCCTCAATCGTCTCGATGATGCTGTCCTCGGAGACCCGATCTATCACCGTCACCCTGTCGGGACAGCCAGGCCGTTTGGCCCATTGCGACACCGGTCGATTGGGATCGGCATCGATCACCGTTACTGCCGCCCCTCTCTGGGCCAGTTCAGTCGCAAGGATCACCGCGGATGTAGACTTCCCGGCGCCCCCCTTGGGGGTGGCAAAGGCAATGGTCGGCATGGGTGACTCGCTCCCAGAAAGCTATCTAGTACTAAAGAGAGTACCAGAAAGTCAACAGGAAGCTATAACAAGCCAGAAAGCTATCTGGTACTAGACTAGTATCAGACGCGCGAGGCTTGTGGATGTCCTGAGGCCGCAGAGTGCCTGTGCGATCCTGGCGGAAAGTCAGTGGCGGTTGGTCCCGCGCCGAGTCGGGCACGATTGCAGGCCGCGCCACGCCGCTACCGAAATTTCCACATCCAAAATTCTCGGAGGAAAGCTAAGCTTTTCAGTGTCTAAGCCCGACTCGGGCACAGGAAACTGTGGACAACCGGATTTTCGGGGCCGACACTCTCCCTAGAGGTCGAGTCGAGTCATGCCGAAGACAGCCCGGTCAGTTGAAAACAACAGAGCCTATCGCGAGCGCCTGCGGGCCGCTGGCAGCGAAGAGGTGCTGCTTCAGTTGCCGCGGTCGACGGTCGCCATGCTTGACGATCTCAAGAGGCGCCAGGGCCTGCGGAGCCGCAGCCAGGTGCTTCTGCAACTTATTGAGCAGGGGAGGGCAACCGCCCAGCAGATGTCCTGAAAATGCGAAAGCCCGCCTTGCCGGGCGGGCTTAAGCGAAACTCGCGACGAGCCTAGCGGCTACGTACTGGGGCCTAGACATCCCCAACGTAGCCAGCGGATGCCTCGCCATCAAGCGGAAATTGCCGTTTCCGCCAACGGGGGAGGTTTGCCCGTCGCGATCCCGCCCACAGGAGGAGATCGAGATGGCTACGGAAAGCGCCCGGGAGGCGCACGGGGAAGGCTGTGCCGGCGCCCCGACCGGCTTCCGACGACTGACGCCGAGCTTGCTCAGGGCCGACCGCACGGCCGAGGCCTTCGACGGCCTGCCGGACGGCGTGACGGTGCCCGGACAGTTGCTCGCGGCGTTCAAGGCGGCGGCGCCGCGACTCGGGCTGGCGCCACGCCTGGTGCATGCGGTGGACTGGCTGTTCCGCTTCACCCAGCCGCAGGACTGGGGGAGGGGAGGGCGCCCCATCGTCTGGCCGTCGGCCGGAATGCAGCAGGACTCGCTCGACCTCTCCCCCAGCCAGACCAAGGCGCTGAACCGGGCACTGATTGAGGCCGGTGTGGTGACCATGAAGGACAGCCCGAACGGCAAGCGGTACGGCGTGCGCGACCGCGCCGGGCAGATCACCGAGGCCTACGGCTTCGACCTCGCGCCGATCGCCACCCGGCATGCGGAGTTCGTGCGGCTGGCGGAGGAAGCGCGGGCGGAGCGCGCCGAGATGGGCCGGCTGCGCCGGCGGGCGACGATCGCGCGGAAGGGCATCACCCAGATCCTGGAAACCGCCGCCGAATATGGCCTGGCAGGCGAGGATTGGGCCAGCCTGGCGCGTGAGACCCGCATCTTAGCCAACGCGCTGAAGAAGGTCGAACGGCCCGACGAGATGACGCTCGGCGTGGAGAGCCTGGAGCGCAGGCAGCGTTCAGCGCGCGAACGCCTGGAAAACCTGCTGTCCCGCGCGATGGCAGAGCCTTCCGAGAAGGCTGATTCCGACCCCTTGGGGCCGGAAAACCGGCCCCACCAAAATACCTACAACCCAACTCTGAATCCGCAGTCGGATACGGTAATTGCCAACGAAGGGTGTAGCGCGCCGGCGGGCGAGGTCGTGCCCACCCAGGCAGCGCCGGAGCCGTCCCCAGCGCCGCAGGCGGCCAAACCGGCACGGCCGGAGCGGGTGGAGGGGACGGTGCTGAAGCTCTCGACGGAGGAGCTGGTGCGGTTGGCACCGCGGCTGCGGCCGTACCTGACCGTCCCGACGCTGACCTGGCCGGCCCTGGTGGACGCGGCCGACTGGCTGCGCGGCGAGCTCGGGGTGTCGAAATCGCTCTGGGGTGAGGCCTGTCTCGCGATGGGCCGCGAGGAGGCGGCGATCGCGGTGGCGATCGTCTCGGCGAAGCCCGCGGGTCATTTCCGGTCCTCGCCCGGCGGGTATTTCCACGGGATGGTGGCGAAGGCGAAGGCCGGCGAGTTGAACTTGGCGCGGACGATCTGGGGCTTGCGCAGCCGCGAGCGGCGAGCGGGGGTAGGGGAGGGGCGGTCGCCCCGGCGGATGAACTGATGGCGTCGCCGGGTTTTCGCTCCCGCGGTCCATGGCGTTGCGAAGGCGCGCCTTGCGGCGCGGCCGGGGGCCTCGCGGACCCCGCCGCCGGCGATCCGGTGCTGGAGCAGGCGAAGCCTCGCTTGCGGCGTGATCGCCAGATCCTCCGCCAAGCCGCGCGCTCCAGCCGATTGCGGCACCCCGTCATAAGGCGTGGTAAGCCGATTCCGCCGCCGCGCCGCCCGCTTTGGAGCCGCCACCATTCCGATAAGTCCCCTTTTGCGGACGGAATATCTCCCCGCGTCATTGACATACTGGGTCAATGACCTAGTATGTCCCGTATGCGCTTCGGCTGGGATCCGCCCAAGAGCGACCGCAACGCCCGCGAGCGAGGCCTGCCGTTCGAGATCGCCATGGCGCTGTTCGACGGGCCGACCATCGAGTTCGACGACACCCGCCGCGACTACGGCGAGCGGCGGATCATCGCCTACGGCGCAGTCGCCAGCCGCGTCCTGGTCTGCGTCTACACGTGGCGCGGCACAGCGGAGAATCCACTGCGCTGGATCATCAGTCTGCGCCCGGCCAACAGGGGTGAAAGCCATGCCTACCGCACCACATTCCCGCAGTGAGCTCGACCTCGCCAAGGTCGACTGGCGCCAAGTCGATGCCGCCACCGACGAAGACATCGCCCGCCAGGCGGCGGAGGACGCCGATACGGCCCCGGTGTTCACGGCCGAGGAGATCCTCGCGGCCGGACGGCGCATTGTGCCGGCTGCGATCGAGGATGTCCGCGCGCTACGCACCCGGCTCGGCCTGTCACAGGATGCGTTTGCGGCGCGCTTCGGGTTCTCGGTCGACGCGATCCGCCAATATGAAAGCCGCCGCCGCATCCCAACCGGCCCGGTCCGCACCCTGCTCCGGGTGATCGCCCGCGAGCCTGACGCCGTCATCCGCGCCCTCGCCGATAGCCGGCAGGGCGGCTCCGACTGAATGCGGCGGCCAATAAGGCGCGATAAGCGCGGTTATCGCGCCTAAGCGCATTATTCAGGGGAATATCCGGCGATGGTCAGGAGGCTGCCGCGAGCGCGCGCAAGGCCAATGGCACGTCACGACGCCCGAACACGGGCTTCGAGCTTGGCGATCTGTTGCGCCAAATGGTCGAGGCCGGGCAGCAGTATGTCGCGCGACGTCTGCGGAACGCCGGCGTCCTCGAGCGCCACTCTGAAGCGCGCGAAATCGGCCTGCCATTGGGCATGAAGCCTATCGAGCGGCAGGAGCCACTCTGCTGGCGGCGCCGTGCCGGCGGCATCGA